>Ga0208244_101740_pt1 | contig 10231 bp, 12 predicted proteins | sample SubbioCR12Aug_5A_FD_184828 | JGI IMG/M metagenome (GOLD analysis project Ga0208244, IMG submission 184828) | Serpentinite rock and fluid subsurface biosphere microbial communities from McLaughlin Reserve, California, USA - CR12Aug_5A (SPAdes) | ecosystem: Environmental > Terrestrial > Deep... | reverse complement strand
CGGATGCCTTGCGGCCTGGGAGCCGCCGCGCGTATGATGCTGGCCAGGAAGGAGAGGCCCATGGATCAGGAGGGCTACGAGCGCATCAACCCCGGTCTGCTGGAGACCTTCCCCTACGAGTATCCGAACAGCGACGCCGTCGTGGAGATAGCGACCGACGAGTTCACGGCGGTCTGCCCGTGGTCCGGCCAGCCCGACTTCGGACGGCTGACGGTGCGCTACGTTCCATGCGAGCGCGTGCTGGAGCTCAAGTCGTTCAAGTACTACCTTCACTCTTACCGCAACGTCGGCATCTACCAGGAGCACGCGGCCAATCGCATCCTGGCGGACCTGGCGGCTGCCGCCGCTCCGAAGTGGATGGAGCTGGTGCTCGACTACAACGTCCGCGGCGGGGTCCACACGACCGTCCGGGCCCGCTGGTCACAGGCGGAGGCCGGTTCAGGGCAGGCGGGTGGGGTGGGACAGGCGGCCGGCGGCCCGCGGGAGTAGTCCGAGGTGGCGTCGCGGCGGAGCAGCCCCCGGGTTCTCGCCGAGGTGTGCGTCATCGCCGCCGCATACGCGGCGCTGACCGTGGCGTTCGGCCCGATCAGCTACGGTCCGGTTCAGTTCCGGATCCCAGAGGCGTTGAAGTCGCTGGTCATCTGGCGGCCTCATCTGGTGGCGGCGTTCGTGCTCGGCAACTTCCTGAGCAACATCACCAGCCCTCAGGCAGGCGTCTGGGAACTTGGGTTCATGCCGCTGGCCAACCTGTCCGGCGCATGGCTGTGCGTTGCGATCGGCCGGCGGTCGGCGTGGGCCGGGGCCGCGGGCTACGCCGTGGTGATCGCCGCGGCCGTGGCCCTGATGCTTTCGATGCTGCTGGCCGTGCCGTTTGCCGTGCTGTTTCCGCCGCTGTTGCTGAGCGAGGTTGTGCTCATCGTCGGTGGTGTGCCGGTTATGGCCCGCATACACCGGGCGGTCGAGGAGCGCGAGCGGCGCGCCGGAGCCGGGCCGTAGCTCGGCGGCGCCCGGCCGCCTGCCTGTGCTCTACCGTAGCGTGCTGCACCAGCCGCCGGCGGTTCGGGCCTCGAGCCACCGCGGCAGGACGTCGCAGAGCACCCAGGGCTGCAGGTTCCCGGCGGCGAGCTGGTCCTTAGGCTGCCAGATGAACTCGAGGTGCGGCTCCGCCGACTGAACTGCGGCGGGACTGTCGAGCCCGGGCCAGGTGACCGCAAACACCAGGCTCAGCTCGTGACTCCGCTCATGCGCTTCGGTCCACGCATGCTCGACCGCCCCCAGGAACCTGCCGATCTCCACCGCGACCCCCAGCTCCTCCTGAAGCTCCCGGGCCAGCGCGGTCTCGGCCGGCTCGCCGAACTCCACGTGCCCTCCGGGCAGGAAGGTGTACGCGGCGTCCTTCTTGCGTGCCAGCAGGAGGCGCCGCTCCACGGTTATCGCGGCCCTGGCGATTATCTCGACCGCTGCAGTCATCTGCGTTCCCCAGGCCATCCGGTCTGCGGCTCTAGCGCCCCAGCCGCTTCACCGCTTCCTGCTGGAAACGCCGGTCCACCATCTGCTCGATCGGGATCGCCGCCGCGTAGTCGGCCAGTCCGGCTTCACGGAAGGCCTTCTCCATGTCTATGATCGTGGAGGTAACGAGACGCAGGTCGGGGTAGTAGAGCAGCGGCGGCTCTCCGCGCAGCACCTCGTCACGCACGCCGGTGTACTTCCTGTAGGCCGCGACATTCTCCGAATCGAGGAACCGCTCACCCTGCATGGCGCGTGCCGCAGTCATCAGCGCCATCAGGAAGCGCGTGGCGACCTCGGGCCTGGTGCGCATGAACCCGCCCGAGAACGCGAACACCGTCGTAGAGGTGCCGGGCGCGAAGTTCTCGAGCAGCGGCCGCGCCAGGAACTGGGCAAGCGCCGCCGAGGAGAACGGCGATCCGGTCAGGGAGGCGTCCACGCGGCCGGCGCGCAACGCCGGGCCGTGGTCCGGGTTGGGCAGGTTCACCAGCTCGAAGTCGCGCGGCCCGATGCCGCCGCGCCGCGCGCCGATGAGGAAGAGGTAGTGCCCGGCCGACCCCGCACCGCCGGCGACCGCCACGCGCCGCCCCCGCAGGTCGCGCACCGAACGTATCTCGCCCGAGTCGAAGAGGTCCAATCGCGCCAGAATCCGCGTGCCGTGGCGCTGTCCCCAGGAGGAAGTGGTGGCGACGACGCGCATCTCCAGGCCGCGGTTGAAGGCGTTGAAGATCGAGGCTGCCAGGCCGATCGCGCCCACGTCGAGGCGGTCCTGGGCCAGAAAGGCCACCGCCTCCGTGCCCGAGGCCACCCGCTGCAGCTCGACCTCGATCCCCTGGTCGCGCAGGAAGCCGCGCTCCATAGCCACGTAGAGCGTGGCGAAGTTGATCAGCGGCACATGCGCCACGACGACCCTCTCGACGCGCGGTGCGACAGGAGCCGCGGCGCCCGGGGCCGAGGCGGCTGAGGTGGCCGGGGTTGCGGCGGATGCGACCAGCACGGCGACTACGACCAGCGCTCCTGCTACTACCCGCATGGCGCCGGCTGACTGCCGAGCGCAGAATCGGCTACGACTACCCATGATCCACTCTCCCCCCTTGTTGACGATCGTCCTCCAGCCACGGCATCACCCGGTGGCCGATCCGGCGTACGGCTTCGTACGACAGCATTCCCAATGCACCGATGACGATGAAGCCCGCGAACATCTCCTCGGGTCGCAGCGTGTTCCAGGCGAACCAGATGAAGTAGCCGATGCCGTCCTGGGCGGCGACGAACTCGGCGGCGATAATCACGATCAGCGCGGTGCCCAGCGCCAGGCGGATGCCGGTGAAGATCGCCGGCAGCGCCCCGGGCACGATGATGTGCGCGAACATCTGCAGTCGCCGCGCGCCAAACGCCCTGCCCGCCTCGATGTAGAGCGGCTCGACGCCGACCACCGCGGCGGTGGTGTTGATGACCACGATGAAGAATGTAGCGATGGCGATGATGGCGATCTTCGAGGCCTCGCCCAGGCCGAAGATCAGCATGACCAGCGGCAGGATCGCCACCTTTGGGATCACGTAGAGCGCCGAGATGGTCGGTTCGAGCGCCACGCGCAGCGAGCGGATCGTGCCCATCGCCAGGCCCCCCGCCAGGCCTGCCGCGGCGCCAATCGCGAAGCCCGCCAGCACGCGCGTGACGCTGGCCGCTGTATGCGCCGCCAGCGTGCCGTCGGCGAGCAGGCGCCAGAACGTGAGGACGACCAGCGACGGTGGTGGGAAGAACCGCGCATCGAGCATGCCGGTCCGGATCGCCACTTCCCACAGGCCGACCAGGAAGGCGGGCGCGCCCAGCGCCAGCATGCGGTCGCGGCGTGGCTCAATCATGCCCGTGTCCCCATCGCCGCGATCGCCTCGTCGCGCAGCGCCTCCCATATCTGGTACGACAGGCCGGCGAACGCCGGATCGCCCATCACCTCGATGCCGCGCGGCCGGGCAAAGGGCACCGTGAACTCGGCCTTCAGTCTTCCAGGCCGGGCGGTCATGAGCACGACCCGGTCGCCCAGCAGGATCGCCTCCTCGATGTCGTGGGTGACGTACACCACGGTCTTGCGGTCGGTTTCCCAAAGGCGCAGCAACTCGTCCATGAGAATCAGCCGGGTTTGCGCGTCGAGCGCGCCCAACGGTTCGTCCATGAGCAGGACCTCGGGATCGTTGGCGAAGGCCCGCGCGATGCCGACCCGCTGGCGCATTCCCCCGGAGAGCTGACGCGGATAGGCGTCGGCGAACTCGCCCAGCCCCACCCGGCCGATCCACTCGCGGGCCGTGGCCTCGCGCAGGGGCCGGGCCACGCCCCGCATCTGCAATCCGAAGGCCACGTTCTGCAGCACCGTCTTCCAGGGGAAGATCGCGTACTCCTGAAAGACCAGGCTGTGCAAGGGTTTGCCCCGGACGCCGCCGGCGATCGCCGCCGCCCCGGAGGAGCAGGGAACGAGGCCTGCCAGGATGCGCAGCAGCGTGGACTTCCCGCAGCCGGAGGGTCCTACGACGCAGACGAACTCTCCCTCGGGCACCCGGAGGGAAACCCGATCGAGCGCCACAACCGGGCGGCCCTGCCCCGGGTAGACCTTTGTCACATCGGATATGAGGATCTTCGCAGACATCTAACTGTTTCATTCTGCGTCTGTAGGGCCCACTCCTCGATGGGTGCGGAACACGGCAGGACGGGTTCCGGCGGCCGGAGAAGCATCCTGGCGGGGGAAGCACGTGGGGGAAGCACGTGGGGAAGCACAAGGAGGCGAGGACTGTGAAGAGAATGCTTGCGCTCGTTGGCATCGTGCTGCTGTGCGCGATGATTCCCGGCGGTCTTGCGGCATCGCCGGTCTGGCCGGAAGCCCGGCCGGTAAGCATCGTGGTGCCCTTCGCCGCGGGCGGAGGGACCGACATCATTGCCCGCCAGATTCAGCGGGCCATACAGCGGTTCACTGAAGCGCCGATTGTTATCCGCAACATGCCCGGAGCAGGCAGCGGCATCGGCACAAACGAGGTGCTGCGCGCCAAGCCGGACGGACACACGCTGCTGCTCTCGGGAACGCACACCGTCACCGCGACGCTGCAGGGCCTGGCCGCCGGCTCGATCATCCAGCTCGACCACATCGCCAGCCTGAACTGGGATCCGTTCGTTATCGCGGTCCTGGACTCGGCTCCCTACAAGACCCTCCAGGAACTGATTGATGCGGGTAAGCAGGCCCCCGGCAAGATCACGATGGGCCACGCCGGCGTCGGCGCGTTGACGCACCTGACCGCCGAGGCGCTCAATAAGGCGGCCGGAGGGCCGTGGACGGTGGTGCCTTTTGAGGGCGGCGCCCGCCTGATCGGTGGGGTGCTGGGGAACGTCGTGACCGGCGGCGTATTCTCGCAATCCGAGGTGCAGGCGCAGGCAGGCCGGCTTCGGGCGCTGGCGGTTACGAGCCTGCGGCGGACCACCCTGTTTCCGGCTACACCCACCACGACCGAGCTTGGGTTCAAGAACATTCCCCAGGGCAGCTTCCGCGCGATCAGCGGGCCCAAGGGGATCCCCATGGAGGTGCGCAGGGCGATCGCGTCCTCCGTGGCGCGGGCGATGAACGATCCCCACTGGATCCAGTACGCGCGCGAGAGCGGGCTGGTCAAGACCTACATGGCCAATGAGGAACTGGAGCGGTACTTCGCGGTGCTCACGCTGGACCTATCGAAGCTGCTCCGCCAGGTCGGCCTGATGAAGTGAGAAGATGACGCGGTCTTCGCGGCTGGCGGTTGCCGCATCCATCGCCGCCTTCGCGGTGCTGGTGCTCCTGCTGGCCGGCGGGATTCCATCTCGGCACGTCAAGGGAGATCCCGGGCCCCAGGCCCTTCCCATCGCCGTCGCGGCCCTGGTGCTGGTCGGGGCTGTTGCGGCGTTGGCTGGGGAGACGCGCCCTGGCTCATCCGGTGCGGAGCCATGGCAGCAGGCCCTGGGGATCGGCGCGGGCACGGTAGCGTTCCTCCTGCTCTTGCCGGTGGTGGGCTTTGTGATCTCCGCCGCGCTTTTCCTGATAGGCGCCTCGCTCTACCTTGACAGCCGGCGGCGCATCGGACCGGCTACCCGGCTACTGACCGGGGTGGGGTTTCCACTGGTCCTCTGGTGGATCTTCAGCCGGCTGCTCGACGTCTCCCTCCCGCGCGGACTCATGGGATTTTGACGCATGGAACCCCTGCTGCAGGGTCTGGCCTTTATCCTCCAGCCGACCACGCTGTTGTGGATCGTGGTCGGCGACATCGTCGGGATCTTCATCGGCGCGCTTCCCGGCCTGACGGCCACGATGGGGCTCGCGCTGTTCCTGCCCGTTACGATTCAGCTTGACAGCCTCACCGCCATCAGCCTGCTGCTGGGCCTCTACTTTGGGGCGGTGACCGGGGCATCCATCCCGGCGGTGCTCTTCGGGATACCCGGCAACCCCAACGCCATCGCCACCGTCTTCGATGGGCTGCCTATGGCGCGCAAAGGGCAGGCAGGGGTCGCGCTGGGCGGCGCGGTGATCGCGTCGTTCATCGGCGGACTAATCAGCACCGCGGCGCTGCTTGCGGCCTCACCGGCGCTGGCCCGCTTCTCGCTGCTGTTTGGGCCCGCGGAGTACTTCTCCCTGGCGGTCGCCAGTCTGACGATCATAGCCAGCGTCTCGGGATCCTCGCTCCTGAAGGGCGTGGTGATGGGTGCGATGGGCGTGCTGCTCGCGACCGTCGGAATAGACACCATGACCGGCGTCCGGCGGTTCACGTTCGACAACCCCTTCCTGGCCAGCGGCATCGGGCTCGTGCCCGTGCTGATAGGCATGTTTGGGATCACCCAGGCGCTTGACGACGCGGCCCGGAGCCGGGATCTGCACCAGATTGTCACGCAGCAGCTCGGACGGCTGTTCCCCAGTCTGCGGCAGCTTCTCGGCATGTGGCGTCTCATTCTGGAGTCGAGCTGGATCGGGACCTTCATCGGCCTGCTGCCCGGGGCCGGCGCCAGCGTGGCCGTGGTCCTGGCGTACGAGCGGGCGAAGCAGATCTCCCCGCGCCCCGAGGAGTTCGGCACCGGCAGGCTCGAAGGGGTGATCGCGCCGGAGGTGGCCAACAACGCCTGCATCGGCGGAGGGTTGATACCCACATTCACGCTCGCGCTGCCCGCGGAGGCGGCAGCGGTGCCCATCCTTGCGGCGCTGGTTATCCACGGCGTCACGCCCGGCCCGCTCCTGTTCACCTCCCAGCCGCACTTTATCTACGCCATTATCTTCGCCATGATCGTGGCCAACCTGACCACGTGCGTCTTTCAGCTCGGCGGCATCCGGGTGTTCATCAAGGCGCTCAGCGTGCCGCCGGCCTTGATGCCGCCGCTGGTGATCTTGTTGTCGGTGCTGGGCGCGTACGCCCTCAACGGCTGGATGTACGATGCCGTCGTGGCAGTGGCGGCCGGGATCCTGGGGTTCATCCTCAAGCGCGCCGGCTATCCGCTCATCCCGCTCATCCTGGGAATGGTCCTGGGGCCGATGATGGAATCGGAGTTCCGGAGGATGATGATCATCACGGGCGGGGACATGACGGTCTTCGTCACGCGGCCGCTGAGCCTGCTGCTGCTGGCAGCCGGCGCCGGGTCGCTGATTCGCCAGCTCGTCCATCAGAGGCGGCTGGCCCAGAAGGGAGCAGTATCGGCATGAGCAGACTGGCTGAGAGCCAGTACATCCCCTCCGTCGGGGACCCCCCGGCGCAACATCCGGCGTACCATCTGGTGGCGTCGCCGGCGAACAGCCCGCTGACGCACTTGGAGTTCGCGCTGGTCACCCTGGCCGCCGGGGGAGCGCCCTTCTCCTGGGAGTCACGCGACCGCGAGGCCGTCATATACCTGATCGGGGGGGGCTGCGAGATCAACGTCTCGGGAAGTGCAGGGGCGCTCTCCGGGACCCTCGGACCGCGCGTATCGGTCTTCGACGGTCCGCCGTCCGCGCTGTTCGTGCCGGCGGGCTCGCAGGTCGGGCTGAGCGCCTCGCCGGCCGGTGTAAGGCTGGCGCTCTTCTCCGCGCCTCCCTCCGCCGATCGCTCTCCCCGGATCATCGGAGCGGATCAGGTCACCGTCAGGGACGTGGGCGCCGATGCCTGGTCGCGCCGCGTCACCAGCGTTGCAGATCAGAGCGTGACCAGCCGGATGCTCGTAGGCGAGACCCATAACCCCGCAGGCCACTGGTCGAGCTATCCGCCCCACAAGCACGACACGCGCCGCGCCGTCGGCGACGGCCGTGGCGAGGCGCCGATGGAGGAGGTCTACCACTACTTCGTGCGGCCGCCGGATGGGTTCGGCCTGCAGATGGTTTATACACCGCCCGACGCACCGGCGCCGTTCGAGAGGATCTACCGGGTGCGCGGGGGCGACACCGTCGTGATACCGCGCGGCTATCACCCGATCGTGGCAGCCGGAGGCTACGAGCTGGTCTACCTCTGGGCGATCTCGGGCGAGCAGGTGGAGTACGCGGCCTGGGCGGACGACCCGGCACACGCCTGGATCAACCGTCCACGGTAGGGCCGGACGATGCGCCCCATCATCGTCTTCGACTTCGACGGCACGCTGGTGGACGCGTACGAAATCAAGCGCGAGTCGTACTGGCGGGCGATATCCGAGGTGCTGGGACTGAATCCTGGGCAGCGGGCCACGGTGGACGCCTCCTACGCCCGCACCAGCGGCGCCCATCGGTATGTTCAACTGGCCGATACCGCCGCCGCCCTGGGCCGGACGGTGTCCGACGCGGAGCGCGACGAGTTCTCGCGCCGCTACTCCGGCTACAACGAGGCAGAGAAAGACCGCATGCGGCAGTTCCCATCGGCGCGGACGGTGCTGGAGGCGCTTCGAGCAGACCACGACCTGGTGTTGTCCAGCGGCCTGCCGCACTCCAACCTCGTGGCGGAGGCCGTGCGCCATGACCTGGCGGATTTCTTCGTCGAGATCGAGGGCGGCGACAAGGGCCGCACGCTGGACCGGCTGCGCGCCGCAGGACGCACGGTTGTGCTGTTCGTCGGCGACACCCCGCACGACGAGGAGGTATCCGCCTCTCGCGGCGTCCCGTTCTACAAGATAGGCGGTGACGCGGATCTGGCGAGACTCCCGGAGGTGCTGTCGTGAGCGCATCGTTGGTGGTCCTGGGATCCAGCGGCGCGGTGCAGACCGCGCAACGCGACAACGCGGCGCTGGCCTTCCGGATGGAGGAGTCGTCGGTCCTGGTTGATTGTCCGGGCAGCCCCTTCCTTAAGCTGCGGAAGGCAGGGCTCGACCCGATGCTCCTGCGGGCGGTTGTGATCACGCACGCGCATCCCGATCACATCTACGGTCTGCCGTCGCTGGTCCACCACCTTTGGATGCTTGCCCGCCAGGAGCCCCTGCCCCTGTTCGCGCCGGAGCCCGAGATGGACAAGTTGAGGAGCCTCCTGGACGTGTTCGACCTGAGATCGCGCGCCGGGTTTCTTCAGATGCACCCGTTGATCGCAGGCGCATCCCCGACCGTCGGCGCGGCGAGCCCATTCTGGGAGCACGCCGGAGGCCGGCTCTCTGCGCTGCCGTCGGACCACGGCCCGCCCGCTTTCGCGATTCGATGGGATACCCCCTCGGGCGCGAGGGTCGTCTACTCTTCCGACACGCGGCCGGTGGAGGCAATGGCATCGTTCGGGCGCGGTGCAGCGCTCTTTGTGCACGAGGCCACATTCCTTGAGGCCGAGGCTCTGCGGGCGGCGGAGGGGGGTCACTCGACGGCTGCGCAGGCCGCCCGCCTGGCATCGCTTGCCGGCGCGCGAAGGCTTCTTCTTGTGCACCTGAACTACCGGGCCGATGCGGCGCAATGGGTGGAGGAGGCCCGGAGCGAGTTCGCCGGGCCGGTAGAGGTGCCGGACGACGGCGCGATCTACGCCGTGGAGTGACCCCGACAGCGCAGGGTGATCCTGTCGGCGTGACCTAGGTGAGGGCGCGGCCGGCGCCGGTGGTCCCGCCGTCCACCGCTATCGTCTGACCGGTGATGTATCCTGCCCCGCGGCCGGCCAGGAACACCACGAGGGCGGCAACCTCCTCCGCGGTGCCCATTCTGCCCATCGGAATCACCTCGAGCAATCTCCGGCGCAGATCCTCGGGCAGCGAGGCGACGATGCCCGCGTCAATTGCGCCCGGTGCGACCGCGTTGACCGTTATGCTGTTGGGAGCCAGTTCCCGTGCAAGCACCTCGGTTAACCCGATCAGGCCGGCCTTCGCGGCTGAATAGTTGGCCTGGCCTCCGCTGCCGGCGACCCCCGCGATCGAGGCCATGTTGATGATCCGGCCCCGGCTGCTTGCCAGCAGGTGGGGCAGCGCATGACGGCAGCAGCGCACCGCGCCGGACAGGTTGGTGTTAATGACCGCGTTCCAGTCGGACGGCTGCATGCGCAGCACGAGCGTGTCACGAGTGATGCCCGCGTTGTTGACAAGGATGTCGAGGCGCCCGAAGCGCGCCACTGTATCGGATATGCACTGGGCCGCGTCCGCGTCGGAGTCCACGTCGGCCTGGATGGCGAGAACCTCAGCAGGGGGAGACAGCTCGCGGACCAGTGCCTCGGCGCCGGTCTTATTGGAGCGATAGGTGAATGCGACGCGCGCCCCAGCCCGGGCCAGCGCGACCACAATGGCGCGTCCGATTCCGGACGATCCGCCGGTGACCAGCGCGGACGCGGAATCAAGCATC
>Ga0208244_101739_pt1 | contig 10231 bp, 8 predicted proteins | sample SubbioCR12Aug_5A_FD_184828 | JGI IMG/M metagenome (GOLD analysis project Ga0208244, IMG submission 184828) | Serpentinite rock and fluid subsurface biosphere microbial communities from McLaughlin Reserve, California, USA - CR12Aug_5A (SPAdes) | ecosystem: Environmental > Terrestrial > Deep... | reverse complement strand
CGCTGTGATCTAAGCCTGTTTCAACTCGGTTTGCGCGTACTTGAGCATCTCTTGGATTTCAACTTAACCATCCCTGTCTCCTTTACCAATTTCTCTCATGCTTATCCGAATTTTGTCCGGTAGAGAAATTGGTCATTTGCATAATAATATAGCAAAGGCTAAATCAAAAGCGAATGCTTGGGTTTTGCCTCTTTTATTTGGTGGTGTCATTGGCACGTTCGCCTGCATAATTATTGCAGCAGCCCTTGTTTTTATGGTGCCGTTGTTCGGCGGGCCGTCCGAGCCCACCGCTATCCCTGGATGTAGCGGAATTGTCGTTTTTATAATTGCATGGATAGGAGCCACATTCTTGTTTCGGCGCTATTCAAAACGGCAATCCGATATTATGGTACTGAGAGAAGAAGAGACTCTTAAAGCCGCAGTGAATGAGATTGCAAAGTTATATCCAGATTGGGTTAATGACATTGGCGGCACAGAATCATTGTTAGATTTTCAAAAATTAAAAATGCTCATGCTAAATGCCAAATAAATCAATGCGCCTATAAGGCAATCGAACTGTTGATGGGTTTGGGGTGGTGGTTCCTTGCACGACCCCAAACGCCCATTGATGACCGCAGTATGTGACCAAGAACCATAAGGGACTCGCCGAACAGGCTGCTGGGCAGACCAGATAATAGTCTCAAAGTTCGAAATATAAGGAGAAGCAAATGAAGAAAACAGCGATTTTCTTGAAGACAGGCGGTTTAATTTTGCTGGCGCTTGGGTTTATCCTCCCCTGGTACTATTGGAAGGTTGAACTTATGGGAGATAAAGTAGGTGCTAATATGATGGGGGCGGGCGGCACATTAATTAGCGGTTGGCAACTTATCCTTCCCCAATCACTTGTACATGAGATACCGGCGAGTCGCAGCCAATACATGATCATTCAGGGGGTATCATCGGCTGAGGTACTCAAAGAAGTGGGATTCAATTGGACAATGGTTCCCCTGCTGGTCTTAATGCTGCTCATCGCCGCTTTTGTTTTGCTCTTTGTTGCCCGGACGCAACGACAAGCCATGCTCAGAGATGGTTTTGGTTCTCTGCTGATCGGTGGATGCATTCTACTGATGTTGCTTCTCTGGAATCCCGCCTCCCCGACCCCACTCGAGAAACTTGAACTAACCCCCGCGTTTGGCAAATATGGAACAATTTTCGGCGCCTTACTACTGACACTGAGTGGCCTTATCCACTTATTGGTTAAACCTGCGATTGAACAGCCCATCACAGCATCCCAGGTTTCTTCCGAAACCCAGGTGCCAAAGTTCCGCACGTGTCTCAAGTGCCACGAGAGTGTGGCGACAAATCTGGATGTTTGCCCGCATTGTAGAAACCAGATGAGTTAAGAGCCGCGGGAAAAGATCCGACGGATCGAGGTGGACAAATCGTTTTTTAGCCCTGGTGTGAATATCATTTTAGACACCCCCATCACAGGCTGGATGACCCAATCATTAAAGGTCTATGCCCCCAACGAGGAACAAATGCTCGCCGAAATCCCTTACTTGAAGAACCAGAAAAACATCACGTCACCCATTGGTGTTCACGGCCAGGAATGGAGTTTGCCGATCACCACCAAGAATAAGGTCTGGGAACAGCAAATCCTGCCAGCCCTTCAGCAAGCCAGTCCGCCACTGCCCATCGAAGAAAAGGGCAAGAAAAAGAAAATTTAAACCAGTTCTCTATCCTTACAATCCACAGGCGGTCCCATCTTTTTTTTTGCTACGCGGCGAGGAACATTGTACGAAAAGCAAATTCTAGATATCTTATTCTTTGTCAACAACTAATCATTGCAGCGAAAGGAAAACAATCCAATGACGAAAACAACATGCCCAAAATGTGGCTCGGAAAATTTTGTCCAACGAATATATTCCTTGGACAAAAAGACTGGGGAAAGGATAGAGGTTACTGGCATCAAGCCCGCCTCCAACCTTTTAGCAGTTTTAGTAATAATTATGTTTGCCGTTCCTGCATTTGCAGCGAGTTTATGGTTTTTTTCAATGGGCTCATGGTATGGTGGGCTGTTGACCCTATTAATCGGCTTCCCGCTCGCTACGTTTGGGGCAAAAACAATCCATAATAATCGCCTGCTGCGGGAACAAGAACGGATCCTTGAACTCACATGCAATTACTGTAAGACGAATTGGCGAAATGACGGTGTTATCCTTGAATCACATGAGTCAGAAACTGCCTCAACTTCCCAGTCAGCTTCCGATAAGCAATCAAGCGACACAACCTCTCAAGTATCTCAGCCAACTGAGAAATTAGAAGTGGTTGAAGAGACGAAGCTTTGCCCAAGATGCCACATGGAATCAAACACTTTTGTCATTTGCAAAGAGTGCGGATTATTTAACCGGGGAATGGCAATTGCTACATCTGGGATAGCAGTAATCGGAACAGCAATTGGAGTTCATGGTTTGTTAACCTGGATTGCAGGCAATGGCGTGCTTTGGGTAGAAATAGTAAAAACCTTGCTTTGCGGACTGCCCGGCATCCTGATTACTTATTGGGTGATAACCGAAATTGTACACATAACGAAATCCAGAGAGTGGGCCAAGCGTCACGAACAAGAAATGGATGTCCTGATTGAGTTTTACAAGAAAAATCCCGGCGCAAATACCGCTGAAGCGGGAAGATTTGCAAATCATACCGATCAGTGGGTAGAAGCAATGTTAATCGAGATGAATACTAAAAAAGAGGCTCCCGCTAAACCGGTCTGAGAACGATGATCAAATAATCATCAGTTGGTTTTTAGTTCAAAACATCTCCAACCCCATGCAGCAAGTGCTGAATAGTCAGTAATTGCCGTGGCAGCCAGATTAATTCTGGCCTTGGTGGAATAACCGAGAAGCAAAGCCGTTCCACACATTCAGTCGTGTGATCATACTCACTGGTATGCGTAAATCGAAGTGCCACCTAGTGGGTACGCTGGAGAATCTGTTATTGAGATAATACCTTCTCTTCTCGAATCCGCTTCCTCATCCGTGTACAAATCCCCCAAATAGTCTTTTCCACTAAACCAAACTGCCCTGCCAAAGATGTGATGGTTCGGTTTTCCACGATGTGCAGGCGGTAAATTTCCGCGTCGCACGGCTTGATTAAGCCCGGCTTACTCACATCAAAGCACTTGCCAGGCAACAAAACAGGACAGTGAGAGGTCGGTAATATCCGACCTCTCACTGTCCTGTTACATAATTGAAGAGTGCCCCCAAGGGGACTCGAACCCCTGTTTTGGCCTTGAGAGGGCCACGTCCTGGGCCGCTAGACGATGGGGGCTTGCCTTGGCTTTCGGCAAGGGCGGGTGGCACTTAAGCGGGTTGGATTTTATCATCCCGGCGCAAAATCGTCAAACAAAATTTGGATGTGCGCCGGGATGGGTATGCCTACTGTTTTTTGAGCAGGATGGTCACTTTGCGGGCCGGGTCTTCGCCGATACTTTCACTGAAGACGTCTGGGTGGTCGCGCAGTTCAAGATGGATGATGCGCCGCTCGGCCGAGGACATCGGCTCAAGGATTTGGCGTTTGCCGGCGCGGACAGCCTGTTCGGCCATACGGCGCGCCAGTTGACGCAGTTGCTTTTCGCGGCGGGCACGGTAGCCTTCCACGTCTACAACCACCTGCACCCAATGCTGGGCTTCCTTGCTGACAATCAGGCCCAGGATGTACTGCAGGGCATTCAGGGTTTCGGCGCGGCGTCCGACGAGGATGGAGAGTTCGTCGCCGCGGATATCGACCAGGATGGGCGTGTCGCCTCCTTCGTCCGGTTCGCCATAGGCCGCTGAAACGCGGGCGGGGAGTTTCATTTTTTCCAGCAATTCGCGGGCGGTTCTGGCGCTGAAATCGAGCAACGGGTCGCCGGTCTCCGCTTCGGGTTGGACATGAGCGGCGCCAGGCCCGGAGGTGGATCCAGGCCGGTCGGCCACATCGTCAGACTTGAGGGTCAGGCGAACGCGCACCTGGCGGGAACCGAATCCCAAAAAGCCACGGGTGCCCTCGTCGAGCACTTCCACATCCACACGGTCTTCGGTGACAGCCAATTGCTCAAGGCCGCTTGCGACCGCTTCTTCAACCGAGGGGGCGATTACTTCGAGTGTGGTTCGTTTCATAATGTTCCCCTATTTCTTCGATTTGGATTTGCCAGCCGCCGCCGGGGCCGGTTTGGCAGGCTCTGAGCCGAACTTGAACAGGTTGCCCCAGTTGACCTTGCCAAGCGCGGCATATTGGGCAATCCCTGCCACGTTGCTGGCGATGAAATAGACAGCCAGGCCAGATGCGAAATTGAGCGAGAACCAGAACAACATCAGCGGCATGTAGACACCCATCATTTTGGTCATCTGGGCCGACTGGTCGTTGGGGTTGGCCGAGGGCATGACCGTCAACTTGGTCTGGATGTAGGTGGTCAGGCCGACGATGATTGCCAGGGTCGGGATGCCACCAAAAGGCAGGACATCGGCCAGGATGCGCTCGGGCTGGCCGAGGTTCATCCACAAGAACTGGGTGTTGATGGGCAGTAACGCACCAAGCGAAGCGGCGGGAACGGCCTCGCCAAGCCAGGCCCAGAGCGGGTCGGTGATGCTGCGCACCAGGTCAATCAGTTGCAGGGGCGAAGCGCCCATAACGCGGTTGATGGACTGGTAAAGTCCAAAAATGACCGGCAGTTGAATCAAGGTCGGCAGGCAGGAGCCGAGCGGGTTGACACCCTGCTCCTTATAGATGCGCATCTGTTCCTGGGCCAGTTTTTCTTTGTCATCTTTATATTTAGCCTGGATTTTCTGCCACTCTTCAGACTGCATCAGCTCCTGCATACGCGCGGAAGATTTGATTTGATTGGCCATCAAGGGATGGGTAACAATTTTTATGAGCAGGGTAAACAAGATGATGGCCAGCCCAAAATTGCCAACAAAAGCGTAAATTAACAGCAAGATGTTGGTCATCGGGGTGACGATAATGGTATCCCACATAGCAAACTCCTCTTCCTTACGGCTTGAACGTCCAGCGCTGGGCGCCGTTGACGTCGAAAGCAACCAGCAGGTAATCACCCTGTAAAGGCGCGATAATCACTAAATCGCCGGCCTGGGCGGGCGCGGACACCAGTTTGCCCTTCAGGTCTGCCTGCCAGCGCGGGCTGCCGTCACGAGTCAGGGCTTGCACGCGTCCAGCTTCGGTGACGTAGATAACCTGGTCGTCGAAAGCCAGCGGGCTGGCAATAATCGAACCGTCTTCACTGCGCTGCCAGATGGTGGCCCCATTCGTTATTTGCAGGGCATAAAACCTGCCTTCGGTGCTGTATAGGGTACCGATATAAATACGGTCATCGGCAACCGCAGGCGAACCCCAGATACTACCTTCCAGTTTTTGCTGCCAGGCAACTTTGCCGCTTGAAGGCTCAAGCGCGTATAAAATGCCCGACAAAGTGCCTATGTAAAGATGACCATCCTCGTCCAGCACGGGAGCGCTAACCACCGGGCCATCGAGGGTCACTTCCCAGACCTGGCGGCCATTGGGAAGTGACAGGGCATACAATTTGCCGTCCATGGTGGCCTGGAAGAGCAGTTCGCCGTCGCTGACCGGGGAAGACCAGAGAGCGGCCTCCGAAAGCGCAACCTCCCAACGAACGTTGCCGTTGGAATCCAGGGCGTACAAAGTGCCATCACCGCCGGGGGCATAAATATCATCGCCAATCGCAAGCGCGCCGGCAATCCATGTGCCTTTCGATTTCCCGAATTCCCAACGAACTGCGCCTGTTTCAGCATTGACGCTGTACAAACTGTGTTGCGAAGGGTGGGAATTAGGGAAAATCAACTGCCCCGAGGCTGTTTGGGTTACCGGGGCAAACAGGTTTATGTTATTGTCGCTTTCCTTCGGGAAGCGCAACGGCGCGTCACCCAGGCGAACTTCCTGTCCGCTCACGGTGTTGACGGCATAAACATGCAGGCCCTCGGAAAGATACAGGGTTTCATCGAGCACAACAATACCAGGGAATCCCTGGGTTGCAGTCATGTTTCCGCAAGCGCTCAAGGCAAGCGCCAGCAAAAGCAGCATCAAAGGTAAAGCCATTCGCTTGAACTTCATCGAATCTCCTAAGGAACAGGGTCAACGCCGCCGGGGTTGAAGGGGTTGCAACGTATCACCCGCCAGAAGGCCATCCAGCCCCCTTTGAGAATACCATATTTGTAGATGGCCTGGTATCCATAATGCGAACAGGACGGGTAAAAACGGCAGGTGTTGGGCGGCATCGCCTTTGAAACAGTGGCCTGGTACAGTCGAATCAGCGCCAGCCAGGGCAGCCTTGGCCAGTAAGCCAGGCTGCGCGGCAAGTCACGCAAGCGCGGCTCGTCAGGATATTCCTGTGGCAGGTAATTCAGGCTCATGGTTATCGGGCCGGTAAAGGTTTGCACGCCGCAAAAGCCCCGAAACAGCTTTTGTAATTTCGCTAAACTGCGTCCGAAGCAGGAGCGGGCGAGCTATCAGGACAATATCGCGGCCAGTGAACAGGGCCGGGATTTCGGGTCGAATCGCCTCACGCAGCAAGCGCTTGGCGCGATTGCGCTGGACAGCGACCCCAAGCGAACGGCCCGCGGCAACCCCCACCCGCAAGCCTGGTTCTTCAGTCGCCAGAGCAATCAACACGACAAGCGGGTGCGCGAAAGACTTGCCGTAATTCCGCACCCGCTTGAACTCTGTGGACCGGGTCAGTCGAAAGCGACGCTGCACCCATCCCTCACTTTTGACAACGGCACAAGCCGTTGCGGCCTACCAGCGCACCTTCTTGACGTGGTTGTTGGACTTGACCGTCAGCCGAACACGGCCGCGCAGGCGACGGCGCTTCAAAACATCACGCCCGTCGGCAGTCGACATGCGGGAACGGAAACCGTGCACGCGCACGCGCCGCCTGATTTTTGGTTGGTAAGTACGTTTTGTAGCCATGCAAATTCCTCACAATCAAAGGATAAGAACAAAAATGCGCTCAAGAGCGCAATCGGCACGACATTATACCGTAAAGGGCAAAAAGTGGGAAGTAGGAAAGCGGCCAATTTTTAAGATTGGCGCAGCGGAACCTTAAGGAAGAAGGTGCTACCCTGCCCCACCTGGCTTTCCAACCAGACCCTGCCGCCGTGCCGCTCGACAATCGAGCGGACGATAGCCAACCCCAGACCGGAGCCTTTTTGCTCGCGGGCTTCGCGCTGCCCGCCGCGATAGAATTTCTCGAACAATCGCGGCTGGTCGGCGGGATGAATTCCTATGCCGCTGTCCCTGACTTCAAAATGGAAAACCTGGCTTTCGACCAGGGCGCGCACCCATACCTGCCCGTCGTTGGGCGTATATTTAACCGCATTTTCAACCAGGTTATACATGGCCTGTTGCAAAAGGGTGGTGTCGGCCTCAATGAGCGCCGTTCGGTCGGAAGGCAGGTCTGTTTGTAGATTGATGTTCTTCTGGGATGCCTGCATTTGCAGGGTGCTGGTAACGCGTTCGACCATTTCAAACACTGGTGCGCTTTCCAGTTGTAAACCAACCCCGACTTCGATACGTCCCAGGTCGAGCAGGTTATTCACCAATCGGGCCATGTTCTCGACCCCGGCGATGATTTTCTTGACATAGCCCTGCTGCTGGTCGTTGAGTTCGCCGACCATTTCGAGCATGGTGGCGTAGCCGCGCATCAGGGTCAACGGGGAGCGCAGGTCGTGACTGACAGTGTTAACGAACTCGGTCTTCATCGTATCCAATTCTTTGAAATACGTCACATCACGCAGGATGCAGACCCGGCCCACCGGGCGGCCATCAGCCAGGACAGGGGAGGCGGTCGCCAGGTAAACCTGCCCGCCGGAAACAGTCACCTCCGCCGAGAGTTTGTCGGACGAGTTGGTTTGCAGGATTTCGAGCAGGGATTTGTGCTCGATAACCCGCTCAATCGGCTGGCCTTCGCCTGTCCCGATGGACCCACCGAGGGTATTAAGCGCGGCCGGGTTGGCAAGCAGCAGGCGGTTCAGGTGATCGGTGACCAGCACCGGGTCGGGAGTTGAATCAAGAATGGCGGCCAATCGCTGGCGGCCTACCTCCGCAGACAGGAACAGGTGATTGTTGGAAGCCGCCAGCGCCGCCTGACCCGTCAAGGTCGCCAGGAAACGCACATCCGATTCGGAGAAAAGACGTGGCTGGTCGTAGGCCACCCACAACGCGCCATAGTGGCGGTTTTCATGTCGCAGGGGAAAAGCCACCAGCGAAGCCGGGACCGGTTGACCGGGAGTCAGGCCAAAGGTGCGCGCGCGGGCCACACTGGCCAGCACAATTCGCTCCTGCTGCTGGGTCAATTCCACAATTTGGGGATCCAGGTAGGCATACTTATCCTTGGACGGCCCCAGGGCGAACAATGATGGGACATCCCGCTCGGTGTCCTTCAGGCTGGCCTGGGTCAGGACAACCCGCACTGCGCTCGCACCAGTCGCCAGGACGGCTTCGAGCACCGGCTCGACCGCGTCGCCCATTTCGAGGCTAGAGGCGACCCCCTGACTGACCAGCAGCAGGCGATTGAGTTCTTCCAGACGCAATTGCAGGCTGGAGCGCATCTGCTCGAAGGCGCGCCGGAACTGTGCGACCTCGTCCACGCCCTCGACAGGCAGGGGATGGTCGAGCTGGCCCTGGGCTATGCGCACCGCCTCGCTGGCCAGGGTTTGCATCGAGTTGGTGATGTTTTTCAGACCAAAACGAAGGGAAAGCAGGGCAACGATAGCCAGGATGAAAATCATCAGCGAGAGCGGCGCGGCAATTTCGAGCGCCATCTGCTGGGCCTGCTGGGCCGGGACGGTCAGTAAAATCGCCCAAGGACGCCCCAGGGCCGGCTGGTAATAGACAAAGTTGCGGGTTCCGCTCGGGGAGGTGTCGTCAAAAAAGGAGGCTTCAGCCGGGATTTGCCCGGCATAGCGGGTCATAACCGTCGAAGCAACCCCGTGATAAATAATCGTGGCGTTCTCATCGAGCAGGATGCCTTCACCACCCAGTTCGCGGATGCTTTTCAGGCTATTGATGAGCGGCTGGGTAAATGGGTTGTTCTCGAGATTGGTACGGCCAATCAGAACGCGCGCGGGTAATCCGCTCTGCGGGTCAACCACGGCAATGACAAACGAGACACGCGCAGCCTGTCCGCTCTCAGCGGGCGGGATGGTGTAGGTCTGGCTCAGCACGCCACTAAAAGTTAATGACAGCCCCGCGCTCTCTTGCGGGGAAAGAATTTGTAAGGCCGCATCGGCTGGCGGATAATGGCCCAGAACCCGCCCGTTGGCATCCAATACCAGCAGCTGGTCGAAAAACGGCACCGAACGGATTTGGCGGCCAAGGACTTCTGAAAGCGCGGCATCTTCCTCCTCGAGCAGCTCAGGGTTGAGCGCCAGTTGGGCGGCCAGGTTTTGGCCGGTTTCAAGGAAGAACGGCACGCTTTGCGAGGCCAGTTCGGCATTGCCCTGCATACGCACTTGGAGCATCTGTCGCGCCGCCGCGCCTGCCACCAGCCAATCGCCTATCAAGAGGGCCACCAGCAGGGCGGTGATGAGCGTCCCGGTACCGAGCATGAAGCGCGCCTCGAGGCTGCGTTCACCGGGCGATGGAAGCATCGGCAGGTTGCGTCCCCATCCAACAGGGAAGAGCATCGCCAGCACCTGGGCAAAAGTGCCAGCGGCCAGCATTTCACCGCCAAAGGCCAGCATAGCGGTTTGTAGTTGCGTCAAGGAATAGTCGAGGCGAATGGCTATCGGGCCATCTGCCAGCATGAAAGAGTCTATAACAAACAGTGCAGAAAATGGCAGGCAAAGCAGGATGGAGGCAAAAACCGGCTCACGCAGCAGGCGATAAGGCCAGGTGCGAAAGCGCTGGCGCACGGCGACACTGAACAGGGCCGCCAGGATGGCTGTCTCGAGCGGGGTAAAAATCGACTGGGTATCCAGCCCAAAGCGCACCAGGCCAGCCGCAAAGCCGACCAGCGCGGCAGCCAGCGGGCCGAGCAAGCCGCCAGCCAGCATCCAGGGCAGGGCCGAGAGAAACATCAGGGTTGGACCGCGCGGCTCCTGCGGAATCCCTGGTGGGGGCAGGGCATCGCCAGGGGGCAGGCGCAGGCCAAAGAAATTGGTCGCAAAAACGGCAAAGAGTGCCAGAGCAAGTACCATCCCCCAGGTACGCGCATCCCAGACCGGCTGGTATACCCGCC
>Ga0208244_101738_pt1 | contig 10245 bp, 6 predicted proteins | sample SubbioCR12Aug_5A_FD_184828 | JGI IMG/M metagenome (GOLD analysis project Ga0208244, IMG submission 184828) | Serpentinite rock and fluid subsurface biosphere microbial communities from McLaughlin Reserve, California, USA - CR12Aug_5A (SPAdes) | ecosystem: Environmental > Terrestrial > Deep... | reverse complement strand
GCGTTTTTAGACCGGACATGCAGCTTCTTGTAGATCCGCAGCACGTATGTGTGCACCGTCGCAAAAGCCACATTCAGCTTGTCCGCGATCTCCTTGTAGGAAAAGCCCTGCGCCAACAGGTCGAGCACCTCTTTCTCGCGCGGCGCCAACTCGCCGGACTCACCCCCGCCGCTGGTTGCCGCCGCACTCACAAACGGCACCGCGGGTGCCGTCTGCCTGCGGAACGCATCGACCACCTTCCGCGCCAGCGCGCTCGTCATCGGCGCTCCGCCGCGATGGATATCCCGGATCGCCGCCAGAAGGTCACGCGCCCGCGCAGGCTTCACGAGATAGCCGTGGGCACCCGCCGCCAGAGCGCGGAAGAGGTTGTCCGTGTCCTGATAGACCGTCAGCATCACAATCTGCAGCCCCGGCAACTTTTCGGAAAGCTGGCGCACGCACGCGATGCCGTCCATCCCCGGCAGGTTGATGTCCATGATCGCGACCTGCGGCTTCAGCGCAGGCACCTTGGCCAGCGCCTCCTCCCCCGAACCGTACGCGCCCACGCAGGTGCATTCGGGGTCGCTGTTGACAATCTCAACCAACCCCGACCGCAGACGGCTGTCATCCTCCACAACAATCACATCAATCGCCATAAACGCCCGCCCGATCATCTGTTATGCGTTATCCAAACAATACCGTGATCCTCCAGCCGGCGCAATTCAAAAGGCCGAAGAATTTCAGAAACCCGACCTTGACCCGCGCCACGTTTTTCCGCTATAGTTTCGCAGATTTTTCAGCGGAGAGGTGGCAGAGCCTGGTTGAATGCACATGACTCGAAATCATGCGTGCCGCAAGGTACCGGGGGTTCGAATCCCTCCCTCTCCGCCAGTTTTTCTGCCGTCACCCACACATCGCACGTCTCCTGACGGCGCCGCCCGCGGGCAGCCGCTCCCAAGCACGGGCCTCTTATGCGTTTGAGCCACATCATCTGGGATTGGAACGGCACACTACTGGACGACACCCAAGCCGGACTCAACGCCGTGAACGCGATGCTCGACGCGCGCGGCCTGCCAATGATCGATCTCGACGCCTACCGCGAACGTTTCGGCTTCCCCGTCCAAGACTTCTACCGCGCCATCGGGTTCCGCCTTGAAAACGAGGACTGGGACGCGATGGCCTGCGAGTTCCATGACCGGTTCCTCTCCGACACGACGCTCCGCCTCCACGAGCACGCGCTCTCCGTGCTGACGCTCTTCCGGCAGACAGGCATCCCGCAATCCGTCCTTTCCGCCTCGGAACAGTCGATCCTCGACAACATGATGCGCGACTTCGGTGTCAGCCATTTCTTCGACGCCATGTTCGGCACGGACAACCTGTACGGACACTCCAAACTGGATCTCGGGCATGCCCTGCTCCAGCGCCTGACGCTCCAGCCCGAAAACGTCCTGCTCGTCGGGGATTCACTCCACGATCACGAGGTGGCAACCGCCCTCGGCACGCGCTGCCTCCTCATCGCGCAAGGCCACCAATCCCACAGCCGCCTTGCCCGCAGCGGCTCCCCTGTCCTTGAAGACCTCGCGCAGATCCCCGCTTGGCTGAACCTCTGACCGCAGGACGCGCCTGTTACGGCTGCGGCTTCTCCACCGCCTCAAGCGCGTTTTTCAGCGCCTTCTCGGCCTTCACCTCTGGCCTTGTCTCGTGCTCCTTGAGCTTGTTGCCGTATGAGATCACGCCGAACGACACCAGCAAGGTCAGGATGCCCATTCCCAGCAACAGCTTCGTGCGCCTCCCCACGCCTTTCCACTCCCCGAGCAACAGCCCCACCAGCGAACTGAAGAATATCGCCGACCCCATCACGATGGCGAAACCGATGTACGCGATGTCGCCCATCGCAGGTTCACCCACCTTCTGGCAAACAAACTGCATGGCCCAGATGATGCCCGCCAGCCCCGCAAAAAGGATATTCGAACTGCCCGGCGCATTGCGGTTCGTGTAATCACCCAGCGTCTTGTTCTTCACGTTCTGCAGCAGACACCAGATCGCGTTCACCGCAAACCCGCCCAACAGCACCACCACGAGCACCGGCATTCCCTGCCACTTAGGCGATGTGCCCCCGCTGACCGCCGCATCCTGCATCACGCCGCCACTCTGCAAGCCGAAGTTCATCCCCGCACTCGCGATCCCCGAAAAGAGCGCCACAACCATGCCCTTTTTGAAATCGAATTCCGCGACCGCCTTGCGCTTCTGCGCCTCCGACAGCTCCCCCTCTTTCGACTTGCCGGCCAATCCCACAAACGCGATGCCCGCCAGCGAGCCGAACACGCCCATCAGCACCACGACCGACCCCGTGTCCTTCACCAGCTCGGCGGCCTTGCCCGTCACGATCGGCGGGATCAGCGTGCCTGTCGCGGAACAGAGTCCGCATCCGATCGCCAATCCCAGCCCGATCCCGAGATAACGGATCATCAGACCCCACGTCAGTCCGCCCAATCCCCACAACGCGCCGAAACCGAAACAGCGCGCCAGAACCGCCCCGGGCGTCTCACGCAGCACCGTCGCGAGATTGGGCACCGTTGCGAGCGTCAGCGCCCACGGGAAAATGACCAGCCCGAACACCGCGTAGAACAGCCAGTAGCTCTCATAGGCCCATCCCTTGACTTTCTTGAACGGCAACGCGAAAACCGCTCCCGCCAAACCGCCAAGCGTGAACAAAATCATCCCGACCGCAGGATTCGCCATGGAGTCACTCATTACAGACACCTCGCCACTTACCGCGCACAACAGCGTGCATACCCTTGTAAAGTGTAGGGGGAATGATAGGGGCTCCTGCCGGAAAAGGAAAGCCGAATTATTCAGATGCGGCAATTTCGGTTGACCTCAGGCGGCAAATGCGGTAATTAGAACCCCAATGCCAAGAAGCAAGAAAATCAGGATCGGTCTTTTCGGGTTCGGACGCACAGGCGCGACGGTCGCGCATGAGATGATCAACGCGCCGGACTCGGAACTCGTTTGGGTCGTCAGGAAAAGCCACAGCCACGCGGGCGAATATGCCAGCCGCCTTCAAGGGCTGCAATCCGACGAGGGCATGATCCATTGGGTCGGCGACATCAACCGCGCCTTTTTCCGGCAAAACCCCGTAGACGTCATCATCGATTTTTCGACATCCGAGACCGTGCGCCTTTACAAATCCGCCGCCGATCAGGGGACGCGCATCCTTTCGGCGATCTCGAACTATTCGCGTGACGATCTTGCCGAACTCAAGAAGCTGTCCCGTAAGACCGCCGTCCTGTACTCCCCGAACATCTCGATCGGCGTCAACCTGCTCCTGCTCACCAGCCTCGTTGTGCGGAACGTCATCCCACAGGCCGACGTCGCCATCCTCGAAGAGCACTTCAGCCAGAAACCGGACATCTCAGGAACCGCTCTGCGCATCGCCAAGAAACTCAAGGTCGATCCCGCCACAAGCGTCAGCTCCATCCGCGCTGGCGGCATCGTCGGCAAGCACGAGGTGCTTTTCGGACTGCCCAACCAGACGCTGCGCATCACCCACGAGAGCATCAACCGAGCCGCCTTCGGGCGCGGCGCACTCGCGGGCGCCACATGGCTGATGGAATGCCCCAAGGGCTTTTACACCATGGAGCAGCTTCTCGCCATCCGTTTCCGCGAAGCGCTGACGCAACTGAAATAGCCCTCACAAAAAAGGCGGCCCCCTCGAAAAGGGGCCGCCTTTTTTGCGTATCGCGCGAACCTCACCGGAAAATGACGTACAGGATCGCCGTCACGATAACCACCGCGATTCCACCGATGCGGGCGCCCTTTGAGGTCTCAAGGTTGAGGTGCGTGTTGGAATGAAACTCGACCGGCTTCGGCAACTTGCGCACCTGCCCCATCACCGCCATGACCGCCAGCACGATCACCATGCACACCGCCATGCGGTTCAGGAAGTCGAGCTGGGGCATCGCCGTCTTGAACACGAAATAGAGCACAGGGTTCAACAGCAGACCCACCACGCCCGTCATGCCTGCCGCCGTGCGGTTCAGCAGGCCGAAGATGAAGACCGCCAGCACGCCCGGCGAGACGTAGCCCTGAAACTCCTGAATGTAGTTGAAAATGCCGCCGAACTTCGGATCGTCCAGCAAGGGGGCGACCACGCATCCGATCACCACAAACACGCCGACGCAGATACGCCCGACGCCTACGAGTTGCTTGGGCGTCGCCTTCTTGTTGAAGTAGGCGTTGTAGATGTCCATGGAAAAGATCGTGGAGGCCGCGTTCAGCACCGCCGCAAGCGAGGAAACGATCGCCCCCAGCAATGCCGCGATGATGAACCCGAACAGCCCCTTCTTGCCCATGCAGAGCTTGCTGATCAAAAGGCCCAGCGCAGAGTCCGCCTTGTAGGGGGCCTGCGCCTTCTCCGTCGTCTTCTTGCCCGCCTTCGCCGCGCGCTCGGCCACCGTGACGTTGAACGCCTCGATCTCCGCCGCCTTTTCGGGGTTCTGCGCCTTCCAGCCGTCCAGCGCCTTGAAGGTCATGTAGCTGCTCTCGGCCTTGGCCGTCGCCACCTTCTCGTAGGCCTTCACGAAATCCTCCTCCGCCTTGGTCACCATGCTCGGGCGGTAGAGATTGAATGCGATCAGGCCGGGAAAAACGATGATGAACGGGATGATAAGCTTCAGCGAGGCCGCGAACACGATACCCTTCTGACCCTCGGCCAGCGACGAGGAACCGAGCGTGCGCTGGGTGATGTATTGGTTCAGCCCCCAATAGTAGAGGTTCGGAATCCAGAGCCCGAGGCAGAGCGCCGTCCAGGGGATGATCGTGTCCGTCTTCGGCAGGAACATGTGCAGCTTGTCGGTGTTCAGCGCGAAGAACCGCTGCATCGCGCCCATCTCGGCGGTGACCACAGGAGCCGCCGCGTCTGCCGCCGTCGTGGCACCGACACCTGCCGTCAGCGTGGTGACATCCGCCACCCCGAGCGCCTGAAACGCGAAATAGGTGATGAACGCGCCGCCGATGATCAGCGCCGTGCCCTGAATCAGGTCAGCCCACGCGCACGCCTTGAGCCCGCCTGCCGCCACGTACGCTGCCGCCAGCACCCCCATGATCCAACAACACTTCACCAGCGAGATCTCGATCCCCGCCTCATGCAGCAGGTCGCGCATCGGCAGCGCCCCGGCGTAGATCACGCCGCACAGCGAGACGCCCACGAGAATAACCATCATGAACACCGCCATGATAGAACGCGCGTGCTTGTTGTACCGGTGCTCAAGAAAACCGGGGATCGTGTAGATGCCGGTCTTCAGGAAGTAGGGCAGAAACGCGAAGGCCACGATCACCAGCGTCACCGCCGCCATCCACTCGTAGCTGGCGATCGCGAGACCGACATGCGACGCCGCCGACCCCGACATGCCCACAAACTGCTCGGCGGAGATGTTGGCCGCGATCAGCGACACGCCGATCAGCCACCACGTCAGGCCGCGTCCCGCCAGAAAATAATCCGCCGCGCTGCCTTCCTCGCTGTGAGCGCTCTTGCTTTTCCACAACCCGACCCCGATAACCGAAGCGATAAACGTGACGAACACCGCAATGTCAACAAACCCCATGACCTCTGACTCCTTAACTGACGTGTGAATGACCCCGTTCCGAAACATACGGGCGCCGCGCGGCCCCTGCCACCCGACGCCCTAGAAAAATCACCGCACCCCGAAACGGTACTCGGTTACCGTCCGGTACACCTCCCCCGGACGCAGAATCGTCGAGGGGAAGTTCGGCTGGTTCGGCGAATCGGGCGAGTGCTGCGTCTCCAGCGCCAGCCCGCCGCGGTGGCAAAGGTTCTTGCCGCGCTTGCCCGGCACCTTGTCCGACAGGAAGTTGCCGCAGTAGAACTGGATCGCCGGCTCGGTAGTCCAGACTTCCATGTAACGCCCCGTCGTCCGCTCGTAGAGCGCGGCGGCAGGCGCGAGCTTGCCGCTCTGGCTGTTCAGCACCCAGTTGTGGTCGTAGCCGCCGCCGAACCGGAGCTGCTCGTTGTCCGCGTTGATCCGCGCACCGATGATCCACGGCACGGTGAAATCGAACGGCGTGCCTTTGACGGAGGCCATCTCGCCCGTCGGGATCAGCCCTGCGTTCACCGGCGTCATCCGGTCGGCGAAGAGCGTCAGCTCGTGATCGAGGATGTTGCCCTCTGCCTCACCCTTGAAGTTGAAGTAGAGGTGCTGCGTCATATTGACCGGCGTGGGCTTGTCCGTCACCGCCTCGTACTCGATCCGCCACACGTTTTCGGGCGTCAGCCAGTAGCAGACCGTCACGTCGAGCTTGCCCGGATAACCTTGGTCGCCGTCCGGGCTGGTCATCGTGAGCTTGACGCCGACATTCTTCCCTTCCGAGAGCGGCTCGCTGTGCCACACGTAGGCGTCAAACCCTTTGGTGCCGCCGTGCAGCGAACACGGCATACCGCCCGGCGTGTTGTTGAGCGGCAGCGTGTAGGTCTTGCCGTCGAGCGTGAACTTCCCGCCCGCGATGCGGTTGCCGTAACGACCGATCAGCGAGCCGAAATACTTGTCGTGCGTCTCATAGCCCGCCACGTCGTTGAACCCCAGCGTGATGTCGGTTTTCTCGCCCTTCCGGTCAGGCGTGTAGAGCCGCACCACTTTTCCGCCGTAGTCGATCACGTCCATCACCACGCCGCCCGCGCCGGTCAACGTGTACTGCTGAACAAGCTGACCATCCTTGGTCTTGCCGAACGGCTTGACCACCACCGAGCATTCACCGCCACTCATTTCCTGTTCAACTCCTTTATCCGAAACGCACCCCGTCCCCACAACTGACGCGACACAGACGGACAACGCGACAAGCGAAACTGCCTTCATAACCGTCTCCTTATTTGGAACCGACCGCGTACGCGGCAATCCCGTTGCCGCGGCGCAGGTACAGGACGCCATCCGCGACGACCGGCGACGACCAGTGCGGCCCGTTGCCGTAATCGACCTTGAACGACGACACGACCTTGTGCGTGTCGGCGTCGACCTGCACCAGCATCACCGTTCCGCCATGCTCGTCGTACGTGATCATCCCGACCGGCGTAATGCAGAACGAAGTCTTCTTGGCACCCGCCACGGTGTACACCTCGCGCCCGTCCGCCGGGTCGAAGCAGGAGAGCCTGCCGCCGCCGGAGGAGAAGACCCGCCCCTTGTAAAAAGCCGTCCCCTGAAAATGATTGTCCGAGGATTTGTCGCTCCACACCGCCTTGACCGTATTGCCCTTCACGTCGATGATCTCCGAGCCGTACTTGTAACCGGACGAGATGAACAGGCGGTCTTTGCCGCACAGCAACGGCGCGTTGGGATGCACCGCGTATTTGTTGCGGTGCGCGTGCTTCCAGATCGTCGCGCCCGTCTTCGGATCCAGACCCACCGCGTGATCCTCCAGCATCGTGACGAGCTGCAACTTGCCGTTGATCGTCGCAAGCGCGGGCGAGCAGTACGCGCTGCGCTCGCTCAGGCCGTTGCTCTTCCAGACCGTGTTGCCCGTTTTGGCGTCCAACGCCACCACCGCCGCGTTCTCGCCGCCCGGCTGACAGATGACCTTGCCGTCGTACACAAGCGGGTTGTCCGCGATGCCCCACGTGATGTTCCGCCCGCCGAACTTCTCGTGCGCGTCCACCTTCAACACGATCTTGCCGCTCTTCGCGTCCACGCACACCACATGCCCCATCCCTCCGATCAGGTAAATGCGGTCGCCCACCACCGTCGGCGTCGTACGCGCAAACTCGTAGGAGGAGCCCCATTCCGGACCGTACTGCACAGACCACTTGATCGAGCCGTCCTTCGCATCCAAAGCGTACAGGCTGCCCACGCGGTCTTTCTTGCCTCCTGTGCTGCCCGTGACGTACAACATTCCCCCAACCGCCGCCGGCTCGGAATACCCCTCGCCCGGCAGGTCGATGCGCCAGAGACGTTGCGGACCGCCATCAGGCCATGCGGGCATCAATTTCTCGTCCGTCACGATCAGGTCGCGGTTGCTGCCGCGCCACTGCGTCCAATCCCCAGCAACCCCCCGTGAAAAAAGCCCTGCCGCAAAAACCGCCGCCAGAACGAGTCTCATACACGAACCCCTTACCTTTGAAATCCCAACATCAATATGGGCGGTAGTGTATTGAATCTCCGCCGAGATACCAAGCGCAAATTCGGTGTTGTCGCAGGGAATCACAGGGGATACACTCTTACCCAATGTCTGTATTCACGCACAGCGGCACACGGCTCTGCCTCCTTTTCCTCGCGGCGTTCCACGCGCGCGCCGCCGAAGGCCCCGTGCGCCTGTCGCAAACGGTCGCGTTCCCCGAACCCCAGATCGACCGCTCCGCCGAAGGTCTGATCCGCGTCGCGCTAGAAGGTTGCGAGCCCGACGTGCGGACTGCCAAGCCCGTCCTCCCCGTGGCCGGCGTCACGTTCGACATCCCTCCAGGGTATGACGTCGCACACGTCACGCTCCTGCCGCACGACGTCCGCGAACACGCCCTCGACGCGCCCGTCCTCTGGGGGCAGCAGGCCCGCTCGCCGGACGAACCGCATTTTCCCACGGTCCCCGCGGACCCCGCCGTCTACGGCGCGGACACCCCCTACCCGGACGCGGACGCCCCCGACTGGCGCACCGACCCCACCGACGGCGGCACGCGCCTCTCCGTGGCGGTGTATCCTGTGCGCTACGCCCCGACCAGCGGACGCCTGCTGATCGCCCGCGCCGTCATGGTCTCGGTCGAACTCCGCCCCACGCCCGAACCCGAACCCCCGACGCGCGGCCCGCTCGCCACGGACTTCTCCATCCCGCCGCTCGATCCCGACACGCCCTGCACCTACCTCGTGCTCTCGACCTCCAACCTCATCCACAACGCACCCGCCCCGTGGAACCTCCACACCCTCTGCGAAGCCCGTGCGCAGGCCGGCCTCATCCCGCGCATCATCCCCGTCGAATGGGTCTACGCCAACTACCCCGGCAACAACAACCCCGAACGCATCCGCGCCTTCGTTCAAGACGCCCACGCCCGCTGGGGCGTGCGCCATCTCCTGCTCGCCGGGACCTTCGACCTCATCCCCGTCCAGAAGCTCTACGTCTCCTTCACGGACTTTTTCTCCACGCGCACCGCCGAGATTCCCGCCGACGCCATCTACTACGGCTGCATGGGCGGCGGCATGCTCGACGGCAACGGCAACGGCCGCTACGGCGAAGTCACCGACGGCCCCAACGGCGGCGACATCGACCTCACCGCCGAGATCATGGTCGGACGCTTCCCCGTCGCGAACGCCGACGAACTCGCCCATATGGTCCGCAAGACCCTCCGCTACGAAGCCTCCTCCGCGACCGACCTCGCCCCGTCCGCCTTCATGGCCGAGAAGATGGATCTCAGCCCCCAACTCGTCTACGCCGAAGGCTTCATGGAGGAGATCCGCCGGGGCAGCACCGCCTACTCCATCAACACCTTCGGCTTCGCCAACGCCACGCCCTACGACGGACGCTTCGACGTGAGCCCCACGCTCTACGACTCCTCCAACGGCCTCTGGAACACAACACAGTCCCTCGACTTCCTCAACCGCGACCTCCACACCGTCAACCACCTCGGCCACGGCGCGACGAAGATCTGCATGAAAATCTCCCTCTCCAACGCCGACAACCAAGCCGCGCTGCGGGCCTTCACCAACACCATGCCCTATTTCGTCTACTCGCAGGCCTGCAGCACCGGCGGCTTCGACACCCCGGACTGCTTCGCGGAACAGCTCGTCACCTCCACCAACGCCGCCTTCGCCGCCGTCATGAACGCCCGCGAGGGCTGGCTCTTCACCAACGCGATCGGCGGCTACTCCCACCGCTTCCACCGCTGCTTCTGGGACGCCGCCCTCCGCGGCACCGCCACAACCCTCGGCGAGATCAACGAGCAGTCCCGCCGTATGAATCTCCACCTCGTCTCGCCCACTGCCGCCAACTACTGGCGCTACGTCTACTACGAACTCAACCTCTTCGGCGACCCCGCCACGCCGTTCGCCGCCGCCATCAACCCCGTGCCGCCCGTCATCGCCCACACGCCGCTCATCAACACCTACGACACCCAGACCGCCTACCGCGTCACCTGCACCGTCGAGCCCGTCGGCATCTACAACCCCGACGCCATCACGCTCGTCTGGGACTCCCCCTCCGCCACCCAGACCCAGCACATGACGCAGGTCAGCGGCAACCTCTACGAGGCCTTCATCCCGCCCCAGCCCGCCAACA
>Ga0208244_101737_pt1 | contig 10246 bp, 11 predicted proteins | sample SubbioCR12Aug_5A_FD_184828 | JGI IMG/M metagenome (GOLD analysis project Ga0208244, IMG submission 184828) | Serpentinite rock and fluid subsurface biosphere microbial communities from McLaughlin Reserve, California, USA - CR12Aug_5A (SPAdes) | ecosystem: Environmental > Terrestrial > Deep... | reverse complement strand
AGCTGCGGATTGAGAACACACCCATGATCTACAGCATGACGGGATATGCCGCGCAAATGCGCGACATCGGGCGCGGCATACTCCACCTGGAGCTCCGCACGGTCAATTCGCGCTACCTCGACATGAATTTCCGCATTGTCGAGGAGGTGCGCATCGTCGAGCCGACCCTGCGGGAGATGATTTCCGGCCGACTCAACCGCGGCAAGGTCGATTGCCGGCTCAACCTGCTGCCCTCCACGACTGCGCCGCGGGAGGCGAGCCTCAACCGCGCCCTGCTGCAGCAGTTGGCCGTCCTGCAGCGCGACGTGCGCAGCCAGTTGCCCGATGCGCCTGCCCTCAGCGTCGGCGATGTCCTGCGCTGGCCCGGCATGCTCGGCGATGACCAGTTGGGGGCCGATACCCTGCAGGCCGAGTGCGCCGCGCTGGCGAAGACTGCCCTGGACGAACTGCTCGCCACCCGCGCCCGCGAGGGCGAGAAACTGGCGGCGATGATCCTGGAGCGGGTCGAGCGCATGCGCGCTCTGGTGGCCGAAGCCGGTCCCAAGCTGCCGCAGGCACTGGCCGACTACCAGGAACGCATGGCGACCCGTCTGCGCGAAGCGGCGGCCAGCCTGGACGAGGAGCGCATCCGCCAGGAAATGGGCCTGTTCGCCACCCGGGTCGACGTGGCCGAGGAGCTCAACCGCCTCGTCGCGCACCTCGACGAGGTGGCGCGCGTCGTCGGCAAGGGCGGCGCCGTCGGCAAGCGGCTCGATTTCCTCATGCAGGAACTCAACCGGGAAGCCAACACGCTCGCCTCGAAATCGGTCTCCACCGAGATTTCCGCCATCGCCGTGGACATGAAACTGCTCATCGAGCAGATGCGCGAGCAAGTGCAGAACATAGAGTGATGACGGGCACCCTCTTCGTCATCGCAGCCCCCTCCGGCGCCGGCAAGACCACGCTGGTGAAGATGCTGCTCGAGCGCGACAGCGGCATCCGGCTGTCCGTCTCGTATACGACGCGCGCGCCGCGACCCGGCGAGGCGGACGGCCGCGAATACCATTTCGTCGATGTGCCGGCCTTCCTCGCCATGCGCGAGCGGGGCGAGTTCCTCGAAAGCGCCGAGGTGCATGGCAATCACTACGGCACGTCGCGCGTGTGGATCGAGAAGGAAATGGCGGCCGGGCGGGACATCCTGCTGGAGATCGACTGGCAGGGCGCGCAGCAGGTGCGCAAGCTGTTCCCGGGCTGCATCGGCGTCTTCGTCCTGCCGCCATCCGTCGAGGAACTGGAGCGGCGCCTGACGAAGCGCGGCCTGGACAGTACCGATATCATCGCCCGTCGCGTGGCGGCCGCACTGACCGAGATGCGACATGTCGGAGAGTTCGAATATGTTATTATCAACAACAAATTGCCGGAGGCGATCGAAGACCTCCAGACCATAGTGCGCGCGGTGCGGCTGCGCTACGATGCGCAACTGACCCGCCACCGCGCGCTTTTCTCGTTCATCGAACAGGACACCTAGGAAAATCATGGCCCGCATTACCATCGAAGACTGCCTGAAAAGAATTCCCAACCGTTTCCAGCTCACCCTGGCCGCCACCTATCGCGCCCGCCAGCTCACCCTGGGCGCCTCGCCGATGACCGAGGGCGAGAAGGACAAGCCGACCGTTGTTGCGTTGCGCGAAATCGCCGAGGGCAAGGTCGGCCTGGAAATGCTCAACCGCGGGCAGGCCTGAGCCGCCGCGCGGGAGAGGATGGTGACCGGACATGCAAGTCTCCGCGCCATCCTGCGGCCCGCAAACCGCTGAGGCCTACGAAACCGAACGACGCCTGCAGCTGGAGAAGCTGAGGGAACTGCTCGGCACCTACCTCAAGCCCGAGGACATCGAACGCGTCGCCGCCGCCTTCCTCTTTTCGGCGCAGGCGCACCAGGGCCAGTTCCGCATCAGCGGCGACCCCTACTTCTCCCACCCGCTCGCCGTTGCCGGCATTCTCACCGGCTGGCATCTCGACGCCCAGGCGCTCATGGCGGCGCTGCTGCATGACGTCACCGAAGACACCGGGATATCCATCCAGGAGATCGGCGAGAAATTCGGCAAGGTCACGGGCGAACTGGTCGATGGCGTCTCCAAGCTGGACAAGATCGAGTTCCAGTCCATCGAGGACGCCCAGGCCGAGAACTTCCGCAAGATGCTGCTGGCGATGGCGCGCGACGTGCGCGTCATCCTCATCAAGCTGGCCGACCGGCTGCACAACATGCGCACGCTGGACACCCTGCGGCCGGACAAACGCCGCCGCATCGCCCGCGAGACGCTGGAAATCTACGCGCCGATCGCCAACCGGCTGGGCCTCAACAATCTCTACCGCGAGCTGCAGGAACTGGCCTTCCGCCACGTCTGGCCGATGCGCTACAACGTGCTGGCCAAGGCCATCAAGGCGGCGCGCGGCAACCGGCGCGAGGTGGTGGGCAAGATCCAGCAGGCGATCAGGGAGCGCATGGCCGAGTCGAAGATCGAGACCGAGGTGATGGGCCGCGAGAAGCACCTGTTCGGCATCTACCGCAAGATGCGCGGCAAGTCGCTCTCCTTCTCCCAGGTGCTCGACATCTACGGCTTCCGCGTCATCGTCAAGGACGTGCCGACCTGCTACCTGGTGTTGGGCACCCTGCACGGACTCTACAAGCCGGTGCCGGGCAAGTTCAAGGACTACATCGCCATCCCCAAGGGCAACGGCTACCAGTCCCTGCATACGACGCTGATCGGCCCTTACGGCACGCCGGTGGAGGTGCAGATCCGCACCACCGAGATGCACCACGTCGCCGAATCGGGCGTCGCCTCGCACTGGCTTTACAAGGACGACAAGAGCCTCTCCGAACTGCAGCAGCGCACGCACAAGTGGTTGCAGTCGCTGCTCGAACTGCAGTCGGCCTCGGGCGATTCGGCGGAATTCCTCGAACACCTCAAGATCGACCTCTTCCCCGGCGAGGTCTATGTGTTCACGCCAATGGGCAAGATCCTGCCGCTGCCGCGCGGCTCGACGGCAGTGGACTTCGCCTATGCCGTGCATACGGACATCGGCAACCGCTGCGTTGCCTGCCGCATCAACCACGAGCTGATGCCGCTGCGCACCGAGCTGAAGAACGGCGACCAGATCGAGGTCATCTCGGCGGCGCATGCCAATCCGAATCCGGCCTGGCTGTCCTACGTCAAGACCGGCAAGGCGCGCTCGCAGATCCGGCACTTCCTCAAGACCATGCAGCAGGCCGAATCGGCCCGCCTCGGCGAGCGCCTGCTGGCCAAGGCGCTCGCCGACCTCAACGCCAGCCTGGAATCCCTGCAGGAATCGAGCTGGGAGAAAGTGCTGCGCGAGTCCGGCGCCAAGACGCGCATGGAGGTGATGACCGACATCGGCCTGGGCAAGCGCCTGGCGCCGGTGGTGGCGCGCCGCCTGCTGCTGCAAGGAGAAACGCAACAGGCCGAGGTGCGTGCGGCCGGGCCGGTGCCGATCCGCGGCACCGAGGGCATGGCGGTGCAGCTGGCAAGGTGCTGCCAGCCCATTCCGGGCGACCCGGTCGTCGGCTCGATCAAGAAGGGCCAGGGCCTCATCGTCCATGTTTTCGACTGTCCTGCCATCATCAAGTCGCGCGTGCAGGAGGCGGACAAGTGGCTGGACGTGGAATGGGCGCCGGAGAGCGGACGCACCTTCGACACGCGCATCCGCGTTGTCGCGCAGAATGCGCCCGGCGTGCTGGCCAAGGTCGCCGGCGGCATCGCCGAAGCCGGCTCGAACATCCTGAATGTGAGCATGGAGGAGGAGCGCGACGCCTGCACCGCCATCGACTTCGTCGTGCAGGTGACCGATCGGGTGCATCTTGCGCGCATCATGCGCACATTGCGCAACATTCCCGAAGTGGTGCGCATCTCCCGCGTGCGGGAGTAGGGGAGTAGAATTCGCCCTTTCGCAGTTTCGAGAGCATCGACATGGCCCAGTACGAATCCGAGCACACCCAGTTCATGCGCCAATGGATGGCGCAGCACCCCGAGGAAGTTGCCGAGCAGCAGAAAGGCCGCGCCCTGTGGTGGGACAAGGCGCCGCAAACGCCCGACGAGCAGCAGCGCCTGAAAGAGGCGAAAGTGCCGCAGAAGGCCTACGCTTACCGCTGAGGAAAAGTCAGCCGCCGTGCCACGGCGGCTGACTTTCGCCTGCCGCAACGCCTTGCTCGCCCCTTCCGTCGTTTTCGTTGACCTCGAGACCACCGGCGCCAACCCGGCGTTCGACCGCATCATCGAGGTCGGCATCGTCAAGGTGGGCGGCGGCCAGCTCGAGTACGAGTGGTCCACCCTGGTCGATCCGGGCGAATCCATCCCGCCGCTCATCCAGGGCTTCACCGGCATCAGCAACGAGATGGTGCGCAGCGCGCCGGCCTTTGCCGCCATCGCCGACGAGGTGTTCGAGCGCATCGAGGGCAGCCTCTTCGTCGCCCACAACGTGCGCTTCGACTACGGCTTCCTCAAGAATGAATTCAAGCGCCTGGGCAAGGAGTTCCGCCCGCGCGTGCTGTGCACCGTCAAGCTTTCCCGTGCGCTGTATCCCGAGCACCACCGCCACGGCCTCGATGCCGTCATCGCCCGCCACAACCTTACCTGCGACGCGCGCCACCGCGCCCTCGGTGACGCACGCGTGCTGTGGGACTTCGTGCAATTGGCGCATGCCGAGAAACCCGCCGAGAAGATCGAAGCGGCGCTGAAGAAAGCCATGAAGATGCCCAGCCTGCCCTCCGGGCTGGAGCGCACTGCGCTCGACATGGTGCCGGAGGGGCCGGGCGTGTACCTTTTCTACGGCGAAAATTCACACTCGCCCGGCGGCTCGGATGAACTGCCGCTCTACATCGGCAAGGGCGTCAACATGCGTTCGCGCGTGCAGTCGCATTTCGCCGCCGATCACGGCAGCGGACGCGCCATGCGCCTCGCGCAGGAGGTGAAGCGCGTCGAGTGGATCGAGACGGCCGGGGAACTGGGCGCCTTGCTGCTGGAGGCGCGTCTCATCAAGGAAAAATCGCCCATCCACAACCGCCGCCTGCGGCGCAATGAGGAACTGTGCGCCCTGCGCCTGAAGGAGGGCGGCGAATTTACCCAAGATCGCGCCCTCGAACTGGTGCCGCTGGCGGGCATTCCGGCGCAGGAACTCGTTGAGCTCTACGGCCAGTTCAAGTCGAAGCGCGAAGCCAGCAATACGCTGCGCGAGCTGGCCGCCGAGTACGGCCTGTGCCTCAAGCGCCTTGGCCTGGAGCCGGGCAAGGGCCCCTGCTTCAACCAGCAGATCAAGCGCTGCAAGGGCGTCTGCGTTGGCAAGGAGAGCCCGCAGCAGCACGACCTGCGCTTGAAGACGGCGCTGGCCGTGCTCAAGCTGCGCGCCTGGCCTTTTGCGGGACGCATCGCCATTCGCGAACATGATGCGGGCAGCGCGCGTTGCGAATGGCACCTGTTCGAATCCTGGTGCCACCTCGGCACGGCGAAGACCGAGGCCGAGCTGCACGAAGCGGCCAGCGCGCACTGCGAGCCGCTCTTCGATCTCGACACCTACCGCATCCTGCGACGCGAGCTGGAGAGGCGCGCCGGCTCCACGGATATCCTGCAGCTGCAAAACCCGCCATTCCCGCGTCCCACAGGGATTTCCTTCGGTCACAAGCGGGAATCCACAGAACTCTCCTGAGCGCCCGACATGAGCGAAGACGGCAAGATCCGCATCTCCAAGCTGATGTCCGAGCAGGGCCTCTGCTCGCGCCGCGAGGCCGACGCCTACATCGAGCGCGGCTGGGTCTTCGTCGACGGCGTGCGCGTCACCGAGCTCGGCAGCCGCGCGTTGCCGACGCAGAAGATCACGCTGAGCAAGGAGGCGCAGTCGAGCCAGCTTTCACTCGTCACCATCATGCTCAACAAGCCGATCGGCTACGTCTCCGGCCAGGCCGAGCAGGGCTACAAGCCGGCGGTGACGCTGATCGGCGCCGCGACCCAGCACGCCGGCGACCAGTCGACGCAACGCTTCAACCCGGCCCACCTGAAAGGTCTCGCCCCGGCCGGGCGCCTCGACATCGACTCCACCGGCCTGCTGGTGCTGACGCAGGACGGACGCATCGCCAAACTGCTCATCGGCGAGGACTCGCGCATCGAGAAGGAATACCTGGTTCGCGTCGAAGGCGCGCTCGATGCGAAGGGCCTGGCCCTGCTCAACCACGGCCTCTCGCTCGACGGCCAGGCGCTCAAGCCGGCCAAGGTCAGCTGGCAGAATGAGGATCAGTTGCGCTTCGTCCTGCGCGAAGGCAAGAAGCGGCAGATCCGCCGCATGTGCGAGCTGGTCGGTTTGAAGGTGACGGGCTTGAAGCGCATCCGCATCGGCAGCGTCAAGCTGGGTGATCTGCCGTTGGGCAAGTGGCGCTACCTGCGCGAGGACGAGCGGTTCTAAGGAGGCCCGCGGCACAATGCCGGGATACCCTCCGGCCCGGCGCCCAATCAAGCCGATCTATGTCAAGAAGTTCCTGGAACTCGTTGAAGGAGCATGAACCATGGGAAAGAGAATTGACTACCCGTTTGAAATTCGTCCGCTGTCGGCTGAGGAAGGCGGCGGCTTTCTTATCTCGTACCCTGATTTCTCGGAGTGCCTCTCCGATGGCGAGACAGTCGAGGAAGCGCTCGCGAACGGGAGGGACGCCTTGAAGTCCACGATTGCCGCCCTCAAGGCCAGGGATCTACCTATCCCTGCCCCGAACAGTGGGGGCGTTGCATCCGGAAAGTTTGTCGCCCGCGTTCCAAAGACGGTCCACGCGCGGTTGGCTACGCGCGCAAAGGCAGAGGGTGTGTCACTAAATACCCTTGTTCTCACGTTCATCGCGGAAGGTCTTGGGCGAAAAGGACGGCACGCGTAGTTGCGAACGTGGCCGAACCCTTCATTCCACCGGGCGCTGCGCGGTAAAGCTTCGCAGCGCGCCTGACCTTGAACGCTGAAGCTGCGAAAACCCTCTTTTCGCTCTCGGCATGACGTAAAAAACGGCGCTTCCGGCTGGCTCCCCACATCGCCGAAATACTGGCCAATGCGGCGCATCCGCCGGAGTTCATGTTTCCCCTGCAGACCGGCCTGGAGGAACTGATGTGGGGCAATGTCGTTCCGACGCGCGAAGAACAGGAAAGCCTGCTGCGCAATGCCGGGCTGACGGGCCGGATCGAGCGCACCCTGGTGGGCGCGGGCTTCACCTTGCTGACGACGCAGAAGCCCGAATGAACGCTGCCTGCCCTGGAAGGATTTGACGCCTCACCCGCGTTCTGGCCGGTCGGCATTGCCATCGGGAGTTTCCCACGGCATGAGATGAATGCTCTCTGCGAGCAGCGTGACGCGTGCCGCCGCGCCGGGCGCGATGGCGTTGCGCTCGGCGACATGGGTCGGCACGGAGAAGGCGAGCGGTTCGCCGCCGCCGTCGGGCACGAGGCGGATCTGCGTGAAGGGGCCGAGGCGCAGGCAATCCTGCACGCTGCCTGAAACGGGGTTTTCCGCTTCGCCGCGCGAGGGCCGCTCGCGCCGATGCAGCAGCACGCCCTCGGGCGGGATCACCCAGCAGACGCGATCATTGGCCCGGCCGGAAATGTTCGCCACCTCCAGCCTGTGTCCGAGCCATTCCAGTTTCAGGCCGTCGCCGTCCTGCACCAGCGTGCCTTCGAAGAGGTTTACCAGTCCGACCAGGCGCGCGATGGCGGCGCTTTGCGGTCGCGTCATCACCTCGTCCGGCGTGCCGCTCTGCAGCGTCGTGCCATGGTGGAGGATGGTGATGCGGTCTGCCAGCATGCGCGCCTCGTCAAGATCATGCGTCACTAGCAGCATGGGGATGTTGAGATGGGCGCGCAGCCGCGCCAGCTCCTGCTGCAGCTTGCGCCGTGTGACCTGATCCACTGCCGAGAAAGGTTCATCGAGCAGCAGCACGGCCGGGTCGCGCGCCAGGGCGCGCGCCACCGCCACGCGCTGCTGCTGGCCGCCGGAGAGCGCCGCCGGCTTGCGGTTTTCCAGTCCATCGAGGTGTACGCGCGCGAGCAGTTCCTGCGCGCGCGCCAGGCGTTCGGCGGCAGGCAGGTGGCCGAGCGCGGCGGCGACATTGTCCAGCGCCGTGAGATGGGGAAAAAGGGCATAGCTTTGGAAAACGAAGCCGATGCGGCGGGCCTGTACCGGATGATTGACGGCGGTTGCGGCATCGAACCAGGTTTCGCCATTGCAGCGGATGGCGCCACCCGCCGCCGCATGCAGCCCTGCGATACAGCGCAGGAGCGTCGATTTGCCGCTGCCGGAAGGGCCGACCAGCGCCAGCAATTCGCCCGGCGCGCAGGACAGCGTCGCGTCGAGCGGGATCGGCGCGCGCTGGCGCAGGCGCGCGTGCAGGCCCATGGCTGCATTAGCCGTTTCAGCCACGATGGCCGATCCGTTTGCCGAGCATGTTGATCGCAGTGATGGCGATGAGGGAGAAGCCCACCAGCGTCGCCGACATGATCGCGGCGCTGTGGTCGTCGAAGGCCTGCACACGGTCGTAGATTGAAATTGCGACGGTGCGCGTTTCGTTGGCGATGTTGCCGCCGACCATGAGCACGACGCCGAATTCGCCCAGGGTGTGGGCGAAGGTCAGCACGATGGCGCTGAGCAGTCCCGGCCAGGCCAGCGGCAGTTCGACTTTCCACAACGCCTGCCAGCGCGTCATGCCGCAGCACCAGGCGGCCTCGCGCACTTCGCGCGGGATGGCGTCGAAGGCGCGCTGCATCGGCTGCACGGCGAACGGCAGGTTGAAAATGACCGAGGCGAGCAGCAGCCCGTCGAAGGTGAACACCAGCGCGCGGCCGGTGAGGGCGTGATACATCTGACCGAGGGCGGTGGCCTCGCCGAAAGAGACCAGAAGGTAGAAGCCGAGCACCGTCGGCGGCAGCACCAGCGGCAGGGCTACCAGCGCCTCGACCACGCTCTTGCCACGGAAGCTCCGCCAGGCCAGTGGGCGCGCCAGCAGTACCGCCAGCGGCAGCAGGACCAGTGTCGTGGCGAGCGCCAATTGCAGGGAGAGGGAGAGCGCGGGCCAGTCCATGGTTCAGGATTATTGCGTGCCGACCGGCGGCAGCACGAATCCGTGCTTGACGAGGATGTCGCGCGCCTCCGCCGTTTGCAGGAAGGCGTAAAAGCGCCGCGCCGGCTCGCCGGCGCCTTTTACGAGCGCCATGCGCTGCCTGAGCGGCGCATGCCAGGATTCCGGCAGGGTGACGTAACTGCCCTTGCCGGCGAACTCATCGGCGCGCACCAGCGACAGCGGCAGGATCGCCGCCTGGGTCGAACCACTGACGCCGAAGCGCGCTGCTTGAGCGGCGTTTTCCCCCATTGCCAGCTTGTCCGCCACGGCATCCCATGCGCCGACGTGCTGCAGGGCCTCTCGCGCGGCGCGACCGTAAGGCGCATGTTCCGGATTGGCGATCGCCAGGCGCTTCAGGCGTCCATCACGCGCTGCCGCCGTCAGGTCGCGCAGCCGGCTGTCCGCTTTTACCGGCGAACCGTTCGGAATGAAGAGGACAATGCGGCCGATTGCATAGAGCGCGCCCGGGCCTTCGACGCGGCCTTCGGCGATCAAGGCCTCGACGTAGGCTTCATCGGCGGAGAGATACAGCTCGTAAGGCGCACCCTGCGCGATCTGGCGGCGAAAGATGCCGGAGGAGCCGAAGCTGAGGTTGACCCGCCCGCCGCCAGCGCGCGCATGGGCTGCGGCGACATCAGTCAGCGCGAACTTGAGGTCCGCCGCCGCAGCGATGTTCGGCGCATCGGCTGCGCACGCGGCCGATGCGAGATTCAGCACGAGCATCAGCAGGAGCAGGACAGGTTTCATGGCGCAAATGGTTGACAAAAACAGTCGGCGAAACTGTAACACGCAGCCGGGCATGTCCCGAAAAAGCATTGAAGAAAAGCGGAATTGCCAATCAGGCAATTCAATGACTTGATAAAACATGGTGTGGAATTAGAAATGATTAATGTGCCGAGTAAATTGACATTTATCAATACATCGCGCATGCCGGTTGGAATAGCATGAGCGTCAATCCCCCATGGGCGGCAAGCATTTTCAGCGAGCAACATGAATATAACCAGCATTATCGTGCACGCAAAACCGACCGAGCTGGCGTCGGTGCGCAGCAAGTTTGAGCAGATTCCCGGAGTGGAAATACAGGCCGTCACCGAGGATGGAAAGTTCATTGTCATC
>Ga0208244_101736_pt1 | contig 10257 bp, 7 predicted proteins | sample SubbioCR12Aug_5A_FD_184828 | JGI IMG/M metagenome (GOLD analysis project Ga0208244, IMG submission 184828) | Serpentinite rock and fluid subsurface biosphere microbial communities from McLaughlin Reserve, California, USA - CR12Aug_5A (SPAdes) | ecosystem: Environmental > Terrestrial > Deep... | reverse complement strand
CTTCACCGTACTTTTCCTGCTGTGCAGCTTTGGTGTAATCAGCTGTGATCTGTTCGGTATGCTACTGTTTAACGGGTTTCTATTTAAAGTTTTACTTGCATTGCTCGACACACCCTTTGCCTATGCAGCAGTATTTGGGCTTCGCAGGCATTTTGGTCTCAAGGGTCATGGGGCTGAGCTGCAACTCGATCTTGATGACAATAAATGATCTTAACCGAAAATCCGCATAGATATGGATTTGTTCTACAGAAGGTATGGCAGCCAGGGCGATCAACCACTGATTATCCTCCACGGACTATTCGGAATTTCGGATAATTGGGTCACTTTTGGCAGGCGTATTGCTGATGAAGGATTCGATGTGATTATCCCCGATCAACGCAACCATGGTGCATCTCCGCACAGTGACACTTTTAATTATCTGGCACTTACGGATGACCTTTTTGAACTGATTCATAACCTGAAGCTGCACGAACCCATACTGCTTGGACACAGCATGGGCGGAAAAGTAGCCATGCGTCTTACACTCGAAAATCCAGGATTGATCTACAGCCTCATGGTGGTTGATATCACCCTGAAAGCATATGGCGACAGACCCCACCACAGAAATATCATCGAAGCCATGCAGTCCGTTGACCTTGAACATACTGCAAGCCGACAGGAGGTTGAGGACCAATTGGCAAAAAGAGTAAAAGAAATCAGAATCAGACAATTTCTGATGAAAAACCTGCATTGGAAACAACGCGGACAACTCGAATGGCGGATCAACCTGCAGGGAATTGCACAAAATCTCAGTGAAATGTTCGATGCGATCGAAACACAGGACACCTTTGATAAATCAACACTGTTTGTCAGGGGCGGGCAATCAGACTATATCCTGCCCTCCGACTACAGTCAAATCAGAAAAAACTTTCCTTTAGCAGAAATACTGACGATCGAAGAAGCTTCCCATTGGGTTCATGCCGAAGCCCCCGAACAGTTCTACCTCATTGCATCAGGATTCCTCACCGGAAGACCTTTGCCGAACAGATGAGCTATTCCACAGATTTTTAATTGAATCTTCTCTTTGTAATACACTGTGACTCCTTTGTGGCTCTTTGTGAGACAGCTATGGAACAAATTAACACAGAGAACCAAAAGCTGCAGGGAGAAATTTTGCTACTGGATTGCCATTCAACTACTGTATTTAACTTTCCCGAAAAACTAAAACGAAAATAAGGGAATTGTGTTGTCTATTTCCGGTCAGTACGGGCGATCCGTTCCGAAGCATAAATACTGAGCTCATACAAACCCATAAGCGGAATGGTCACCAAAATCTGACTGAAAACATCCGGAGGGGTAATAATTGCTGAAACGATCAGAACGATCACCAACATATACTTACGATTTTTACGCATGAAGGCTGGTGTCACAAGTCCGATCTTCGTCAGAAAAAAGATGATAATGGGCAACTCAAAAACAATCCCAACAGAGAACGTTACTGAAACGACTGTGCTGATGTAAGAACTTAGAGAGATTTGATTGGCAACTACATCACTTACCTGATAAGTGCCCAGAAAATTAACAGTCAGCGGCACGATCAGAAAATAGCTGAACAATACGCCCGTATAAAACAGAGCCGAACTGATCATCACTGCTTTGGACGAGTACTTAGCTTCCTTCTGATGCAGGGCCGGACGCACAAATTTCCATATCTCATTGAGCACAAAAGGAAATCCAATCACGAATCCGGTCACGAAAGAGATATACATATGTGTAAGAAACTGGCCCGACATGGAAATATTGATTATCTGCAAGTTAAGGGTGTCCATGCAAATAGCCTCTACCGACAGCCATTCGCCCAGTGTGCACAAAAGGCGGTTGGTAATAAAATCAGATGTGCTCGGGGCAAGGATTACCTTATCGAAAATCAGCTCGCGGTTGAGGAATGCAATCACGGCAATGGACAACACAGCAATCAGACTGCGAAGTATCATCCACCGCAACTCTTCGAGATGATCCCAGAAGGACATCTCTTTCTCTGGATTTACATTTTTCTTTCGAAACAAAAACGCTTGATTTAGGGCTCAAAAATACTTCATTTTTCCGTTGAAGTCCCACCATGTGCCAAAACAACATAATCATTACATGGACTTCCGACTATACTTTGACAACAAACATTCCGGGAACATCTAATCTGGATTTGATCTAAATAAACCAGTTTTTCCATATATTTGCCAAAAATGCCGGATGGACAGTTTCTGGGATTATGTGATTATCGGCGGAGGCATCGCCGGATTTAAGGCTGCGGAAGCCATTCGAAAAAATCAAGGCGAGGCTAAGATCATTCTGGTGAACAACGAAGACCGTTATCCATACAAACGTACCAGCATCAGTAAATTCCTTGCCAATGGTTTCGCACTGAATGCATTTATTCTTGCCGAAGCCGACTGGTACCGCGAATACCGTATTCATTTGGTAAACGACACAGCTATTTCTGTTGACAAGACTAAAAAAAGGGTTAATCTGAGCCGCAGTGGCCGAATCCATTTCGATAAACTGATCTTCTGTACAGGTGCAGAGCCTGTACGTCCGGAGCTGAAAGGAAACGCACGCAACGAATATCTCACCCTGCGCACAGCTGCCGATGCCAGTCTCATTAACCGAAAACTCAATCAGGGAGATCGCGTTATCGTTTCAGGCGGGGGTGTCGAAGGTGTTGAAATTGCCTGTCAGGCCTCATTGATCGGCTGTCAGGTAACACTCGTGCACAACAACACCCATCTGGTAAACCGGCATTTCGACAGAACCTTTTCTGAATTGATTAACAACCTGCTCACAAAAAACGGCATACAAACGATAGTAAATGAAGCCATTGTCTCTATAAAACAAACTGGAAACGGACAAAAACTTGTGCAGATAGGCGACCTTATCCACAGCCTTACTGACCACGTGATAGTGAGCACAGGAACCAAACCACGAACCGAACTGGCACAGGAGGCAGGTATTGAAACAAACCACGGCATTCTCGTAAACGAATTTCTTGAGACCTCCTTTCCGGGAATTTTTGCAGCCGGAGACGTTGCCGAGCATCCCGATGGAAATACTACAGGTTTGTGGCATGCCGCCGAAAAACAGGGTGAAGTGGCCGGAAACAATGCCTCTGGTAAGAAAAACCCTCTCCCCAGTAAAAAATACCGCCTGAAACTCGAAATGTTTGGCAACTACTTCTTTTCACTTAATCGTCCCGAAAACGAATTTGTGTATGAGATAATGTCCCATCAGAAGGATGAGAATAAGTTTTATAAAGGCTATTTCAGGAACGGAAAACTGCATGGATTGCTCATGGCCAATGACCAAAACATGGCAAAACTTTGCGAAAAAGCAGTGTATGAAGGCTGGAACAAACAAGAATTTACTGACCGGCTGCTTAAGGAAAAAGTGTAGATTTAGTCTGCCGGAAAAATTCCTGATACCAACATTCATGACAATATTGTAGTGGATATATCGAAAAAATCAGGAACTGAAAAAATTGCTTTAAAACCGCAAAGTGCGCTGAGTAATAACCGCAAAGAGCGCAAAGGGTCCACCGACACTTTATCATATAAAGCCTGACTTTGCGGTCTTCGCGTAATACTCTGCGTACTTAGCGGTTATAATCAGAATCTTACCCAAAGCCCTTGCCTTAAGGAAATTTTAATAACACTAAAAGAATCTTGAATTGAATGGAAAGGACGGCCTAATCAGGTAGATTTTCTTTGAATAAGCCGGGTCTTGATCACCTTTCGCTCAGGTTTAAACGGAATTTGGCTGTTGCTTTCCTTCAGCCTCTTCAGCAGCAAGAGGCAGGCCTCGCGCCCAAGTTCAAAACCAAACTGATCAACAGTGGTTAGCTCCGGTTCGCAAAGAGCAGCAGATTTACTGTTTTCGAAACCCACTACCTTAATATCTTCCGGAATGCGTAACCCAAGTTCGCGGGCAGCTTTAATGATGGCAATAGCCGACATATCATTCACGGCAAAAAACCCATCAGGCTTTACCGGCGACCTGAGAATGCTCAATGCCATCCGTTTGCTTTCGTCATAAGTATCCGCCGGAAACACCATACCGGCATCAATCGGGATATTGTGTTTGAGCAATGCATCGTAATATCCGGAAAGCCTGTTTTTTCCAATGAGAAGATGTTGCGGAGCCGAAAAATGGGCAATCCTTCTGCAACCCTTTTCGATCAGATGGTTTACGGCCAGAAAAGCCCCGTGGTAGTCATCAGCTACAACCTGGTCGGCAGGCAGTCCATCCACTACGCGGTCGAAAAAAACAACAGGAATCTCGTTCTCTACCAGTTTATTAAAATGCGAAAAATCCTGCGTTTCCTTTGAAAAGGAAACAAGAACGCCATCCACCCGGTTGGTGAGCACAGCGTGGGTATTGTTTACCTCCCGACGGTAAGTCTCGTTGGATTGAAACACCATCACACTATAATCGTTTTTATAGGCCACCTCCTCAATACCGTTTATGATGGCTGAAAAGAAATAATGCTCGATCTCAGGGATGATCAATCCGATGGTTTTGGTAACATTGCTTCTCAGATTCAATGCAATACGGTTGGGTCTGTATCCTAGTAAAGCCGCCAGTTCCTTTACAGCAGTGCGGGTTTTGGGACTGATATCAGGGTGATCCTTCAATGCACGGGAAACAGTGGAGGTTGACAAGCCCAACTTGATGGCAATATCTTTGATGGTGATCTGGCGTTTCATACTGTTAATCCTGTTGAAAAAGAGGGGTAAAGATACAAAAACAAGGCTTGCTTTTGTATTGTTCAGGAAAAATAAACTGAAGTTGATATAATTTATTCCGGAATCGCTTATCCATGCAACCCTGTTCAACGATTGAACGTCTTAAACAATTGATCTGAATCTGCTTAAGCTACATTTAACTTCGAAACACTATGATTGAACCCAACATCAGAAAACATAATCAAGTAAAAAATATTTCAGAGATTGCTAACGCCAAGGCTAAAGACAATGATTTGTTTTGAACAAATTTCAATCGTTTGCGGTTCTTTTTATCACAAATTAAATGATGAAAAAATAACCTGCATCATGTTTTATTAATTTTGTTATAACCTTTAGGAAAAATCCATGTTTAATTCTTCTGTCAAGCATTAACCCGGTCAACTATCCAACAATCACTATCAATAAATCAATAATTACATGATTATGAGTAAGTTGTATTTACAAATCATGACGATCGTCCTGCTGACGGTTGTCTTTTCGGTTGCCCATGCTCAAACCGGAACGGTTTCGGGTGTGGTTACCGACCAAAGTACCGGCGAGACCATGCCGGGGGCCAATGTGCTCATTAAGGGCACTTTAATGGGTCAGTCAACAGATTTCGACGGCAAATTTTCCATCGTTGATGTTCCTGCTGGAACAGTAGTGGTTGAAGCCAGCTTTGTAGGTTTTCTGCCTGCAAGCCGCACCATTGCCGTTGAAGCAGGCAAAACAGTAACCGTAAACTTTTCGCTTGTTCCTGATGCCATCGCCCTCGAAGAAACCATTGTGATTGGTTACGGGGTGCAGAAGAAGAGTGATAGAACAGGAGCCGTAGCGAGTATTACCGCAGCAGAAATGAATACAGGAGTTTTAACAGACCCAATTGCAGGTATTCAGGGAAAAATTGCTGGAGTTAGTGTTACAAAAAAAGGAGGAGACCCTAACGCTGGATTTGATATTAAAATCAGAGGTGCTTCGTCACTTACAACGGGGACATCACCTTTATTTGTAGTTGATGGAGTACCTGGCGTTGACCCTACAACGATCGCTCCGGAAGATATTGAATCATGGAATGTTTTAAAGGATGCCTCCTCATCTGCAATCTATGGATCAAGAGGAGCTCATGGAGTTATAATTATAACTACAAAAAGAGGCACAACGCAGAAGAAAGGTGCTGAGATTGATTTCAACTCCTACATTTCTACTGAATTGGTTGCTAATCGTTTAAAGCTTCTGTCTGCTCAACAGGTAAGAGATTATGTTGCTGAGAATAACATTGCTAATTTCAATGATGGAGGTGCTAATACCAATTGGTTAGATGAGATCTATAGAACAGGTATGAGCCAGAACTACAATCTTTCAATAGCTGGTAATGATGAGAATTCATCTTACAGAGCATCTGTTTCACATAGCAATTTTGACGGCGTTCTAATTGGATCAAATAAAGAACGTACAATCGCTCGTTTAAACCTTGATCAGAATGCTTTTAATAACAAGCTGAAGATGCAGGCCGGTATCTCTGGAACCTTCGAACAAAACGACTATATTAACTATGGAGGATGGGGACGCAATTCTATTCAATTTCAGGCATTTCAGAGAAATCCAACAGATCCAGTGAAAGATGATGAAGGCAAATATTATGAGATTGAAAGAGATTTCGATTATTATAATCCCGTAGCTTTAGTTAATGAGATTCAAGATGAGCGCAGCGCTAAAAGGTTTTTTGGATTCTTTAAAGCTGATCTGGACATATACAAAGGTATTTCTGCTGGTGTAAATGTTGGTTATACGCGCGACGATCAGGAAAGTTTTTATTTTGAACCCAGCACGCTGTATTTAGGAAAAGAGCAGGGATTTGGAAGAAGAGCTTATGGTAATTTTGAGTCAAGACTTATTGAATCTACAATAAGATACAACAATGACTTTGGCAAACACAACATTAACTTTGTTGCCGGACACACCTGGCAAGGTGAAATGGCAACAGGATTTGCAGCACAAGGCAGAGGACCCTTCCTTAATTATGTGCTTTCAAATGATTTAGCGAATCTACTTAATGTTAACCCGGGTGATATTTCATCATACAAGGAAACAAGCAGGCTGATTTCCTTCTTTGGACGTACCATGTATAATTTTAATTCGAAATACTTCTTAACTGCAACCATCAGAAGAGACGGGTCGTCTAAATTTGGTATTAACAATCAATGGGGATGGTTCCCTTCTGCCTCTGCAATGTGGAACATAGGAAGCGAAGAATTCATGAGTGGGATAACTGATGTTTTGAATAACCTCAGGCTTAGAGTAAGTTATGGCATTAGTGGCAATCAAAACTTCGGCCGATATAATGCAATCGAGTATTACATCAGAGCGGGTAATTCGATTAATTTTGAAACAGGAGAGGAATCCATTCTATATAGTTTTGCACATGCAGCCAATCCTGATCTTAAATGGGAATCAAATGCAGAGTTAAATCTGGGGATTGATTTTGGCTTTCTTCAGGACAGGATTTCCGGTTCACTAGAGTATTTCCGAAAAAATACCTATGACCTTTTAGGTGAATATAGTGTGCCTGTTCCTCCTTATCCCGTTGGTAGAATATTTGCTAACATTGGACAAATTCAGGTTAACGGATTCGAAATGTTCGCACAAGCCTACCCTGTTAGAATAAGGAATTTTGATTGGAAAACAGCAGTTGTTTTTACCACCTACAAGCAAGAAGTAATTAAATTGTCGAATGATGAATTTGAATGGTCATCGCAACGTGGAGGCGGAGTAGGTGGTCGTGGTCTGGTGGGTGATAATACACAAATCGTTCGCGAAGGACTACCTCTCGGGAGTTGGTACATGCTCGAATATGCTGGCATTTCCCCTGATGGTAAATGGCTGTTTCATACCGCCGCCGGTGGTGTAACACGACGTCCTGAAGAAGGTGAGTTAAGGGTTCTTGGCAATGCACAGCCTGATTTTGAATTGGGATGGTCAAACTATTTTACATTCTATCGTGATTTCGATCTGAGTTTTAATGTTAGAGCAGTTTATGGTCATAAAATTTTCAACACAACCAAGCTATTCTTTGGCAACCCAAGATTATTACCAACACTTAATGTTATTGAATCAGCTCTTGATGAAGCAGAGAGAGGTCTTAACGATATTCCAAGAACCAGTAGTTATTACCTTGAAGATGGATCATTCATCAGATTAGATAATATCAGTATTGGTTATAACATCAAGAGACTAAGATCAATCAAGAACATAAGGGTTTATTTTGCTTCAAATAATCTTCTAACAATCACTAAATACTCGGGTATTGATCCCGAAATTAACTTTTCAGGACTATTCTTTGGATTAGATCAATATGATGTTTATCCCAAAACTCGTACGTTTACTGTTGGAATTAATGTAACTCTATAATGCTTGAATCCATGAAAAAAATAATATTTTCTTTCTTTCTTTTGGTGCTGATTCAATTTTCTTGCACCAAACTTGACGACAAGTTATACGATAGAATACCACCGGATGCCTATACAGCGGATCCAGTACTTCAAATGAGTGTGATTTATGCACCTATGAGAGATTTTCTTGATTGGGGAGGTTGGTGGTTTGCCAATGAACTTACTGGTGACGGAGCGGTTGGTCCAACACGCGATACAGACTGGGATGATGGTGGAAAATGGCGTGTTTTGCATCAGCATACCTGGAATCATGAGACCGAGGCCATAAATAGTATGTGGAGTCGTTTTTACAATGGAATTGTGGAAGCGAATAGATTCATTGAAGCACAACAACCATTTGCAGGAGACCCAATAGTTGATCAAGCGATTGCTAAAGCTAAAGTGCTTCGTGCTTACTATTATTACCTCGCAATTGATAATTATGGAGACGTACCCTATGTTATAAAATATCTTGATGCAGAACCAAGTCCCAAAAGAAATCACAGAGCACAGATATTTGAAAAAATTGTTAAGGAAGTTGAGGAAAGTACTCCATATATTTCCTTCAGTACAAGTAGGACAGGAGTTGGAAAAGGGGCTGCATTTAGTTTACTGACAAAACTTTATATTAATCATGCAGTTTATACAGGTTCAGTTAATCCCGCTTATTGGGCTAAAGCTGAGCAATATGCAGATAGTGTTATTCAATTAGGAATATACTCTCTTGAATCAGATGCTCTGGCTCCTTTTGTTACAAATAATCACAATTCAGTTGAAAATATCTGGATTATTCCCTATAATGAAGATAGTTATCAAGGGTTTAACCTTCATATGAGAACCCTTCATTATAATCATAATTTAACATTTGATATGGTTGCAGGTCCTTGGAATGGTTTTGCCGCAATGAAAGATCATTTTGATACTTATACTGATGATGACAGGCGAAAAGAAGGCTTTCTATACGGACCTCAATTCACCTCCTCTGGGGCAGAAATTATTGATGGTGTTGCAAATGCTCCGTTAATTATCGATCCATTCATTCCTGCTCTTGAAATGACGATCGAAAACAATACTCCCCAAGAAATACGCATGTCAGGTGCCAGAGTTGCAAAATTTGAGATAAAAAAAGGAGCAAAAGCTGATCTAAGCAATGCCTTCCCTGTCTTCAGATATGCCGACATTCTATTACTTAAAGCTGAAGCTCTTATTCGTCAAGGTCAAAACGGCGACGATTATGTCAATATGATTCGCAATCGAGCCGGAATAGACTCCTGGTCTGGAGTAACCCTTGAAATGCTTCTTGAAGAAAGAGGACGCGAATTGTTTTGGGAAGCGCACAGAAGACAAGATTTGATTAGATTCGGTCAGTTTAACAAATCCTGGTGGGAAAAACCAGCTTCCACACCTGACAGAAACGTATTTCCAATACCATTGTGGGCAAAAGAAGCAAATCCAAATCTTGATGCAGACATTGTTGACATTAATCCCTGATTTTGTATAATTTTAACCTAATTATTCACTAACCTAAATTTAATTATTATGAAAGTTTCTCTAAAAAAAATGCTTTACTTGTTGAGCATTATGTTGCTCGCAGGAATGGTTATGGTCTCTTGTAAAAAGGACGATGATGATGATGAACCAAAACCAACTCCGGTTGAAGATGGTATCTATGTAAAAGGTGGTTCTACTCCTTTTGAAGAATTCGACATCAAGGGTCTTATGGTACCCACCCGCAACGAGGTGAACCAGACAGACCGCGCTCAGCTGCTCGAATTGTTTATCACCCTCAAAGCCGGTGACCCGGGATTCAACATTGTTAAAGTTGCCGGTGCAACTCGCACTACATACGGTCCGGGAGCCAACTGGGCAGTGGTTGGTGAAGCTGACCGTATCAACGATGAACCCAAGCTCGATTTCTGGCGCGGCGCAGTTGCCGAAACAGAAACAGCTTTCAAAGTTCCTGCTGACGGTCTCTACCATGTAGTTTACGATACCGAACTCGGAATCGCAGTTGTTGTTCCGGTTCAGTACTGGGGCCTTATCGGCGCTGCTACCCCGGGTGGCTGGGGCAGCGACAA
>Ga0208244_101734_pt1 | contig 10265 bp, 6 predicted proteins | sample SubbioCR12Aug_5A_FD_184828 | JGI IMG/M metagenome (GOLD analysis project Ga0208244, IMG submission 184828) | Serpentinite rock and fluid subsurface biosphere microbial communities from McLaughlin Reserve, California, USA - CR12Aug_5A (SPAdes) | ecosystem: Environmental > Terrestrial > Deep... | reverse complement strand
GGAAAACGTCGAGGACGTCGCGCGCCTGCAGGTGAAGGACGAAAGCCAACTCTCCTACGTGACGCAGACGACCCTTTCCGTCGATGACGCGCGGACCATCGTGCAGGCGCTGGAAGCGCGCTTTCCGGAGATCACCGGCCCCAGGCGGGACGACATCTGCTACGCCACGCAAAACCGCCAGGATGCCGTCAAGCGCATGGCCGGGGAATGCGATCTGGTCATTGTCGTCGGTTCGCCGAACAGCTCGAATTCAAATCGCTTGCGCGAAGTGGCACGGAACCGCGGTGTCGAAGCGTATCTGATCGATAGTGCGGTACAGATTCGTTCCGAATGGCTGGAAGGGAAGCGGCATATTGGCTTGACTGCCGGGGCTTCGGCGCCTGAAGTGCTGGTGCGCCGGGTCACTGAGCGCTTGCATGAGTTGGGCGCCAGGAATGTGATTCAGTTGGAAGGCAATCCGGAGCATGTCGTATTTCCGCTGCCGAAGGAACTGGTCGTGGCGGGGAAGTGAGACACCCCGGAGACACCCCGAAAACCTCGCTGCGGCTGCCCCCCTTCCCCGGGGAAGGGGGAGGCCTTCTTATCTCTTCGATTCGCGGTACCAGTAAGTCTTGATGGCGCCGCCGATGGTGCCGATTTCCTTGTAGAGCAGGCGGCCATCGGAGACGTGCACGATGTATACCTTTGAGCCGCGGACGATGACGGTGCCGGTTGGAATGAAGCCGCGTGTGGCGAAGCCGGTATATTGGCGCCTGGCTTGCGCCGTGCCGCTGGCATGCGTGCCGGCGACCGTGCCGCCGTAGAGCGCGCTCATGCCGTAGAGCACGCTTTTCCCGGGCGGCACGCAGGCGGATACGCTCTCCAGGGGGGTGTAGGTCGAGAAGCGCAGGATGTTGCTGAACACCGTCGGCGCCGAAACGACCTTTTCGCCTGCTGTCAGGTTCAGGTACCAGCCCGATTTCCCTCCCCAGGTCGACGCATCGATGCCGGCCGCCTCTAGATCCGCTTCCGTGAAGACATTCGTGATGTCGACAAAGGCGCCGGGGAAGCCCGCGGCCGCGCCGGCACTGGCCGCCAGGCCCGTATCCGGATCCTTCACCATGAACATCTTGTCACTGCCGGTGGTCAGCAGCGGGTGTTCGCGGTCGCCGGTGCCGACGTAGACGGCGTCGTAGCGCTGGCCGAGATAGTTCTGCTTGACGACCGCCGGCGGGAAGAGGATCTTGCGGTTCGGCACCGTCGTCGGCAAGGTGAACGGGTTGGACAGTTCGGCGATTTTCTTCGCGGCCCAGTCGCCGGGGCTGGTGTTATTGACGTCGAAGCGCCAGAGGTTGGCTGCCATGTCGCCGACGTAGAGCCGGTCGAGATAGCCCTGGCCGTCGAGATCGACGTTCAGCGCCGCCACGTCGGACGGAATGCTGAAATTCATGTCGCCCAGTCCGGCCGCGCCGTTCTTGAAGGCCTTGAGCAGGGCGCCGGTGGCGCCGTTGATGACATACACGGCGCGCCCCATGGAATCGGCGGCGGTGGGCGTCAGATTGTCCTGGTTGCCGTCGTAGCCGCCGCCGAAGATGAGCGCCGGCTCGTTCGCCGCGGCAATGGCGCGCAGCCGGCCGGTGGCCGGCGTCGACCAGGTGTAGCCCAGTTCGTCGAAATCCGGCGCGTTGGCGCATCCCCCCGGCGTGCACAGCTTGGCGCCGCCGCCGCGGCGGTCGATCTTCCAGAGAAACTGCGGAGCGTCGGGAGTCGTCACGTCGAGGGCGTAATAAGCGCGGCCGCCGCGACGCAGGCCGAAGAAAAGATAGACCTTGTCGCCGTCCGCGGCTTCGATCGTGCCGTTTTTGTTGACGTCATGAACCCAGGCCACCGGCGCGCCGTCGGCCAGCGTCAGGTGCTGCCCGGCGAGGTTGTTCATGATGTCGTTGATATTTGGCAGGGCTTCCTCGACGAGGAAACTCCAGGCTTCGATGCCGGTGGCGGCATTCACCGCGTGCAGCAGTCCGTCGTTGGACAGATAGTAAAGGTATTGCGCGGTAGCCACTTGCAGCGAAGCGTCTTCCGGGTCGACGGCCGGCGTCGGATCGTAGGTGACGACGGCCGGCTTGGCGTGCAGCACGTCGTGGTGCGGCCAGGAGCGCCAGGTCGTGCAGGCCGTGGCGGCGCTGGCGTCGCTGCATGCGGCAACACCCGGATTGCCGCCGCGGATGAAGTTGGCCAGCGTCGCGCGCTGGGCGTCGCTCATCCCCGCGTTGCCAAGGCGCGTCTTGGTGATTAGGGTGGTATTGGCCTCGCTGACGGCGTTGCCGGCATGGGCAAGCGCCGCATTGCCCGATACGGCCTCGCTGGCGCCGCCCGGATTGGTGATGAAGGTATATACCTTGCGCGTGGAGGGGTTCCACGTGCCGCTGTCGAGCAGCCTCTGCCCCGTGCCGCCCATATTGGGCTTGGAGCCGTCCTGCAGGCTGGACGGGTTCCAGTAGCTCACGGCGGCCGGGTTGACAACCACGGTTTCCTCGAGGGTGATCGGATCGACATCCACCTGCTCGATGTTCTTCACCGTCGTGCCGGAGAGCACGGTTTTGCCGACCAGGCACAGATCGATGGGCGTGCCGCCGCCGGTCGCGCCGCACGCTGTCGTCCCCTCGCCGAACTTGAACTTTTTCACCGTGCCTTGCCAGGCCTGGCTGTTGGCGGGGCCGAAAAAGGCCAGATAGACCTCTTCGCCGCTCTCCGAACGGTTCAGCGCGGAGATCGGCACGCTTGGAGAAGCGACGGTGGGATTCCATTCGCGGATCGCCGCCACGGCCGCCGTGAGCGCGGCGGAGAGCTGGGCGGCGTCGTCGGCGACGTAGTTGTTGCCGCCCGCCCGCGCCGCGGCCTGCTGCAGCACCGGGGTATTGGCGCCGGCAAAGCCGATGGTGTAGGTGACGACCGGCTGGCGTCCGGCAATCGAGGCGTTCATGTCGGACTGGGCCATGAAGTAGGCCAACTCGTCCAGCCAGATATAGCCGCCGCTGCCGCCGCCGGTTCCGGCCAGATCTATCGGGCCATAGGGCAGTCCGCCGGACTCGAACTGGCCGCTGGGCGTGTCGGCCTGGATGGCATCGGCCTGGGTGTCGGGCGAGACCTGTCCGCCGGGTCCGGCGTAAGTCAGCGCCCGGATGGCGGCGTTGGCGGAGAAATCGTCTTCCGGGCCGCCGTCCGTCATGAGCAGGGTGAAGTTCTTCTGGCAGGCGGCCGGTAGGCCAGTGGTCGGATCCAGGCTGCTCAGCATCGGCGAGACGTAGTTGCCGCCGCTCACGGCCGTGCTGTCGCGTCCATCGGTGATGGTGCCGCCGGCGAAGGCGGCCGTGGCCAGCGTGCCGAACACCGGCGCCTCGCCGCGGAAGTAGCGGTAGGCTTCGTAGAGCGACTCGGTCAGCGGCGTGCGCGAAGCCGCCGTCAGGTTGTTGATCTTGTCGATCAGCACGGCGCGGTTGGCGTAGCTGGCGGTTTCGCTGCCGGAGCAGGCCGGCACGACGATGGTGACGCCGGCGACGCTCAGGCTGGCCGAGGCCGAGAGCGTGAGCGTGTTGCCGGTGACGCTGGTAATGGAGGCGACAAGATTGCCGCCGGCGGCGCCGGCGCCGGGCACGGTAATGCTGTTGCCGATGCCGAAGCCGGGGTTGGCGACGAGCGTCACGATGTTGCTGCCGGCTGTCATCGAGCCGCTGGTGGTGGGGCTGGCGAGCGAACAGTTTTTTGGTCCCATTGTGGCCATCTTGTAGGCGATGTTGCCGCCCTGCGCGAAACCGTCGGTGCCGGTCTTGTTGAACACCAGCAGGCCGAAGCGCACGCCGTTGGTGACGGCGACGAGGTCGGTGAGCGCGTCCTTGGCGATCTGCAGCCGCGTCTTGCGGCCGATGGGGTGGCCGTTGGGCCCTTTCGGGCCGAACTTCCAGTTGAGATAATTGGTCGAGTAGACGTCGATGTTCTTGGCCGCATCGGCGGCGATGGCCTGCCCCGGCGATGATGTGTAGCCGGCGGTGGCGCTGCTGGTGCTGACGGTGGCGTTCCATGCGGTGTTCCAGGTGCGCGCCGCGGCGCGCATGGCGTTGCTGGCGGTGTCGTCCGCCTTGCAGTCGTGCACCAGGTGCGCTGTCGTGCTGCTGCGGTTTGCCACAAGGTAGTAGCGGGGGGTGGACGCCGTGCCGCCGCCGGTCAGCGTGCTGGTGCGATTCGGGCAGGCGGTGGCGATCGTCGGGTGGTCGCACGCCGAGCCGCCGTAGCCGGTGCGCGCGGAACAGGTCTGGTTGTTGTCGGCGAGAGGATTGCAGCCGCTGGTCGCGCTGCCCGCCACGACGTTCGCGTAATTGGTGCCGCGGATGTTTCTCGGGTTGGTGACGCCGCTGATGGCGCAGTTCGCGGAGCTCGCCGCAGCCATCGTCGCCGCCGCGCCGAGCGCGGCGCCGACGCTCCTCAGTCCGCCCTGGCAAGTGCCGCCGTGCCAGTAGGTGTTGGCGGGGAGCGTGTTCGAGCAGGCGCTGGTGGTCAGGTGGGTCGCAAGGGGGCCGGGGTTGGCATGCGGGCCGAAGACGTTGGGCGTGTCCACGCCGTTGATGGTGATCGTGCTGCCGCCCATGGCGCAATGCTGCGTCGAACCGTTTTCCTGGCAGGTGCCGCCGTGGTAGTACCAGCCCTGGCCTTCGACCCAAGTCGACTGCCGGCCCGACCACTGGCAGGTGGCGACGGCGACGCTCGCGCGGCCCGCCCAGGCGCAGGCGCTGGGGCCGGCGGGAGTCGTTGCGGGGGTGCTCCCGGTCGGGCCATAGTCGAGGTTGAAGAAATCGTTGTTCGTGACCATGGCGCAGGCCGCGGGGTTCGGCGGGATGCCTGGCCCCTCGGCGTCGCCCGTCGCACCGCACTGCGGCGGGTTGACGCCGGGATTGGGGTCGCTGCAGGTGATCCCGCCGCTCTGCGTGCAGGTGCCGCCGCGCCGGCGCGTGAAGCCTGTCGCATCGGTCTCGGTCGCGCCGCCGCCATAGACGCAAGCTCGCGTTTTGGTCACCGTGTGGTCGCTGCTTCCCCCCGTTGCAACGTTGATGCAGGTCGCGCTTGCGGGGCCGGTGGCGGGATTGCAAGCGGTAAGGGGGGAAGACGTCACGTCGAAATACGCCGCCGTGCCGGTCATCCGGCCGAACGCGGGCGCGGCGGGCAGGTTGTCGCGATTGCCGCGCCAGGCGCTGAATCTTTCGGCCGGGAGGGCGCCGGCCGCACCGGCGATCAGAGCATAGCCGTATATGCCGCGCAGGCTTTGCAGCGTCGGGCCGTCGAGCGAGTTGACATGGGACTGGAAATCATAGCCGCCCAGATCCGCTTTCGGATCGGTCCAGCCCGCGTGGCTCCCAACATTCTGCAGGCGGATCGGCTGGCCCTGGCTGGTGGCGCCGGTGCTGGCGGTGTTGTCGCGCAGCGGGCCCGATGCGGGGATCGGGCTCCACGAGGCGGGTGGCGCAAGGGACGCATCGAGATAACCGTGAATATAGCCGCCGGTCACCGTCTGGCTGCCCGGATAGCCGGCGACATTGACCGCATCCATGGCCAGCCAGTTTTCCCAGCGGAACCACTGGTCGTTGAGGTACTTGCCGGCATTGCGCGCCACCACGGTCGGGTGGAAAACAGTCGAGGGAAGGAGGTGGCCCGCCGAGCTGGCGCAGGCGTTGTTGGTGCTGTAATCCGTGCTTGCCGTAAACGGGATGCCGCCGCGCGTGCCGCCCAGAACGCTGCGGGCGCCGCGAAAACGGTTGAACGACAGCGAACGCAGGCGGGCATCGGTCTCGGCCGTGCCGGCCGGCAGCCAGTAATACCACGACGACGGAATGCTGGGGGTGCTGGACTCGCTGTAATTGCGCCATGTCGTGCGCGGGCCCGGATCGCCCGCCTCGGTGGCGTTGGCGTAAACGCGCGCTGCGTTCCACAGCGCCTGGCGATCCGCCAGGGTGGCGCCGGCCCAGAAGCCGTACTGGCTGTAGGGGTCAGCCGGCTGCGCGGCGGTGGATATCCGGCTGGCGTGTTGCGACGTTTCCTCGCTGTTTCGAATGATGCCGATGTCGTTCCAGAGATACTCGACGTGGGAATCGTAGGCGCCGGGATACTCGCGCCAGGGCTCGGGAATGTTCATCGAGTCCGAGGTGTCGATGATCAGCAGGATGTTCGGCTCGGCGGCGCCGCCCGACGCCGCCGAGGTGTAGATGAGGAAGTCACCGGCATTCGACGGCGGCACCTGGCCCCAGGCAGCCCAGGGGTTGGCCAGGCTGGCGATGAGCAGCCAGGCGAGTCCGCGCTTGCAGCTTGTTCCGATGGACATGGCAATCTCCTTGACGAAATACGGAATTCGACGCCGCGTCACACGGGGCGTCAATAACAACTGCCGGGCGGCAGCGGCGACTTGATGCCTTCATGCACCGTGGCCTCCCCCATGCCGGTTCCGACGGACCTTGCCTCGACATTGAAATGCACCGCCTGCAGGCCCGAACCGATCTGATGGCCGCTGCCCACGCCGGCATCGTCGACGCAGGCGGTCTGGGTGGCGGTGATGGTGACTGCCGCCATGACGACACTGCCCTGCTCGTATTGTTTGGGTGCGGCGGTGGCCGTCCTTGTCGCCGGGTCCGCGGTGCCGCCGAGGCTCGTGCGGGAACCGCCGCTGTCGAGGGTGGTGAAACAGGACAGGGCCGGGGTGGCGGTGAGGCAATCCCGCGAGAAGCGGCCGTTGTTCTCGTTGATGAAGGCGTTCGTCGCGCTTTCGGCGGACGAAAAGAGCACTTCGGCGTTCTGCGCCACGCCGCCAATCTTCAGTTCCAGCACGGCGCTGCGCATCAGGCCCAGCACCATGAGGGTCATGACGATGAGAACGACGAGGGCGACGAAGAGGACGACGCCGCGCTGGCCCTGCTTGACCGGGCGCATCGGGCGGCGTGCCGGGCGCCTGTCCTGAAATCCGCCGGGCGTCATCAGCATGCCCCCGTGGCGCCGCGCCGCACGGCGCAATTGCGCAGGCTGATGATTTGAGAGAACACATGCCGCCTGACGTTGCAGTTGGCGCCCGGCGTGCAGGTCCATGTCGCGCCGCCGCCGAGATCGTAGGTCTTGGCGGAGTCGTCATAGCCGCCGGCGGCGCCTGCGGTGCGCGCCAGCACCGTCACGCGCACGGCGACCACCTGGGTCCAGTTGGGATTCTGCTCGAATCGATCGACGATGCCATCCGAGTCGGCGTCGATGCCGTAGGCGAGCGCCAGCCGCTCGACACCCTCCACCAGCGGCACCCGTTGCATGGCCGCTCCGGACAGCTCATGGCGCACCAGGGTCGGGATCGGACTGCCGCTGTCGGCGTCGGCGTCGCAGACGGTGGCCGGCGGCTGCGGACGGCTGCACGGGCTGACATAATAGACATGGGCCTGATATTCGAAGATGGGAGCGTCGCCGCCGGTGTCGAGCGAGCGCGTCAGGCCGGCGGATTTCATGGTAGGGAAAGCGCTGCCCGGGAAAATGATCGTATTGGGGTCCTGATTGGGCAGGGACTGGACGTAGAGCGTGGTGGCGGAACCGGCCTGGGCGGCGAGATCGGGAACCAGGTTGCCGTCGCTGTTGGCGTCCGGCACGCGGAAACCCAGCGCGCCGCGCAGTACGATGACCGGGCTGCCGGGCAGGAAGTTCGCCGCGCTGATGCAGGGGAAGGCGGCATTCACCGTGGCTGCCGTGAGGGAATTGTTGACCTGCACCGGCGTGTTCATGTCGAGGGCCCAGGGCCGCGCCGGTGCGAGCAGGGCCGCGCCGCAGTCGTTGGCGACCGAGGTGATGCCGCCGCTGGCGTAATCCACCGAGCCGATGCTGCCGGCCGTGCCGTAAAAGCCCGCCATGCGGATATCGTCGACCAGGTAGCGCAGCGCGGAGGTGCCGCTGTCCAGCAGGCGGGAGAAGTCGTCCTGCACCTTGAAACTGCGCGAGGTGCTGGCGAGCAGCGTGGTCAGACCGAGCGTCAGGATGAGACCGAGCGCCAGGCCGACCATCAGCTCCGTCAGGGACAGGCCGGATTGACGAGGTGGAGGCGAAAGCATGCTCATAACGGCATGAAAATGGTGACGTCGACGGAAACGGCGCGCCGTGTCGCGTCGTCATCGACGCCGGCCATGTTTGTGTAAATCGCCAGGTTTTGCGCGCAGAGGGTTGAAACCGGCGCGGAGGTCGCCACGTCGCCCTGCCAGGTGACGCTGATGCGGTAGGTATTGTTCGGCGCCGGCGCGGCCAGAGGCCCCTCGACGCAGCCGCGGGCGTTGAGGATGCCGCCGATGTTTGCCGCGTCGGCCGTGCGACGTTCCGTTGCGCCGAGGAGCAGCCCCTCCCAGAGGGCGATGTCGTAAGCGGCGAGTTGCGCGCGGCTGCAGGTGGCGGCGGCGCAATCCGTTATCGTGCCGGCCGTCAACGCAGTCCATTGCACCGGCGCCGCCGGATCGCCGAGCGGGGCGTCGACAGGCGCGGCGGCGGCATAGGCGGCGGCAATGGTCGCGTTGTCGGCGCCGGACTGCATGGACTGGTTGGCTTTCATTCTTTCGGCCAGGTCGTTGGCGATGTTGAGCGCCTGATGTCTCTGATAGGCCTCGTAACTGGCGCGATGGCCCTTGACGATGAGGCCGGCCAGTCCGAGCAGGCCGAATAGCAGGATGACCAGGGTGACCAGCACCTCGATCAGGCTGAGACCGCGGGCTTGCGTCAGCATGGCTGCCCTCCCTCGCTCCAGCCGTTCTGGATGATGGTGTGCATGCGGCCGCTCGGCCCGAAATAGATGCTGCGAATGCGGTCGTTCGAGGCGTCGGTGTCGTTCATGGTGTCGCTGATCGTGATGCGCTCGTCCGCCACCGGAGTCGAACTGCGCTCAATTCGTCCGTCCGGACGGAAGATGATGGTTCCGGCGGCGAAGTCGCCGATGTTCGTACAGACGGCAATGCGGCCGGAAAACCCCGCCGATCTGTGCAGGATATCGCTGCAAGCCGCATCGCCGCAGATGAGCCAGCCCTGCTTCCAGTCAGTCGGGGCGTTTAATATCATGAAGACGCGGCGCTGGTTGGCTATGGCGTCGGTTCGCGCCAGTTTCAGGTCGGCATGCAGGTCCGCGATGGCAATGCGCACCTTCTGGTCGGCAATGAACAGGCTGAACCCAGGCATGGCCAGCGTCGCCAGAACAGCCAGCACCGCGATCGCCACCATCAACTCGATGAGGGTGAAGCCGCTCATTCGTCGATCCGGCGCAAGCGCCGCAGAAGCGCCGGCGAACGGCTCATTGCCAAGCATATGCCGCATTGTAGGTGCAGGTGTCGGGCGAACACCCGGCATTTTTTTCCAGCCAGCGCTCGCCCCGGCTGTTGATGAAGAGGCGACCGTCGTTTTGCATCGTTTTTCCTGACAGCGGCGTCATCGCTATCTGGTAGAAGGGCCGCTGGCCGGCCGCATTCAACACGAAAGCTTCCAGGGCATAGTAGTCGCTGACCTCCCTGGGCAGGGCAGTCATGCGCAGATCGCCGGGGGTGGCGGCATATTGACGGCTGTCGATGAGGAATTGTTCCTGCCGCTGCGCCAGATCCATGAGGTACTGCTGCCCGGCGGAGCGGTACGTGCGGCGCATGTAGTCCTGGTAGGATGGCATGGCGATCATGGCCAGAATGCCGACGATGGCGACAACGACCATCAGCTCGATCAGCGAAAATCCGCGTACGGCGGTCGCATGCTTTTGCTCCACATGTCTCACTGCGAGGCCCTCATTCCGTTGGCAATCGCCATGTTCATCGTACCGGGAGAATAGCTGGCGCGAGTGCGCATTGCCAAGATGCCTCCGATGGAGGGTTGATTTTGCGGAGCAGACGGCACAGTCACAATGAGCAGTACCAAATGAGGGGGTATCCAATGACTTGAGCAATTACTTGAGCAATTACTTGAGCTTGTAGGGGATTTTCCGCTCGCTTATAATGCACAGCCCGTGCTGTTGTAGCTCAGTTGGTAGAGCAACTGATTCGTAATCAGTAGGTCGGAGGTTCGACTCCTCTCAACAGCACCAGGAATTTCAATGGCTTGCCAATGGCGTGTGTTGTGGCAAGCCATTTCCATTCCTGATTAGCAAGAATCGTCAGCCAGGCTCATCTGGTGAGCTTGACTGACCGTAGAGTCACCCCCACAGCACAACTGGAGGGGTACGAAATGGCAATGAATCGAATTCAATTTCAACATGGACTGTC
>Ga0208244_101732_pt1 | contig 10274 bp, 8 predicted proteins | sample SubbioCR12Aug_5A_FD_184828 | JGI IMG/M metagenome (GOLD analysis project Ga0208244, IMG submission 184828) | Serpentinite rock and fluid subsurface biosphere microbial communities from McLaughlin Reserve, California, USA - CR12Aug_5A (SPAdes) | ecosystem: Environmental > Terrestrial > Deep... | reverse complement strand
CCTCAGCCGGCACCGAGAAAGAGAAAACCGATAATGGAAATTGGTGATATTGAGGATGAAATTAGTGACGAAGCAATTGGCAGAAGAGTAAGACAAGAAAAAATTGTCAATTATGTTGGCCAAAATCCGGCGGAAGCAGCAAAACTAATCAACTTATGGTTAAAAGAAGATGAGTATTAAAGAACAAGTAGCGTTAAAAGAAAATTTCACCAATCAATTAAGCGGTGCCCAAAAAGCTGCACTCTTGATGATAGGAATGGATCCCGAAGTCGCGGCAAGAGTTTTTAAACATCTTGATAATGCAGATGTTGAATTAATTTCTGCAGAAATAACCAAGGTAAGAAGCACACCAAGTAATGTCGTCGAAAATGTTATGAATGATTATTACGGTATGATCACCGCTCGTGAATACGTTCTTGAAGGTGGACTGGATGTAGCGCAGGAAATTCTCGAAAAATCTTTCGGTTTGACTAAAGCTTTGGAAATTATTGAAAAAGTAAAAAGCATTACAACACTGCATGGATTTGATGTTCTAAAAAAAGCGGACTCGACTCAGTTAATCAATTTTTTAAGCAAGGAGCATCCTCAAACTATAGCGCTTATTTTATCTCATTTAAATCCTGACCAGACCGCTGCAGCCTTAAAAGAACTTTCGGAAGAGGTTAGAATTGATGTGGCTTATAGAATAGCAGCTCTAGGTAAGATTTCACCTCAAACATTAAAACAAATTGAAAAAGTAGTAGATGAACTTGCCGGCGTTTCTATTAGTCAATCAGCAAAACAAATAGGCGGACCCAAAAGTCTTGCCAATATTTTAAATAGAACAAACGTTGGGGTTAGCAAAGAAATCCTTTCCAAAATGCAAGACATTGATGCAAATATTGCTCTTGAAGTAAAAAGACTAATGTTTCTTTTTGAAGATATTGTTCATATTCAGAACAAAGATATACAGAGAATTCTTAAAGAAGTTGACAGAAAAGACATTGCCCTTGCCCTAAAAACAGCAGATGAAAGATTAAAAACAAAAATCTTTTCAAATATGTCGGAAAGAGCAGCAGACCTGTTGAAAGAAGAACTTCAATATATGGGACCGGTGAAATTGAAAGAAGTTGAATCGGCACAAGCAAGAATAGTTGATGTAATCAAGAGTCTTGAAGATCAAGGAGAAATTAGCGTTAACATTCGCGGTGGTTCGGAAGAGGTTTATGTCTGAGGTAATTAAACTTAAGTGTAAGCCGCAAAAATTTTCTGCGAATCTTGATGTTATTTATGAGGAGGAAACCAGACTTGTGGATCAGATTAATCCGGTAGCCGAACTCAACAAAGAACTTGAAAAAAGGTTTGAAGAAGGCTTTAATCAGGGTTACGAACTGGCAAGAGCAGACCTTGAAGAAGAAAACACAAGCGAGATGATCAAGAAATCGGAAGAGTTTATTAAAATTCTTTCAAGTCTCGAAGAAAAAATCTCAAACTATGAAACCTCATTTGATCACATAGTAGCTGAAGTTTCTTTAAAAATAGCGGAAAAAATAATCCAAAACCAACTTCCTGAAAGAGAATCATTAAAGAGTATAATCAAAACTGCTGCACAAAAAATTATCGGGGCAAATGAGATAGTAATAAGACTGAATCCGGCAGATTATGAACTTTTAACTCCTACGGATTTTGATGGAATTGCCGGGAATAAATTTTCAAAAATAAACTTTGATGTTAACCCGAAGATTGAACCCGGTGGTTGTTTTATTGAAACGGAAATCGGCAATGTTGACGCAAGAATTGATTCACAAATTGAACAGTTGAAAAAAACCTTTAAATTAAATGAACGGGAATGAAGTGGAAATCGCCGATTTATATATAGAAAAATATTCCCGAATAATTCAATCAAATGATCTAGTTAAACTTCATGGAAGAATTACTGACGTGGTAGGATTTGTTGTTCATTCCATTGGACCTAATGTAAAACTTGGTGAAATCTGTTCAATTATAGATAAAGATGGAAATGAGGTCGTAAAATCGGAAGTTGTTGGTTTTAAAGATGGAAAAGTTGTTTCGATTTCCTTAGGTGAAATGAAAAATGTTTCGCCGCACTGCGAAATTCTTGCCACAGGAGAATCATTTAAAGTCGCAATAAGCGACAACTTGCTGGGGCGGGTAATAGACGGACTTGGTAATCCGATTGACAATTTAGAAAGTCTTGAAATAGATAAATTTTCAAGTATCTATAGCGAACCCCCAAATCCACTTCATAGAACCAGAATAGCCGAACCGCTTCAAACCGGTATTCGGGCAATTGACGGACTTCTTACATGCGGCAAAGGACAAAGAGTCGGAATATTCGCAGGAAGCGGTGTCGGTAAAAGCGTTTTATTAGGAATGATAGCAAGAAATACTAACGCCGATGTAAACGTAATAGTACTTGTGGGTGAAAGGGGTAGAGAAGTAAGAGAGTTTATTGAAAAGGATTTGGGAGAGGAAGGGTTAAAAAGATCTGTGCTTGTTGTGTCTACAAGCGATAAATCGGCATTGCTTAGAGTAAAGGCAGCTTACATAGGGACAACTATTGCAGAATATTTCCGCGATCAAGGAAAGGATGTTGTATTGATGATGGATTCTGTAACCCGGTTTGCAATGTCCCAAAGAGAAATCGGATTAACTGTTGGTGAACCGCCCACTACAAGAGGATATACACCATCCGTTTTTGCTCTTCTTCCAAAATTACTTGAAAGAGCAGGAACCTCTTCAAGAGGATCAATTACCGGATTTTATACTGTGTTGGTTGATGGAGACGACATGACTGAACCGGTGGCAGATGCAGTACGTTCTATACTTGACGGGCATATTGTGCTTTCAAGAAGATTGGCAAACAAAGCACAATATCCTGCAATAGACCCCCTGCAGAGTATAAGCCGTGTTATGCCGGATATTGTATCTCAAGAACATAGGGTTAGAGTAAGTTTATTTAATGAAATCCTTGCCACCTATAATGAGGCAGAAGATCTTATTAATATCGGTGCGTATGTTCGGGGGAGTAATCCTCAGATTGATCATGCGCTTTCCAAGATTAATGATTTAAGAGGATTCCTTAAACAAAATTATGATGATCATACAAATTATGATGAAACAGTTGAGAGATTATTTAACATTATTGAAGAACCTTTGGTCTAAAGTAAAACAGTATGGCAAAATTTAAATTTAAATTTGATGCAGTTAATAAAGTCAAGCAAAATCTTGAAAAAAAGGTGAAGAGAGATTTAGGCTTGATAAATATGGAGATTAACAACATCTCTACTGAAATAGAAAATCTTCTAACGGAAAAAGAAAAAGTAAGAAAAGGCTCTTTCTCGGGTTCAAGAATTAAAACCAATGAACTGCAAACGAGATTAAATTACGAAAACTTTTTAGACGAAATTATCAAGACAAAGCTTGAACGCAAAGCTTCAATGGAAATTGAAAAAGAAAAGATAATTGAGGAACTTGCCCAGAAAAAGAAAGAAGTAAAAATATTTGATTCGCTGAAAGAAAAACATTTCCAACAACACATGGTGATTCAAAATAAAAACGAATTGTTTTTATTGGACGAAATTGCCGCTAAAAAATTTAGTAATGCCTAAAGAGAAAGATGAAAAATAGATTATTATACGGGTTGATTTTTATAATAGCATTTTTTGTGGTCACCGGATTACTCATAATTGCTAACGAAAACTTCGAGAATATATTTACTTTCAATTTTTCAGAGAAAAATCATTACACCGAGAACTTTGCAGATACAGAAAAGGAAGAGGATTTTCAAGAGGTTACTTTATCAGAAAAGAATGAATACGATGAGGAATTAGAAGATTCCATTCAGGTAAAAGACAGTCTATTAACTGTTGAAATTTCAGCGGACACCTCAAAACCTTCAAAGGAGTTAATTAAAATTCCCCAGCTTTCAGAATTAAAAATTGAGCAAGAAGCCAAACCACCAAAGCAAATAGAAACAAAAAAAGACAGTAGTTATTTAAAGTGGAAAAAGGAAACCGTTAAGCTATATGAAGCTATGGACTCGAAAATTGTCGCTAAATTAATTTTAAATTTATCCGATGATACAGCAAGAGATTTAATTTATTCTATGAAAAAAAGAAAAGCAGCAGAAGTGCTGTCGAATCTCAGTCCAGAAATAGCTATAAGATTAACCAGAGCGAGATAATGATATTTAATCCATTGTTTTTGAAAAACCCTGTTATAGACAAGGGTATTTTTAAATATACTGCGCCGGCATTAGAACAGCCCAAACATGTTTTTGCTGACATTGTGAAGTTTGTTTTGGAATCCGAACCACAATCAGATGCTATTAATTTCCCACATTTAGGAAATCAAAAAGAAAACCAGCAAGGATTAACATTGGAATCCTTATTGGAGAACAGTGCCAATTCCATCGTGGTTGATTTACCTAAATACTCATCTCTTAAAGAAATACTAGGGGCAATTGAGAGTAATGCCTTAGTTGAAGGAGAGCATTTTACAATTTCCGGAGATGATTTGTACTCTTTAGTTGTTAGAATGTTGAAAAATATTGGGGTAGACAACTCAGTTCCCGGTAAATCAAATCAATTATCAAAAGAAATAAATGAAAAAGAGCTAATTAATTTTCCCGCAATCAAAGAAACGGTAGGATTCATTGTTGAAAAACTAACAGGAAATGAATCGGTTAGGCTAATCTTAAAACAATCAAAAAAAGCCGTAATAGTTGACTTAAAACCTATCGAAGCGGAGATAGAGTTATCCGGTATTACAAAGCATATTGGAGATATTTCTTATGTTTTTGATAAAAACTTAAACGAATCTCTTAAAACTCCACCAAAGGAACAAATCTCTTTTTATAATAATGAAAGCAGTAAAGAAAAGGGGAAAATAGTTCAGCCAGAGGTAGCGATATTAAATAAAAACACCAAGCAAGATGTAACAATATCCGAAGGGAAATTATTACAAAACGAGCATGAAGTTGCCTTAAATGAGTCTAAAAGCGATAATGCGGACAGGAAAGAATCTTTTATAAATCTAAATGATTCGGAACTAAAAATTAACTTAACGGGTGAATTGCTCAATAAAAAAACTACCGAAATATCAAGCAAAGAAGGTATTGAGACTGAGACGGAACAGAGCAATGTTAATCAAAAGGAGTTAAAAGAAATATTTTCCATTCATGAATCAATTAATAAAAATGTAAAGGAAGGCGGAACTAATCATACCAAGGTTGTGCAAGAGAGCTTAGGGGTTATAAAAACTGAAAAAGCGGATTATTCATCGGATATTTTATCTAAAACAAGTAACGATACCAAGGATACTACCATAAAAGAGCAACCTAATGGTCAGAGTGAGAATAACTCCATTAAGTTTAGGTTGGATGATAAAACAATAAACACAGAGACAGTAAATCCCGAACTAAAAACCGAAAAAGACCTCAAAGAAGTGTTAACAACTTTCGAGGCAATTAAATCAAGTATTAAAATTAGTGAAAAAAATCAAACGGCAGTAAAACAGGAGACTTCAGAGGTAATCAACAGTGAGAAAAAATCGATATTTATTGATTTAGTTAAAAAAGTTGATAATTCTAATGACCAGGCATCATCAAATATTAAGTGGTCAAAATCAGCTTCCAATCCGGAAGAATTGCTTTCTCCATCACATAATTTCCCCGCAAATACAGGTAAAGATTCAGACATTTCTAACAACGGACAAAAGGGGATACAAAGCGATATTAATTCAATTAAGTTTAGGCTGGATGATAAAACAATAAACACAGAGACAGTAAACCCCGAACTAAAAACCGAGAAAGACCTCAAAGAATTGCTAACAACTTTCGAGGCAATTAAATCAAGCATTAAAATCAGTGAAAAAAATCAAACGGCAGTAAAACAAGAGACTTCAGAGGTAATCAACAGTGAGAAAAAATCGATATTTAATGATTTAGTTAAAAAAGTTGATAATTCTAATAACCAGGATTCATCAAATATTAAGTTGTCAAAACCAGCTTCCAATCCGGAAGAATTGCTTTCTCCATCACATAATTTATTCAAAACTACAGTTGAAGATAAAGAGACTTCAAAAAAAGGAGAACCGAATACACAAAGTAACAACAATTCCGTTATTTCACCCAAAGTCATCAATTCTATAACAAATCAATTAAGTGGCATAAAAGTTAAAGCAGCAGTTGAAGTTATCGAACTTAATACCCCATCTTCCAATATCCCGAAACCAGCGGAAGGGAATGATTTTTTTGTAACCGGTAAATTTATTCAAAATGAAATCGTAATTGGATATCAATCAAAAAGTTTAAATGAATTAGTAAAGAATAGCACAGAAAAAGAGGCTGCCGGATTAAATGAAAAACCGATACAGACAGAAGAGAAGAATATTCCATTTTCTTTTAAGCCAAATTCAGCGGCAGATATTTCTAACAAAAATTTACTCTTTTCCACAAAACGTATTCCGATGCTTGATTTACTCGGCAATAATAAAGTGGTGAATCAAGAAGATAGTTTAAATGGAAAAAATTCACAAACCGTAGCAATTTACAGAAATGGCGAGACAACATATCTAAATAATTCAACAGGAAAAGATTTATTTACTTCCATTACTTCTTCGCTTAATGCACTCAGTTCTATTGATACAAATTCAATAGATGTGACCGGCTCAAGAAGTATTGATCTTAACGCCTTAAAAAATGCGGTCACACAGATTGTTCATCAGCCCAAATCTACAGGTAATTCGGAATTATCAACAAGCAATGAAAAAAATGATTTTGCCTTAAAGAATTATATCAATCCCGAAACAATTAAATCAGATAAAAGTATTACACAGGAACAACCCCTAAAAATTACGGAAAAAGGATTAGAGCCAGAGGCAAAGTTTTATAGCATTAAAAGCGGTAACGGGAATGACGTTCAGCCCAAATTAACTCGAGAAGTATCAACTTTGAAAATGAGTGAATCTTTGAAAGATGATCTAAAAATCCTTAAGGAAACACTGCAGATTAAAGACGCAGTATCGGATATCGTGAAGCAAACCTCCGGTGCAAGAGAAAAAGTTATTTTTACTAAAGAAATTCATCTAAACCCGAAAACCTTGGGAGAATTACCCGATAACTTAGTAAGAAAAGTTGTATCAAGTGAAAGTGATCGCTCCGAGAGGTTGGCAGGCAATGAAAGAGTTAATGATATTAACCAGTCATTTAAGAGATTTATCCCAACTACCGACGAATCACAAAGCAATCCTTTTGTTAAAACAGGTAAATCCGGGCAAAGTCAGAATGGGTTTTTAGAGGCGGAAAGAGAGAATACTGTTTTTAGAACTAAAGAAACCGTTTCAATCAAAGCAAATGACGGATCAATTAAAGATGAGGTTATTTCCTCAGGAAAAAAAGAGTTTGTTGGGACTGCAATCCGGAACGAAGGTGGAAATCCCGAAGGGAAAAATGAAAATAGGGAAAGACAATCCAGTAAAAATATTGTTATAAAAAGTGATCAGAAAATAAATACAAACAATATTTTAAACAGATCATTTGACGCGCAACTCAATAATGAATTGAAGCCAAACCATTCCTCTATAGAAGGTAATCCCGAGCAAGAAGGAGGCGAAAAGTTTGTTAAAGAAAGTATGTCCGATACGAATCCAAATACCTCATATATTGGAAACGCGAAAGGGATTACCAACAAGGAAACGAATCCATTCCATTTTGATACATCGATAAAAAGCCCGGAAATATTTACTGCTAATAAAGGGGAAGTAAAAGCACCATTTTCTCATCAGACTCAAATAATCAAGTCTTTTGAGTTGATAAAAGAAATGTCAAATTTTATAGAGCGAAGAGAAACCGGGACAATGACATTTAAAGTTGAACCGGGGAACCTCGGTTCGGTAAGAATTTCGCTTTCTGTTGTTGATGATATTTTAACCGCAATGATGGAAGTTGAAACCCAGGAGGTTAAATCGTTAGTTGAAAATAACATGAATCAACTTTATCAAAACTTAAATCAAGCCGGGATACAAGCCGCCGCAGTTAAAGTTACCCTAAATTATAATGATGGAAAGAATCCTAAACCAAACAGCAACTCTAAAAATAAAAATAACGGGAAGTCACATAACCGTTCTGAAGAAGAAGAGTTGAATGTGAAGTCAATGGGATACAATACGTATGAATACCTTATTTAATGGAGAAAAAAATGTTTAATTCAGTTGGACCAGTAAATAGTGTAAATCTTAATGAGCCGAAAGGGAAATCTATCCTTGGGAAAGATGACTTCATGAAGTTAATGTTAATGCAGCTAAAAAATCAAGATCCGCTAAGTCCGCTTGACGGAACAGAATTCGCTTCTCAACTTGCACAGTTTGGTTCGCTTGAACAATTAAGCAATATGAATAAATCTTTAGAAACAAGCATTAATGCCAACTATCAGTTAACACAATCTATTAATAACACCTTAACTGCGGCATTAATAGGTAAAGATGTAAAAATTGAGGGTTCGGGATTAACATACAAAGGACAGGAAGAAATAACTATTGGATATAGTTTGCCTTCAAATGCCGAGAGTGTTACGATAAAAGTTTATGACAAGTTTGGTAACATTGTAAAAACAATAAATAATTTATCAAATTTATCTGGAGACCATAAACTTTCCTGGGATTTTACCGATAATAACGGTGAGAAAGTTCCTTTTGGTGAATATACTTTTGAAGTTGACGCCAGAGATTCTAAAAATCAAAATATAAATGTTAAGAGGTATAAAATAGGCACAATTGATTCAATAAAATTTTCTGAAAACGGTACAAAGTTAGTCGTTAACGGTGTCGAGTACTTGTTGTCTGATATTCTTGAAATCATGAATCCAAACGCATCGGGAGGCTGATAATGAACGATGTTATAAATGGTGTTAAAGTCCCTTTTATACCGTTAGTACAAAATGATATTATTACTCCGAAGAAACCGGAAAGCAAAAGCGATGAATTCGGAAGTATATTTAAGACAGAACTTGATAAACTCAGGTTTTCAAGCCATGCTTCAAAAAGACTTGAAGCAAGAAATATTCAACTAAATGAAGGTTCGTTAAGTAAATTGAACGAAGCTGTTGAGAAAGCAGAATCTAAAGGAGCAAGAGATTCTTTGGTTATGCTAGATCAGACAGCATTTATTGTGAACATTCCGAACAGAACGGTAATTACAGCAATGGATCTGTCCGGACAAGATGAAAGAGTTTTTACAAATATAGATACAGTAGTATTCGCGTAGTTTAATAAACAGAACAGAACGGAGCGGGACCTTGTAAGGACGCTCCCCGGTTCGGTCGACTGACAGAGACCGAACTAAATTTAACAAAACAATCCTTAGGAGGTTAAAAATGTCACTTATTAATTCTCTCTTTGCCGGTGTATCCGGTCTCAGAAATCATCAAGCAATGCTTGATGTAATTGGAAACAACATTGCAAACGTAAATTCAATTGGTTTCAAGGGTTCAAGAATTACGTTCAGCGACACATTCAATCAATTTGTACGTTTCGGAACAAACCCATCTGAAAGTTCCGGCGGCACGAATACCTATCAAGTCGGTCTCGGTATGAAAGTAAATTCAATCGATAGAAACTGGGCACAAGGTACTTTTGAAAGAACCGGTGTTCTTACCGATCTTGCTCTTCAGGGAAACGGTCTTTTCATTCTTAAGAGCAATGGAGAAACTTTCTATTCAAGAGCCGGTGCATTCATGTTTGATGCAAACGGTAAATTAGTCAATCCTCAAAACGGTGCTATTATTCAAGGTAAAGTTGCAACTGCCGATGGAGTTGTTCCTCCGGGTAACAATTTACAGGATGTTGTTATTGATCCGAATCTCAGATTACCCGCAGTTGGTACAACTTTAATTAATTGGGGCGGAAACTTGAGTAGTAATTCATTCATAACACGCTCTGAAAACTATGTACAAACAGGCAATATTAACGCTGCCATGACAGTTGGAGAATCAAAAACAGATGTTAATTCTGTTTACGACGAATCGGGCAGAGCATATTCGTTTAGTGTTACTTATACCAAAACCGCTGATGATACATACGATATTACCTATTCACTTACAGATAAATCCAATCCTGGTTCTCCGGTTTTAAGTGGTGGTCCGGTAACTGCAGTTTTTGATCCGGCTACAGGCGATATGGTTACTTTGGGTGGCGCAGCTCCCGCAGCTATCCAGATACAGGATGCATCGCTTGGTTTAAATTTCAACTTTGATCCAACAAACGTAACTCAAACA
>Ga0208244_101731_pt1 | contig 10275 bp, 7 predicted proteins | sample SubbioCR12Aug_5A_FD_184828 | JGI IMG/M metagenome (GOLD analysis project Ga0208244, IMG submission 184828) | Serpentinite rock and fluid subsurface biosphere microbial communities from McLaughlin Reserve, California, USA - CR12Aug_5A (SPAdes) | ecosystem: Environmental > Terrestrial > Deep... | reverse complement strand
CAGGACGACCTTGTGATCCTGCATCTGCAATGCCTGGTCGAGCGGGACGATCATTTCATCGGGGATCTCGAGATAGCCCATCTTGCGCGCGATCTTGACGTTATCCACCATGCTCGGACCGGCGAACGCCATTTTGCGCTTGTGGCGCGCGGCGGCATCCGCCACCTGTTGCACGCGCGAGATCAACGAGGCGAAGGTCGCGACGATGACGCGTCCTTTTGCCGCGCCGAAGACCTTGTCGAATGCGGGACCAATGACCGACTCGGAGGGAGTCCAGCCCGGGCGCTCGGCATTGGTGGAATCGGATAGGAGCAGGTCAACTCCTCGCGTGGCAAATTCAGCGAGTTTTGCAAAATCGGTGGGCCAGCCGTCCACGGGGGTGTGGTCGAATTTAAAATCGCTCATGTGGACGATCAGCCCCGCGGGGGTGGTGATGCCAAGGCTTACTGCATCGGGAATCGAGTGGCTGACGTGGAAATACTCGACGGTGAATGGACCGATCTTGGTCTTTTCGCCCGCCTGCACGGTCTTGATCTGCGCTTTGTGCTGGGAGTTGTTCCTCAGTAATTTGGCTTCGATCAATCCGCGGGCGAGCGGCGTGGCATGGATCGGCGCGGAAATCTCCGCGATGACGTGTTGGATCGCGCCGATGTGGTCTTCGTGCCCGTGCGTGATGAAGATTCCCAGCACGCGGTTGGCGCGTTTCTTTAAATATTCAAAGTCCGGGATGATGTAGTCCACCCCCAGCATGTCGTTGTTGGGGAACATGATGCCGGCGTCCACCACGATGATGTCGCCGCCGAACTCGTACGCCATCATGTTCTTTCCCACTTCGCCCAAGCCCCCGAGCGGGATAATTCTTAATTTGTTTTTCTTGCTCATTATTTTTATATACCTCTTGATTTAAAAGATTTCAAAACCGCCTGCGGCGGGTATGGTCTTTGGTATGAAAAAAGACCTCCGCTGACTTGCTCGCGAGAGGTCCCTGTGTAAATTTCAAACACAAAACGCCTTGCCAAACAAAACTGCCGAACGGCAGGTAAAGTCAACTTCAAACTGACGATATTATAGCAGGGTAAAGGGGATTCGTCAATTTATTTTTCTACAAATTTATTTTTTTGTCGCAAGACCATTCTTCCCCCTCATTCCAAAGTGCTAGTAATTCCTTTAAATGGAACTCATACCAGCGGCCATCAGCTACTTTTAATAAATACCGAGGAGTTGTGTCATCTGTAGGGCGAAAACTATATTGGTTAATGTACAATTTTCCCGATGAAGTGTTTGGATCAATAGCTATTGCACTGTAAGCCAGTGGAAATTGAATTGTTCGAATCTCTAAATGGTTAGGTGCAATCTTTTTGAGATTGCATAATAGATTAAGTACGAAAATGATATCATTACTTTTTGGAACAACGCCTTGATGGGCATAGGTTCTGGCTACTGACATTTCAACTCCCGCGCCTTCAGGGTTAACCAATAATACCTTAATGTGGTGTCCTTTTTTGAGTTTTTTTTCATAAATCGCATAATTTGTCTTGATCATTCGCCTAAGACTTACCCCGAAAAGCCATAAAACATCGCAGTTCTCAACTTCTTTGTGGTAAGTTAATGGGAAAGAGGTTAGAAAAAAGGAATCCGCCGTTTTCGACAATCGGGTTATTAATTCCTCGATTTTATGTCGGTTTCCTAAACTATTAATTGCCATAAGTGCTAAAATAGACAATATAAAAGGAGAAAAATAGTCCTGAAAAGAAAACCCAAGTAAATTTAATATTACCAGTGTTATAGCTAATATTATACTTAAATACTGGTCTATATTTTCGCCTGCGCGAAAATCACTCCAAATTCTCTGAATTAGTTTCATATTCTGTCCCAGTTAATGTTTTTTATGATGATTAAAAAGTAAGGTGATAATCCTGATATAAAATTTTGTGAATGTGTAAACACTATGAATTTTCTCATGATTATGCAAAATATATTTTGGCCTGGTTGTGTAGATTCGCTGATGGTGTTCTGGGCGGAGTAGACTCTGCGATGATTCCCATAGTTTATTGATGAACACTCAAGTGGGCAGATCGTCAAAAAAATCTATAAGATCTGATGGGCAATTGCCTTCGAACAGTTTCTGTAAATCACTTCTTTTATCTCTTGATATTGCTATTACATCGGCTCCACGCCCCCCATGTGCTGCTCTTCTGATAAAATCAAAATAGCCTTTATTGTGAAGTGCCCTCATAAATGTGCGTCCTACTGGTAATGAATCGGGGTGAATTCCTCTAAGTAGTCCTACTTCGTTATGTGTTGCTCCAAAATTATACCGTGCCATTTTACGCAAAATTCTTTGGGCTATCCTGTATTTTGGACTGCGAGTTAGAGAATTGATTTTGGCTTGTAGCCCAACTTCTGATCCGCTCGTAAATAACCATTGTTTAGCTTCTATGCCAAATTTGGGTAATGCACGTTTTTGAATAGGATCATATACAACAATGCTCTGGATATCTGCTTTGGAGAAATCTGCCCCGTCCAAAATTGCGTTATCAAAAGCGGTCATTTCTATTACAGCGCCCCGGAAATCCGCGCCGGTTAAATCTGTATCCTTAAAATTTACCCCTCCTATTAATGAGTTAAAGAATTTGGAACTGGATAAATCCCGTTGTCCAAGATCCAAATTGCCCAGATCCAATTCGGAGAAATCAGGTGGTTGATTCATCAACAATTCAATTTCTTCTCTCGTTTGATTCGCCTTGATTTTCCAAATGATGCTGAAATAAAAATCCCTTAGTTTACTAAATGACTGCATGCCGGTATTAATTTTTTGTAACTTTTCGTCTGATAGTAGATGATGTAAAAAAATTAAGGCTCCATCTGTTAACGTCGATACTGAAAATAAAGAGTTGGCGCGGTCCGAGAATAGGTGTTCATTAATAAATTCTGCATATAAAAATTCTCGTAAGGCATTATGACTGAAGCCAACACGCGAGTCGAGACTTTCTGGATTTTGAGATAAGCCAGAAGGTGTTTTTTCCACTGTCAGCCCGGCTGCACGACGGCATGTCCGAAAATACTGTTCTGCAATAATCTCGGGCGTCTCGTGGGATTTAATTTTATGTTTAAATAAATCATCAATTAAGTTTTTGATGACATTATTTGTAACATAATTGTCGTTCCCTTGTCTTGAAATAATATATGCCAGTTCTTTGAGAAATAAATGCCTCTCTGAGTTTGTCAAGACGCCACCAAATAAACTCTCATCTCTTTTGAGTAATTGTGTCATTATTAGTTTAAACAGATTTGCCTCGTTGATTTTATGTTCTAACCCTCTTATGTCTGTTTCCTTTAGCGAGGGAACTGCCATCATTAGCAATCTTGCGATTACAGGCCTTTCAGTCATTTGAGCAAGGCCATGGATGCGTTTAATTAAATTATTAAGTTTACTAAGCGCTTCAGGTGAATTCCGCAGAACCTTAGCGAAAAAAAATTGTTTTTGTTCTTCGCTCAGGTCACTTAAAGATACAGTAGTTGTCTTTTTTATTTGTTGTTCAAGTTGGACATCGTATTCTGAAAATTTTTTGTAAAAATCATAATCTTCATGATCTTGCGGGAGGAGGTTTACATCAGCAAATATTTTTAATCTTTCGGCGCCACTTTCAAAATAAGTGGGACGACTTGTAAGGATGGCTTTAGATTTACCCGTTATTCCCCCCATGAGTTCTTTTAGATTGTTCTGTATTTCTGCCCGACTTAATTTTTGAGCCATTTCGTCGAATGAGTCCAGTAAAAGCAGAATTCTACCCCTCTTAACCCAGTTTTCAAAAGCATTATAATATACCCCGCTAAGTCCGATATCTTCAAATAAAGCTAAAATTAAATTTCTAAATGTAAATGTTTTTACAAAATTTTGCAGCGGTATCAATATTGGGATTGGGTTATTTTCTGGGTCATTTTTATACTTTTCCATTGCCCTTTTAAGATGCATCTGTAGTAATGAAGTTTTACCAACTCCATAATCGCCCAAAACAGTTAGCCAATTACTTTCGTCATTTCGACTCCAATCTTCTAGGTAATCCCACGCTAGAGACTTTCCTTTAGCATGCTCAATATAAGGTTCGACATATTCGGTTTGCAAGTTTAAGAAATTAGGATCGTTTAGAACACGTTCAACATAAGGGCTAAAATTAATCATTTGAGAAACTAACTGATCATAAGTTGTTAATTGTATGCCTAATCTTACTCCTTCTGTGACCATAGTTAGATCTAATTTATTATGTGCAACAATGGCCAGCAGTGATAAGGGATCATCTTCTCTAATTTTTAATAATGAATTTAAGTCTGAATTGCCTACCTCGTCGACGCATTTTATATAAACCGGGCGGCGTTCTAACCCCTGAATTGGTGTGGCTATTAAATCCCAAGAGTTTTGCGCTTGTTGTGACGGCGCACCCTTGACATTGTATCCACACAGTTCAAACAATTCCTTCACTTGCCAGGTGAGTGAAGTTTTACTTTCATTCTTTTTTTCGGTGGTGTAATCGAACGAATCAAGAATCACTTGTTTATAGGCAAATTTAGTTTTTTCGAGAATGGGTTGCATTGATGATAGTTCTTTGTTGATTTTGTTTTTTCGTTTTTTGACCAATTCTGTTGCTTCTAAGTCCGTTTTTGCCCGTTGGCTGGGATGAATAGTAATTTCCCACCTGTTTGAATTTATTGTGATACTGTCAATTAATTGGTGCGTCGTCCAATGTCTTATGCTATCCTCAGATAAGGGGAGACTTCTCTCAAGGTCATCCGGTGCTCTCTCAAAATCCGAGTCCAATTCATCCGCTAATCTAAATAGGCATGCTAGTAATGGCATGTTTATTTCTCTGCCCGCAAGATGATTGCTTTCGATATTTTCAAGGGTTTTTATAATGCTTTGATTTTCTTCGTAGTCTCGATGTGCCAAGCATAGTTGACTTATTCGATAGGCATACTGGTCATCAACTCCCTCAATTTTTGAGCATCCCCTCTTTAAGTCCCAAATCAAATCCGCACTAATTCGATTGTGTATTTTTCTTTCGTTTGGGTTCAACATTCCTAAATCATGAGTATAAATTGCTCCTATTAATATGAAAATCTCGTACGGGCCAATTTGATCTTCAGAAATTCCAAACAAATGAGTTGGGATAAGGTCAAATAATATTTTTCCCAGGCGATTTACATGATTTTCGCCATGAAAAGTGTACCCTGACTGTTGGCAGGCTCTTTCAACTTTTGTTAATTCGGGTTTGGCAAACTCTTTGATGATTTCTAATTGGCGCGGTAATTGCTGTAGGTTTTCTTGCATGCAATACTTGTGGAATAAATCTTCTAATTGCTTCATTGATTACATCCTCTTTTTGATTTTGTGGTGTTATGAAAAGAACGCTTCTTTCGTAATTTGAAGCTGGGACGATATAAGTCCGCAAAGAAATTCTGTGGATGAATTTGTATAATCTTAATCGTAACAATGCCTTCTTGCAAACCTTTCTTGTGACGCGGCATCCATATTGTAGTGATTTAGATTGTACGTCTGATGTGAAATAGATTTGCGTAGATTTTTAGGCGCTTTTCAGACTGTTTTTACTTGATGCAGAGCGACAAATAGCCATTTTCCAAATCAAAGTTACCTGTTTCTGCCTGAAACTGGGCAAAATCTCGCCAAATTCACATCAGGCGTATTGTATAAATTTTATTACAAAGATCGTTTTCTGAATAGATTTCAGCCTTATTTCATGACTATAGTAAACGTTGGAAACTTGGTGATCTCAGTTTTGCACAAACGGCAGACCGTGGACCGCCGACGTTCTTTTCGCAACCCATGGTCTACCGTCTACGATCAGCGGTCAAACTCGGCGTTTCCGCCGCTCCATCAGCACATTGAATTGCAACTGTTTCTCGGAGATGATCTTTTTGATCCTGTTCCGCTGGCTTTCCTCGTACGTCGTGGCAAGACGTTCCTTCAGCGCTGCGATCTCCTGCAACAGTTCGACTTCCGCCGAGACCATCCCGGCGTTTTTCAAAACCGAATAGACCATCCGCAGTTCTTCGGGCGTTTCAAAATACGCGGACAGGTCGAGCGGCTTGCCCTTGCCTTTCAGGTTGTCGAACTCGCCGCGCTCCTGCGCTTCCTTGATGATGGCTTCCACTGATTTTTCCAGGCTCATGACCGCAATTATATGCTTAATTTCACAATGCAAATTGACATTCCTTGGAGCCTCATGTAAACTTCTCCAATGGACATAGACCTCGACCTCTACCGTCACGAAATCCGCATATCGTCCGATCCCCTCATTCGTCTTTCTGCAATCGATGTTTCGCCCGAGCGCGCCCAGCGAACGCTCGTTTTCATTCATGGATTCGGCGGGAAGGCGGAGCAGTGGGCATATCAAATGCAAAAGTTTGCTATGGATAACCGCGTCATCGCATTGGATTTGCGCGGACATGGTCTCTCCGACAAGCCGTCCACCGGCTACGACATGGAGCGCATCCAACTGGACCTCGAAACTGCGCTGACCCAGTTGAACGTATCCACGCCTTTTGTTTTGATCGGTCACTCCTTCGGCGGCGCCATCGTCACGGACTATGCCCTCAATCACCCCGACCATATCGAAAAATTGATCCTGATCGCCACGGCGGGGGAATTTCGTTTAAATCCATTGCTTAGGGCGGGATTGAGCCTGCCTGCGTCCGTGTTGCGGGTCGTCGGTCCGATCACACGTTCCTGGCTGCACGCGCCGCCCCATGCGCTCAGGGATTTTTACAACCGCAACATGTCCAAATGGATCGGCTGGGACAAGTTCGCCAATTTGCAGGTTCCCACCATGGTCATCCGCGGACACCGCGACTATGTCTTCGACCGCCCGCTGTTCGAGAAGGTGGCAAAATCCATTCCGGGCGCGGAGGATGTCGATGTCCGCGTATCAGGTCACATGGTCATGTTGGAGAGGCGCGCGGCAGTCGACCGCTCGATTGCGAATTTTCTCGAGGGCGAGTCCAAAAAATCATGGCGCGATACATCCTTCGTCACCCCGAAATCATCCCGTGATGAGTTGAAGCGCGAGCGCATCTGGCTCAATCAGTATGAGGACGGTGTGCCGTACACCGTGGACGTGCCGCGCATTCCCGCGCATCTTTTATTGCGTTCGTCGGTGCGGCGTTTCCCAAACCGTCCCGCCATTTATTTCGAGGGCGCGAAGTTATCGTATCGGAAGTTGAACCACGAAGCGAACCGTTTTGCAAATGCGTTGCTCGCGCAGGGAATCGGCAAGGGTGCGCGCGTGGTGTTGTTGCTGCCAAACGTGCCGCAGATGGTAATCGGATTTTATGGCGCGTTGAAGGCGGGCGCGGTGGTGGTCTTGACGCCGCCCGTGATCGAGCCTGAGGAATTGATCCGCCAGGTCAAAGTGGCGGACGCGAGTGTGCTGGTGACGCTCTCCAATTGGGCGGGGCTGGCAAAAAAAATTCAAGACGGCACGGGGATACCGAATGTCGTGTTGACCGACCCCGCAGATTATCTTTCCCTGCCGAAGTATCTGGTCTCGCGCTGGCGCAACCGCGGCTTGGAAGTGCGGAACTCCCTGCATTGGAACCGCTGGCTTTCCCAGCAGAATAAAAAATCCCCGAATGTGGATGTTGCGCCTGAAGATCTTGCCGTTATCCTGTTCACGGGCGGCACGACTGCGCAATCCAAAGGTGTGATGCTTTCGCACCGCAACCTCGTGGCGAATGCGCTCCAAACCCGTCACTGGCTGCCAAATGCGGACGCAGGCAGGGAGCGGCTTTTGTGCGTCGTGCCGTTCTTCCACAGTTACGGCATGACCGCCGCGATGAACGTGCCGGTTTCCATCGGCGCGGCGATGATCCTCAAAGCGCAATTCCAGGTGCTGGATGTGTTGAAGACCATCAAGAAATACAAACCGACCATCTTCCCCGGTTCGCCGAGTATGTATGTTGCCATCAATAACTTCCGCGGCGTGCGGAAATACGGAATCGGCTCGATCAAAGCCTGCATCAGCGGCTCCGCGCCGCTCCCCGTGGAAGTGCAGGAGGCGTTCGAGAAACTCACCAAAGGCAAACTCGTCGAAGGGTACGGACTCACAGAGGCGTCGCCCGTCACGCACGCCAACCCGCTGAACAAGAACCGCCGCATCGGGACGATTGGCGTGCCGCTCCCGTCCACGCAGGCGGCGGTGGTCGATTTGAAAACGTCGAGCAAGGAAGTGGAGCCCGGGCAGATCGGCGAACTGGCGATCCGCGGTCCGCAGGTGATGATGGGCTACTGGAAGGACGAAGCCGCCACGAAAGAAGTGCTCACCAAGGACGGCTGGCTGCTGACCGGCGACGTTGCCCAAATGGACGAGGACGGCTTCTGCCGCATCATCGCCCGCAAGGCGGACATGTGGTATCCCGAAAAGGGCGGCAGGGAACCCGCCTTCCCCCGCGATGTGGAAGAGGTTATTTACGAAATCCCGCAGATCAAGGAAGTGGCGGTCGTCGCCGTGGCGGGGCATCCCTTTGCGTTTGTCATTGCAGGGAAGGAAAAGCCCAGCGCGGAGTCGGTACTGGCGTATTGCAAGCGCCGCCTGCCGCCGCATCTCGTCCCGCGCTTCGTCATTTTCATGGACGAGTTCCCGCGCACGTTCATCGGCAAGGTCCTGCGGCGCGAACTGGCAAAACGCTACGGCAAACAGATTGCCAGCGAATAGAAAACAAAAGTTCACCTGCCATTAATCAAGGCGGAGTATCATCCCGCACATTCCATTATGTCAATTCAAATGCTTTCCAACACCGTCAATTACAAAACCATCACGCTTGAAAATAACCAAAAGGTCAATTACGTTCAGCAGGGACACGGGCATCCCGCCGTGCTCACGCATGGGCTTGCCGCGTCGCTTCACGATTGGGACGACCTGCTCCCTGAACTCGCCGCTGCGGGCTATGCGGGTTATGCGCTCGACCTGCTCGGTCACGGCGAGAGCGAGAAACCCGCGCACCCCCGCCAGTACACCATCGAAAACATGTTTGCCCATTTCGAGAAATGGATCAACTCGTTACAGCGAACCGAGCCGCTGATCCTCATCGGACATTCGCTGGGCGGCGGGCTGTCGCTCATGTACGCGCTTCGCCATCCCGAGCGCGTGCGCGCGCTGGTATTGGTCAATCCGTTCTACGACATCACCCAACTGCCGCCGATGATGCAGAGGGTCTTCCACCACCAATTGATCAACACCCACCTCATCGACCGCACGCCGTACCGCCTCTTCCGCTTTTTGGTGGATGTGAGCAGTTTCAATTTTTACATCGGAAACCGCGAGACGCATATCCTGCCCGAACACATCCGCTATCAGACTGCGCTGGACTACAAACGCGCCTCGAGCGGAATCTACAACATCCCGCGCACGCTTCCCGACCTGACCCGTGACCTGCCCCGCCTGCCCCAGCCGACTCTCCTCCTGTGGGGCGGACGCGACCAGACGCTTGCGCCGTCGTCCTTCTCGAAGTTGCAAACAATGCTCCCGAACATCAAGGGGATGCATGAACTCCCCATCTGCGGGCATGTGCCGCATCAATGCCACCCTGGGAAGTTGAATCCGCATGTGATCGAGTTTCTGCGCAGGGTTTAGGCGAAGAGGTTCGGGCGTTGAGTCGCTTTGGGGTGGAATCAAAATCAGATTTAAGGGCGAAGCGGGGTTTCATCCATTTTTTAAGATTCATATCCCCCATATATCCCTTGTCAATAGATATGTAAAGTGCTAAAATCTCGAACACAAAATAACCATATGTACGGGGATGCAGTGCTGTAACGCCCATATATGGCTGTGACAAATGTTCTAATATTGGAGCCTCTCTCGGATGCGTTGTCCGTATTGCAAACATCACGACTCAAAGGTGCTCGATACCTCCCATGACAGCCACGGGGGGATTCGACGCCGCCGCGAATGCCTGAAATGCCGCCAGCGTTTCAGCAGTTATGAGCGTCCAATTCTTGCCGTGCCGTTGATCGTGAAGCAGGATGGCACGCGCGAGGAGTTCGACCGCGAGAAGATGGCGCGCGGAATTCGCATTTCGTGCGCGAAGCGACCGGTCTCTGCGGCGGACATCGAGCGCATGATCGGTCAGGTGGAAGCCCAATTGCAGAAACTCGGCAAGGCGGAGGTCTCCTCCCGTGTGGTCGGCGACCTGGTGATGAAGATTTTAAAGGAGGTGGATCAGATCGCGTACATCCGCTACGCGATCGTGTACCTGGGACTGGAC
>Ga0208244_101730_pt1 | contig 10287 bp, 8 predicted proteins | sample SubbioCR12Aug_5A_FD_184828 | JGI IMG/M metagenome (GOLD analysis project Ga0208244, IMG submission 184828) | Serpentinite rock and fluid subsurface biosphere microbial communities from McLaughlin Reserve, California, USA - CR12Aug_5A (SPAdes) | ecosystem: Environmental > Terrestrial > Deep... | reverse complement strand
CCACCGCGCTGGCGCCCGACACCTGGATCAGCGTCGGCGCCGACCTCAGCCTGCCGAGTCAGCTGATCCAAACCCGCCGCGCAAAAAGCTGGCGCGGACATGCCGATGCGGTCAAGGACCGGCTGGTGGTGTTCGGGATCGGAATTTAAGCGCCCGTAATCAGCGCCCGTCGAACCACTTCAGCGGTCGCGCCGGGCCGCGCGCTCGCGGGGCGCGGAATCGGCGTCGACATCCAGTATCCGCACCTTGACGCTTTTCCCCTTCAGCTTGCCCGCGGCGAGCCTGCGCTGCGCCTCGTGCGCAATGCTGCGCTCCACCGCAACGTAAGTGGTGGATTCAGTGACGGTGATCTTGCCCACCTGGGCAGCAGTGAAGCCCGCCTCGCCGGTGAGCGCGCCCAGTACGTCGCCGGGGCGGATCTTCTCCTTGCGGCCGCCGAGTATCTGCAAGGTCGCCATCGGCGGCAGCAGCGGTTCATCGCTGGTGTCTTGCAGCTCGGCGAGAGAATGCCATTCAGGCTCGGCGCCGAGTTCCTTGACGATATTGGCGACGCGCCGCATCTGGCTGGGGCTGGCCAGGCTCAGCGCCCAGCCTGCCTGGTCGGCGCGGCCGGTGCGGCCGATGCGGTGGATGTAAACCTCGGGGTCGGGCGTGACATCGACGTTGATCACGGCTTCGAGCTGGGCGATGTCGAGGCCGCGCGCGGCGACGTCGGTCGCCACCAGCACCGAACAGCTGCGGTTGGCGAACTGGATCAGCACCTGGTCGCGCTCGCGTTGTTCCAGTTCGCCGTGCAGCGCCAGCGCATGGAAGCCCTGTTCGCGCAGCACCTGCACCAGATCGCGGCATTGCTGGCGGGTGTTGCAGAAGGCCAGCGTGCTGACCGGGCGATAGTGCCTGAGTAACTTTGCTACCGCCTGCAGGCGTTCTTCATGGCTCACCTCATAAAAACGCTGGCGAATCTTGTCGTGCTCGTGCTGCTCCAGCAGTTTCACCTCCTGCGGCTGCCGCAAAAGGCGCCGGCTCAGCTCCGCGATGCCCTCCGGGTAGGTGGCGGAAAACAGCAGCGTCTGGCGCGTGCCGGGGCACTCCCGGGCGATGAAGCCGATGTCGTCGTAGAAGCCCATGTCCAGCATGCGGTCGGCTTCGTCGAGCACCAGCGTGTTGAGCGCATCCAGGTTGAGGCTGCCACGCTGCAGGTGATCCATGATGCGGCCGGGCGTGCCGACGACGACGTGGGCGCCGTGTTCCAGGCTGGCCATCTGCGGGCGCAGGGTGGAGCCGCCGACCAGTGACAGAATCTTGATGTTGTCCTCGCTGCGCGCCAGCCGACGAATTTCCTGCGTCACCTGGTCGGCCAGTTCGCGCGTCGGGCACAGCACCAGCGCCTGCACGGCGAAGCGACGCGGATTCAGCCGGTTCAGCAGGGCCAGCGCAAACGCCGCCGTCTTGCCGCTGCCGGTCTTGGCCTGCGCAATCAGATCATGGCCGGCCAGCGCAATCGGCAGGCTGGCCGCCTGAATCGGCGTCATGGTGAGGTAGCCGAGCTGGCGCAGATTGGCCAGCACGGCAGGCGCCAGCGGCAGATGGTCGAAGGGGACGCCGGCCGTTGGGGTGTCGGCAGGCGGGGATTCGGGCGGGGGGTTCGGGTGTTCGGTCATGCGGGATTATACGGGGCACAGCGGGGGCTTCTGCGCGCGCAAAAGCCGGGATGGAAGATCAGAATTGCAGCGAATCCAGCCGCAGCGTCAGGCGCTCGCCCGATTCGGCCTGTGCCTTCAGCCATTCCGCGCCGTCCCGCGTGTAGACATCCAGCGGCAGCAGGCGTTGCGCCGCGCCGCCCGCCACCCTAACCTCGAGCCACTGCCGCTTGAGCGCTGCAAATTCCAGCTGTTCATGCTGGCTGCACGGGATGGGCTGATAGGGCGTCTCGCTCAACGCAAGCGGACTCCGGCCGGCTCGAACGGCGCCATCGCATTCCCCATCGATGTCCCCAGGCGGCCCGCCAGTCGCTCGGCCAGACCGGGGCGCCGGGTGTAATCGACGATATCCTCGGCCTTGATGACGTCGCGCGCGACCGACTCGACGCTGCCGAAGTCATCGGCCAGGCCCAGCTGAATGCTCTTTTCGCCGCTCCACACCAAACCGCTGAAAGTCTCGGGGGTTTCCTGCAGGCGCTTGCCGCGGCCTTCGCGCACCACCGCGATGAACTGGCCGTGGATTTCCTCGAGCATCTGCCGGGCGAAAGCCTGCTGCTCGGGATCGGCTGGGGAAAATGGATCGAGGAAGCCCTTGTTGTCGCCCGCGGTGAGCAGGCGCCGCTCGACGCCCAGTTTCTGCATGGTCTCGGTAAAGCCGAAGCCGTCCATCAGCACGCCGATGGAGCCGACGATGCTGGCCTTGTCGACGAAGATCTTGTCAGCGCCGACAGCGACGTAATAGCCGCCCGACGCGCAGATGTCGTCGACCACGGCGTAGAGCGGGGTGTTCGGATGCTTGGCGCGCAGGCGCTTGATCTCATCATAGATCTGCCCGGCCTGCACCGGACTGCCGCCGGGGCTGTTGATGCGCAGGATCACGCCACGGGTTTTCTTGTCCTCGAACGCGCCCTGCAGGCTGCTGATCACCGAGTCGGCGCTGGTCTGGTCGGAGGAGATGACGCCCTGCAGATCGACCAGCGCAGTGTGCGCCTTGGGGATGGAGACGCCATCCCCGCCAAACCAGCCGGACACCATAAACAGCACGATAAACAGATACAGAAAGCCGAGCGTCTTGAACAGGATGCCCCAGTGGCGGGTGCGGCGCTGTTCCTGGATTGCCGACAGGGCCAGTTTTTCCAGGACAGATCGCTCCCAGTTCGGTTCTTGTTGTTCGCTCATTCTTCTTCCATCAGTCGGTTTCTAACAGGTACACATGGCCGTCGCGCTCGACGACCGGCAAAGGAATCAGGCCGCGCCCGGCGCAGCGCCCGCCCACGCATGCCCCGCTAGCTGGGTGATAAAGCGCGCCGTGGGTGGAGCAGATCAAGTATAGCCGCGAGTCGTCGAAGAATTCCCCCTCCTGCCAGTCGAGTTCCACCGGCACGTGGCCGCACTGGTTGAGGAAGGCATGCGGCTGGCCGTCGAAGCGCACCGCGAAGGCGGGCTGCGGCTTGCCGTGGCGGTTCACCTCGAAACGCACGCCCTTGCCCAGCTCGGCCAGATCGGATGAAGCGCAGATCAGGCGTTCGCGTTCAGCCATGCATGCACCTCGGCGAAGCTGTTCATCAGGGCCAGCGGCGCGTGCGGATGCAGGTCGCCCGCCTCGTGCGCACCATAGGTCACGCCCAGGCTGGCGACGCCGGCGTTCGACGCCATCAGCAAATCGTGGCTGGTGTCGCCGATCACCAGGGTGCGGGCCGGGTCGGCGTCGAGTTCGTCGAGCAGTTCCAGCACCATCGCCGGATGTGGCTTCGAATGCGTCTGGTCGGCGCAGCGGGTGGCGGCAAACCAGGGGCCGAGTCCGCTGGCTTCCAGTGCGCGCGACAGGCCGATGCTGCTTTTACCGGTCGCCACCGCGAGCTGGAAACCGCTTCCATGCAGGTCGCGGATGCCCTGGGGCACCCCGGCAAACAGCGGAATCTGCGCGTCGCGCCCAAGGTAATGGTGACGGTAGCGCTCGACCAGCCGCGGATAGTCGTCGGCCGGCAAGTCCGGCAACAGCGTCTGCAGCGCCTGCGTGAGCCCCAGCCCGATAATCTGGCGCGAGGCACGGTCGCTCGGCGCTTCGAGGCCGATGTCCTGGCAGGCGCGCTGGATCGAATCGACAATCACCCCGGCGGAATCCATCAGGGTGCCATCCCAGTCGAAAATCAGTAAATCAAATTGCTTGGGCATTCAAAGCGTCCAAAAATTGAGTCAAATCATCGGGCAGCGGCGCCTCGACCGTCATGCGTTCGCCGGAAATCGGGTGGTCGAACACCAGCTTGGCGGCATGCAGGAACATCCGCCTCAGGCCCTGCTTCATCAAGCGCTTGTTGAGTTCGAAATCGCCGTATTTGTCGTCCCCCGCGATCGGAAACCCCAGATGCGAGGTGTGGACGCGAATCTGATGGGTGCGCCCGGTCTTCAGTTCCGCTTCCAGCAACGTGAATTCGTCGAAAACCTGCAGGCGGCGAAAAATAGTGTGGGCGGTCTGCCCCTCGTCGCGTACGGTGACGCGCTTCTCGCCGTCGTCGGTGACCCGCTTGTGCAGCGGCAGCTTCACGTGCTGCACCGGGTTCGGCCAACGCCCGGCGACCAGCGTCAGGTAGCGTTTTTCGATCTTGCCGTCGCGCATCGCCGCGTGCAGGCCGGTCAGCGCGCGGCGCTTCAGCGCGATCAGCAGGACGCCGGAGGTTTCGCGGTCAAGCCGGTGCACCAACTCCATAGTGCGGCATTCCGGCAGTTCCAGCCGCATCTGCTCGATCACCCCGCGCGATATGCCGCTGCCGCCGTGCACCGCCATGCCGGCCGGCTTGTTCAGCGCAATCAGGGCGTCGTCCCGATACAGGATCTTAGGCACCAGGCGAATGCCGCCTTGCGGCAGATGGGTGGCGGGGGTGATGACCGGGGCGGCCACGCGCACCGGCGGAATGCGCACCTCGTCTCCCAGCTGCAGGCGATAACTGACCTCGACGCGGCCGCCGTTGATGCGCACCTCGCCGCCGCGGACCATCTTGTAGATGCGGCTTTTCGGCACGCCCTTCAGGCGCGCCATCAAAAAGTTGTCCAGACGCTGGCCATCGGCGCTGTCGTCGATCTTCAGCCGCCGGACCGAATCTTTCTCTAAGTCATTATTTTTCATATACACTACCGCCGGTTCAGGCCGAGTTTTGCCTGACCAAATGGATACCACGCCGGTTACAACGCTCACCGGCCGCCGCCTGTCCGGCCCGCCTGGATTCCTGCCGCCCCGCCCACATCAGGCGGGTGCGAACAGTCGAAACCACCCGCCCGCGCATTCGGCAAAGCAGCGATGTTATCAATGACGCGACAACAAGCATACGAAATAAGTGTTCACGCCGAGGCCCAGCCTTCGACGGGAACCGGAAAGACCGCCCCGGCTTAGCCGGCGACACTCTCCAGGAACAGGACACCTTTTACTCCATGCCATTTCACCTAATTCAACACGTGATCGCATGAGCCGCCCGCTCTAGGCGGCAGTCTGGCCTGTCCCGTATGCACGCGCGCGGGAGTAAACAATGAAGCGCATGCTTTTCAACGCAACCCAGGCGGAAGAACTCCGGGTTGCCATCGTCGACGGGCAAAAACTCGTCGACCTTGACATCGAGTCCGCCAGCAAGGAACAACGCAAGGGCAATGTCTACAAGGGTGTCATCACCCGCGTCGAGCCCAGCCTGGAAGCCGCATTCGTCGATTACGGCTGCGAACGCCACGGCTTTTTGCCGTTCAAGGAAATTTCCCGTGCCTGCCTGCCCAACGGCGGCCGCGTCCCCGAAAACCTGAAAGAAGGCCAGGAACTGCTGGTCCAGGTTGAAAAGGACGAACGCGGCAACAAAGGCGCCGCCCTCACCACCTACGTTTCGCTGGCCGGCCGCTATGTCGTGCTGATGCCGACCAACCCGCGCGGCGGCGGCGTCTCGCGCCGCATCGAGGGCGAGGAACGCAACGAGTTGCGCGACACTCTGGCGCAGCTGGACATCCCCGAAGGCATGAGCCTGATCGCCCGCACCGCCGGCATCGGCCGCACTGTCGAGGAATTCCAGTGGGACCTGAACTACCTGCTGAGCCTGTGGAAAGCCATCGACGGCGCGTCCGGTTCGCAAAAAGGCGCTTTCCTGATCTATCAGGAAGGCAGCCTGGTGATCCGCGCCATCCGCGACTATTTCTCGGCCGATGTCGGCGAAATCCTGATTGATACCGAAGACATCTACGAGCAGGCGCAACAGTTCATGGCGCACGTGATGCCGGACAACGTCAGCAAGGTAAAACTCTACCGCGACGACGTGCCGCTGTTCTCGCGCTTCCAGATCGAGCATCAAATCGAGTCCGCGTATTCGCGCCAGGTCAACCTGCCGTCCGGCGGCGCCATCGTGATCGACCATACCGAAGCGCTGGTATCGGTCGACGTCAACTCGGCACGCGCCACCAAGGGCAGCGACGTCGAACAGACCGCCTACAACACCAACCTTGAAGCGGCCGACGAAATCGCCCGCCAGATGCGCCTGCGCGACCTCGGCGGCCTGATCGTGATCGACTTCATCGACATGGAAAACCCCAAGCACCAGCGCGAAGTCGAGAACCGCCTGCGCGATGCGTTGCATCACGACCGTGCCCGCGTGCAGACCGGCAAGATCTCGCGCTTCGGCCTGCTGGAAATGTCGCGCCAGCGGCTGCAGCCCTCGCTCGGCGAGACCAGCTACAACCCCTGCCCGCGCTGCCACGGCACCGGCCACATCCGCGGCGCGGAATCGTCGGCGCTGCACATCCTGCGCATCCTGCAGGAAGAGGCGATGAAGGAAAACACCGGCGCCGTGCACGTGCAGTTGCCGGTCGACGTCGCCACTTTCCTGCTGAACGAGAAACGCGTCGACATCCACACCATCGAGTCGCGCCTCAAGGTCAACGTGGTGTTGATTCCCAACATCCACATGGAAACCCCGCACTACACGCTGACGCGCCTGCGCCACGACGAGCTCAACCTGAGCGGCGCCGCCGAGCCCAGCTACAAGATGGCCGTCATGCCGGAAGCCGAAACGGTCTACCAGACCGCACAGGAGGCCGCGCCCGCGCGCCAGGTGGCCGCCGTCAAGTCGATCGCACCGCCGCCCCAGCCGGTCCCGGCCGCGCGGCCGACCGTACCTGCCGAAGCGCCGGCATCGAGCGGTCTGTTCGACCGCATTTTCGGCTGGCTGAAGAAACGCAGCGACGAAACGCCGGCAGCTAAAAAGCCTGCGGCCGAGCCGGCTCCCGCCCTGACCCGCGGCGAACGTCCGAGCGAGCGCTCGGGCGGCCGTGACCGCAAGTCCGGCCAGCGCCGCGGCCGCGGCGGCGAAGGACGTAGCGAGCGTGGCGAAGCTCGCCAGGCCGAGCCTCGTGAACCCCGCGAACCGCGTGAGCCACGCGAACCACGCGAGGCCCGTGGCAGCGAACCGGCCAAGCAGCCGCGTCCGCCACGCCAACCCAAACCGCGTCCCGAGGCCGAAGCCGCCCCGCGCGTCGCCGACCCGGTCGAAACGCCACGTGATGCCGGCAGCGATGAAAAGCGCGAAGGCCGCAGCCGTCGCGGCCGCGGCAATCGACGCCGCGAGCGTCCGGACATCGCAGCCGGCACGGGCGAAACTTCACCGCACGCACTGATCGAAGTCGCCGGTTTCCACGCGATTATCGAAATTGCCGGCCAGCCGAAGCGGGCAATCGCCCCGAGCGCCCCGGCGCAGCAGAGCCTGCAGTTGGAATCGATACCTGCAGTCACCGCCTCCCCCGCGACCATCCTGGCGGACCTGGCCAGCGCCACGTCCAATCTGCAACAGGTGGAAACCCAGGGTACGGCACCCAGCACCAGCGAGCCGCGCGAAGCGGGCCGCCCGCGTCGCCGGCGTCGCCCCTCGGCCAAGCCCGAAGTCGAGAGCGTGAGTTTGATGCAGGTGGAAACCACTGCCCCGGTGACGCTGGTTGCCGAGACGACTGACACCGCGGCCCAGCATCCCACCCGTCGGCGCACACGCCCGCAAGCGGTCGAAGTGCAGGAACCGCTGGTGCAGGTGGAAACCCGGGCTGAATAAAGCCTGAGTCGCACAAACAAAGGGGCCGCTTGAAGCGGCCCCTTTGTTTTTTGTGCCTGCGACGCGGGGATCAGTTACCCGAACGCAGGCCCTTCTGGTTGCCGCCAGTGATGTCCCGGATCAGGCCCTGCACGGCATCCTCGATCATGTCGAGGTTTTCCTCGAAGCCCTGCGGGCCGCCGTAATACGGGTCAACCACATCGAGATTCGGATACTTGCGGCTGAACGCCAGCAGCCGCCGAATCTTGCCGTGATGGTGCGCCGGCGCGCGCTGTACCAGCTTGCTGTAGTTGTCGCCGTCCATCACCAGGATGTAGTCGAAGCGTTCGAAGTCCTCTTCCGCCACCTTGCGTCCGCGCAGCTGGCTGATGTCGACGCCGCGTTGGCGAATCGCCTGTTGCGCGCGCGGATCGGGCGCCGAGCCGACGTGATAGGCATGGGTTCCGGCGGAATCCACTTCAACGTGCCGATCGAGCCCGGCCTCCTGCAGCGCCTTGCGCAGCATGCCCTCCGCCATCGGCGACCTGCAGATATTGCCCATGCAGACCATCAAAACTCTAGTCATGTTCTTCCACACCAAATAAGACTTGTTTGAGTTGCCTCAACTGGTCGCGAAGTTCCGCAGCTTTTTCGAATTCCAGGTTCTTCGCCGCATCCAGCATCTCTTTTTCCAGCTTCTTGACTCGCTTGGTCAGCGTCTTTTCATCCAATACCTTGTATTCGGCCACTGTCTGCGCCGCCTTGAGTTCCTGGCGGGTGGCGTCGGCGTCGTACACGCCGTCGATGATGTCCTTGATGCGTTTGACCACGCCGCGCGGCGTGATGCCGTTCTCGAGGTTAAAGGCGATCTGCTTGTTGCGGCGGCGTTCGGTCTCGTCCATCGCGCGGCGCATCGAATCGGTGATGCGGTCGGCGTACAGGATCGCGGTGCCGTGCAGGTGGCGCGCGGCGCGGCCGATGGTCTGGATCAGCGAGCGCTCGGAACGCAGGAAACCTTCCTTGTCGGCGTCGAGGATGGCCACCAGCGACACCTCGGGGATGTCGAGGCCTTCGCGCAGTAGGTTGATGCCGACCAGCACGTCGAACTCGCCCAGCCGCAGGTCGCGGATGATCTCGACGCGCTCGACGGTGTCGATGTCGGAGTGCAGGTAGCGCACCTTGATGCCGTGCTCGGCGAGGTAATCGGTGAGGTCCTCGGCCATGCGCTTGGTCAGCGTGGTGACCAGCACGCGCTCGCCGACGGCAATGCGCTTGCCCGCTTCGGACATCAAATCGTCGACCTGCGTTCCCACCGGGCGCACCTCGATCATCGGATCGACCAGCCCGGTCGGACGCACCACCTGCTCGACCACCTGGCCGGCATGCTCGGCTTCGTACTTGGCCGGAGTCGCCGAGACGAACACGGTCTGCGGCATCAGCCCCTCGAATTCCTCGAATTTGAGCGGCCGGTTGTCGAGCGCAGACGGCAGGCGAAAGCCGTAGTCGACCAGGTTCTCCTTGCGCGAGCGGTCGCCCTTGTACATGCCGCCGACCTGCGTCACGGTAACGTGCGACTCATCGATAATCATCAGCGCGTCCTTCGCCAGGTAGTCGATCAGCGTCGGCGGCGGCTCGCCCGGCTGGCGTCCAGACAGATGGCGCGAGTAGTTCTCGATACCTTTGCAGAAACCCAGTTCGTGCATCATTTCGAGGTCGAAGCGGGTGCGCTGCTCAAGCCGCTGCGCTTCGACCAGCTTGCCATTGGCGTAGTACCACTCCAGCCGATCGCGCAGTTCGACCTTAATCTGCTCAATCGCGCGCAGCGTGGTTTCGCGCGGCGTCACGTAATGGCTCGACGGAAATACGGTGAAGCGCGACACCGTGGACAGCACCTGGCCGGTGAGCGGGTCGAACAGGTGCAGGGTCTCCACCACGTCGTCGAACAGCTCGACGCGGATCGCGGTCTCGGCGTGTTCCGCCGGGAAGATGTCGATGACGTCGCCGCGCACGCGGAACACCCCGCGCTTGAATTCGATATCGTTGCGGTCGTACTGCATCTGCGTCAGCCGCGTGATGACCTCGCGCTGCGTCATCTTCTCATTCACGCGCAGCAGCAGGATCATGCTGTGGTAGTCGGACGGGTCGCCGATACCGTAGATCGCCGACACGGTGCAGACGATGATGGTGTCGCGCCGCTCCAGCAGCGATTTGGTTGCGGAGAGCCGCATCTGCTCGATGTGCTCGTTGATGCTCGAATCTTTTTCGATGAACAGGTCGCGCGCCGGCACGTAGGCTTCGGGCTGGTAGTAGTCGTAATAGGACACGAAATACTCGACCGCGTTTTCCGGGAAGAACTCGCGCATTTCGGAATACAGCTGCGCCGCCAGCGTCTTGTTGGGCGCCATGATCAGTGCCGGGCGCCCCGTCCGCGCAATCACGTTGGCCATGGTGTAGGTCTTGCCCGAGCCGGTCACCCCCAGCAGGGTCTGATAGGCGAGGCCGTCCTCGATCCCCTCGATCAGCTTGGCGATCGCCTGCGGCTG
>Ga0208244_101729_pt1 | contig 10289 bp, 8 predicted proteins | sample SubbioCR12Aug_5A_FD_184828 | JGI IMG/M metagenome (GOLD analysis project Ga0208244, IMG submission 184828) | Serpentinite rock and fluid subsurface biosphere microbial communities from McLaughlin Reserve, California, USA - CR12Aug_5A (SPAdes) | ecosystem: Environmental > Terrestrial > Deep... | reverse complement strand
GGATATAGACGTAATACATTTGTCGGGGCGCCGGGATTCGAACCCGGGACCTCTTGCTCCCAAAGCAAGCGCGCTAACCGGACTGCGCTACGCTTTGAAAAGCCGCCATATTACATAAGATTTTTGACTGGGCAAGTGTTCATTCCATGCCCGTCCAATGCCTGAATTATAAGCGAGACAATCCCGTATTGCAATACAATGTCATGACGTATTCTTTGATTGCAATATATCAGGCAGGTCGGCGGGATTGAGCGAGACCGCCCACGCCCAGCGACCAAAGCCGCCATGCTCATTGACGGCTCTGACCCATTCATCCAAGAACAGGCGCTTGGCGCGGTGCAATTGATTATCTCGCCCTTTTACTTCGAGCACGAGAGTCGAGCCGTTGGTCAAGCGGACAAGGTAATCAGGATAAAAGGTGTGGTGTTCGCCTTGAAATGTGTAGAAAATGACAAAGCCCAGATGGTCATTTTTTGCCCATGCTTTCACGTTCTGATTGCGTTCGAGTTCATAGGCTTCGGTCGCTTCCCAGCGAGAGTCGAACACGACGCGGTTAATGTGGGATTTCTTGGTGAATTCCCACGGCTTGGATGTGTACCACGGGAGCATGTCGGCGGTCGAGCGGAGCGGCTTGTCAGTGTCCACAACCAGTTCGAGCGATTCAGTGTTTGCGGCGCGGATTGCGCCTTTGATGTGTTCGCCGACCTTGCTCAAATTCAGAGTGATAATCAGCCGGCGGCGCAATTCATCCTGATAGAAAAGGGGCGGGGTGATTTGGATTTTGTCAGAGTTGATGAAGCGTTCGACCTGTGCAATCACCTGACCCAGCAAATATTCCTTATTGCCTTTCCATTCGGCGTGCATTTGTTCGTAAATGCTGATTGCAGTCTCAAAGATAATTCTTTGCGTGCGGAATTTTTCGCCCAATTCTTGCAGGTTGATTTCGGAAATTCGATAGATGTCGGGCTTGCCATCCACGACGGGAGCAAGTTCGGCGATGGTGTGAGAATCGAAGGCGTTAAGAGTCAAGGTCGGGATTTGGTCGAGGTTCAATTCAAGATGCGGCTTGAAGGTATGCTCGATGCGGAGCACATTCGGGAATGTGATTTCAAGGTCTTTGCGTTCGGGGAGAGCCTCGACGGTGAATTTGGGCTTGGTCGGCTTGGGCGGTGAATCGCCTGTGTCTTCGTGCGGCATGAAGGTAAACGGGATGCCGAAAATGTTGACATATTCAGCCTCGAATAATCCATCCTCGCCCACGTCGTAGGATGTGCGGCGCAAGCCTCGACCGACGACCTGCTCACAAAGTAATTGACTTGAAAAAGCGCGCAAGCCCATAATGTGGGTCACGGTCTTGGCGTCCCAGCCCTCGGTTAACATGCCGACCGAAATCACGTTTCTGACCATTGCGCCGGGCTTGCCCGGTTTGCCGACAGTATCCACCATGTCGCGTAATTCGAGAGCCAATTCCTTTTTGGTCTTCTTGCGTTCGATGGGAGCCTCTTCGCCTTCGTCGCTCTCGGAGTCAGTATCAGGCGCGGCGGTCGGCTCGATTTGTATCTCTTCATTCTCGACCATGCTCAAAACCTTTGAGTCAATGTGCAAGGTCTTTTCAGGGTCGCAGAGTTCATCCACGCCGATTATCTTCTTTTTATCGAAGGCGTATTTGATGCGCGCGGCGGTCTCGGTGCGATTTGCGACGGTAATCATTACGGGCGGGGTCGCGGAGTTTATCTCTTGCCATGCCTTGAAGGTTTCGAGCCAGTCCTTGCCAAGCAGGGTATAAGCGTTCTTGACCAAATCAGGGAGCGGAGCGGTCTCGTTTTCCTTGCGGTTTAGGTCTTCACGGACGTGGGCATACAGGCGATAAAACTTCGATTTGTGTTGAGCATCGAGCGCGCCGTCGTCACGGATGACGACGCGCGGCGTTTTGACCAAACCCGATTCGATTGCATCGTTCAAGCCGAAATCGCTGACAATCCATCCGAAGAGCATATCTTCAACCCCGCCGTGACCGGTCGAGACAAAAGGCGTGGCGGAGAAATCAAAAGCGGTGAGGATGCCGCGCGTTTTGTGGATGCGGTCGAGACCGCCGACCCAAATCGTCGCCTCTTCCTTGTCATCTTTGGAAAGACCCTTTTCAAGTTCGGGAGTGATGCGCCAGGCGTGATGGGCTTCGTCATTGATAACGATGATGTTTTCGGCGTTGCCCAATTCTTTGAGCACTTCGCGGGCGTAGGCAGTATCGCTCTTTGCGCCGCGTTTATCCACGCTTCGCCTTTTCCTGATTTGCTCTTCGGTATCCCATTGCAGGGCGTGCCAGTTAATAACGCTGACCTTTGCCTGATATAACTTTTCGCGCAAGCCGGGCGGGATGATTGCGAATTCGTCGTAATAGTTCGCGGGGTCGGATGGTTTCAAGACCTGCAAGCGTTGACGAACGGTGAGACCGGGAGCGACAATCAAAAAATTTTTCGAGTATGCCGCGTTTTGCGGGTCGGCTATTTTATTGAGGGCTTGCCATGCAATGAGCATCCCCATAACGATTGTCTTGCCCGACCCGGTTGCCATCTTGGAGCAATAGCGGCGGAAGAGTCCGCCGTCGTTTGGGATTTCGATACCGGTGCGGTCGGCGGCGGGTGCTTCAATCAGCCAGATAAGAGTCTCGATTGCATCCAATTGACAAAAGAAGAAGCGGCGCATGTCGCGGCGGAGTTCGATATTTCGCCAGTGTTCGAGTAGTTTGCGGGTCGTACCCGATGCGCCGGGATAGCCCTCTTCGCGCCAGCGTTTGACGCGCGGACGTATCGCTTCGACCCGTTCAATGGGAATGAATCGTCCGGGGTCTTCAAGGCTGGTCGATTCGGGATTTGCGACCACATAGCCGGCGGGTCGGCGTCCGCTCTCTTTGAAAAATTCGCCCGTGCGTTCGTCACGCTTCCAATAAAGTTTTGGCTCTTCGTAGGGCGTGTTAATTATCAGGTGGTCAATCTTGCCGCTGGTCATGCTTCGACCTCGATGATTTTCAGACTCTCGATGCCTCTATCATCCACAATCTTGACCGCGACGGATTTGCCGGCTTTGCTCTCGAAGGGTAAAGAGAGCGTGCCGCGATAGGCTTCGATAAGGTCTTCGTCAATCTCGGCTTTGAGATTCTTTGCCAGCCGCGACCATCCATCCTTTGCGCCGGACATGGGGAAGAAGACCTGACGCGGGAAGAGCGCACGCTGGTCATAATCGGTATCAAGCATCCAGACGGCGATTTTCTCAACCCCGCCCGATTCAATCTGACCCGTGCGCGGGTTGTAATAATCGAAGCCTTTGACCTCGACCTGCCATTTGCCTTTGTGTTCGCCTTTGGCGATTTGTACAAGCCGCGCGTCGGGTTGACCGATAAGCCAAAAACTTTCATTGCTCGACCGCTTCTTTTTCAAATCGTCGGTGAGCAGGTCGGTATTCATTTGCGCCTTGAGCAGGGTCACGCCGGGGAATTTGGTTTCGTCAATATCTTTGGATGCTTCCGCGTCGAATTGGAAGGCGGCAAAGACCACGATTTTCGGCTTGGGTACAAGATGCGCGGCTTCATCGAGCGCGAGTTCGACCTGCTTTTGTTCGAGCGGAGCGAAGGCAGAGCCAAAGGATATAACGACCCGCTGGGGTTTATCTTCTTTGGTTTCGGCGTCGGCATGTAAATAGCGCGTGCCTGTGAGCGGCTCAACCCGTGAAAATGCAATGCGTTGACCGCCCTTTGCGCGGATGCCCGTTTTATATAACTCTTCGCGCCATTGGGATTGTCGCAGGGTTTCGCCCGTTCTTGCAATGGATGAATCCGCGACGGGTTCGGTCGGCAAATCGGTGAGCGTTCGCACGCTTGGAGCAGGGACGGCTTCTACTGTGAATGGTCCAGTCACGCGGGCGCGCGAATTATCCACTTGAGGTTGGTCATATAATTTTTCGGGTTTAGATGGTTCGTTATTGGTAATAGAACCAAGTGTTATGTGTGGAACTTCTTTGTATTTGAACCCACTGCCAACGCCTTCTGATGGATAAGATAATTCGTAATAATCAAAGACTGAAGTCATTAACCGTTGCTTTGCAAGTGTTATGGCTACTCTTGATGTGTCACATGTAATCCAACGACGACCCCATTGTTCAGCTACAAAAGCAGTTGTGCCAGAGCCGCAGGTAGGGTCAAAAACCAAGTCGCCTGGGTCAGTAGCCATCAAGATACAACGTTTTATTACCTCAACATTTGTTTGAACCACATAAGTTATATCGGTTGCAGAGCCGAGATTTGCCCATAAATTATTTATTGGAGTAACGGAATAATCATCAAGGTGTAAAACATATCTTAGCGTTTGTCCATCAGCATATGGTTCAACCTTCCTAGCATTTGCTAGCTTTTGCATACCTTCTAAGTTTGTTTTCCAACTTCTGCCTTTTGGTGGTCGATAAGTTTTTCCTTCGAAGTCAAAGTCAAATAAGCCACTTTGATTGATTCCAGCTGGGTAAAGTTGATGTAATTGGTAAATACGTGATTTTGCAGGAAGCATGGAGTGATTATTTATTTCTTCCTGCGTCATTTTACGTCGAGAACCATCTGCTAACTCGACTCTGTCCCAATGAGAGTCACCCTCAACGTTTTTTTTCTCAAATAATGGATAATGCTTTAATGAGCTTTTATTTTTTGAGTAGTAAAGTAAATAATCTACAGTGCCTTCGATATATTTTGAGCCTAGCGGCATTCCCTTTTTACGAAAGGTTATCAATGAGATGAAGTTTTCAGTTCCGAAAATTTCATCTAGCATAGCACGAACAAGATGAATGTTTTGGTCGCCGATTTGAACAAAGATTGAACCAGTATCATTGAGTAACGAATACGCTAGCAAAAATCTATCACGTAAATATGCAAGGTAAGAATGTATTCCTAACTCCCATGTGTCCCGAAATGCTTTAATCATTTCGGGTTCTTGGGTGAGATCTTCATCTTTGCCGTCTTTTACATTTCGGTTATTTACAAAGGGCTGAAAGTTCGAACCATATTTAATTCCATAAGGCGGGTCAAAGTAAATCATTTGAATCTGTCCGCCCATGCCTTCTTTTTCCAGTAAGGAATTCATCACAAGCAGGCTATCGCCCGCAATTAAACGATTGCTCCAATTATGGCGGTGCTTATAAAACTCGACGGCTTCGCGGAGCGGGGGATTCTGTGCCGGCGCGGAGAATAGGGAGAGTTGCTTGGCTTGTGGTGCGGCTTCCTGTCTGCGCGTCGCTTCGATAATGGTGCGCGGGTCAATCCGTTCGTGAACATGCAGGTTCACGGTCGGCACGTCGAAGGACAAGCGCTCGGCTTTGCCCGCCCATTGCAGGGATGGGTCAAGGTGTGGGTCGTAGGTGTAGGTCTTGCGCGGCTGTTCGGGTTCGGAGTCCGCGTTTACAAGTCCCACGGGGGGATTGTTCAATCGGTCTTTGTCGCGGTGCTCGTAGGGCTCGATTGCTTTTTGAGCAACTGCCTTTTTCCTTGTGGTCTTTGCCTTGCTGGTCTTGGTTGTTTTTGCCATAGCCGAGTCCCTTTGTGGTGCAATCGTCTATTGATAAATCGGGTGAGCGGTTATTATAAACATTCTCTCGGAAATTTGGGGTTGCAATGTACGGACAATCCTGTGACGTGCAAAGTCTTGACGTTGCGCCTGCCTTTGGTATAATTAGAACAGATGAGCAGAGGGCTGCCTCATTGTAACAAATGGACTTTACGACACTCACATTTAGCACTTATTCGATTATATGATTGAATGTGTTGTGAAGGTTCATGCAAGATAACAGGTGGATGATTCAATTACAAGGAGGAGGAATCGGCGAGAATATCGCCGAGCCAACTTAGTACCCCTTGTAATCGGACATTCACTGTTTTTATTTAACCAACAATGAAAGGATAAGGAAAAAAGAGAATGCAGGCTACACAAAAATTCACCTTACGCATCACTCCCGAAGACCGCGCCAATTTCGCCGAATTGAAGCGGTTGCTCAAGCGCTCTTCAAGGTCGGATGCCATTCGTTATGTCGTCCGCGAGACGTTGAAAGCGTTTGCAAAAGAAGAGACGAAACAGGGTCAAAAGCCCCGAAGCCGTAAATGAAAAAGAAAAAGCCCGCCATTGACGTGGCGGGCAGGTCGAAAACTATCAAACACTGGTCAAGTGAAAGGACGGTTTTCTATGTCAGATTGTAGCACGAAAAAGATTTACACAGGCGGTCGAGTTGTGGGGGAGGTGGTTGGCGAGGTGTTCAAAAAGAACATCACCGGGAGCCGGCACATCCTACACAAGCCGCGCGCGATTGCCTTATCGGTCGAGAGCCTGACCCAGGCGGAGCACGCCGGCGCGCGTGAAATCCAGATAAACGACAAAGAGACGGGGCGGGTCTATTCCTGCTCGATTGACGATTTCAGGGATAAATCATTCCCGATTCAGCGCGGCGGCTTCGAGCCGCAATTGGCTCTCCCGCTCGACAAGTTCGAGGTCACATCCCCGCTGGAATACATGAGCCGTGCCGCAAAACAGGGCGAAATCAAACACGCGCCGGGCAATGGCAAACGAACGCGGAATCCGCGCGGGGTGCGGCTGGAAAGTCCGCGCCAGTTGCTATTCAAGGGGATGGGGTAGGGCGTATCCATGCAAGTTGTCTTTAGTCCGCTTACTGCCTGTAAAAGCCTGAGCATTAATGCTCTAGGCACATACAGGCTTTATGGATTGGCTAAAGCCCTTGCAGGTGTGCTTGATAGCGTCTTAGTGAGTGATGTGGAAGACTTTGCTCTGACCTATATCAGCAAACGACAATATCAGCGGGATAAAAGTGCGGCTTTGAGGCTTGGGTTATTCAAGGTTCACCAGCGCAAGAATGGTCAAAGCGTCTTTGTCTTGGCTTCTCATGCTCAAGCCGCGCTTTTACTTGGAGCGACAAAATCCAGCGAAGAGAGTCGCGGGGTTGTCTCGCTTGATGATTTGTTCAGTGATAAATGGCAGGCGATTGCCTTCACGACCTGGCAGGAAAAATTCACCCAGAATGGAGCAAGGCTTACAAGCCAAACGACACAGGAAAAACGAACCGGTATCCAGCCGCAAATGCAGAGAAAATACAACAAGATTTGCGGGGTTGTCTCGCGCTCGAATTATGCGGTCAGCAATATTGCCGCAAATCATCTCGACGCGATAAAAGAATTTGACAAGCGAGCCGCGCCGTTCGCCTTCAAGAATCACAAGACCAAACACTCGTATATCGGATGGCGATTGCCTTCGTCGCGTGTTGTTTGTGCCGATTCAAGTGCTATCAATCAAGCAGAGGTTGATGGTAGTTTAATCAGCACAAATCCGAACACGCGCAAACAAGGCGGTCGGCTGTTTGTGTACGGTGATACGTCCTTCACGAAGGCAAAGAAGTCTTGCCGACCCGGTCAGCAAGACTTGTATATATTTTCCCATGTGTCGGATTCCGGTGCGGGCATGTTCACGCATTTCCCTGTTTAATGCCATGACAAGAAGTATTCCTATAAATCATTCATGCCTGTATATGTTAGCATTTGTTAGCATTGCAATCAGGCAGACAAAGACAAAGAGGATTACTGGGTAAATCCCCGATTATTTCGCTAAATCGCGGAGGTCAAATCAATGGGCGGGTATGGTAGCACACGCTGGAATTGGCATAACAAACGGCTTGCGGCGGAAGATTGCCGCAGGTTGCCGTTTCGAGTGTTCAAAAAAAATTTGTTTATCGGTTGGCGTGGTCAAGTCACATGGAGCCGAAATGGGGAGGTTTTCTCGACCATCGGTTATTGGGTCAATGGGGCAGGGGAATCACCGTCAAGCCTTCGCCTGATATACACGATTACCAGAGTCAATGGAGAAAAGCAGGATGTCGATTATCCCATCCGCTTGACCACGACTCCGCTTCCCTGGGGCGGTCTGCGGTATTGGTTCATCTGTCCATGCTTGGGATGTGGTCGGCGCGTGAGCGTGCTCTACCTTGCCAGTGGGCAGGATTATTTCTTGTGCCGGCATTGCAATCGTCTCTCGTATCGGTCAAGGCAGGAAGGCTACCAAGACCGCGCCTTTTATAAAAACATGGCGGGTCTTATGCAGGATTTGTACCCCGGCGTCACATGGCAAAAGATGAAAGAGATTTTCAGAGAGCGGTAATCATTTGAGGCGGGATAGATTGTCAATCGGTGAATGTGCATTGTGTACCTGAAGAAAGTCGCCGTCAGCCATTTATGCTAAGTACAGATTGAAGATTTTTTAGAAAATAGACTCTAATAACCGGGCGTTACTTCAATCCTCATGCAGTCTACCTCGTTAAGCTCGGTGACTACCCAACTGGCAACCCATCCATAAGTTTTGTGAATGTCATCTCTTGTGATTTCCACTAGCCACCATCTATCTTGATTTACACGACCTCCATTGTGTCCAACCACATAAAGTCTTTGCCCTTCCCCAAATGCGCCGACGAATTCAGATTTGTCAGAAGGTGAATTCCTAATCGCAACCTGCCCAACTCCAACTTCGGGTGTAATGTAGCAGGTCGTCAATTTAGCAATGGCGGTTTGTGTTGCAACAAGTGATATTTGGGTTTGAGCGATTGCAACCACATCCTCTTGTGTAACATATCCAAGTTCACTAAGGATATTACTGACTGCCACCTTTTGTTCGTTAGTTAGATTTATATTTTCCAAATCCTGCGTGGTCACATATCCTTGATTATTGAGGTAAGTTTGTATTTGTGCGACCTGGTTCGGGGTTAGACCTGCCGCTTCAAATTGCTCAATCGTTACATATTGAGTAGGAGAGATGGCGAAGGATGCAGTGTAAATAGTTACCAATGCGAACAAACCCATCAAAGTTGTTGTACCAGCATTTACAACTGCTTCAAGGGATGGTAACTTGCCTTTGGATTTCCTGACAGCAATTAAGGATGTAATAAAACCACCTGCAACACAAAGTGGAAAAACAATGTTGGAAATCCAAGCTAATCTTGGCGGCAGTACATCCATGAGACCACCAAATACAGAAACATAAACGAGTATATTGGCAGCCCAAAATAGAAAAAAATTGGTGACAGGACTTTTGAAAGTTTTAGCAAAAACTGAATCTATCCGCTCAACCGTTTCTTTCATAGCAAATCTCCACCTGGCAGGGAATGACCAGCCTTATCATATTTTATCATTTTTTTTATCAATTTAAGTTAGGGAGATTGTCAATTGGTGAATGTGCTTTGTGCGCCTGAAGCAGGTCATCATCCACCATTTGGGCGTAGTGCATGGTCATTGCAAGACTGGCATGTCCAAGCAGGGCTTGAAGATGTAATACATCCATATCAGCGCGCAGGGACAGAATAACGAACGTTCTCCGCATTGCATGTGGACTTACGCAAATCCCTGTCTGTTCTGACAATCTGCGATAGACAAGTCGCAATCCCGACCCTGTGAAGCGAGTACCGCCTCTTGCCTGAAATAAAGGGGCGTTGTCTGACACATCTGCAAGAGTTCGGCGATATGCCAGTAAGGCGCGCCGCGTGGATGCCCCGACAACTGCTGACCTTGCCTTGCCACCCTTGCCGCGTCTTACAGTGACAAGCCCGTTTGCCATATCCACATCCCTCCAATTCAAATCGCATATTTCGGCGCGCCGCAAGCCACTGTCCGCCATGAATAGAACGATAGCCTTGTCGCGTGGATTTCGACATGCCTTGATAATTGTTTCCAGTTGGTTGGCCGTAAGGCATGGCAGTCTTTTCTTTTCCATCTTTGGCATGGCGAAGGTGACCGGTGACGGTAGATACTTTTCAGCGTGCCAGAAACGTACAAGCGTCCTGATTGCTCTTGCATGTGCGTTTACCGTTTTATCCGCTTTCCCATCCCCCGTAAGCATTGCCAGATATTCCCGAACATGCCGCGCCGTGACTTCCTGCGGCTCTGTAATGCCCTGCGATTCCAGCCATGATAAAAACCTGCCCGCCGTATGTTTGTAAAATTCCATTGTTGCGGGTGTGCATTGCATGGCTTGGCGCGACAAAACGAAGTCTGTATAAGCGTCATGCAGAGCAAAAGAGGCAAGTGTCCATTTTTCCTGTACTTTTGTTTGAGACATAACAAAAACCGCCATTTCTGCCGATTATCGGCATAATATGACGGTTTTTCATTGTTTGTCGGGGCGCCGGGATTCGAACCCGGGACCTCTTGCTCCCAAAGCAAGCGCGCTAACCGGACTGCGCTACGCCCCGATAATTAACTTGTAAAAATT
>Ga0208244_101728_pt1 | contig 10294 bp, 12 predicted proteins | sample SubbioCR12Aug_5A_FD_184828 | JGI IMG/M metagenome (GOLD analysis project Ga0208244, IMG submission 184828) | Serpentinite rock and fluid subsurface biosphere microbial communities from McLaughlin Reserve, California, USA - CR12Aug_5A (SPAdes) | ecosystem: Environmental > Terrestrial > Deep... | reverse complement strand
TCATCCTGATGATGATGGTTGAGCCACGCGGGATCTATGGGCGGTGGATACGGATCAAGATGTACTTCAAGGCCTGGCCGCTGTGACACAACTGGCGCAGTACCTGGTAGGGGGCCTGGCGACCGGTAGTCTCTACGCGCTGGTGGCCCTGGGCGTGGTGCTCCTCTATCGAAGTTCCAGGGTGCTGAACTTCGCGCACGGCGACATCGCGACCCTGGGAACCTTCGTCGCGTTTACCCTGCTCGGTCGCAAGCTGCCGTTCTCGCTCGCGGTAGCCGGCGGCCTGGCCGCGGCGGCGTTGGTGGGCGTGCTGTTTTTCTTCTTCGTCCTCCGCCCCGCGAAGGAAGCATCGCTCCTGGGCAAGATCGTGCTCACCCTGGGCCTCGCCCTGGTGCTCAGCGGCGCCGTACAGGTCATCTGGGGAACCGACACGCTGGTCTTCCCCTTCCCCCTCTCGGACACGCGGGTCCATCGGGTCGGGCAGGTCGTCGTCAGCGAAACGAGCCTGGGCACGATCGTCACCGGGATTGTCCTGATGACCTTGCTGTATGTCCTGGTGCAGGGCACCAAGATCGGCCTTGCCATGCGTGCGGTCGCGCAGAGCGCCGATGCGGCCCAAGCACTGGGCATCCCCGCCCGCAAGATCCACGCCCTCACCTGGGGCCTGGCCGCGGCTCTGGGAGGGGCGGCCGGCGTACTCCTGGCGCCGGTGGTCTACCTCGACCCGTTCATGATGCTCGACCCGTTCCTCAAGGGATTCGCGGCGGCGGTCATGGGCGGGATGGACAGTCTTCCAGGGGCCGTCCTGGGGGGATTTCTGCTGGGGATCGCCGAAAGTGTGTTCGCGGGGTACATCTCGTTCAAGTTCAAGACCACGATGGCCTTCGCCGTAATCATCCTGGTGCTGCTTGTCCGGCCGGAAGGATTGCTCGGCCGCGTGTACCACAGGAGGGTATGAGATCGGAGACTCGACACGCAGGGAGGGAGCGTAAATGAGAGCTCTGACCAGGTTCATGTTTGCAGTGGCAGTCGTGGCGGCGCTGAGCGCCACGGCCGTCGGCCAGCCTGCCGAGCGAGGCGTTACTCCTACCGAGATCGTGCTGGCCACATCCATGCCGATGTCCGGGCCGGCCGCCCTCTGGGGGACGGGCGTCGGAGGCGGCGTTGACGCGTGGCTCCGGCACATCAACGACCAGGGCGGCATCCACGGCCGCAGGTTCCGATTCCTCATCCGGGACGATGCGTATCTACCTCCGCGCGCCGTGGCCAACGTGCGCGAGCTGGTGGAGCGGGACGGCATCTTCGGACTGATCTCCTCGATAGGGACCGCCAACTGCTTTGCCATCCGCGACTACATGGTCGAGACCAAGACTTTCTGGATCACCCCGGCGTGCGGCGCGGACATCTGGGCAGGCATGCGGGAGCGCAACAAGTTCCTGTTCGTCACCTATCCCGGTTACGTGGACGAGGGCATCTACCTGACCAGGTACGGGGTGGAGAGCCTCAAGGCCAAGAACATCGCCGTCTTCTACCAGAACGACCTCTACGGCCAACAGGGCCTGCTGGGGGTTAAGCGCGGCATAGCCCAGGTTAGGGGAGCCAAGCTCGTGGCGCAGGTCTCCTATGAGGTCACCGACGCGGAGGTCGCGGCCCAGGCGCTGAAGCTGAAGGAGTCCAAGGCGGACACACTCATCCTCTATGCCACGCCGCGGCACGGCGCGCTGATCGTGCGGGAGATCGCCAAGGTAGGATACCAGCCCACCATCATGTCCACCTTCACCCTGCTCGACCCCGTGATGTTCGCGCTCGCCGGCGAGGCCTGGAACAACATCTACCTCGCCACCTACATCCCGGTTCCCGGCATGGGTGACGCGAAGGTGGACGCAACGCTGGCCACACTGGTCCGCATCAACCCGGCGCTGGCCCGCAACCCCTTCAACGCCGCGGCCGGCGTTTCGTTCGTCGAGTCATTCCTTGAGGGGATACGGCGGGCCGGGCCCAGCCTGACGAAGGACCGCGTGGTAGCCGCCATGGAGTCCCTCAAGAACTGGGATGGCGAGGTTATCCGCGGGGTCACCTACACGCCTGAGAGCCGGCAGGGCATCAACCGGCTGTTCATGGTCAAGTCCGAGAGGGGCCAGTACACGAAGCTGACCGACTGGTACACCTATCCCAGGAAGTTCTAGGGGGAAACGGGGCCGGGGGCTATGCTTCCGGCCCACTTCTTTCCTGGGATGGACTCCATGAGATGAGCGCGCAGCCGTTGCTGGAAACCACGGGCCTCTCGATCGCGTTCGGCGGCATTGCCGCCCTCGACCGCGTGGACCTGGCCGTGGGCGCGCGCGAGCTGGTCTCGGTGATCGGTCCCAACGGCGCCGGCAAGACCACGCTCTTCAACTGCATCTGCGGGCTCTACCATCCGGACGCCGGGGTGACGCGGTTCCAGGACGAGCCTCTGCCACGGCGTCCCGACGCGGTGGCCCGGCGCGGCATCGCACGCACGTTTCAGAACATCGAGCTGTTCCGCATGAGCTCGGTGCTCGACAACGTCATGCTCGGACGGCACCTTCACATCAAGACCTCGCTCGCGGACGCGGCGCTGGGCACGCCGCGATGGAAGCGGGATGAAGTGCGGCACCGCCGCAAGGTTGAAGAGATCCTGGACTTCCTCGACCTCCAGGCGACCCGCCGTCGCCGCGTGGGCGATCTTCCCATGGGCCAGCAGCGCCTGGTCGAGATAGCCCGCGCGCTGGCCACCGAGCCGATCCTCCTGCTGCTCGACGAACCCTCGTCCGGCATGACCGCGGAGGAGAAGGCCGACCTGGTCTTCCGAATTAAGGACATTCGGGAGGAATGGGGCATCACGGTCGTGCTTGTGGAGCACGACCTGAAGATCGTCATGGGAATCTCGGACTGGATCGCGGTGCTCGACCACGGGGTCAAGATAGCGCAGGGCACGCCGGAGGCGATCCAGCGTGATCCCGCGGTGATAACCGCCTACCTGGGGGAGACGGCCCCGTGAGTGCGCCCGAAGCCGCCCGCGCGATGGACAAACCGCTGCTGCGGGTCAGCAACGTTGAAACCGCGTACTACGGCCGGCTGACCGTGCTGCGCGGCGTCTCAATGGAGGTCCTCTCCGGCCAGGTCGTCACCATCCTGGGATCCAACGGCGCGGGCAAGAGCACCCTGCTGAAGACGATCATGGGGTACATCCCGGACCAGCCCGACAAGGGCACCATCGAGGTCCTGGGCCGGCGCGTCAACGGATGGGACCCTGAGGACATCGCCCGGCTGGGGGTGGCGTACATCCCTGAGGGCCGCGGCATCTTCCCTGAGTTGACCGTGCACGAGAACCTACGCCTGGGCGCCTACCCACGCAGCGACGGGGCTGTGGCCGCCGACCTCGAGGCGATGGAAGCCCGCTTCCCGATACTGCGCGGGCGGCGCCGGCAGGTCGCGGGCACGCTCTCCGGCGGCGAACAGCAGATGCTTGTCCTGGCGCGCGCGCTGATGAGCCGCCCAAAGCTGCTGCTCTTGGATGAGCCCTCGCTGGGCCTTGCCCCCCGCATCGTGGGCGAGGTGTTTCGGATCATCCGGGAAATCCACGCTGCGGGGACCGCCATGCTCCTGATCGAGCAGAACGCCAGGCAGGCGCTGGGCGTAGCCGACTACGGCTACGTGCTGGAGAGCGGCCGGATCGTGCTGGAGGGTGCCAGCGCCCGGCTGGAGGCCGACCCGAACGTGCAGGAGCTCTACCTGGGCATGGTCCGGGAGGAGTCGGTCAAGGGCTTCCGGCGGTTCAAGGTGAGGCGGCGCTGGGCGTAGACAACAGGTTCCTGGTGATACGCAAACGGTGATTTACAGATATCATCTCTCGCGGTATTTTGATGCAGGGGTGAGACACCCATGCGCACCACCGTCGATGTTGACAAGGCTCTCCTTCGGGAAGCGATGGCATTGGCCGGCGTCAGGACGCAGAAGAAGGCCTTCGAGCTTGCCCTCACTGAATTCGTCCGCCTGAAGCGCCTCGAGCGCCTGGCAAATAGAATCGGTGCGTTCGACGTCTCGCTGACCAAGGCGGAGCTGGACCGGATGCGGCGCGATGAATGAGCGCCTCGTCCTCATAGACACTTCTGTCTGGATACAGGTGCTGAGAGCGGTGGCCACCGCAGATCGGTCACCCCTGCAATAGGCGCCTCTCCGCCTCGGCCGGGTTCAGGATCACCACGCCACGGTACGGCGAAGCCGGGTAGTGGCGGATGTTACCCGTGACGAGCCACTGAGCTTCCCCCTCGATGGCTGCGGCCAGGAATTTCGCATCCTCAGGGTCGGGGCAGACATTCTCAGTGGGAACGGGAAGCGGCAGGGCGAACTCTTCCAGGAATTCGAGGAGGGCGCGAACCCGAGCGGGAGGCAGTCCTAGCTCTTGCCGGGACAGCACGCGTCGGTATTCCTCCAGGATCTCCGCGGAAAGAACCGGTTCGATGACTCCTGCGAGGACCAAATCGACAAGGCGCGATGGTGGGCCCTTGGCGCTCAGCAGTCCCGACACCAAGACGTTGGTGTCAAGCACTACCTTCATGGCGGGTGCGGCGGACTATGGCATCGATCTGTTCAGGCGTCACTCCGTCCAAGCCCCGCTGCCGTGCCTCTCTGCGGATGGCCCGTACGGCCAACTGAGCCCGAACTCTCCGGAAGAGCGCAGCAGCCTCCACGGCATCCTCTTCAGCCGGAAGCAGAACGGCCACCGGCTTGCCGCGCCGCAGCACGATCCGAGGCTGCCGGTCCTCCTGGAGCTTCCGTAGGACCTCGCTGGCGTTGACGCGGAAATCCCGCACGTTGACGTAGGACATAACGGTACCTCTTGCAGAGAACTATAGTGGACATTCTGTGCGTCCGTCAAGCATCGCAAGAGTGATCTCCGCACCATCTCCTTGATCGTTTCCCGCCGCGAGCGATTCTGGAGGGGGGCTGGCGATCCGAACTATACAGGTCACCGCTTCTTGACTATACTGGTCATATAGATCGGTTGGGCAGTATTGGGGGTGAATTGCTTTGAAGCGCGTTCCGATCACTGAACTGAAGGCCCGCCTCAGCGAGCACCTGGAGGCCGTTAAAGCCGGAGAGGAGATCATGGTGACCGACCGAGGCCGGCCCATCGCGCGGCTGTCCCCCATCGCCCTGCAGGAGCAGCCTGATGCCAGGATCGAGCAGCTGATCAGGATGGGCTTGGCCAGACCCCCAATCGCGCCGCTGCCGCCCGGCTTCTGGGATCTGCCGCGACCCGAGGATCCCGAAGGGTTGGCGCTTAAGGCGCTGCTCGAGGAGCGTGAGGAGGGCTGGTGAGGTTCTGGGATTCGTCGGCCATCGTGCCGCTGTGCGTCAACCAGCCGTCGTCCGAAGTCATGCGGGCGCTGCTTCAGAACGATCCGCGGATGGCGGTCTGGTGGGGCGCGCCGATAGAGTGTTGGTCGGCCTTTGCCAGACTCAGACGGGACGGCATCGTGGACCTCCGAGGCGAAGATGCCGCACGGTTCGTCCTGAGGACACTACAGGAATCGTGGGTTGAAGTCCACCCCGGAGAAGATGTCCGCCAGCAGGCCGGGAGACTGGTGCGCGTCCACGCCATTCGCGCTCCCGACGCCTTCCAGCTTGCGGCCGCGTTGGTATGGAAGGGCAGCGCGACATCGTGGGAGATTGTGGCCCTTGATCGTCGCCTGCGCGACGCCGCAATCCTTGAAGGGCTGGTTCCGCTGCCGACCTGACCTCTAGGCAGCCAGACTGATCAGCGCCACGGAACGGGTCTCCTAACCGAGCGGCTTTCATTGTTGCTGCAATTCTGCATTGCATTTTTGCATTAGATCTGATAGCAGGGCCTCGTTGGCGTTGACACGGAAATCCCGCACGTTGACGTAGGACATAACGGTACCTCTTACAGACTGCGATAATGGACATCCTACGGTGCCATCAAGCGTCCAAAGGACGGGCCTCCTCCCATCGCCGGGCTCACTCCGCTCCCGGCCTGACCTGTTCTAGGCTTGGCGGGGCAGCCCGGTCTCACCGGCCTCCAGGCCCAGCTCCAGCGCGTAGCGACTCACCACCTCGTAGACGCGCACAAGCGTGCCGGCCGGGTTCTCACCCGGCCCCTCAAAGGGTGCCGGCCCCAGGCGTTTGAGAATCGCGCAGGCGACCTCCGGCGAGGCGAGCAGCGGCCGGAACTCCTCCATACCCTTCCCGCAGGACCAGAAGCTGCCGTGGTCTCCGTCGAGCGAGTGCGCCTCTTCCTCGGAGGACACCTCGCGCGCCGCCTTCGAACCGGGCAGAGCGTCCCGGCGCGTCTTGGGCGCCGCGGGGACGCCGCCTGATGCGGCCCTCTTGGCCCGAAGCGTCTCGATGATCTGCGCCTTGGGCCGCCCGCGGAGCGCAAAGAGCATGAAGGGATCGCGGTCGAACTCCTCGGCGAGCAAGTAGTACACCGCCGCGATGTGCTTGCACGGGTTGGCCCAGTCGGGGCAGGAGCACTCCGTGTCCAGGTCTCGCCCGCGGGCTGGAAAGAGGGAGAGCCTGGCCGTCCGAAACGCGTCTTCGATGTCCCGGGGCATCTCCCCGGCCAGCAGATTCGCCGCGAAGATGGCCTGTCCGCCCATGACATCCGTCGCCTTCTTCCACTCCCTGTCGGACAGGGGATTGAGCTTGATGGTCACCGAGTACGGCTGCGGGCGAGAACCCTGGACCTTCGCCTTCACAACCCCGGGCTCGATCCGGATCGACATCACCTGCCCGCCGCGGGCGTAGGCGCGGCCGCGGTGGAGCCGCGCGCCCATGTCGAACGATTCGAGCACGGCGATCCATCTGTCCGACCACCAGGTCTCCCCGATCTTCCCGCTCCGGCTTTTGGCCTTGATCCCGTCCTTGACCGGTCTCGGACGGCTGGGCTCGTAGAACGGGTACCAGGACTCGTGCCGGTAATCCCCGTAGTACCGGGTCGGGCGGCGTCTGGGCCGGCGCGCCATCTCAGTCCTCCGCCACCGCTTCTTTCGAGAGCGCAAACAGGTCCTTGAGTTCCTCTGTGGACAGTTCCGTGATCCAGCCCTCACCGGCGCCGATCACGCGGTCGGCCAGACCTTTCTTCTGCTCCAGCATCAGATCGATGCGCTCCTCAAGCGTGCCCACGCACACATATTTGTGCACCTGCACGTTCTTCCGCTGACCGATGCGGAAGGCTCGGTCCGTCGCCTGGTTCTCCACCGCGGGATTCCACCAGCGGTCGAAGTGGAAGACATGACTGGCCGCCGTCAGGTTCAGCCCGAAACCGCCCGCCTTCAGCGAGAGGATGAAGACCGGCGGCGCCCCGCCGTCGGATTGGAACCGCGCCACCATGGCATCGCGGGCCGGCTTCAACGTCCCCCCGTGCAGAAAGAGGACTTCGCGGCCCAGCCGTTCCTGCAAGAAACGCTTGAGCATCCCGCCCATCTCCGCGAACTGGGTGAAGACCAGCGCTCGATGGCCCGCGGCGATGACCTCGTCCAGCATCTCCTCGATCCGCGCGAGTTTGCCCGATCGACCGGCGAGGGCACTGCCGTCCTGCAGGAACTGCGCCGGGTGGTTACAGACCTGTTTGAGCCTGGTGAGCGTGGCCAGGACCAGTCCCTTGCGCTGGATGCCTTCGGTGCCCCGGATCGCCTTCACCATGTCCCGGACCACGGCCTCGTAGAGCGACGCCTGCTCGCGCGTGAGGTTGCAGAGCACCCGCATCTCGAGCTTCTCGGGCAGGTCTGTGATAATGGCCCTGTCCGTCTTGAGCCTGCGAAGCACAAACGGCCCGACGATCCGCCGCAACCGCTCTGCGCGTTCCGGGTCACGGTAGCGCTCGATGGGCACGGCGAAGCTCCGGCGGAAGGCGCCGGCCGAACCCAGGTAGCCCGGGTTCAGAAACTCCATGATCGACCACAAATCGGACAGGCGGTTTTCTACCGGCGTCCCGGTCAGGGCCACGCGGTGGTTCGTCTGAAGTGATCGGACGGCCTGCGCCTGCTTGGCAGCGGAATTCTTGATGTTCTGCGCCTCGTCGAGCGCGATGCGGTGCCACCGGGTCGCCGCCAGGCTCTCCCGATCCCGATGGACGAGCGCGTACGTGCTGATGACCACGTCGTGCTTGGCCGCCTCGCGGGCGAACGCGCGGCCTGAGAGACGCTCCGTCCCGTGGTGAACCATCGCCCGTAGCCCCGGCGCGAAACGCTCGACCTCCCGCTGCCAGTTGCCCACCACGGACATCGGGCAGACGATCAGCGTGGGGCCGGGCCGCGGCCCGCTTTCGCGTTCGTGAAGCAGCAACGCGAGCATCTGAATCGTCTTGCCCAGCCCCATGTCATCGGCGAGACAAGCCCCGAGGCCGAACCGGTCGAGAAACGCCAGCCATGACAACCCGCGCACTTGGTAGGGTCGCAGCCGGCCGTGGAAGGACCGCGGCGGCTCAACCGGATACAGCCTGGCGCCGGCTTCCATGTCTCCAAGGACTCCCGAAAGCCACCCCTCGGTCTCGATGCCCACCACCGGCAGGCCCATCCGGGAGTCATCTGCGGCCAGCCCCAGGCGCAGGGCGTCTGCCAGGGACATCTCGCCTGTGCGTTTCTCTCGGAAGAAGCGAATCGCCGCCTCGACATCCTCGGGCCGGAGTTCGACCCACTGCCCGCGGACCTGGACCAGCGGGAGCTTCAGCTTCGCCAGTTGCTCGAACTCTTCGGGTAAGAGCCGCTCGGTGCCGAGGGCGACCTCCCACTGGAACTCCACAAGGGTTTCCAGACCGAAGCCGCCCGCGGCGCCCGCGGCCGCGTCTTTGGAGCTGAGCTTCAGACGCACGCCCGGCTTCGCAGAAACCTTCTGCCACCAGGGAGGCACGAGGACGCCGAGCCCGCTCTGCTCAAAAAGGGGGACGGCCTCCCGCAGGAACTGGTAGGCCTCCTCGGTCCTGAGCGCGCACGCTTCGGGCCTCGGCGAGCGCAGGCTGTCTTCGAGCTTCGGAAAGAGGCGCGCGGCCCGGCCGAGATCGGCCAGCAACCGTTCCTGCGGGTTGTGGAACCGCCGCCTCAGATAGGTCAGCGTGTCCGAGCGTTCGCGCCAGACCGTCGCCGCATCCACCAGGAGGCTGGGATCGTCGCGCGCCTGGAGATGGAACGTCACGGTCCAGGCGCCGGCCCGCTGCCGCATCCCTCGAGCGGCCGCTTCGCCGTCCCCATCCGGTGGCGTCAGCCGGAAGCAGGTTCGAAACGCCCCGTCGGCGCGGCCTTCTTCGATCCGGCCGGTCCAGTCGTTGAGCGTTTCCGCCAGGGCCGCCAGTTCTTTGGGTGAACCCGCAACGACCGGCTCCTCAGCGATCAGGGCCGCGAGCCATCGCTGTGCGATTGAGGCGCGGGCCACCTCCTGTCGGGCCACCTCCTGTCGGGCAACCCCTCGTGGCGTAGCCCCCCCTCGCGCAACCCCCTGTCGCCGGAGCGTTGCGAGGAAGCGCGATCCCGTCAGCGCCCGCCGGATCGTCGCATCGAGCGTGCTCTCGACGAACGAGTCCAGCAGCCAAGAAGGCCGCGGCGTCTCGCCGTCGCCCCACGCCGCACAGCAGACCGGAGGCATGGCCGAGGCCAGCAGCCGCGAGCGTTCGCTCACGCCGCCATCTGCAAGCACAGGACGCCACGTGGCCCTGGGAGGATCTCCTGTCTCGAAACCCGGCAGAAACTGCTGCCGGGCGAGCAGCTCGAGGACGAAGCGGGCGGCCTCGGCCCAGTAGCGTGCCGACGCCCCAAGGGCAATGTCGGAGGGTGGCGCCCCGGGAAGCGCGCACAGGAACTCCAGGGCTTCGGCGGGGCTAAGGACCAGGCTCGGTATGGTCCACGGAGCCAGATGCACCTTTCGGCCGCTGGTTTCACTGCCGGTGTCGTCGTCGCGGATCAGTTGGGGGCTGGGCATGGGCCCCGCCTCCAGGCTCGGCAGGACCAGCGTGAGCCGGTCTTCCACAGCCCCGGTGAGGGAGGTACTGACTCCAAGACCTACGGTGGCCTCGCGGAGACGATCGATCCCCGCCGCGAATGGATGCGCGCGGGGCTGCGGATGTTTCGCCGGGCGACGCCGCACGCCGCTCCGAGGTGAAGCGGACTCCTCGCCCCAGAGATGGAGCGCGCGACCGGTCCAGATGGCATGGAGGGCGATCATATCTCCCGTGGCGCGCGGTGAAGCTTGCATCCCCCTGCCTCGGTCCTCGGTACGGGGATCACCGGCGTCGGGTCTCATAATACTGCGGCCC
>Ga0208244_101727_pt1 | contig 10301 bp, 8 predicted proteins | sample SubbioCR12Aug_5A_FD_184828 | JGI IMG/M metagenome (GOLD analysis project Ga0208244, IMG submission 184828) | Serpentinite rock and fluid subsurface biosphere microbial communities from McLaughlin Reserve, California, USA - CR12Aug_5A (SPAdes) | ecosystem: Environmental > Terrestrial > Deep... | reverse complement strand
GCCCCAGCCTTTATCCGCTGCCGGGGCGAGCGTCTCAAAAATCGGACTCAGCCGCTGCACGGCTTCCGTTTCGCCGCCGACCATCAGGCTGTAGCCCTCCTTCAGTCCCCAGACCCCGCCGCTCGTGCCGACATCCACATAATGAATGCCTTTTTCTTTGAGCGCGGCGGCGCGGCGGATGTCATCCTTATAAAAAGTGTTGCCGCCGTCGATAACCGTGTCGCCAGGCAAAAGCAACCCCGCCAGTGCGTCGATGACCGATTCGGTTGGCGCGCCCGCCGGAACCATGACCCACACCGCGCGCGGCGCAGGCAGGGCAGCCACCGCCTCGGCGAGAGTCCCTGCCGCGACCAGGCCGGTCTCAGCGGCCAGTTTTTGGGCGGCCTCGGGGGATTGATCCACCCCGACCACGCGATGCCCGCCGTTAATCAACCTGCGCGCCATGTTTGCGCCCATTTTCCCTAAACCTACGATTGCAATGTCCATAATGATTCTCCTTTGTTGTATGCTTAATACTGATACATCAGCAGCGGGCAGGTGTTGGTGAAATTGCCGCGCGAGAAGTTGTTCAAGGTGGCCGGTTAGGGATAGGCATTAGCCGCTGGTGCCATACTTGCGGAAAACGAATAAGAGGGGAATGCCAACAATCAGGTAAGCGCCAAAGTAGGCCATCCCACCCGGCCGGGTAGAAAAATCGAACAGGCCGATGTAAACGAAGCCAGCCAGCGTGATGAAAAAGATTAATCCGTAGGCGGCAAAGGCCTGGTGCAAGGCGGTTTGCAGGTTTCTCTCCCAAAATAGTGGCACGGCTCCCAGCGCCAAACAAAAATAAAATGCGCCGAAACTGCGCAAGGTAAACAGAGACATGATTTCGGGGAAAATGCCGCCGTTGGTGCCGGGCGCACCGATTGGAGCATTCAACCCATAAAGGCCGAGGAAGCCGACGAAAAGCACAAACGCAAAGGCCGGCCAGCGCTGCTGCAGCGTGAGCGCTTGTCCGCTGAAGGCACGGGAGGGGCGGGTGCGCAGCCAGTCGAGGCTGGCGACCAGGGCCGCGAGAACGTTGACCGCCAGTGCCAGCAGGTAAAGCCATGCGATGGGGTGTTCGAGTTTGAGATTTTCGCGGAAGGATGCCACTACCAACATTTGGCCGATGCCGAACAACCACAGATAAAGCAGTGCGGAATAGATGCGTTTCCAGTCCCAGCGCCGGGCGGAGATGAATGCCAACCAGGCGTTACCCAGGCACCAGCCGCCGATGGTCATGGTTATAAATGCGGTCACTTTCCAGGCAAAGACGGGGGCCAGTTGTTCAGGCAGGAGAAAAAGTGCAGCGCCCAAAACAGCATAGAGTAAAGCAGTGGCATAGGTCAACCAGCGGGAAAGGTTGGATAGCATTGTGATTCCTCCGAATCAAATTACAGTATTTTTGTCTATTTTATTCGGATTTTCAGGAGACACGAAGATTTGGTGCAAAGTGAGAACTTTTGCAGCCTTCAACGTAAATTTTGCAATACTTGTTTACAACTCGTCGACCGACTCGTGGTGGGATAGGACAGGCGCAGGAGGCCGTTTTTATGCTTGTTTCAACAGGGATGCGGCGGATTCGTCCAAAAACCAGAGCAAATCTCCGTCGGCGGGCTGGATGCGTCCGGCGGGATAATCGTCTCCGCGCTGGATTTCTGCCAACCGGGAGGCTTTGCCCCCGCCACTGACGAGGAAAATCACCCGGCGGGCGGCGTTGAAAACCCCAAAGGTAAGCGTCACCCGCGAAACGAGGGGCAGCGGCGGGGTTGTATGTTCCACCGCAACCGCCCAGCGGACAAATTCGGCCAGGGCAGGCGAGCCCGGAAAAAGCGAGGCGGTGTGTCCGTCATCCCCCATGCCCAAGAGAACCAGGTCGAAACGCGGGGAATCGCCAAAGAAGGCGCGCAACTCCTGTTCGTAAGACTCGGCGGCTTGCGCGGGAGACAGTTCGCCGAGAATGCGGTGAATGTTTTCGGGTGGGATGGGGATGTGGTCGAGCAGACTTTCGGCCGTCATGCGATAATTGCTGTCTGCATGGCCGGGCGGGACACAGCGCTCATCTCCCCAAAAGAGATGGATGTTCTGCCAATCGAGCGGCATCCTGGACAGGCGCTCATACAGGGCGCGCGGGGTGCTTCCGCCAGCCAGAGCCGCAGCAAAACGGCCGCGCGCGCGGATGGCATCGGCGGCAGTTTCGATAAATAATTCAGCAGTCTGTTCAACCAGGGCTGACGAAGCAGGAAAGGTTTCAAAATTCATTTTCCTCCTTTTGCCGGAAAGGCAGGGATGGGGGATTTTCAAAAAAAGATGGCGGGTAACGCATAACCCCGGCCATGATGACGCAGCCACATAAGAACGGGGCACTGGCGACAAAACTTGTGCGCTTTCTTTCCTGCCATTTCAGGCCCACAAGGTAATCAGGCGTTGCTCGATTTTAATTGCTGAAAAACCATAATGGCGTTGAATCCAGCGCATGGTTGCTTCCTGGTAAAAAAAGACGTGGGTGAAATCGTTTTTGTAGTACCAGTTGGCAAAGTCAACCCCAGGGATATACAGGTGGGTCATGCAAAACAGTCCGCCGCCTGGGTTGAGCAATTTTTTGAGCAGTTCGAACTCCTTGCCGGGGCGATGAAAATGCTCGATGACTTCACAGCATGCAATGTAATCATAACGCTCTTCCAGCAGTTCGGGATATGGGTGAAAGAACGGGTCGTATTGCTTGATGAAATAGCCCTGCTGTTCAAGCAGGTATGAAATTACCGGCCCGTTGCCTGCCCCGAAATCCAGCCCATGGTCTTTGGGCCTGAAATTGCTCAAAATCGAATTGACAATCGGGCTGACAAATTCCTGGTAGCGCGCGTCGTGAACATCGTTGTTGTGCGTTTCGTAACGGCTTTTCTCGGCTTCGGGCGTTGGCAGGCGGTTCGGGCTGCGGAATATCCCGGCGCATTGGGGGCAGGTATAGAATTCCGGCTGCAAGAATGTTCCCTGGTGATGGCACAGCGGGCACTCTGCAAAGGGACTAAATGCCATTTCAAGACTCTCCAAAAGCGGTGAACTTCAGGTCAGAATATTTTTCGGCATAATAGCGCAAGAAGAATGAACCGTTATAAAGTGCAACCGGGTGACCTCGCGTATCGCGGGCGATGATGGCTTCTACGCGGTCGGGCAGTTTTTCGATGACAGCTTGGGGGCCATGTATCCAGCGCAGGTCGGTGTGCGGCATGCGCTCCAGCGTGGTCAGGACGTTGTACTCGACCTGCAACCTGGACTGGACAACATCGAACTGCAACTGCCCGACGACGGCCAGAATCGGTTCGCGTTTGAAGGCATTCAAGTTGTAAAAAACCTGCACCGCGCCCTCGCTTTCGAGTTGCTGCAAGCCTTTGGCAAATTGCTTTTGTTTGTTCAGGTCGGTATTGCGCAGCAGGGCGAAATGTTCCGGTTGGAAGCGCGGGATGGGCGCAAAACGAACCGGCTCGCCGGAATATAAAGTATCGCCAATCGCAAATTCGCCGGTATTGGGCAGGCCCAGCACGTCGCCGGGATAAGCGTCATCGATGATTTCGCGTTCGCCGCCGAACAGTTTGTACGGGCGCAGGGTGCGCAGGGTTTTGCCGCTCTGGGCGTGGAGCAGGTCCATGCCGCGCTCAAAGCGCCCGGAGCAGATGCGCAGGAAGGCCACGCTGTCACGGTGTTTGGGGTTCATGTTGGCCTGGATTTTGAAGACAAAACCCGAAAAATCGGACATTTCTGGTGATACGATGCCCGTTTCGCTTAAATAGGGTTGCGGTTGGGGCGCGTACTGGATGAACTCATCGAGGAAGGGGCGCACGCCGAAATTGGTCAGCGCGCTGCCGAAGTAGACCGGGGTCTGTTTCTCCTGCAAGACGCTCTGGTGGTCGAAGACGACACCGACACCGTCGAGCAGTTCGATGCTTTCGGTCAGGGCCGCCAGCCGGGCGGGGGAGAGCAATCGGCTGGATTCGAGTCCGTTTAATGGGATGAAGGTTTCGGCCGAGATGCGTTCGTTGCGTTCGGTGCGTTCAAAGACATAGACGCCGCGCGAAGCCCGGTCGTAGACTCCCTTGAAGTCGATGCCATCCCCCAAAGGCCAGTTCATCGGCACAGGTTCCATGCCGAGCACTTCCTTGATTTCGTCGAGCAGTTCGAGCGGGTCGCGGGCCGGCCTATCCATCTTGTTGATGAAGGTAAAGATGGGGATGCCGCGCTTGCGACAGACCTCGAACAGTTTCAGGGTTTGCGGTTCGATGCCTTTGGCGGCGTCGATGACCATCACGGCGCTATCGACCGCCGAAAGGGTGCGGTAGGTGTCTTCCGAAAAATCCTGGTGGCCGGGGGTGTCGAGCAGGTTGATAACATAACCCTTGTAAGGAAATTGCAGGATGGTGGATGAGATGGAAATACCGCGCTCGCGCTCCATTTCCATCCAGTCGGAGGTGGTGGTGCGCTGGTTGCGGCGGGCGCGCACGTTTCCGGCCAGTTCGATGGCGTTGCCGTACAAGAGCAGTTTTTCGGTCAGGGTGGTTTTGCCCGCGTCGGGGTGCGAGATGATGGCAAAGGTGCGCCGGTTGGTAAAGGTTTCAAGTGACATTGGTTTTCCTGAAGATAATTATGATTGCTGCGAAAGTTCATGCGCCTTGAGCGCCAGCGTAAATAATGAAAAACAGACTCCCATCCAAGTTGAAAGCAGGATAACCTGCCCATTGTGGAGAGGCTTCGGTTGGGTTACAGTATCTGCCTGGCTGGTTGGAATAAAGTGTTGGAATTTAAACCGAGATAGGATTGGACGAACCGTACCCCTTGTTCATCGCGCACGGCAGAGCCTGGCGAATGGTGAAACTCAATCCTTAATCATCATGCCGGGGATTGTACCAAAAAACAGGGCAAACAATCAAGCCGTGATTCTCTGTATACAGTTTATGATTTTGTCAGCGTTACTTTTGGCCCAACCCAGGACCATAAAAAACGATGCAGACCGGAGTCCTTGATGCCTGTCTGACGAACTGCCCGGCCCTCTTGCGCCGGGAGACTCACTGACCCACGTCGAGCACTGGGAGTTGCACCGGCTTGCCGGGCAAAAAAAGTGCTTGACATTTTTTGGTTTCGTCCTACACTATTTAAAAATTCTTTTTCATTCAGGAGGAATCCATGCCAGCACTTAATCGCGTTCAATTAATGGGCTACCTGGGTAAGGAACCGGAGAGCCGCTACACACCAACCGGCAAGAAAGTCACAACTTTCAGCCTGGCGGTGACCCAACGTTGGAAAACCGCCGGTGAGACCAAGGAGTACACCGAGTGGGTCAACATCGAGGCCTGGGGCGGGCTGGGCGAGATTTGCGAGAAATACCTGCACAAAGGCTCGCTGGTGTACATCGAAGGCCGCCTGAAGACCGATAAATACGAGGAAAAGGGTGAAACCAAATATTTCACCAAGGTCGTGGCTCTGCAAATGCAAATGCTCGACCGCAAACCTGCCGACGAACCGGTTATGGAAGTGGATGAAGACGCCGGGGAATACGAAGCCTGAACCGCTGCAAAACGAAATCGGGATGATGCGCCAATTGCCATCATCCCGATTTTTGTTTGGGTTGGGTCCGTGTCTCCTGCTCGGTGATGCTGCAAATCTGCTTCGTTATCGTTCCCGTTATCGTTAACAAATTATTGAATAAAAGATATAATGATTCTGGCTTTTGTTCCCGCCTTTCTTGCTACACTTATTGTGCCCCAAAGGATTCGCTTATGTCGTACAAGGTTTTCTTTGTCGAAGACGAGGTCGTCACCAGGGAGGGCATACGCGATAACGTCGACTGGCAAGCCAGCGGGTTTGAGTTCTGCGGCGAGGCTGCCGACGGTGAGATGGCCCTGCCCCTGCTGCGCGCCACCCGTCCCGATGTGCTGATTACCGACATCAAAATGCCGTTCATGGACGGCCTGCAACTGAGCAAACTCGTGCGCGAACGAATGCCCTGGATAAAAATCATTATCCTGAGCGGGCACGACGAGTTCGACTATGCCCAGGAGGCCATCAACTTGGGGGTGGCAGATTACCTGCTAAAGCCGGTCACTGTCCAAAAACTACAAGACACCCTGCAAAAGCTGGCGGGCCAACTCGACCAGGAGAAGAAGGAGCAGGACAACCTGCACAGACTCGAGGAGCAGGTGGAAGAGAACCGGGCCGTGCTGTGCGAAAGGCTGATGCTCAAACTGGTGGTGGGGGCAATCTCCCCGGCGGAGGCCATCGAAAAAGGGCAGCTGCTCGGCCTCGACCTGGTTGCCAGGCATTACCTGGTTGTGATTCTCAAAACCGAATTGGAAGACCGTTCCGAACAATTCGATTTCGACGAATACCAGCGCGTCCAGCAGGCCATCGCGGGCCTGGCCGAACGCAACCCGGATGTTTTCCTGCTGAAAAAAGACTTCGAAGATGTCATCCTAATAATGAAGGGGGCCGCCCCGGAGTACATCCTTGAAGAGTGTGACCTGCTTCTTGCCGATGTCCGCCGGGCAGTGGCCGAGACCCGTTACCGGGTCGGCGTTGGGACGGGAAGCATCCAGAATCGCATCGCAGATATTTACCAGTCCTTTGTTGAAGCGCTGATGAGCCTCCAACGCCTCCCCGGCGAGGGCGCAGACGATATGGCCCGGGTGGTCGAACGGGCCGAATTGCTCAAACTGGACAGGGCTGCCGCGGAGGACTACCTGCGCTGTGGGACACGGGACGAATTCGACGCCTTTTTCGACGCCTACCTGCGTCCGTTGGGCGAATCGGCCCTGAAATCAAACCTGATTAAGAATTATGTTTTTGTCGACCTCGTGCTGGCAGCGGCCAGGCTGGTCGACGACCTGGGCGGGGATATCGACCGGGTCATCCCGGAATTGAATTCCATCGAAACAGTTTTGTCGAAAACCAGCACGCTGGAGCAGTTGCGCGAACAGGCCTTTAAAATTCTTTGCGACGCGCTGGCGTTTCGCGACAGCCAGCGCAGCGGGCAATATAAAACCCTGGTGCGTCTGGCAAAGGATTACATGGAACAGCACTTTGTCGACCCCGAACTTTCGCTTAACGAGGTCGCCTCGCGCGTCAACCTCAGCGCCAGCCACTTTAGTACGGTGTTCAGCCAGGAAACCGGCCAGACCTTCAAGGAATGCCTGACCGAAACCCGCATCAGGAAGGCCAAGGAATTGCTGCGCACCACCCCTTTGCGGTCTGCCGATATTGCCTACCAGGTCGGCTATAACGACCCGCACTATTTCAGTTCTGTTTTCAAGAAAAACACCGGTCTCTCGCCCATCGAATTTCGCACGCAGGCCTGAACGCTAACGGCAACAGGAGTGTATCGTGGCAAAAAAGACAGCAGCATTAGGATACAGGCAAATCCTGGCCGGCCTAAGCGCGGCAGCCAATTCGAGCGGGAAATCGCCGCTCAAATACCTGGGGCGGCTGGCCGACTTTCTCGCCGGGGTGAACCTGTCCATCCGCGTGAAAATCCTGGTTTCGCTGTGCATCGTCATCCTGTTGATGGGCACAACCAACATCGTTTCGATGCTGCAAGTACTCAGTTACAGCCGCCAGTACGACGCCATTATCACAAACATCACCACCGCCAACAGCATCAGTGGCAGCATCAAGCCCGACATCGACAATGAGATGTGGAAAATCGTGGCCGGGAAAATTGAATTTTCAGAGGGCAAGCAGTACGAAATCATCGCCGACATCAACACCCAGGTGCGCTGGATGATGGAGAACACCGATTCGCCGCGCGCCAGGGTCAAACTGGATTTGATTCTCAGGACAATGCAGTCGCTGGAAGAATCCATCGACCTGATGGGCGACAAAATTGCCCGCAACAGCACCGCCGCTGAAAACGAGGCCGTGCTCGAGCAAATCCGCTTTGTGACCTCGGTGGTCGAAGAAGTGGTGCAGGATTATGTCATTTACGAAGTGCACCGCATGGAAGGCCAGTATGACGTGATGCGCGAAGGCTTCGACCGCTGGCGAATCTTTTCAATTCTTCTGATTTTCGGCACGGTGGCCTTTGCGGTGGTTGCGGCCTGGAGCCTTTCAAAGAGTATTTATACCCCCATTAAGAAACTGCATGATGTGACCACCACCATCACCAAAAACGACTTGCAAGCCCTGATGACCAGCGACAATGTCGATGAAATCACCGAACTGGGGATGAGTTTCAACATCATGATTGGCAAAATCAAGGAATTGCTTGATTCCAAGATGAAGGAACAGGAGAATCTCAAGAAGGCGGAACTGCGCGCGCTCCAGGCGCAAATCAACCCGCATTTCCTGTACAACACCCTCGACACCATCATCTGGATGGCGGAGGCCAAAAAGACTGCCCAGGTGGTCGAGATTGTCAGCGCGCTTTCGCGCTTCTTCCGCATCAGCCTGAGCAAGGGCATGGACTGGATTACGATTGGGGAGGAGGTCGAGCGCACGCGCAGCTACCTGACCATCCAAAAAATGCGCTATCGCGACATCCTGGATTTCAAAATTGAAGTCGATGACGAGGTCAGCAAGAACACCATCCTGAAGTTAATCCTCCAACCGCTGGTCGAAAACGCCCTGTATCACGGCATCAAAAACAAACGCCAGGGCGGCACCATCTGGGTGCGCGCCAAGCGCAAGAATCGGGATGAAATTCTGCTCGAGGTGGAAGACGACGGCATCGGCTTTCCGCCTGAAAAACTGACCCAACTGCGCGCCGAACTGGATGACGATTCGGGCGACATCAAACTGGAAAGCGGCTTCGGGATAGGCAATGTCAACCGGCGCATCCGATTGTATTACGGCAAGCCGTACGGGCTTTCGGTGCGCAGCGAATACAATACCGGAACTTGCGTCACCCTGGTCATCCCTGCCAAGACAGAGACATTCTCTCCGCAAGAAGACGGCGCGGCTGTTCAGGCCTGATGCGGTTGCGCAAAGACGCGAGGAGCGTTTCGATGAGAATTTCACGCAATCTACTGCTTTTTGTCTTTTTCCTGGGCGTTTTTGCGCCCCTGGGCTGTGCGCCGCAACCTGATTCTCCGGCTACCATGCTGCCAAAAACAGAGAAGACTTATGCAGAACTGGTTGTCGGCTACGCCCAGTTGGGCGCCGAAAGCGAGTGGCGCGTGGCAAACACCATCTCCATCAAGGAAACGGCGGAGCAACTGGGGGTGGAATTACGCTTCCTGGACGCGCAACAAAAGCAGGAGAACCAGATTTTAGCCATCCGCAAGTTCATCATCCAGCGTGTCGATATTATCGGCCTTTCGCCCATCGTCGAAACCGGCTGGGAGGAGGTTTTCCGCGAGGCCAGAGATGCGGGTATCCCCATTATCCTGGTCGACCGGCGCGCCGCCGTGCCCGAAGACCTGTATGTGACCTATCTCGGCTCCGACTTTCTCGAAGAGGGCCGCAACGCCGCACGGGTAATGGCTGACCTGGTCGAGGGCAAAGCCAGGATTGTCGAACTGGTCGGTACGGTCGGTTCGGCCCCGGCCAATGACCGCTATACCGGCTTCCGAGAAGTCTTGAGAGAGCATCCCGGCATGATTATCATAGATTCGGTCTCAGGAGATTTTACGCGCGCCCGCGGCAGGGAGGTGATGGCAGCCTTCCTGAAAAAGCACGGCAACACCATTACTGCGGTCTATGCCCACAACGACGATATGGCCCTGGGCGCCATCCAGGCCATCGAGGAGTACGGACTCAGGCCGGGGGTGGATATCAAAATCATCTCGGTCGATGCCGCCCGCGGCGCGTTCGAGGCCATGATTGCGGGAAAATTGAACGCCACGGTGGAATGTAACCCACTGCTCGGCCAGCAATTCTTTGAACTGGCGCTCAAGGTGGTGAACGGCGAATCGGTTCCAAAGTGGGTTCCGTCAATTGAGACCATTTTCTTCCCTGAGAATGCCGAAGAAATCCTGCCAACGCGCACCTACTAATCCATCGAAAGAAATTTAACTGTTATCGAAAGAAACTGCCCCTCCGCTGGAGGGGCAGTTTCTTTCTGCTTTCACAATCGTGGAAAAATCGACCTATCCCCAAAGGGAACACATGGATTTTGCCTCCAGAAAGACTTATCGTATTCATAGGCCTATATTGCAGCATTTCTTCCCGGGAAATGCTTTTCAACCCCATCAGAAAGACCCCCAAAAGGAGCAAGCAGATGAAAATCACAAAGGTTCTCTTTTCCCTCGCAATCGCGATGGTGCTTTTTGCCAGCCTGGTCGGTTGCAGCCCGG
>Ga0208244_101726_pt1 | contig 10314 bp, 8 predicted proteins | sample SubbioCR12Aug_5A_FD_184828 | JGI IMG/M metagenome (GOLD analysis project Ga0208244, IMG submission 184828) | Serpentinite rock and fluid subsurface biosphere microbial communities from McLaughlin Reserve, California, USA - CR12Aug_5A (SPAdes) | ecosystem: Environmental > Terrestrial > Deep... | reverse complement strand
ACTGAGATTCAAGAAAGCCTCGTAGAGCCAAAAATAATTGAAGCATTCGCCCGCGAAGCAAAAGCGATCGCCGGCGCAGATCAGGTCAGCGCCAACCCTGCCGACCTGCTCGCCAACAGCCGCGATTATTGGCCGGTTAACAATATCTGGATGATCGAAGGCACAGTTCCCGCCTTGCCGCAGCTGATCGTCTGGCCTGGAAATAATGAAGAAGTATCGGCGCTTCTAAAACTGGCTGCAAAACTAAAGGTTCCCGTTACCCCCTACGGTGAAGGATCCGGCACCCTGGGCGGCGCTATCCCGATAAAAGGCGGGATTAGTCTTGATTTAAAAAGAATGAACCGCCTGCTGGAGATAGATGAAGAGAGCCTGATGGCTAAAGTAGAATGCGGCCTTAACGGGGCCCTTTACGAAGAGGCCTTAAACCGCGCCGGCTATACGGGCGGCCATTTCCCTCAGTCGCTGCGCTGCTCATCAGTCGGTGGCTGGCTGGCCTGCCGGGCTGCCGGCCAGTTCTCGACCCGTTACGGAAAAATTGAAGATATCGCTGTAGCGCTGGAAGCTGTGCTGCCTGACGGGACGATCTTCAGCGGGCGCAGCGTACCCCGGACCGCGACCGGGCCGCGCCTGGATCACATGTTTATCGGCTCAGAAGGCATTTTGGGAGTTATCACCTCTGCCACCTTGAGAATCTGGCCGCTGCCGGAAAAACGCCACCTTGTTTCCTATACTTTTGCCGATTTAATGGGTGCCTTAGAATGTATTCGCCTGATTATGCGCACTGGTGCCCGGCCGGCCGTGGTTCGCCTCTACGATGCCCAGGAAACCGGCAACCACTTCCCCGAACTGGGCGATCAACGCTGTGCCCTGATCCTGCTCATCGAAGGAGCAGCTAAAATTGTAACCGCCGAAGCAGAAGTGATCAAAGATTTAGCGCCGGCAGCCGGTGCCGTAGATTGCGGTCCGGAGCATGTCGAACATTGGCTGGAAAAAAGATTTAATATCAGCGTTGCATCGATGCTTTTCCAAAAGGGTGCGGTTCTCGACACAATTGAAGTTTCGACGAACTGGCACAATGCGCACAGCACCTATCTGGCCATGCAGAAATCCCTGCTGGCCGTGGAAGGAACGATGCTCGCCTCGGGTCATTACTCCCATGTTTACCCTGATGGCGCCGCTCTTTATATGACTACTGTCGGCTTTCCCGGAAGCGATAAACTCGGGTTTTATAAAAAAATTTGGCAGGCGGCAATGGAAGCCTGCCTGGACCAGGGAGCAGCCATTTCCCATCACCATGGCATCGGTCTGCACCGGGGCCTTTGGATGCAAGAGGAACACGGTTCCGGGTTGGATGTTTTAAAGAAAATAAAAGAGGCTTTGGATCCTGATCTGATCATGAATCCCGGAAAACTTGGGCTGGGGGAGGTAAAACTATGGCAGAAGTAAATATGGAACAGCTATTAAACTGTGCGCTCTGCCCGAACATGTGCCGCTGCGACTGTCCCGTCTTGCAGGCGCTGGGCCATGAAAAGGTAGCTCCGGCCGGGAAAGCCCGTTTTGCGGCAATGCACAGGCAGGATCACCTGGAGTTAAGCAACGAGGTAATAGAAGCGATCGCGCACTGCCTCGGCTGCCGGGGCTGCACAGTGCTCTGCCCTTTCCCTGAGCTTAACCTATGTGATGAACTGCTTTATGCCCGAACTCCTGATGCCGATGACCGGTCCGGTCAGCTTCCTGTCTGGGAACCATACCTGGCCAATTTAAAAAAATACGGCAGCCCTTACGGGCAGAAATTACCATTTAAGAGCAGAACAAACAAGGGAGCAGATGTTCTCTTTTTTGTTGGGTGTACTGCCCTGGCCAACCATCCGGAATCACTTGCCGCTGTGGGAAAACTTTTTCAGACAGCCGGCGTCAGTTACCAACTCTTAGATGAAGATTGCTGCGGTTACCCCGCTGAAACCTGGGGAGACCCACAACTGGCTCGCAACCTGGCAGCCGAAAATTACCGGAAATTTGTTGAAAGCGGAGCAAAAAAACTGGTTACCAGCTGCCCGGAATGCTGGATGGTTTTTAGCGAACGCTATACAGAGTGGGGTTTTGAGCTGCCGCTCAAAATTATTGATGCCCCATCTTATTTCCTTGATCTTGTCAAAAAAGGTTTACTTAAACCTATGGCGGTTGGACAGACAAAACTCAGTTATCACGACCCCTGCATCTGGGCCAGAACAGCTAAGATCACTGCTGAACCCCGTCAGCTGTTGGAATCAATCCCTGGTTTGACAATTGAAGAACCGCTTGCCTCAGGTGAGCTTACTCATTGCTGCGGCGGTGGCAGAATGTTTCAGCTGTCATTCCCCAAAACAGCAGAAGAGATCGCCAAACGCCGCCTGACTGAATTCCCTGCCGGAGCCGGTATTGTAACCGCCTGTCCGTTTTGCCGGGAGGGCCTGACCCAGGACAACCACCGGATCATCGATCTGCTCGAACTTCTGGCTGAAGCCTGCTGTTCATAAAAACGTCAAAACTCGATGCTACTAGTACAAAAATAAGGAAAAACCCCGGTAGTGGAGGACCGGGGTTTTTTAAGGAAAATGCATCGCCTTGCAAAATGAAGGAGGGATGCATTTACATAACGGCATTACTCCAGCTGGCGCTTAAACTTCCGCCGGTATAAGTAACTTTGATTGACTGGTCGCTGTAACTCTCCACGATATGTGAAGTATGCGGAAAGGCGCCGAAGTATTGGAAGGTTAAATCCACCGGCACCCAGCCAAGCCCTTCTACGTTAATTTCAGCCCAGCTGTGGCGGTAACCCTGAAGCGAGCCGGAAGTCATCGCCCCACGTTGGGTGCGGGCAAAACCGATTACTTCGCGGGCAGTAATTCCCTGCTTCCGGCATTTGCTGATGAAAGCCAAGGCCAGGTCACGGCAATTTCCGGAGCCCTTATACTGTTCATAGATTATTCGGGCCCGATCGAGAGTTTCATTGCTGGAGTTTAGCGAAAGCGAGCGAACGTTAACATCAAAGTCGGCAATGATCGTTTTTGTTTCACCAGGATTAATATCGCCGAGGTTAAAGGTGCTAACCCGGCCGGAAGAGCTGACAATCTCAAAGTTAACCGACTTAAGGCTGGTTGTCTGGTAGGGGGAACTGTTTTCGAGCAGAGGCACCGAAACATTAACATTTCTGGCCGTTTCACTGCCATTATTGCTTACCTTTACTTCCATCCTGAAAACATAGTTGGCCGAACTACCCCAATTGTAAGAAACGGGAGCGGCTGTAAGCTGCGGTTCTTCAACCATCACTGCCGGCTGTGCAGCCGGGGCCTCTGCTGTTGTTTCAACCGGTTTGCTTTCGGCCTCGTATTCTACCGGAGCCGAAGAAGTCTGTACAACAACCGGCACTTCTTTCTCATCTGCCAAAGGCCTATTTTTAAGATTGACTGCTGGAGTTTTTTCGCCGGAATCGGCCTTAACTGTATCCTGAGTCGTCTTTGTCACTGAGGCTAAATCATTTTCTTCTGAGCTTGCTTCTTCAGTTTCTGATTTTTTCTCTTCCCGCGGCAATTCTACTGGGGCAAACGAAGCTGCTCCTACCGTTCCACTTTGTGCCTTGTCTTGCTCACTGGTTAAGATAAAGTACCCTGCTGCAGACATTGCCATCAAAACGGCCATTACCACACTTAAACTCTTTACCCATTTTACTTTCTTCTCCACTAAAAAGTCCCTCCTTCAGAGGGACCGACAACTTTGAAACAGTAAAAACCTGTTTCGGCAGCCAGGCTATCTTAGCTCTAACTTGAGCCTTAGACCCTTTGGCTTTGCGCCCCAGCCTTTCGACTGGTTTGCCTTTGTCGGTCAGGTTGATTATTTTACCCGGTTTCTAAATTTTTATCCGGGCTCCAAGCCTTTGTTATCCTTTCGCTTTTCTTTACCAACTAAAATAACCCGTTTCGGCGGCCAGGCTGTCTTAGCTCTCTCCAGAGCCTTAGACCCTTTAGCTTTGCGCCCCGGCCTTTCGACCAGTTTGCCATTATCGTTCAGGTTACACATCACTAAGTTGAGTATAGCGGAAAACAAAATGCCTGTCAACAAAATTTTTAAATTATTTGACAAACACCGGATCAAATCCTATAATAGTGTTACTGTTTTTTATTTTAGTAGCACTAAGGATTCGACCGACTGATGGGAGTCTAACCTCCTGTCACCCTTATTGCCAGACCAGGGCCCACATTATCTTTGCCCTGGTTTTCTTTTTTCCCCTCGCTAGTAATTTTTTATTGCAAACAATCGGCAATTGGTATACATTATTAGCGAATAGATATTTATTTTATAAAAAGTGAGGCGTTATTTGATGGTGTCCGTGAACTGGAGCGCCAACGACCGCAAGCAGATTCTGGATTTTATCCAAAAGCAGAATTTTGATCTGATCATCATCGGCGGTGGCATTACCGGGGCCGGCATAGCGAGAGAATGCACCCTGCGCGGCCTTTCATTCTGTCTGCTTGATAAAAATGATTTTGCTTTTGGCACATCTTCGCGATCATCAAAGTTATTCCACGGCGGACTTCGTTACCTGGCATCAGGAGAATTCGGGCTGGTGCGCGAATCAACAAGCGAGAGAAATTGGCTGCGCTGTCATCTGCCCAATTTGGTGCGACCTCTCGGCTTTGTCTACCCCTCGTACGAAAACTACAATGCAAAGCCGCTGAAGATCCGTCTTGCAGTTTTGCTTTACGATCTGCTTTCTAATTGCTTCAGCGAGCATAAAAACTACCGGAAATCGCGAATCTTTAAAGCTTCATTCATGGAAGAGCTGGAACCGGCTGTTGCCTTAGAAGATCCGGAGCTGGGCAAAATGACCATGGCCGGCTATTATTACGACACCAACTGTGACGACGCCAGAGTTACCCTCGAAATCATCAAGGAAAGTCTTGCCGGCAGCAAAGACCGCTCTGCAGCTCTCAATTATGCCCCCGTTGATGGATTTTTGAAAGGTCAGGACAATAAAGTGAACGGAGTAGCCGTTACCGATATCTTCAGCGGTCAAAACTTTGAAGTCCGCGGCCGTTGTGTTATTTCGGCAACAGGGGTCTGGACCGATCAAGTGCTCGCCGGGTCTGATTACAACCAGGAACGGATTTATCCTACAAAAGGCGTCCACCTGGTGGTCCCGGCAGAACGGCTTGGCAACAGAAATGCCTTCAGCCTTGTTTCCTTAGATGATGGACGCTTTTTCTTTATTCTGCGCCGGGGCAAAGTATCAATCATCGGCACTACCGACACCGCCTACTATCTTGAGTCGTCCAACCTCGACGAACCCTGGTGCACCAGGGAAGATTGCGATTACCTGCTTAAGACTGTCAATAGAGTCTTCCCACGGGCACGGCTAACCGACGCAGACATCATTAGTGCCTATGCCGGGATCAGGCCGCTGATCAGGCAGGAAGGCGCAAAGCATGAGTCCGATGTTTCCCGCAATCACGAAATCTTCGCCGCCGCTGACGGGGTGGTAGCTATCGCCGGCGGTAAATCAACCACCCACCGCCGGATGGCCGAAGATCTGCTCTATTACCTGGTCAGAGAAAAGTTCATAAGCCCATTCGATAAACCGGAGCAAATGAAAAAGGGTTACTCTAAAATTCCGTTTGCAATAGGACTGACCCGCAACGAATTTGACGCGCTGGCGAGGGTAAAAGGTCTTTTTGAAACAGCTCACCCCGACCAGCATGAGCACTTTTATACCCAGTATGGTCGGGGTGGTCTAACTGTTTTGGAAGCGATCAGAGCTAACCCCGCCTCCGGAAAACCTTTTCTTGAAGGTTATCCCTTTTGCGAAGCCGAGATTCTATACATCCTGGAAAACGAGAACGCGCCAAAACTAATGGATGTTCTCTGCCGCCGGACAGAAGCCCAGTGGCTGGTCTGGCATCACAGGCAAGATAAACTTGCCGCAGATGTTGCCGCCGTCATGGCCCGCTATCATAACTGGAGCGATGAAACCAGAACGGAGGAAATCGGGCAATACCTGGACTATGTTGAACAAAACGTGCACTTCCTGAGAGGTTAACGCAATTTATCATTATAAAGCCTCTCGCTCAGCCGTTGACCGGAGTATCGAATCTATCTTTGGGGGTAGCAAGGGCAGGATAAGTTATGATGAACAGCGAAAAGATATTTGGATAATATACCCGAAGGGGGAGATATGCTTTGGAATTTTTTAAGTGCAAGGCGCTGGTCACCGGTGGAGCCTCCGGGCTTGGCGAAGCGACGGTCAGAGCAATAATCTCTGCCGGCGGCAGAGCAGCCATTCTCGATTTAGATGACAGCCGCGGGAAAAAACTGGCTTCCGATCTTGGCGACAACTCGCTCTTCATTAAAACCGATGTCAGTTCACCAGAAAGTGTCGCAAAGGCGATTGATCAGGCAACCGCAATCTTTGGCCAGATCAACGTCGCTGTCAACTGCGCTGGAATCGCTCCGGCCGCCAAAGTGCTCGGCAAACAGGGGCCGCATGATTTAGAGCTCTTCAACCGGGTGCTGCAGGTTAACCTGGTCGGCACCTTTAATCTGATCCGCCTGGCTGCGGAAAAAATTGCCGAAAACGAACCCGGCGCAGATGGGGAAAGAGGAGTAATCATCAATACCGCTTCAGTTGCTGCCTTCGAGGGTCAAATCGGTCAGGCTGCCTATAGCGCCTCCAAGAGTGGCATCGTCGGCCTAACGCTGCCGGTCGCTCGCGAACTGGCCCCGCTCGGGATTAGAGTTGTAACCATCGCCCCCGGCATCATGGAAACACCGATGCTGATGGGCATGCCGGATCATGTCCGTGAAGCATTGGGCAATATGGTACCTTTCCCCCAGCGGTTGGGACATCCCGAAGAGTACGCTATGCTGGCCCGCCAGATCATTGAAAACACTATGCTTAACGGCACAACGATTCGCCTTGACGGGGCAATCAGGATGCAGCCCAAATAAGAAGACTCAGTTATTATTGACATTACCTGCACAGCTACTATAATTACAGTTGAGAAGTAATCTTAACGTTGCCCCTTTCCTCAAATGGAAGGGGGCATAATCAGGGAAGCGTTATGCTTTTAAAAACATAACGCTCCTTAATCCGAAAGACTCACATTGCTGCAGGAGAGAGGGAACAGTCATTGATCATCACTCAGATTGAAACTATAAACGCGGTCGGTCATTTACTCTGTCATGACATCACCAAGATTGAAAAAGGCGCTTTTAAAGGAGCGCTCTTTAAAAAGGGTCATCAAATCCGCCCCGAGGATGTTGAGATCCTCTTAAATATTGGCAAGAATCACATATATACTTTGGAACTTGAAGCAGGAGAACTGCACGAAGAAGTTGCCGGAGAAAGAGTTGCCGCGGCAATAGCCGGGCCCGGCCTGATCATTGAAGGCCCTTCTGAAGGGCGCTTAAACCTGATTGCTGAAACCTCCGGCCTTCTCAACGTAGATCCCGCAAGGCTGCTGCAGATCAACAATGTAGCGGACGTAATTGTTGCCACGCTCCACAACTATTCTCCCGTTAAAGCGGGGGAAAGAGTAGCCGGGGCCAAGGTTATACCCTTGGTTGTCGGGGAGGCGACAGTCATAAAAGTAGAAGATATCTGCACTTCCGGCGAGCCAATAATTTCAGTAACGCCCTATCAACCCTTTAAACTTGGCGGCCTGATTACTGGGCGCGAAATTTTCGAAGGCCGGATCAAAGACGGTTTTGCTCCCGTTCTGCATGAAAAAGCAGCCGGTTATAACTTAGAAAAACCGTTGATCCGTTACTGCCCCGACGATGCCGATCTGATTGCCGCCGGGATCAAAGAGCTTGTTGCGGAAGGGTGCAACCTGATCACCATCACCGGCGGGATGTCTGTTGATCCTGATGATGTTACCCCAAGCGGTATCCGTAAAACCGGGGCAAAAATTATCAAATACGGAGCCCCGGCCCTGCCCGGAGCCATGTTTTTACTGGCTTACCTGAAAGATATTCCACTGGTGGGTCTGCCGGCCTGTGCCATGTACTTTAACACTACTATTTTTGACCTGATTCTGCCCCGCCTGCTTGCCGGCCAGCAGGTCAGCGCCGGGGATCTTGCCGCTCTTGGTCACGGCGGCCTCTGCCGCCAATGTAAAGTTTGCGTTTATCCAGATTGTTCTTTCGGTGCCTGAAAGGATTGGCCTGTTAATGCGCTGTCATTTCCTTAAACTGACTCTTTTTCTGCTGCTAGTTCTGTTGGCAACCAGCTCTCTGCCCGGCTGCCGCGCTGAGGACCAGGTTACGCTTATTGTTGCGGCCGGAACCAGTCTAACGGATGCTCTAACCGAAGTAAATAGCCTTTACAGCCAGGAGCAGCAACAGATCAGGATTAAGACTAATTTTGCGGCGGCCGGAGACCTGCAGACACAAATTGATAACGGAGCGCCGGCAGATATCTTCTTCTCTACTGCCTCAAGCCAGATGGATGCCCTGGAACAAAAATCGCTGATCCTGGTTAATACACGCAGGGATGTTCTGGCCAATAAACTGGTTTTAATCACCCACCAAGACAACCAGGATGCAATTGATGATTTTTCGGCCCTGAAAGATGGTAATTTCAGCCTGTTGGCCATCGGCGACCCGGATTTTGTACCGGCCGGTTCATATGCGCTGGAGGTCTTTAAATACAGCGGAATTTTTTACGAAGAGCTAAAACCGAAAATAATATTGGGCAACAATGTCCGCCAGGTCCTAAACTATGTGGAAAACAAGAGTGTAGAATATGGCATCGTCTACTTCACCGATACCATTACCTCCGATCGGGTCAAAATCATAGCAACAGCTCCCGAAGAGGTCAACCGGCTGGTTATCTATCCGGTAGCAGTGGTCGCTGCCGGCAATCATCCGGAGCAAGCTGTCGCCTATATCGATTTCCTGTTTAGTCCGCAGGCCATGGCTATTTTTAAAAAGCACGGTTACATAACAATAAACCAACCAGATTAAACCGGAGGAGCTTAAATGGATTTATTCCTTTCCCCTCTATTGATATCAATGAGAACCGTCTTAGCTGCAACGGCGATCACTTTCTTCCTTGGCCTGGCCGCCGCCCGCTGGATGGCCACTTATCAAGGCCGCTTCAGGCACTTAATTGACAGTTTATTTCTACTGCCAATCGTTTTACCGCCAACTGTCATCGGTTTTGGCCTGTTGCTGCTTTTCGGCAACCGGGGCCCACTGGGCAAACTGCTGGCGCTGTTTGATACCACGCTCATTTTCAGCTGGCCGGCTACCGTTGTTACCGCAGTTATTGTCGCTTTTCCCCTGATGTATATGACAGCCCGCGGCGGGTTTGAGCAGGTGGACGCCAATATTGAAAATGCTGCGCGCACCCTTGGCGCAGGCGAATGGCGCCTCTTTTGGACCGTTACCCTGCCGCTGTCCTGGCCAACGGTGATGGCGGCAACTGTCCTCGCCTTTACAAGGGCCTTAGGCGAGTTCGGCGCCACGCTGATGCTGGCCGGTAACCTGCCCGGCAGAACAACCACCCTTCCGGTTGCCATCTATTTTAAGCTGCAGGCCGGCCAGATGGGCGAAGCGCTGGTTTTGACGCTGGTGGTTTTTATCTTCGCTCTGGCCTCTTTGGCCTTACTGGCCTACTGGAAGACGAAAGCCAGGCAAAACGGAAGGGGGCAAAAAATTGCTGGAAATTAGTATTAAGCGCACCCTGCCCGGCTTTCATTTAGATGTAAACCTGGCTGTCAACGAAGAGATCGTTTCAATCTTAGGCCCCTCCGGCTCCGGCAAAACAATGACCCTTTTTTGCATTGCCGGGCTGATTCGACCTGACGCAGGCCTGATCAAACTAAATAACCGCGTTCTCTACAATTCGGCAGAACAGATCTTTATCGCTCCACGCGACCGAAAAATCGGTTTTGTTTTTCAAAACTACGCCCTCTTCCCCCACCTGACTGTTGCTGAAAATATCGCCTACGGATTATCTGGTCAACCGGCGCAGACAGTCAACAAAAAAGTTGCAGAGCTGCTCGAAGTGATTAACATTCCTGCCTTAAAAGACCGCTTCCCGGCGGAACTCTCTGCGGGCCAGCAGCAAAGAGTAGCGCTGGCACGGGCCATTGCCCCCGAACCGGAAGCCCTGCTCCTTGACGAACCATTCTCCGCTTTGGATACATACCGAAAAGAGCGGATGGAATACGAACTGCTAATGCTCTATCATTATTACAGAGGTGACCTCTTATTCGTCACCCACGATCTGGATCAGGGTTTTAAAGTTGGCAAGAGAATCGCAATATTCGATAA
>Ga0208244_101725_pt1 | contig 10322 bp, 11 predicted proteins | sample SubbioCR12Aug_5A_FD_184828 | JGI IMG/M metagenome (GOLD analysis project Ga0208244, IMG submission 184828) | Serpentinite rock and fluid subsurface biosphere microbial communities from McLaughlin Reserve, California, USA - CR12Aug_5A (SPAdes) | ecosystem: Environmental > Terrestrial > Deep... | reverse complement strand
ACCGAGTCGTTTCCCGGCGGCAGGATCGGGCGCTGCAGGATCAAGGTTCCGTCCGTGATGCAAAACTCTGCTGTAAACGGGTCGCAGGGGATTGGCGTTTCGGTTGGGGAGAGAGTCGCCGTTGGGGCGGCGGTTGGCGGGAGAGTGGCGGTCGATGTTGGCGGGAGAATGATCGGGGTGGACGTCGCTTCGGGAGTTGGAGCAGGCTGGGGCGATGTGCAGGAAGCGAGAAATGTCAACAGGATCAGGGGAATGAGTCTTTTCATCACGGATGAAAAGTATATCAGGGACTCGGTTTTCATTTCCCATTATGCTACAATGAATCCATGAATGCGCTCGACCTGCGACCTTCCCCGATTGCGGGAACCTGGTACGAAGGCATGCCCAAACCGCTTGCGGCAAAAATTGACGGGTATCTCGCGGATGTAAAACTCCCTCAACTCGACGGGCAGGTGATCGGCGTTATCGCGCCGCATGCGGGGCACAAGTATTCAGGCGCAGTCGCCGCCCACGCCTTCGCCGCCCTGCGCGGACAAAGCCCCGATGTGGTTGCCGTGCTTTCGCCCTTCCACAACTATGTGTCATATCCATTAATTTGCACAAGTCATCAAGCCTACGCCACGCCGCTTGGCAATCTCGACGTGGATGTGAATGCGCTCGAAGAACTGCAAAGCCATCTCGATGTTCCCATCACGCGCATCCCAAATGACAAGGAACATTCGCTGGAGATCGAACTTCCTTTTTTACAGCGGGTTTTTCAAAACGAATTCAAACTCCTGCCGATCATGATCCGCGAGCAGGAGGAACACACCGCCAGGAAACTCGGCGATGCGCTTGCAAAAACGCTCAAGAACAAGAACGCTGTTCTGGTCGCCTCCACCGATCTCTCCCATTTTTACGACCAGCAAACCGCCAGGATGTTCGACCAGCACATGCTCAAATGTTTCGAGTCATTCAACCCGCACGCCATTTTTGAAGCCGAATACACAGGCAAGGGATTTGCGTGTGGGCATGCCGCAGTCGCCGCGACCTTGTGGGCATGTCAACATCTCGGCGCGGACAGCGTGCAAATTCTCGACTACGCCACCTCGGGCGATGTCACCAGAGATCACTCGTCCGTGGTTGGTTACGGCGCGGCGGCAATTCTAAAGACGATATAATCAGGGCATGTTCGCCCGCCTCGCTGTCAACATCCCCGCTGTCTCAGGCATCTTCGATTACACAGTCCCTGCCGAACTCGCCCCGCACGTCCAGACGGGGTGTTTGGTCACTGCGCCGTTCGGGAATCAGACCGTGCAGGGCATTGTCATCGAAATAACCGAATCCTCCCCCATACAGAATCCCAAATCCATCATTGACCTGCTCGACCCAGCGCCGCTTCTGACCCCGCCCCAAATTGCCCTTGCGCTTCGCCTGGCAGACTCCACGCTCAATCCGCTCGCCGCCATCGTCGGGCTGATGATTCCGACGGGCTTGAGCCAGCAGGCGGATATCCTCTATCAGACCGTGGACCGTGGACCGCAGACGGAGGAAAACGGTCCATTGTCCACCGTCCACGGTCGGCTGTTGAAACTTCTCCGCGAACGCGGTCCCCTGCGCGGGCGGCAGATCGACAGTCACTTCGCAAAAGTGGACTGGCGCAAGACCGCGAACATGTTGGTCAAAAAAGGCGTGCTTTCCTCACGGAATGTCCTGCCGCCACCGCGGGTGAGACCAAAGCACATTCGCGTCGCCCAGTTGGCAGTCACGCCCGAAGCGGCGCAAGCAGAGATGGATAATCTCGGCTCCACGAAGCAGACACAGGCGCGGCGTGAATCCGCATTGCGATTTCTCATCCATCAGCCCGAACCGATCAATCTTTCATGGGTCTATGCACAGACAGGCTGCAACCTCGCCGACTTGCAGGAACTCGAAGAGCGCGGTCTGATACGGTTGTTCGAGAACGAAATTTTCCGCGACCCGTTGGAGAAGCAGGGGACTGGGAAATTAGAAATTGGAGAGTCGTTTACGCTTTCCGCCGAACAGTCGTTTGCATTAACTCAAATCATCAACTCGATTACTAATCATCCTATCTCTAATCTCCAATATCTGCTCTACGGTGTCACAGGTTCCGGGAAAACCGAAATCTACATCCGCGCCGTGGATGAGGCGCTAAAACTTGGGAAACAAGCCATCATCCTCGTGCCCGAGATCGCGCTCACCCCGCAAGCCGTGCGCAGATTTCACTCGCGCTTCCCCGGGCAGGTGGGATTGGTGCATTCGAAACTATCCGAGGGCGAACGTTACGATACCTGGCGCCGCGCAAGGGATGGGAAATTAAACGTCATCATCGGCGCGCGTTCGGCGTTGTTCTCTCCATTGCCGAACATCGGCTTGATCGTCGTGGATGAATGCCATGACAGTTCGTATTACCAGAGCGAGCCGCCGTACTACAACGCCGCATCCGCCGCGCAGGAATACGCGAAGTTATGCGGCGCGGTCTGTGTGCTGGGTTCGGCTACTCCCAAAGTGGAACAACGCTACCAAGCGGAGGCGGGGCAAATCCGCAAATTGGAATTGCCCGAGCGCGTCACCGATTCCGTCCTGCCGCCCGTGCAGGTGGTGGACATGCGCGAAGAGTTGAAGAACGGCAATCGCGGAATTTTCTCCCGCGCGCTGACCGAGTCACTGGCAGAGGCGCTCGAACGCGGCGAGCAAGCCATCGTCTTTCTCAACCGCCGCGGAACCGCGACATACATCTTCTGCCGTGAGTGCGGGACGACATTGAAGTGTCCGGATTGCGAAACGCCGTTGACGCTGCATGTGGAACATAAAGAACGCTTGCTTTGTCACCGATGCGGATACACGCGGGGGAAGCCGAAGACCTGTTCGCATTGTGGAAGCAACCAAATCCGCGAGTACGGATTGGGGAGCGAGAAGGTCGAGGCGGATGTCAAAGCCATGTTCCCGGGCGCGCGGACACTCCGCTGGGATTGGGATACGACCCGCCAGAAGGACGCGCACGAGATCATCCTGACGCACTTCGCCAATCATCAAGCCGATGTGCTGGTCGGCACGCAGATGCTGGCGAAAGGACTCGATCTGCCGCTGGTTACGCTGGTGGGGATTGTGTTAGCGGATGTCGGCTTGAACCTGCCCGACCCGTTTGCGAACGAGCGCGTCTTCCAAACGCTGACGCAGGTGGCGGGACGTGCGGGTCGCTCCGCGCGCGGGGGCAAGGTCATTTTGCAGACCTTCACGCCCGAGCATTATGCCGTCCAATTTGCGGCGGGGCACGATGTGGATGGTTTCTATCAGCGCGAGTTGGAGTATCGCCGTCAGTTAGGCTATCCGCCGTTCGCAAAACTGGCGCGGCTAGAATATCGGGATGTGGATAACACCAAAGCGGAGGCGGAAGCCCATAAACTGGCAGACAGGCTCAAGGTCAGGTTGGAGGCGGGCGGGTTTCGTCAAACGGAACTGATCGGACCGGTCCCATGTTTTTTTGCAAAAGAGAACGGCGAATACCGCTGGCAGATCATCCTGCGCGGACCGGATCCCGCTTCGGCATTAAAAGATATACGGCTTAGCGATTGGCGCGTCGAGATCGACCCGATAAGTTTGCTATAATCCACCAATCTTTATCCAAGGAGAGTGAAACATGCAAAGTTTTTCGCGCGGATGGTCTTTTCTTAAACAAGCGTGGGGCATGGTGTTCAAGGACAGGGACTTGATCAAGCCGTCCATCTATGCACTGGTCGTTGGGATGGTGGTGTCGGTGATCGGCATCGTCCCCATTGTCATTGCCGCCCTGTTGTTTGGCGAAGCCGCCAATATCATCATTGCGGTGCTGGGCGCCATTCTGGTCTTCGTGCAGTTCGTCATCACCTACGTTTTTTCAGGGATGACGATCTATCTCATCTATGGCTATCTCTCCGAAGGCGACGGGCGCATGGACAAGGCGTGGGACATCGTCCGCCGTGATTTCTTCGACATCCTGACCCTCGCGGCGGTTTCGACGGTGGTCAACCTGCTCCGCAGCGCCGCGCAGAAGAATAAGAACCGCGGTGTGGTCGGCAATCTTGCCCGTTCCGCCACCGGCGTGCTGGAAGTATTGTGGACGCAAGCCGCGTATCTCATCCTGCCCGCCATGATCATCGACGACTTGAACCTCAAGGACGGCGCGCAAAAAGTGTGGAAGATCACCAAGGAAAACCTGCTGTTGATCGGTATCAGCACAGTGGGTGTGCGCGCAGTGACGGGCTTGATCGGCTTTGTCTTTGGTGTGATCGGTTTTGTCATCGCACTGGCGGTCGGCGGCGGGATGGTCTATCTCTCCGGCGACTCGGCGGTGATCTCGATCATCGGCATTGCCCTCGGCGCGTTGATCTTCTTCACGTTCGTGATGGTGGCAAGCGTATTCAGTTCCTACACCGGCACGGCGTACCATGCCTGCCTGTACATCTGGGCGCGCGACGCGGAAAAAGCCGTTGCAGAGGGCAGGGAACTTTCGCAGGTGCCCGCTCCCGCCCCGCTGGCGGCTGTGCTTTCGTAAATTCGAACGTTCCACAGGACCCGGGCAGATTGTCGTTTGCTGAAAACCTGTGGGACGTTTTTTCGTGCATTTTGATACAATACGCCCATGAACCCTGACCCCAGACGCCGCGAAGTTATCTCATGGGAGGAGGTGGACAAGTTGATCGACCACCTGATTCCCCAGTTCCGACGCGAGTTCACCGCGATGGTGATGATCACGCGCGGCGGACTCCTCCCGGGCGGGCTTTTGGCGGAGGCAATGGACATCACCCACATCCTGACCGCCGCCGTGGATTTCCCGGCGCAGGTGCAAAGCGAACAGGCGCAGGCGTTCATGGCGTGGCCCGAGTTCATTCAATTTCCCTCGGAAGATAAATTGCGCGGACGTCCAACCCTGATCGTGGACGACGTTTGGGGTTCGGGGCGCACCATCACCGCCGTCAAGAACCGCGTCTCCGCGGCGGGCGGATTCCCGGAGACCTGCGTCCTGCATTTCAACCCGTACCGCAACCTGTTCGGCAGTGTCCGCCCGGATTACTACGCGGCGATCACGGATGCGTTCATCATCTATCCGTGGGAGATCGACCGCGGCGCCGACCGGGTTTTACTTGGTGAGATATAATCATCGGCTATGAAACTCATTGAGGCGAATCTTAAGAAAAAGATGGATATATTGCGGGGGAATGAATATTTCGACGACCTTCCCGATCCCATGCTGAAGGACATCGTGGAAAACATGCACCTGCGCGAATACCAGCGTGGGGACGTCCTGTTTTGGGAGGGAGACCCGTGCGACGGTCTGTTCATCGTCGAGCAGGGAATCGCCAAGATCTTCCGCCTCTCGCCGCAGGGACGGCAGTACATCGTCCGCATTTTGCAGGAGGGGGATACATTCGCCGAAGTCCCCGCATTCGACGGGGGGACGAATCCCGCCAATGTGGAGGCGCTGGAGGTATGCCGCGTGTGGGTGATCGACAGCGGAAAGTTACGCGAACTGGTGAAGGCGCATCCCGCTTTTTCCCAGAAGGTGCTGGTGAACTACGGCAGGATGCTGCGCGGGATGGTACGGATGGTCAGCGAGATGGCATTCTACCAGGTGACACACCGCCTCGCGCGTTTGATCGCGGAGATGCCCACGGAGAAGAACGCGCCATACTGGACCCAGGAACAACTCGCGGCGCGGCTGGGAACTGTCCGCGAGGTGGTGGCGCGCTCGATGAAGGAGTTGGAGCGCAGCGGCGCGATCACTGTGCAAGACAGGCGCATCCAAATCGTGGACCGGGAGATCTTCGACCAGTGGGCTCAGCCGTATAATTGAGAAAGCTTTTGGAGTCAGGCGGCTTGCCGCCGAATATGTGGGAGCATACCACGTTGTGGCACTTAGCCGCCTGACTCCATATGATTATTCCAAAACTTCGAAATTCGAGATCTGGATCGAAAACTCATCGTCAATGGCTTCCTTGATGTAGTCAATGGCGATGTTGGCGGGATAGCCATACACCGAGTCGTATGCCACGATGACGCTTTCCGCCTCCCCGTTGAGGGCGGTGTCCAGTTCAAGGAAGATGCGGTCGATCGTCGCATAGCGTTCGAACAGTTCATAAAATGGCTGCTGCGTATCGACGGGGGCCCCATCGAAACTGGTCATCGAGACGACCTCGCCATCCTTCACTTCGATGATGAGCGGAAGCTGCTCCATGAACGGGCAGAAGCAACCGATGAACAGGCTGTAACGGTAATGGGTGACGCCTGCATCCTTCCACTTTGCGGTGTTCCGCTCGAACTCGGACGGCGCGCCCGCGGCGCAGGCGGCAAGCACGAATATCAGTACGAATAAAATCAACTTTTTCATTTTTACTCCTTTTGGGGTTTGACGATACAGGCGGGGAAAAAGTTCCATGCGGTTAAAACAAACTCCCCGCCTCTGAGGCGGGGAGTTGACGTCTATCAGGATGTTTACGGCGCGTTGTAGTAGGTGCCGGTTGTAAGCAGGCTCGGGTCGTTAGCCGCTTGTGCCGCGAGCATCTGCGCCTGCCGCGCCGCATCGATGGCTTTGGCAAGGATCTCCAGCGCGTATTCGGGGTTGTGGAAACCCGTGCTGTTCTCCGCGGAGACGTAGTCCCACATAAAGTGCGCCTCACGGTGCAGTTTTCGAGCCTGGTCAAGCAGTTCCTGGTCAACGCGCGGATTGGCATTGGCGATCTTGATGGCATTGATCGCATCGATGATGGCATCCTCGGCGGTGATCTTGGTCGCGGCGACCTGCTGTTGGATCTGGTTGACGCGGTTCACCACGTACTCGACGTTGGTATGGCACTGTCCGCAAGCAGGCTCGGGGTTGAGCAACGGACTCTTGACATCATGCGTGGAGTATTTGCCCGCCCCGTCGCGCACATAGGGCATGTGGCAGTCCGCACAAGAGACGCCGGCGTTAAAGTGCGTGCTTCCCGAGGTGAAGAATTCATATTCAGGGTGCTGCGCCTTCAGCATAGGGGTGTCGGTCTCCGGGTAGACCCAGTCGCTGAAACCGATCTCCTCATAGTAAACGAGCATATCCTCGACCTTCACACCCTTGTCCCAGGGGAAGACCAGCAATTTGCCGTCGCCTGCGAAGTAGTACTCCACATGGCAGTTGGCGCAAACGACTGTCCGCATTTCCTGGCGGGTGAAGGTGCGCCAGTCCTTGCCCTGGCGCTCCAATGCCGCCTCGAGCGCAGGGTTGGTGACGATCAACCGCATGGTCTCGGCATCATGGCAGTTTGCGCAGCCGATCGGCTCAGTGATGGATTCGCCGAGTTCCACAAAGGACATGGCGGCATAGGCTTCTGCGCCGAGGCGTTCCCACAGGCCGGGGTTGTCGGAGGATTTACAGGAGTAGCATGTGCCCGGGGTGCGGGCGGGATTGCTCAGGTCAAGATTGAGGCGGGCGGTCTCGCGGACGTCGTGCAAACTCCACATGTGTCCGCGGTCGTCGTTATATTCTTTGCTGAATGCCATTCCTGCAAACAGGATCTTCTGGCGCGGGTCCCGTTCCAACCACGAGAAAGCGGATGAACCTCCGAAGGCGGTATCCGTGTTGTTGGTCTTCGTTAGCAGGAAGGTATCATATTGATTGGGGAAGTTCACGCCCCACAGAGCGGAATCGGGTTCCATGGGCGCGATCTCCACCAACGGCTGAAACCCACGCGCCTGCGGCGGCTGGTTGCGGACATACGTCAGCACGCCGATCAGAACGGCGGCAAGGACTAGCACCAATCCGGAAAGGATCCAATTCAGGTATTGTTTCATAAGGCATTCTCCTTACTTTTGAGGGTAGATGGATGAATCTTGAAAAAGCGCGCCCGATGCCCCGCGCTCGCCATGCGCCACGTGTCGGTGGCACTCCCAGCAATAGCGGTCGAACGACGGCTCCCCGACCATGATGCTGTCCACAGAGTCGACATGGCAGTGGATGCAATTCTCCTGCACGATCTCCTTCGTCTTCTCCTCCGCGCGGATCAACTCAGGGATGTTCCCCGTCACGAAGGCATAGGTATCCTTCGCGCCCTGCCGTCCCTTCTCGGCATAGTACACAACGAAATTACTGTGGGGGAGATGACAATCGGTACATTTTGCCCAGTTCGAATGGCCGCTGTGATACCAGTTCTCGTATTGCGCGTCCATCGTATGGCAATTGGCGCAGGTCTCGGGCGCGTTCCCGCCGTAGGCAACGGCGTCGGTTGCATACGCAAAATATCCTAGCGTAAGTACCGCAACCACAATGGCAATGATGGAAAGTTTGGACATAAGCAGACCTCGCTTTGAATTAACCTGCGCTTAATATACTAGAATTTTCCACATTTTATTTGTGACTTTAGTCACAAATAAAATGTATTATGACTTTTGTCACAATTCACAATGTCTTTCTGCGCAAAAATAAGGAATATTTTATCGAAAATATCCAATTTATGGAATTGACATTCATCCTGTCTTTGCACGATGTTCCCGCCTCTTTCTTCAGGATACCTGTCCCTGACCATCCGGCATTTTCCCCTGCGCAAAGCCGCTCCCATTTATAATCGGGGCAACATAACTACTTTCACACGGAGGCACCGGACATGACCCTTGAAAACTATCTGGCGGAAGCAGGCGCGCTCGCCGGGCTGGCAGGCGTGCTGGCTGGATTCTCCCTCGCGGCTGTCGCACAGTTTCTGACCTCGCATAACGATAACAAACTCGTCACGGCGGAGATCGTCATTTTTGCCGCGGCTTCCGTCATGTTCCTGTACTCCCTGCTGGTATCGGTACTGGCTTTTTCCGCCGCAGCGGAACTGAACCGCGTCCCAGAGGAGTTGGGTGGCATGAACATAGGCGGATTCCTGATCCTCTATGCTGCGATATATGTCTTCCTTGCAGGTGTCGGTTTGGCTGGCTGGATCCGTTCGCGGGTGGCGGGAATCTTAACCACCATCTTTGCGCTCATCTCTATGTGTCTGGTTTCCTATGCGTTGTTCAATGTAGTTTCCCTCTTTATGTGATTCTTACGAGAGGCTGGAGATTTGTCAAATCTCCAGCCTCATTTTGTTCAAGGCATGTTGTGTCCGTCCATGCCTGAGCCGCCCATATCTGCGGCATCCTTCACGGGGACGGTCAGTGTCACATCCTCATAGCCGTTGAAATGCAGGGTGACTGTGATGCCATTACCCACGTTCAAATCTTGTTTCAAGCCGATCAGCATGATGTGATAACTTCCGGGCTTGAGTTCCAGCATCTTCTTCGACGGGATGGCAACCGCATCCTGCTGGATCATCTGCATCACCCCGTCCGCTGTCATCTGGCTCAGGTGAACTTCCACCGCCTCCGCCACATCTGAGGAAGCGCCGATCAGTTCCACATCCTGCCCCGTACCGTTGACCAGCATCATGTATGCCGCGCTATTTCCGCCCATCATACCGGTCCGCGCCCAGGCATCCTTTGCCTCCACAGCGTCGCTCATCGGCGAGCCGCACGCGCTCAATAACAATATCCCCGCCAGAACAAACATCATCATCATTCTTTTCATTTCACTTATCCTTTGGTTTGAATATTTTTGAATCACACGTTACTTGGACGCATGCATCATCCCACGCAAATGCTGGATGGTTTGTTCCATATCCGCCAGCCTGCCGCCAAACCCCTTTTGGAATTTTTTCGCATCTGCCTGCGAGCCAAAACTGAGCACGCTCGGCACGCAGCAGACGGTCAGTTCGCTTTCGATCACATACACCGCCTGCCCCGCGCTGACAATATGCCCGTGCAAGTAATCTGCTGTGAACGACTGCCAAGCATCCGACTCGCGGCTGTGCAGCATCAATCCGCAGTGGGCACAGCAGGCGTGTTTCTCCTGTCCATTTTCCAGTTTTACGAGGAAGAGGGTCCGCGCTGGGACGGGTTTGCCGCACATGGCGCAGGCATCGTCTCCCATTGCCTTGCCTGCCAGAATCACCCCGCCATGTTTCTTCTGCACATGCCCCGCTTTTTCGAGTTTGTTCAAGTCACGGTGGATGGTCATGTTGGAAACGCCGAAGACCTCCGTCAGTTCCTGAATGGAGGCGCTTTTGTGTTCCTGCAGGTATTCCAATAACTTCTTTTCGCGGTCAACGGAGGTGGTGGACATATGTTATATTTTGTTATCTTTAACAGGAATATACAAAATATAACAAAGCCTCCCTTATTTATCAAGGACTTTTGTCACAATTTCTTACGATAGATTCTCCCCCGCCAAGTCACGCCCCGCCCCGAAAGCACCTTCCACGCGGAGGTGAGCATCATGGCGGCGAACACGCCCG
>Ga0208244_101724_pt1 | contig 10341 bp, 13 predicted proteins | sample SubbioCR12Aug_5A_FD_184828 | JGI IMG/M metagenome (GOLD analysis project Ga0208244, IMG submission 184828) | Serpentinite rock and fluid subsurface biosphere microbial communities from McLaughlin Reserve, California, USA - CR12Aug_5A (SPAdes) | ecosystem: Environmental > Terrestrial > Deep... | reverse complement strand
AAGTCATGCGGTATCCAACCCGCGTATATCAGAGTGATCTACCGTCGTCACATTCCTTGTGCCCTGGCCAGAGTTCACGACTTTATTGCTGAAAGAGAGAGGGAAAAGAATTAAGAATACTTTATCCAACTTGACAGGTTTAATACATATCAGCCGGAATGACAGACGAAAAGGGATTTGACGACGAAACAAAAAGCCGCATCAACCCCTTTGACTGGAATTCGCATTCAACCGGATTTGGAGAGATTATGGCCAACGGCGGTTTCGATGTGGTTATCGGCAATCCGCCTTATGTGAGACAGGAAATGCTCGGTGAATTTAAAGGTTATTTCCAGGGGCATTACGAGACGTACCACGGCGTTGCCGATCTTTATACGTACTTCATTGAGAAAGCGGTCTCTCTCCTTAAGAAAGGCGGCCTCTTCAGTTATATCGTCGCCAACAAATGGATGAGGGCGAATTACGGAGAACCTCTCCGCCGGTGGATGAAGACCCAGCGCATCGAAGAAATCATAGACTTCGGCGACCTGCCGGTCTTCGAGACCGCGACGACTTATCCGTGTATTGTCAGAATCAGAAAGGAACCCCGGACCATCCCCCCTTTGGCAAAGGGGGGTAAGGGGGGATTTTCTTTCCCTGTAACAAAGGTCGGCGCTTTGAATTTCGAGAATCTTGGCGATTATCTAAAGGACAATTCTTTTTGTGTGGTGCGGGCTTCGCTCGATGATAAAGGATGGGCATTGGTAGATGAAAAATCGCAGATGTTGTTAAATAAGTTGCAGAATGCGGGGATTCCTTTGGATGACTATGTTAAGGGAAAAATTTATAGAGGAGTAACCACTGGTCTTAACGAGGCTTTTGTAATAGATGATGAAACAAAGGAGCAGATCATCTTAGAGGATTCAAAAAGTATGGAAATATTAAAACCATTTCTTTTAGGAAAAGACATCAAGCGCTATGAGCCGCCTAAAAGTAAGAGATATTTAATTTTTACTCGGCGCGGTACTGACATTAAAAAATATCCTGCGATAGAAAAATATCTTTTAGCCTTTAAAGATAGATTAATGCCTAAACCTAAAGATTATGAAGGGAAAAACTGGAAAGGAAGAAAACCTGGGCTTTATAAATGGTATGAGATTCAGGATACAACTGATTACTATCTTGAGTTTGAAAAACAGAAAATACTGCTGCCTGATATTTCACTTAGAGGTAATTTTACCTTTGATAGAGAGGGGTTCTATTGCGTTAATACTGCTTATATCATTGGCAACGCTGATAAATACTTGCTCGGTCTTTTGAATTCTCAATTGATTAATTTTATTTACAAGAGAATGGCATCAACTTATCGTGGCGGGTATTTGCGTTTTATTCAGCAATACCTACAACAACTTCCCATCCGTACCATCGACTTCAACAACCCCTCCGAAAAAGTCACCTACGACAGACTCGTCTCTCTTGTTGACCGGATGCTCGAAATGCACAAAAAGAAAACCGCACTTCCTCCATCGGCTGAGCGCGAAAGGATCGAGCGGGAGATTACGCTTACGGATGAGAAAATCGATGAGATCGTTTATGGGCTTTATGGGATAACCGAGGCGGAGAGGCGCATAATTGAAAGATAATCTTCTCATTTGCAATTTTTTGCGAACTTTTTGGATTTAATTCTAAAAAATACCCGGTAAGTAGGCTCTCAATAAAAATCGAATCGCATGTTTATCCGGCTGGACACGAATTCTTGCCTGGTACAAAATACCATGGTTTTGATATTTCAAACCACATTGATGATTTGGCTTTAGTATATTTCGATGAGAATCAAAATCTTGTTTTGCACATGTTCGTTCCGGACGGAACAGCTATGAAAAAATTCATGAATCTTCAGCCTGAAAAAAAATTGTATAGATATAGTAAAGCAGAGCATATAAAGAAAGCTTATGAAACCGGTCAATTTCTTATTTTACCCGCCCTTGAATTTATGAAGAAAGAGTATGATGAAGGTAGAAGAGATAAGGAAGTAATCCATACGCGCAGCATCAATTCTGATAAAGTGAAAATAACTTTAGCAAAAAATAATATGCCAATTCAACCTATTGGAGATATCACTTATTCGACTATTCATCTGCCAATTGACAGCTATATCTTATGCTTTCGTATGATTATGATGAAGGGCTTTATAACGAATTTAAAAGTTCAGATAGTTGTCTGATTATTAATGACGTAGTTCACTTTACAGAAAGAATTCACGATTCATTCAACAAGGTGATGCCTAACTATATTGGATCAAATGCCAGAGTAACATACAGTAAGCATTTAAGTTCTTTTGGCGTTCTATTCTCCAAAGCGAGAAGGTACATTTATCAAAGAGAATACAGATTTGCATTGATGCCAAGAAATCCTGAATCAATGTTGAATCCTATGCAAATAATTAATGAGAGCATCGATGAAATTAAAAAAATCTTACCAAAGCCTGTTGAAATACGAATAGGCTCCTTGCAGGATATATCAAATATCATAGTTAGATAAGGAAACTGCGAAGAATGGAAGAATTATATAAACGGCACACAAGAAACAAAAAGAATTTGAAATCGTTAAAACCAAACAGCTCTGGTCTTCAATCTTCATTTAAATCACCTGCGTAGAAAATATTTTTACATTGAGTCAAAAGGGACAGGCTGTAATGGCGCTAATTTAAGGGCTATTTGCAAGAGAAAGCATTTGAAAATGCTTCGGCAATCAACTGTCATGCTCCGACCCTGGTCACCTCTGGCGCCGCCGAAGGCGGGTAAACTTGATCGGGGCATAGACGGCTTCAAGGCTGGATTCCCTAGTCAAGCCGTGGAATGACAAGGATAAAGCTTCGGTTATGAGTGGCTTGGAATAAGCCCTTAAATTAGCGCCATTCGGGACAGGCTGCTTTTTGAATATATCGTGGGAGCAAGTTTGCAACTTGCTCCATTTATTTGATCCGGTGATGACGAAAATTGCATGGTTCAGTGCCTCAGACGCTCGCAATAGTGTATTTATAGGTCTATCTCTAATGAAGGACTGACGGTTCCGATACGAATAATACGCATGAATTGCCGGGATTTAAGGTAAAATAAAGAAACTTTCAGGGGAGATGAGAGAGTGGTGCTGAAAAAATCCATCGATGATAATATTATCTCTAAAGACGAAATTCTCAAAACCCTCAGCAACCTGAAGCCGGAAACAAGAAAGCGTTTTAAGGCGGAAATAAGAGGTATCTTCGGTTCGTATGTGAGGGATGAACAGAAGAAAAGCAGCGATCTCGATGTCCTGGTCGAATTCGAGGAGGGTGCAAATCTCCTTGACTTCGTTGGATTGGCCATGTTTCTTGAGGAGAAACTTAATATCAAGGTTGACGTTGTCTCCGAAAGCGATCTAAGGGAAGAGATTAAGGATATTATTCTCAGGGAAAAAGTCGCAGTATGAGAGACATTTCGTTATATCTCCGGGATATCCTTGGAGCAATGCTCGCCATCGAACAATTTGTCAAAGAGATCAGCCTTGACGAATTCAAAAAGGACGATAAGACATCGAGCGCTGTGATCAGAAAGTTCGAAATAATCGGTGAGGCTGCAAAGCAGATACCGGAGGAGATCAGGGACAAGTATCCTTTAATTCCATGGAAAGAGATGGCCGGGATGAGGGACAGGTTGATCCACTTTTACTTCGGAATTAAATACGATATTGTTTGGCATACGATAAAAGATGTTATCCCGCAGGTAAAACCGGCGATTCAGAAAATTTTGGAAAGCCTTCAATCAGATTAACGTGCAGTTTTTTTCCACAGGGGATGCGGGATGTTCGATAAACTGAAGAGAATAGGGATAGGGATTAAGCGTGAACTCGATGTCTACAGGAGGGTCCTCAGAGACAAAAGGACGCCCCGAATCGCCAAAATATTACTCGGTCTTGCCATAGGGTATTTGCTCCTGCCTGTGGATATCATCCCCGATTTCATCCCTGTCATTGGGCATCTCGACGATCTGATAATAGTTCCTGCCCTGGTCATCATAGCCCTGAAAATGATACCCAAAGAAGTTATTGAGGATTCAAGAAGAGCGATGATGTAAAGCCGGCAATCGGCTAAATCTCTCTTCTTCCTTCGAGCGCCCTGCCGAGTGTTACCTCGTCGGCGAACTCCAGATCTCCTCCCATCGGAAGGCCGTAGGCAATCCTTGTTACCCTGACAGGAAAGGGCTTCAGAAGTTCCCGTATATACTGTGCGGTCATTTCGCCTTTTGTGTTAGGGTTGGTTGCGAGGATTATTTCCTGTACGGAATTTTTTCTGACCCGTTCAACGAGTTCGTTTATCTTGAGCTTATCGGGCGTGAACCCGTCGATAGGGGAGAGCGAGCCGAGAAGAACATGGTATATACCATCGAAGCCTTTTGACCTTTCTACTACGAGGATATTGCTCGGCTCCTCGACAACGCAGATTTTGGTTCTGTCCCTTGTACTGCTGCTGCATATGCTGCATACCTCTTCATCCGTGATGTTAAAGCATTCCCTGCAGAACCGCGCCTTCGCCTTGACTTCATCGATTGCCTTCGAAATTCCCTTTGCATCCTCTTCGGTCATCGTTAGGATAAAGAAAGCAAGCCTCTGGGCGGTTTTTCTGCCTATTCCGGGAAGCTTTGATAGTTCTGTAATCAGGTTTTCTATGATTCCCTGTTTCATTTCAGTTCTGTTTAAGTATAAAAGAATACCAAAAATCATAACAAGGATATTCTGCGTCCTGAATATACCATCAAAAAGGCAAACCACAGAGACCACAGGGATTTTTCTCTGTGTAATCTGTGGTCAGCGGATGGATTTTGGGGCTACAATTATCTTGACAACCGCACCCCTGTCTGTTACCCTGAACTTTATGAATATGAATAAGTTGCCTTCAGAGATGTGCAGGTTATGCGGCAATCTGGCGGGATCTTCTGATCTTAAGACGACACTCGATACCCTTGCACGAAACATGACTAAGATAATGGGCGTAAAAGGCTGCTCCATAAGAATTCTTGATGAAAAAAATCAGACCCTCGAAATTGTTGCTGCGCATGGACTGAGCGCAGCATATCTCAGAAAAGGACCGGTTCTTCTTAAGGACCATCCTGTGGACAGGAAGGTACTTAAAGGCGCTTCAATAAGCACCAGGGACATAACAAAGGAAAAACATGTGCTTTATCTTGAAGACGCGAAAAAGGAGGGTATCAAATCCGTTCTGAGTGTCCCCCTTAAAGCTGAGCACAGGGTAATCGGTGTCGTCAGGGTCTATACAACCGTGCCTTATGTATTCAGCAAAGAAGAAATCGAAAAGTTAAGGGTGTTTGCCTGGCTTGGGGGCATCCTTGCCGACAGGGCGAAGATATGGGATCAGATGCAGGCCCTGATGAGTATAGCCCAGTCAATAACCTCAACCCTTTCTCTTGACGAGGTGCTTCAGATGATAGTCGAAAATGCTGCCAGAACACTTGGGATGAAGGCAGCGTCTTTAAGGCTCCTTGATGCGGAAAAGAATGTCCTGGAAGTTAGGGCTGCATTCGGCTTAAGCAGGTCTTATCTGCAAAAAGGTCCTGTTGAGGTGGAGAGGAGCAGAATAGACAGGGAATGCCTGCAATGCAGGGTCATTGCGATAAAGGACATTAAAAAGGACAAAAGACTCCAGTATGCGACAGAACTTGCTGCAGAGGGGATTGCCTCTTTGCTTTCTCTGCCTCTTACCGTGAAGGGGCATGCAATAGGAGTCCTCAGGGTTTATGCATCGGCGCCTTATGCATTTCATGAATCCGAAATAGAATTTCTTTCATCTCTTGCTTGCCAGGGAGCTATTGCAATAGAAAATGCGCGTCTTTTCGAGCATGTCAGGAACGAATACAGTGAACTTGCAAGGGACGTATGGAAATGGTATGACTGGGGAAGCCACTTTCCTAAGATATAACCCTGATTATGTATAAATCACAGGTCGGGGATAGAGTATTTGAGCTCATTCTCGGTCCCGAATATCTTCGGGACCTCCGAGGCTTTTGCCTCTTTGTTATCGGATTCTTTTTGACTATCGGCAAAAAAAATCCACTCAAATACTCTATCCCCGACTTCTTATTCGCTCTAAATAATGTCGACTAAGAGACTTGTTTCCAAAGAGGCGTTCTTTGCCTGGCTTGATTCCCTGAGAAAAGACTACAGACTTCTAGGGCCTGCCGGAAGAGAGGGCCAGACTGTCTTCAGAGAGATAAGCTCTTCAGGGGAACTGTCCATGGGATATACAATCACCATGCTTTCGCCGGGGAAGCTTTTCATTTATAAACCTGAAGAAGAACTTTTTACCTTTCGTACAGAGAAAGAGATATTTATTGATACCCCCCCTGTCCCCGGAGAAAAACAGTTAATCGTGGGTGTCCATCCATGCGATACAAACGCAATCCTTTATCTGGACAGGACTTTTCTTGGGGGCTACAGAGACCCCTATTATGAAGCAAGGAGGAAAAACAGCTTCATTATATCCCTGAATTGCTCAACCGCCTCACAGAACTGTTTCTGCTCTTCCGTGGGATCTGGTCCGTTTCTCAAGGCAGGGGAGGGTTGCGATATTCTGCTTACGGACTTCGGTGACATGTACCTTGCCGAGAATATGAGCAAAAGGGCGGAGGAGATTTTTAATATTAAAGGTAAAAAAGCAGGCAGGAAGGAACTCGAAATCAAATCCGCTAAGGAGAAGTCCGTTCTTGCCACGATCGAAAAGACGGTGGATGTGAGAGGGCTGGACAGGCTTTTTAGGGAGAATATGAACCATCCTGTCTGGGAACGCACTGCAGATGAAAGGTGCCTTTCGTGTTCGAACTGCGTAATGGTCTGTCCTACATGTTTCTGTTACAACATGGCAGATGAGACTTCTCTGGATCTCAGCACCGGAAGGCGGTTAAGGCATCTGGACGCATGCCACGAGATCAGATTTGCGGAGGTCTCCGGAGGAAATTTCAGGCAGCAGCGTGCTGCCAGACTCAGGCAGTTTGTCACGCACAAGATGAACCAGACCGGCCAGTACGGTGTAATAGGGACAGTCGGTTGCGGGAGGTGCATTACGTGGTGTCCGACCGGAATAGACCTCACGGAGATGACTAAGGAGATCCGGAAAACATGAACCCTCTCCTGCCGTTCAAGGCACGCATTACGGGTATTAAAACGGAGATTGAGGCGGTAAGGACCTATGAAGTTTCTGTCGAAGGCGCTTTTCATGCGAGGCCGGGGCAGTTTAATATGGTGGGATATCCGGGGGTCGGCGAAGCTCCCATTTCCTTCAGTTCTATTGGACGAAACGGATCTTTCAGTCATACTATAAAGGCTGTAGGCAGGGTTACCGAATTTCTGGATGGTCTGAAGGAGGGGGATATTGTCTTTCTCAGGGGGCCCTACGGCACGGGCTGGCCTCTGAAAAAAGCAGAGGGCAGGGACATCCTTCTTGTGGCTGGCGGTCTGGGGCTGGCGCCAATGCGCCCCGTTATAGAAACGATCTTGGGAAAAAGGACTCTTTTCGGGCATGTGAGTTTAATATACGGTGCCCGGAATGAGAAGCAGATACTCTTTATGGAAGAACTCAGGAAATGGGGAAAAGAGATATCTGTCCTTCTTACCGTAGATGAAGTTCTGCGCCCCCGTTCATGGAAGCACAATACCGGACTTGTTACGGATTTGCTCGATCAAGCCCGTACAGATTCTGATGGCTCAATTGCTTTTATATGCGGTCCCGAGATCATGATGCGTTTTGTATGCCGGGGGCTTATAATGACTGGTCTTTCCCGGTCTCGCATCTTCGTGTCCATGGAGAGAAGGATGAAATGCGGCATAGGCCACTGCGGTCACTGTCAGCAATACGGTTTTTTTGTATGCAGGGACGGACCCGTATTTTCCTATGATGAAGTCAAGGGGCTGCCCGACGGGCTGCTTTAAAAGGAGCATACATGTATAAACCGAAACTCGGGTTTTTTAAATTTTCCTGCTGTGCGGGGTGCGAATTTCAGTTCATATTTTTTCAGAAGCATGTTCCCGAGACTTTGGCGGCCTTTGATTTTGTATATGCAAGGATGCTTAAGAGGGGCGGCAGTCCGGAGGGTCCTTTTGATATAGCGCTTGTTGAAGGTACTGTAACTGAATCCTGGCAGGTGGATGAACTGAAAAAGATAAGGGAGCAGAGCAGGCAATTGTTTGCGATTGGAACTTGCGCTGTTAATGGAGGCATTCCCGCTATTAAATCCAATTTGACGGAACTCGATGCACAAAAAAGTGTATACAGGAATATTTCAAATATTCATTCGATAAGACCCCATGCGATAGATGCCTATGTCAAAGTCGACGGCTACATAAGGGGGTGCCCACCCGGAGACAGAGACCTTAACGAAGCGCTATCTGCTGTAATAGCCGGCAGAAGACCTGATTTCCTCGAATACAGCGTCTGTGTCGAATGCAAGCTTAAGGGCAATATCTGCCTGCTGGTGGCCTATGATATGCCGTGCATGGGACCGGTCACAAATGCCGGCTGCGGTGCTCTTTGTCCTTCTATGGACAGGGCCTGCTATTCATGCTTCGGACCGGTAAAGCAGTCCAATGGTCCGGCGCTCGTGCGAAAATTCAGGCTGATGGGGTTATCAAAAGACGATATTTACAGGAAGTTCACCCAGTTTGGCGCTGATTCGATTGAATTCAGAAGGGCTATTGAGGCGTATGAAGATTAATATAGACTACATAGCCCGGGTTGAAGGAGAGGCCTCCGTCAAGTTCGATATCAAAGACGGTAAACTCAGGAACCTCAAGCTCAACATATGGGAGCCGCCCAGGTTTTTTGAGGGGTTCCTTGTCGGAAGGAAATTCGATGAGGTGCCCGACATCGTATCAAGGATATGCGGCATATGCCCTGTATCCCATATGACGACATCAATAAATGCCATCGAAAAGGCGATAGGGTTTGTACCTTCTTCCGAGATAAAAGATATACGCAATATAATGGAGCTCAGCCAGATTGCGGCAAGCCACATCGTCCATATTTATTCTCTTGTTTTGCCTGACTATCACAAACTGGACATGCTGGAGGGTCTCGATACCGAGATAAAGAGGCTGATCAGGCTTAAGGAAGCGGTAAATGCTGTTACGGCCTTATTCGGGGGCAGGGCGCTCCATCCTGTTTCGATGGTGGCAGGGGGCTTCACAAAAGTCCCGTCAAAAGATGATATAGGAAGGCTTATTAGCGGTCTTGAAGCAGTAAAAAAGGATGCTTTCGATACTGCTAAGATGGTTTCGGAACTCGTATATCCCGGTCTTGAAGGGGATGTTGAATATGCAGCACTGGCAGATGAAGGCGGATACGCACTGAATGAAGGTGTTATAACAACAACCTCCGGACTGAAGGCAGGAGTGGACAGTTATTATACGATTTTTGCAGAAAAGGAAGTCCCTTATGCCAATGCAAAAAAAACGGTTCTCAAGGGTAAGAAGCCACTTATGGTAGGCGCGCTGGCAAGACTTAATATCAAAGCAGCTATGCTCCATCCGGAGGCGGCGAGGGCAGCGGAGATTAACGGTTTCAGCCTTCAATCAAAGAACCCTTTCCACAACATTATTGCCCAGGCAATCGAAATAGTGCACTGTGTAGCGAAATGCATTGACCTTCTTGATGGACTCTCGTTGAAGGATTATTTCATAAAGGTCTCTATGCGGGAAGGTTCCGGAGCTGCTATGACTGAAGCCCCGCGCGGCCTGCTATATCATGAGTATCGTATTAGCAGAAGAGGGATTATCGAGGCTGCGAATCTCGTTACACCTACTGCTTATAACTTCATCGGGATTGAAGAAAACCTTAAAAAACTGATCAATAACAATATCGGCAAACCTGCTGATGAGCTTTCGCTTCTCTGTGAAATGCTCGTAAGAGCTTATGACCCGTGTTTCTCATGCTCGGTACATTAGCTGATATTTTGTCTAAATTCATGATGAATGCGACGGATGCAGGCCGACATGCCCGAGGACTTTTATCGGGTATCCATATGTAAGCCAAAAATGGATGCCCGCCTGCCAGGCTGTGTCACAATTACCTATCACCACTGAATTTATAGAGCCTTTAATATTAAACATTCCTTTTGTCCTGCTTTTCTGAACTTTACTCCCATTGTTTTATCGAAAGCAGGCTTCTTTCACCTGATAATTATATAGAGGGCACCTGTGCCTGTATTTTTTCATGCAATCATCCCAAGGCTGCCATCATTCCGGATATCCCCAGAATTGTTATCATCCTTGATATGTTAAAGCAGGTGGATAATAATGCCATTTCTGCTTTTACTCCTT
>Ga0208244_101723_pt1 | contig 10365 bp, 7 predicted proteins | sample SubbioCR12Aug_5A_FD_184828 | JGI IMG/M metagenome (GOLD analysis project Ga0208244, IMG submission 184828) | Serpentinite rock and fluid subsurface biosphere microbial communities from McLaughlin Reserve, California, USA - CR12Aug_5A (SPAdes) | ecosystem: Environmental > Terrestrial > Deep... | reverse complement strand
GGGAACGTTGGCAAGCACCAGTTCGCCGCGGTTGTAGCGCTTGCAGTTGCGCTGTGTGGCAAGCAGGGCGCGGAACCCGGCGCTGGACATATATTCGAGTTCGCTCATATCCACTACAATCTTGTAGCGCCCGCTGCCGTTGGCGTCTTCGAGCGCCTGCGAAAACTTGGGAGCCGTGGCGCTGTCCACCCGCCCCGTCACTTTGAACAGATCGCAATGCTTGAATTCCTGGGTTGTGATTTCCATGACTTCTCCTTCGCAAAGCAGAGATAATGTTTCGTGCCGATTGGCGGCATTATATCACGTTCTCGAACGCCGTCCGCGCCCGGTGCTTTGCAAAAATGACACATCCCACTGCGGGCAAATCGTTTACAATTGGCGGCAACGAAGGAGAATGCAATGATGGGCGAACCACTATTCATCATGCTCGTGGAAGACAACGCAGACCATGCGGAGCTTGTCATCCGCACCATGGAAAACCACCGCATCGCCAACCGCATCAAACACTTTTCAGACGGTCAAACCGCCCTCGATTACCTGCTTCGTCGCGGCGAGTACAGTGACCCGAAAGCGTCACCCCGCCCCCATATCATTCTCCTTGACCTGCGCCTGCCCCGCATCGACGGACTCGACGTCCTGCACGCCATCAAACAGGAAAACGAACTCAAGGGTATACCGGTCATCATCCTGACCACGTCCGAGGCGGAACGGGATGTGACCCGCGCCTACGACAATTACGTCAACAGCTACCTCGTCAAACCTGTGGGATTTGAAGATTTCAACAAACTGATGGAAGATCTTGGATTCTACTGGCTGGGCTGGAACACGAATCCTTTCGCTTAATAATCTCACTCCATGCAGCAAAATGTGACCAGCATTCTTCTGATCGAAGACGAAGACCCCCACGCAGAATTAATTCAACGCGCATTCGAACAGCAGGAGGCGGTCTGGGACATCCACCGCGTACGGTCGCTGACCGAGGCGCGCACTGAGATGGACCGGCATATCCCCAGTCTCATCATTGCCGATTGGCGCCTCCCCGACGGCGACAGCATGGAACTCCTGTCTGAAAACGAGCGATACCGGCTCTCCATCCCCATCATCCTGATGACCAGTTACGGCAATGAACGCATCGCCGTCGAGGCGCTCAAATCGGGCGCGGTGGACTATGTTGTCAAATCCCCCGAGTCCATGCTCGACATGCCTCACATCGCCGGGCGCGCCATCGAACAGTGGGAGGCGCGCGCCGAACGCGCCCGCATGCAGAAAGCCCTGCTCGAAAGCGAGGCGCAATTCCGCCTGCTCGCTGAAAACGCCAGCGACATGATCGCCCGCCTCTCCACCGACGGGCGGATGCTTTATGTCTCCCCCGCCTGTAAAACCATCCTTGGGTACGATCCTGAAGAACTCACCGGACGGGTCAGCTATGACCTGATCCACCGGGAGGATGCCGCGGATGTACGGAATCTGCTCAAAACCGAATCTGTCGATGCAACGTACACGGTGACCTATCGAGCCATACACAAAAACGGACACTACGTCTGGCTGGAATCCACCGCCCGCGCCATCCTGGACCGCGGCACTGGAGCCATCATCGAAGTCCAGACCGCATCCCGCGACATCAGCGAAAGGAAAAGAGCCGAGAAAGCCCTGCAGGTCGCCCACGAAAACCTGCAGGAAGCGTACGAAAAAACCATCGAAGGCTGGGTGCGGGCCCTCGACCTGCGCGACCGCGAAACCGAAGGGCACACCCAGCGCGTCACCGAATTGACGTTAAAAGTGGCTCGCACACTGGGCTTCAACGAAGACGAACTCGCCCACATCCGCCGCGGCGCCCTTCTGCACGACATGGGCAAGATGGCGATCCCCGACGAGATTCTACAAAAGCCTGGTCCGCTCAACGAGGCGGAATGGGAAAAAATGCGTCATCACCCCATCTATGCCTATGAAATGCTCTCGCACATTGCCTATCTACACCCTGCACTCGAGATTCCCTTTCATCATCACGAACGCTGGGATGGAAGCGGCTATCCGCGCGGGCTGAGAGGCGAGGAAATCCCGCTCGCCGCGCGCCTCTTCGCAATCATAGATGTATGGGACGCTCTCAGCAGCGACAGACCCTACCGCAAAAAACTACCGCGCGGCGAAGTCGTCCAATACATCAAAGAAAAATCGGGCATCCTGTTCGACCCAAAACTGGTGGATATCTTCTTCGCCGTCATTCAAGAGACGCCGGCTCATCCCGAAGATTAATTGGATGCGGTTTTTGGTGAAGTAAAAAAGGACGGTGCTGAGGCACCGTCCTTTTTTACTTCACCGCACGCCAGCCGGAATGGTCGGGTGCTGTTTTTTCTGCACGTCGATCAATACAGCCCGCACAGAAATACGATTGGAGTATTCGCCGGTCTTTTCGTTGTAGTCTTTGCAGGTGATCAACGTCAGCCAATCCTCCGCTTCATGCTTCAATACAGAAGTATCATTGGGCGAAACAACCTTGTTTTCGCGCACTTGATAGGTATAAATGTACCCATACGCATGGATGCGGACCTTGTCGCCCCATTTCAGGTTTGACAACTCCGCAAACGGACCCGCCGTGCCGTTCGCCAGGGTGACATGACCCGTCACCGCGCTGTTACCCTTCCAGGTCGGGAAGGCGGTTCCCTCCAACCACCCAACCTGCCTGCCCAGCCAGGAGACGTTCCAATCCCCGTCCACCAGAGGCACGCCGGCGATGGTCGCACCCATTCGCATGGTCGGGATCTCCATCCAGATATCGGTTGAGGAATGCGCCATCGAAGCAGGTTGTTCGGGTAAAACCGTGTTAATGCCGGGGGCAAACCCTGTCAGGGGCAGGACGGAAGGCAATTCTCGCGGCGGCTCGACAGCGCCCGGGCTGCGATTCCAAGCCGCCAGATTCGTATTGACGAGGGAGGAACCGGGGACCGTTGGTTCATCGAATACGCCATCGCCGTTCAGGTCGGTGCGGGCAAATGCCCGGTTGAGCACCTGATTGACGCCGTCATTGACAGTAACGCGGAAGATGATCACCACTTCGTTTGCGGCGTTATCCTCGTCTGTCGCGCCGGGATCGGGGGCAATGCTGCCTTGCCATTGAATACGATTGGTTGCCGGGTCATAGCCGCAGGAAGAAGTTGGGACAACCCCAACCGTGTTCAGCGGCGCGGTGGCGGCGGGTGCGGTGGTGGATGCTCCGCGCGGGATACAAACCACGCTGCCCGGCACATAGGTTGTACCAGTGGGGATGTCATCCGTCACTTGGACGTTAATCGCGGCAATATTGCCATCGTTGATCCAGACCATGGTGAATTCCAGTTCGGGCAAGCCGGAATCATTGAAGGTTTTCCTCCCCGATGGCGGGTCGAAGATATTGCTTTGTGGGATCGGGGTGATCACGCTGCTCTGGCACACACCAGCCCCCGCCGCCGGACAGACGGTATCGTCCGTAACTGCGGCTGTATTGTTGAAAGTGCCTGAGGTTACATCCGACGGGGTCACCGTGTAACTTCCGGTCAAGACACAGGTATCACCCGGCGCAACGCTTAGGCAGGTCTCGCTGGCTGGCGTCAGGAGCGGATCGCTCACCAATACGTTCGTCAATGATACGTTGCCTGTATTCCTCACTGTTATCGTGAAGTTCAAGTCATCGCCTGCCGTCAATGAGTTGCTGGCGTCATTGTCCGTGTAGCCGTCGTAAACCTTTACTATCGTCAAGCCCGGATTTGCGCCAAAGTATTGCGCATCGTCGCTTGCCTGCGGCGTTTCGTTCGTGTCCGCCGTGGCGGTGTTCGTCTGCGCACCTGCCACCGCCGTCACCGAGCAGGTGTAGACCCACGTCTCGCCGGGTTCGAAGTCGTCGTCACCGTCGCCGGGAGCGTCCGTCCCGCGGGCCAGCGTACATCCCGCCATGCCGTCGTCCACCGTCAAACCGGTCAACAGGATGTTGCCCGTGTTCTGCACGCGGATGCGGTAATAGGCTGGATCGCCCACAGGCACGTTCACATTGTTCACCCAGGTTGCATTGTCCGATGATACTTCCTTGATGAGGTTCAGTCCGGGAGAAGCAACAAACACGGTATTCGATCCGGTATTATTCGTCTCATTAATTTCGGCGATATTGTTGTTCGGATCTACAGCAGCAGTGTTTTCAAGGTTGCCGCCTGTGGTCGGGGTGACAGGAAGGGTGACTGTGAAACTACCGGTGGTTGCGCCAATGGTGACATCCGCTCCATCGGCGGTACAGGTCAGGATATTACTGCCGTCAATGGAGCAGGAGATGTTGCCGGAGTTGATAATGCCGGTAAACCCTCCGGGGGTGGGAGCGCCATAGGTCGCACCGGCAGGCAGGGAATCGGAGAGAAGCGTCTGTCCGTCGGTAAAGGCGGCGGCTAAGAATCCGGTGTTATTGACGGTTAAAATCCAGTTGAATGACACTCCAACTGCGCCGGTATTACTGGTGTTGTTGGTCTTTGTGACGGTCAGGTCGGGCAATTGGCGCGGAACTGTGACGCCATCTTCATTGGAGTCGACGCCGTCTACAGAGGCTGTAGCGGTATTGGCAACAAAGCCAGCGGTGACATCGCCAGTCAAGACTGTATATGTGGCGGTACAGATGATGGACTCGCCGGGGTCGAGGTAGTTATCGTTATCGCCTACGGTATTAACCGCCGGGCAGGTGACAGAGGTCTTATCATCCGTGACAGTCACTGGTCCAAGCAAGGAAACTTCACCGGTGTTTTCGACGAGGTAATCGTAGTTGATGATGTCGCCTTCCACCGCAAAGTAAGCTTCTGCAGCGTTCTTGGTCAGGGTCAGTTCGGGGGTGGCGTAGGTGGCGGCAGAATCTGTGGAAATATATGGGGTTCCGTTGTATGTGCCGGTGGCTGTGGCGGTGTTGGTATGCGAGCCTTCCTGGGCGGAAACGGGTCCGACGACACATGTGGCAATATGGTCATCGTCATCGGCGTCGGCAACCTGCAGGGTGAGCGATTCCCAAGCCGTGTTGCAAGCGGAGACATTGAGGGTATTATCTGTCAGGCTGACCGGGCTTATGGGCACATCGCCGGTATTTTCAACCGTAAATTGATAATACACGTTCGTCCCCGGCGTGACCGGAATAAACGTGGACCATGGACCCGTGGGACCGGTGGAAACCTGCTTCAACAAGTGGATGGACGGGTTGGGCGCGTTGACCACCAGTGTGTCGGTGGCGGTATCTGTACCAACCGGGGAGCCGTTGATGGTCGCAGTGACCGAGCCTGTGTTGTTGATATAGCTGCCGGCTGTCGGTGCGGTGACATTTACTATGACAGTACAAGTTTCGCCTGCGGCAATGCTTCCATTGGAAAACGAAATCGAGCCTGCGCCGGCAGTAGGTGAAAATACGGGGGCGCCGCATCCCGAAGTGGATGCGCCAGTGGGCGAGGCAACGGTCATCCCGGCGGGGAATGGATCGGTGAATGCCACACCGCTAAGCGGCTGATCGTTGTTCGGGTTTTCGATGGTGAAAGTGAGCGTGGATGTGCCGCTCCCCAAAATCGGATTCGGGGCGAATAATTTCGAAATGGTCGGCGGCAGGATGGCGGTGATGGTATCGGTGGAGAAACCGGTCAGAGTTGTATTGGTCACTGTAGAAGGAGTGCCGCCGCTGGTGTACGTCCCTGAGATGAAACCGCTGACGTTTGTATGCGGACCAGCAGTGGTTACGGTCACTGGAAGGGAGATATTACAGGAGGTATTCGCCGCAAGAGAGCCGCCGGCAAAAACAATTGTATCCGGCGCAGTAGTGGATACTGACCCTCCTCCGCAAACCGCTGTGGGTCCGCTGTTTACCACCGTCACGCCGGCGGGTAGGATATCGGTGAATGTCAGGTCAGTCAACGCAACCGGGCTGGTATTTGCAACAGTAAAACTCAGCGTGGACGCACCGCCAACTGCGATCGGATCCGGCGAGAAGGACTTCGCAAGTGTCGGATAGGGAATGCCACATCCCGTAAAACGAACTCCATCGAGATAAATAAAGTGACCATTGGTATTTTGCCCGGCGTTATACACATAAAGACGGAAATAGGTTATACCGTTGGGGTTCAAGCCCGTATTGAGCGTCGTGGGTCCAAAATTAATCCATGAACCTTGTGACCCCAATGTATAAACCGTGGACGCTGTACCCGGGGCGGTAGAACCATAATAAAGCTGGATGTTTTGCGATCCCTGCGCCGAGCGTTGGGCGGAAAATTGAAGCGTTACCTCTTGAAAGCCGGTTGTATCGATGGCGAATTCAAAGTATTGATGATTGGCAAGAACCAAGGGAGTCCCGACAATCAGGAAATTCGAAGCCCATGAACCAGTCCCAGCGCCGGCGGTATTTAACAAATCGATGGAAGGGGATAAACCCGATCCCGCGTTTGCCGTTGCAGATGCCCCAAGAGGAGACGATGGCGCGGGATTGGTTGGGCTTCCGCCTGTCGGAAAATTCCAAGTGGCAATTTCGATACCAGGAACACAAGCGGGCAAAGGCGGCGCATCCGTGACCGTCAGACTGTCACTGGCATTATTGCCCGTATCCATATTGCCGACGAAGACATTTCCTGATGTGTTGTTATACACGCCGTCCACGGGGACGGTTACGTTGACGCTGACAGCGCAAGTCCCGTTCGCGGCAATCGTCCCATTGGAAAAGGAGATCGAAGCGGAACCAGCCATCGGCGAGAACGTGGGCGTTCCACAACCAGAGGTTGAAGCATTGGGCGGACCCGCAACCACCATCGCGCCAGGCGCGTTCGGAAAGTTATCCGTAAAACTCACCCCGCTCACCGGGGCGGCATTCGGGTTGGTGAGGGTAAAAGTGAGTTTTGAGATGCCGCCTTCGTTGGTCGGATCGGGGTTGAAATTCTTAGCAATGGTCACCAGCGACGGGTCGATAATCGCCGCGATGCGCCTGCCGACGGAGAAGTCGCTGTTGTAGTGGTAACTCGCGCCGGAGAAATCGTAGACCAGGGTATTCAAAATATTTGAAGAACCTGCCCCCCCGATGATCCTGACCGTGTATTGGACGGTAATATTTCCACCCGCCTTGCCCGTACTTAAACAGGAACGGTATTTGGGGCTGTTCGGATCGTTTTCCCAGACACAAGCGTCTCCATAGAGCGTATCATACGGAGGATTCATCGTGGCGGACGATTCCGCCGAATAGGTGGCGTTTACTCCCAACACCTGGAAAATGGTATTGGGAAAATTAATGAAACTTTCGATTTGCTCGTAGCCGTTGGTGGCGGTCTTTGCCACCAAGGTGATGGTGTACGTTTCACCCATCACCAGCGCCATCATCCCGCCGGGCGCCACGGAAACTCCGTCCAGCAATACATCCAGGGTGGAATTACGGTTTTGCGAAACGAGACGTTCAACATAGACCTCACGCGGCTGGGGCGTGGAAACCGAAATCCCGAGGTCGGCAGTTACATCAATATGGTAGCGGCGGGTGGTGTAATATGCCGCCGCATTGCGCGTGATCTCCACCTCGAAATAGAAATCGTAACAATCCCCGTCGTTCAGTGCGGGAATCGAAATCGGGTTCAGCGATCCCGGACGCAAGTCGATCAGTGCGTTGGTGGAATCCCATACAAAATTTGCACTTACATTGGTTGCAGGCGCGTCGCCTGTATTACACACCCTCGCCCCCACCGGGAAATTATTGGGTCCTGTATTGACATTATTGGAATCCAACCCGATCACATTCCATGTGATCGGCGTAATCGTCAGGTTCGCAGCTGCGCTTGCTGATTGAAATGGAATAAGCGAGAGGACAAAGACGAACAAAAAAGAAACACGAGAAAAAACGACGAAACCTCTACGCATCCGAACCTCCATGCAGGTCCCCACCTGCAAACAAAATAATCGTACAATATGCGGTCGGTTTCGCTCTTGCTCGCCTGATTTTTTTGCCTGAAAAGAATAATCAAAAATTCCAGGAAAAGCGACCAATGAAAAAAGTCAGGGTCATCACATCCGCAATCATACGTTGGTACTGGTATCTGGACAAGATTTTACAACCTCGCAAGTTTTTATGCAAGGAAAGTGCACTTTTCAATTAGGAAAAGTTCAGCCTTGTCGGCACAATACAATAAAGCAATTTGACACCCGCCCACACATCAAGTATCCTTGCCCACGTCCGGGCAGGACCGGCGCGGCGAAGCCTTTCGAATCCCGCCAGGATCGAAAGATAGCAACGGTAAGGAAGAGCCTTCGGGCGCCGCCGGCCCCCTGCCCGGATATTCGTTTACAGAACAGCGCGGTCACAAATTGCGCCTCTTGACAAAGAGAAAACGCAATTTGTGACCGCGCTGGGTATAATCCCACCATGTCATCCTCGAACCTGATAAAGATCGCCATTGCGCTTATCATCGGCGCAGCCTTCGGGCTGGTATACGGCTGGCTCATCGACCCGGTCGAATACACCGACATCCCCCCCGGCATCCTGCGCGAGGATTACCGCATGGACTATGTGCTGATGGTAGCGGAAGCCTACCAGCACGACTTCGACCCCACCGCCGCCGCCCGCCGTCTCGCCATCCTCGGCAGTGACCCGCCCGCCGCGCTTGCCGCATCCGCGCTGGAATACGCCAACCGCAACAACTTCACCCCAAACGAAACACAGGCATTGCAAACCCTCTTGACCGCCATGCAGACCCACCAGCCGCAGGGGGTCGACGCTCCATGAAACGCACCGCCCCTCTGATCGTCCTCGCGCTTCTTGCCGGACTCGGGCTTGGTCTTGCCTACGCATGGTTTATCGCCCCCGTGGAATACGTGGACGCGCACCCCGCCATCCTGCGTGCCGACTTCAAGGAACAATACCGCCTCGTCATTGCCGCCTCCTACGCCGCCACACTCGACCTTCCCCGCGCCCGCGCCCGACTCGAACTCTTGGGCGATACAGACCCGGCCGCCGAACTCACCGCCCAGACTCAGCGCATGGTAGCCTCAGGCGAAACTATGGAAAATGTCCAGCCGCTGGTGCGCCTCGCCGCCGATCTCGCGCGCGGCTTTGCAAGCGACCCGTTCACCCCCACCCCGCCACCCATCTTCAACACCCCGGATGTCGAGTTCACGCCGACAATGGATGAAATCGAGGCGGAACCTTTCGAAGAGCCGACGGAAACACTCGTCCCGACCCTGGCATTCGACCAAACCCCGCTCGCGCCGCTCGAAGCCGAGACAAACACACCACGCCCGACCTTCACGTCCACATCGGGACCCGGCGCGCCCTTCACCCTCACAGACCAGGAGACGATCTGCGACCCATCTGCGGGGAACAGTCTGATGCAATTCATCCTGCTCGACTCGCGCGGCAGGCAGGCGGCGGGAATAGAGATCATCATCACCTGGGAACGGGGCGAAGACCGCTTCTTCACCGGCTTCAAACCCGAACTTGGAAACGGCTACGCTGATTTCATCATGCAGGCGGATACGATCTACAACATCCGCATCGTCACGGGCGGGTCGTTCGTCCCCAACATTTCCGCCCCTGTTTGCATCGCTGAAAACGGCACGACCTACACCGGCGGACTGCGGTTGACCTTCCAGCAATAATCCCCTGCAACCTTATCCCGCCTGGTTCGTTATATCTCCCAGACAAAAATCAAGGAGTTTCGAATGAACACACCCCGTACCGATCAAAAGCCGGGGCTGGTCACAGCCATCGCCGTAATGACCCTCGTCAGCGGCATCATCAACCTCTTTTGGGGCTTTGTTGCCTCCGCCACAGTACTTAGCACGATCATCGGCGCGGTCTGCCTGCCCATCGCCATCCTGCCGACCATCCTCGGCGTCTTTGAAATCATCTATGCGGCGAGATTACTCAGCGTACAGCCCCAGCCGACCCAGCCTTCCAGCTCCATTGCCATCTTCCAGATACTCACCTTCCTTCTGGGGAACGTTTTCTCAATGGTCGTCGGCATTCTCGCACTGGTTTTCTACAACGACTTAACCGTGAAGGACTACTTCAACCGCCTCAACAACGCCCCCGTGGTTGTCCCGCCCGCCCCGTCGGTTTCCCTGCCCGAAGTTCCCTCGCAGCCTGTCATCGAAGAAACACCCCCCGCGCCAGAAAAATCAAAGCGGGCTCGCAAAACAGCAGGGAAGTAAAGACCCAATCTGCCAACAAAAAACAGCCGCTCGAATCCGAACGGCTGTTTTTTCATGTGTTTCAGGCTTACGGCTGCGAAACCTTGAACCAATCCACCTCAATTTTCACCGGGGTCGCCCGCAGGGACGAAACCGAGAAGCCGACATTGCCGCGCCGGAACGCATACTTCCGCTCTGCAAACGGACTGCTTCTGTGCTCCACAC
>Ga0208244_101722_pt1 | contig 10372 bp, 9 predicted proteins | sample SubbioCR12Aug_5A_FD_184828 | JGI IMG/M metagenome (GOLD analysis project Ga0208244, IMG submission 184828) | Serpentinite rock and fluid subsurface biosphere microbial communities from McLaughlin Reserve, California, USA - CR12Aug_5A (SPAdes) | ecosystem: Environmental > Terrestrial > Deep... | reverse complement strand
CCCGGCGGCACGGGGGCAGGTCCGGCCGCGCCCACGAGAACGTCCGGCGCACCGCCCAGCGCCGCCTCCACCACGGCACGCGCCGTCGCATCGAGCGCCACATATTCGCGACGCAACTCGGCGAGGCAATGCTGGCGATAGGGGTTGGCCGGCACGCGCCACGAAATGCCGTCGCGCACGTAGCGCGCATCTGCCGCGCCGCGCGCAAGCGCCTCTTCATTGGCCGCGAGATAGGAGAGATATCCCGCGACCGCTTCATCGAGCAGCGGCGCGAGATCGCCGGGAATATCCGCCGGCAAGGCGGCCTCGGCAAAATCGGCGGGTGACAGCGCCCAGAGCCGCGCCGTCCAGAGTATCACATGCGGCGCCCGCGTCCGCATGATTGCGGCGGGCGTCGGGTCGCTGGCGAAATGCCGGAACATCGAACCGAAGAAACCGAAATCCGCCTCGACCGGCCGCGCGCCCATCAGAAACGGCCGCCGCGAAAGAATCGCCTCCATCGCATCAAGCGTCGCGAGATAAAGCGCCTCGACCTGCGGTGCCGTTTCTTTCGTCACGCCGTCTTGCGCCAGATAGACGCGGCGTTGACGGCGCAGAATGACCTGGCGCCGGAGCCAGAAGGGCAGTTTCACGTCGCGCAACATCGTGCGCGCGATTTGTGCGCTCATCAGCCGCATGTCGTCGGCGAAGTGCCAGCGATAGTAGAGCGCCGGGCGCCACAACCACTCGTCGCCGAAATCTTCAAGCAGCAGACTGACGAAACGCGCCGCCGGATCGCGCGGGGAAAGCGCCGGCGCCGGTATCGCCGCCTCGAAATGCCGGATGATCGCCGTCGTGTCGGTGAGCCAGGTGCCGTCGGGCATTTCGAGCTGCGGCATCTGCGCGACGCCGGTCGCCCGGGCCGCGCGGCGGAAGCGCCCGGAGTCCATTTCCGCAAAACGATAGGCGATGCCCTTGGCACGCAAATAGGCCTCGAGCTTGCCCGTGAAGTAGGAAAGCGTCAGGCCGTGCAGGATGGGCGGTCGGTCGGACATGGCGAGCTTTCGGCCGGGCGCTGGTTATGACATTATATATGTCAATATACCGGCACCGTCGCGCCGGACAAGCCCTTGTGCTACCACTCCCGCCATCGAAATCATATCTTCTCTGGAGCGACCTTCATGCAAGTCGACGACGCGATCAGAGCGCGGAAATCCGTGCGCGCCTTCAAGCCCGACCCCGTGCCGCTTTCGCTGGTGACCGAAATCCTCGAACTGGCGCGCCACGCGCCGTCCGGCACCAACATCCAGCCATGGAAGGTGCATGTGGTGGCCGGCGAAACGCGCCGACAGCTTGAAAAGGAAGTGCTGGCGCATCGCGAAACCGACCCGGCCGACAAGGGTGCCGAGTTCCCGCGCACATCGAAGCGCAAGGAGCCCTACACCGGCCGCATGCGGACACTGGGCAAGGAAATGTACGGGCTGATCGGCATTCCCAAGGGCGACCGGGCGGCCAACTGGGCCCAATGGGGCCGCAACTATCAATTCTTCGACGCGCCGGTCGGTCTCATCTTCACCATCGACAAGGATCTCGATGCGATGAGCTTTCTCGACATCGGGATTTTCATGCAGACGATCATGCTGGCGGCCAAGGCACGTGGCCTCGATACCTGTTCGCAAGGTGCCTGGAACAATTTCTGGTCAGTGACGCGCCGCGTGCTGAACGTACCCGACGACGAATATATCGTCTGCGGCATGTCATTGGGCTATGCCGACGAGTCCGCGCCCGTCAACGCGCTGGTCTCCGAGCGCGAACCGTTGGCAAGCTTCGCGAGCTTTCACGGCTTTGAGTGAGGTTGGGTGAAATCAGAACCGTGGCTGCGGACGGAACGGGCGCACGCTATCGCCGGTGACGGACCGCTGCCCGGCTGGCATCGCATGTCCCGGCCCGAAGCTGGCCGATGCCGGGATGAAAATGAAGCGGCGCTCGACGCCGCCGGTAAAACCAGACGTCTGCACCTGGCCGGTTATGTCGATCCGCCCATCTGCCACCGCGTCGCCATCCGCCTCGCCGCCCGCCAATTCGTCGGCTGCCCAGGGGTCGATCCACTGGATGCGCTCGCCAGCCACCGCCGGGCCGGCAAGACCCGCGATCAGAGCCGCAAACAGAATCCCCAAGAACTGTTTCATAATGAAACATATAGATCCTGACGTCGCGGAATCAACAAGGAAAAACCAAGGAATTCCGCCGCTTTGCCAAAGACGAGGCTGCGGCTATCCTCGCCGCCACCGAAATCGAATCCACGCACACAAGGGAGAGTTTCATGGCGGACTACAATCGCCCGCTGCCCCTGCCGACGCCCGAAACGCAGCACTTCTGGGACGGTACCCGAAACGGCGAACTCCGGCTGCAGCGCTGTACCGCCTGCAAGGAGAGCTACTTCCCGCCCCGCCCCTTCTGCCCCAATTGCGGCTCCCGTGCCGTCGAAATCTACAAGGCGAGCGGCAAGGCGACGCTCTACAGCTACATCATCAATCATCGTCCACGCCCCGACTTCGGCACCGAGCCACATTCGATCGCGGTTGTCACGCTGGCCGAAGGCCCGCGCCTGATGACCAACATCGTCGACTGTGCACAAACACCGGAAGCGCTTGAACTCGACATGCCCCTCGAAGTGACCTTCGAAAAGGCGAGCGACGAGATCAGCCTGCCGAAATTCCGTCCGGCGAAAGGGTAGGACAATGAAACAGAAAACCGTGGCCGTTGTCGGCGCCGCCGAAACGACAGAAATGGGCAGGATCCCGAACACCTCGCAACTGATGTTGCATGCCGATGCCGCCCTGAATGCAATGACCGATGCGGGCCTGACCGCGAAGGATATCGACGGCATCGCCACCGCCGGCGACAGCCCGGTCGAGGTCGCCCATTACCTCGGCATCACCCCTACCTGGGTCGACGGCACCGGCGTCGGCGGCTGCTCCTTCATGCTCCATGTTCGCCATGCGGCGGCCGCCATCAATGAAGGTCTCTGCAACACGGTGCTGATCACCCATGCCGAGTCGGGTCGCTCGCGCATCGGGGCACGCCGCTTCAGCCGCGATCCGGCGAGCCAGCAAGGCCAGTTCGAAGTGCCCTATGGCATCACCAGCCCGCCGACCATGTTCACCATCCCGGCACTGCGCTACATGAAGCAATACGGCGTCACGGAGGAGGACATCGCCCACGTCGCAGTCGTGCAGCGCGAATGGGCGGCAATGAACCCGCGCGCGTCTTTCCACGACCCGATCACGGTCGACGACGTCCTCAATTCGAAGATGATCGCCTGGCCGTTCCGTCTGCTGATGTGCTGCCTGGTAACGGATGGCGGCGGCGCCCTGATCCTGACAAGTGCCGGACGCGCAAGGGACTTCCCGCAGAAGCCGGTCTACATCCTCGGTACCGGCGAAAGCTGCGAAACGCCGATGATCAGCCAGATGGAAGACTTCACCAGTTCGAAGGCCTTCCGCGTCTCCGGCAAGAAGGCATTCGACGAGGCCGGCATCAAGCACAGCGACGTCGATCATCTGATGATCTACGACGCCTTCGCCCATCTGCCGGTCTACGGCCTGGAAGATCTCGGCTTCTGCGACAAGGGCGAGGGTGCGGCCTTCATCCGCGAAGGCAATACGCGACCAGGCGGCAAGCTGCCGCTCAACACCAATGGCGGCGGCCTCTCCTACATGCATTCGGGCATGTACGGCATGTATGCACTGCAGGAGAGCGTACGCCAGATGCGGGGTATCGCGCCTGCGCAAGTGCCTGACGCCAGGATCTCGATCGCCCATGGCGTCGGCGGCATGTTCGCGGCGTCGGGCACGATCGTCTTCTCCAACGAAGCGCCCTGATCGAAGGAGAGGCCGGCATGGAACTCGCGAAGCCGCGCATCGATATCGGCCTCTTCACCAACCACCTCGAACCAATGCTGGATTTCTGGCAGAGCGAGGTCGGTCTGCCGTTCGACCACTTGCTGCCGCTTGGCGGCGGCCTGCAGCAGCATCGCCACGAACTTCTGGGATCGGTGCTGAAGATCAATCATTCGCGCAATGCGTTGCCGGCCGCTGCGCCTTCCGGCTACCGCGAGTTGCTGATTGCGCGTGAGGGACTTCTCGGCCCGAAGCGCCTGATCGACCCGGACGGCAATCGCGTGACGCTGGTGCCGCCGGGCGCCCACGGCATCGAGCGCATCGGCATCCGCCTCGCCGTGCGCGATGCGGCCGCACATCGCCGTTTCTACGCTGTGTCGCTCGGTCTGCCGGACGTACCCGAACGCGGTGGCGACAGTTTCCTCTGCGGTGACAGCGTAATCCTGTTCGATGAAGCACCCGACGCACATGACGGCGCGCCGCTCGAAGGCCGGGGGTTTCGCTACATCACGATACAGGTACGGCGGGTCGACGACGAACATGCCGGCATTCTGACCCGCGGCGGCCGCGAAGGGCAGCCGCCACGCACGCTCGGAAAGGTCGCACGCATCTCCTTCATACGCGACCCCGACGGCAACTGGATCGAGATGTCGCAGCGCGCCTCTCTGACCGGCGCGCTGGACTGAAGCTCCTACCGCCGCACGATACGACGCCGCATTTCTTCGGGCAGAAACATGTTGTCGGTGATGTCGTCGGCGTTGAAATTGATGCCCTCTTCCTCGTTCTTGAGATTCTGGATCACATAGCGCCCCTCGACGAGATCATAGACGACATCGGACGCATTGAAGCAGGTCGGAACATCATAGTACTGGATAAGGTGGGCCTCCTGCACGCGCCACAGCCCGCCGCGCGCGTCATAGAGTTCGCCACCCAGCATGTTGTACCCATCCTCGTCGAAATAGGCTGTCCGGCGCTGGTAGATATGCCGCTGACTGGGTTTCAGCGTCGCTTCGACGGCCCAGACGCGGTGCTTCTCGTAGCGCACCAGATCCTGATCGATATGTCCTGGCTGAATGATCTCTGCATATTTGTAGGAAGGCGAACTCAACTTGTAGGAATTGTAGGCGACGTATCGTTCCTCGCGACCGCGCACGGTCCAGTCGAAACGATCAAGCGGCCCGCTGAAGACGTCGAAACTGTCGGCCGTCGACATCGCATCGGAATAGATCTGCGGTGTGTCATAGGCGATGGCGCTGGTACGTTGCACGCGCGGCGTGGAATTGCTGAGACCGACCGTATATTGCCATGAGCGACGGTCGCCCTTGGCCGGGTCGACAACCTCATGCACCAGCAAGAGCTGGCCTGCCCGCCGCGCTGGCGCAATCGTCTCCTGCAGATAGCGGAATGATGTGTTGTCGAGTTGCTGGAAGGACGAAACCTGCGGCGAGGAATAGTCGAACATCAATTCGTCACGTACCTTGACCGGCGTGAAACTGCCCTCGCGCGTCGGCGCTGCCGACACGAAGGTACGGCGCACCTTGTAGCCGCGATAGCGCAGATTGTGGTTCCAGACGATCTCATTGGCATTGGCGGGAATGGGAAACGGAATCCCCTTCAGAACGCCGGCAAGACTGTCGCCGCTACCGCCAAGTGAGCCCGACACCGCGTTCTGTCGTGTCGCCTCGTAGATGCTTTCCGGCTGCGCACATGTCCGCCGTGCCGGATAGATATTGAGCTTGTAGCCGGGATATGTTTCGAGCATGGCTCGCTGGCCGGGCGTCAGTGCCGCTTCATGTGCGCTGATGTTGGACTTGTCGATGGTCAGCAGGATCGGGTCGTCGACAAAGGGATCCGGATAGTGGCCGCCAAAGTAGCCGATATTGCCGGGCGCCGCGGTCAGGCCGCCATCCCATGCCGGGATCGAACCATCGGCATTGCCGGCCCGTTCGGCGCCGAGCGGGGTCAGATCGCGCAACAGCCGCGCGGCCTGCTCGTCCGGCACACCGGCGCCGGCCGGACCGGCAAGAACGGCACATGCAGCGGCAACGGCCCAGATAGACTTTGACAAACGCATCGAAACTCCCCTCCAATGATAAACTTCTTTTACTAACCTTGGCTGAAATGAGCGATCAAGGCTACCTTTTTGGCCGATAGGCCATGAAAAATGGCCGGGGCAAGACCGACGGGGGAGATGGCCGCCAGATGCTGATGGGCGGTTTGGGGGGAGTTTGGCGTGAAACTTGTTGAGTACATTGTCTTCAAGGCAAGGATCGTCATCCTCGCCTTGCTGGCGGCATTCACGGTGCTGACCGGTTTCTATGCTGTCCAACTCCGCATGGAAGCCGGCTTCCTGAAGCAGGTGCCGACCGAGCACGAATACGTCCAGACTTTCCTGCAATATGAAAACGAAGTGCCCGGCGCCAATCTCATCCTGGTCGCTGTCAAGGCGCGCGAGGGTGCCATCTGGACCGCACCCTTCCTTGAGCGGCTCCATGAAGTTGCCGAAGAAGTCACTTTTCTGCCAGGCGTTCGCCGCTCGACCGTTCGCTCGCTCTGGTCCACGACGACGCGCGTTACGGAAAATACCGAAGAGGGCATCAATGCCTATCCGGTGATCCCGAGCGGCGTCACGGCCGGCAACATCTCGCCAGCCGACGTCGAGAGGATCCGCGATCGGGCGCTCAACGGCAAGCACAAGGGATTCCTGGTTTCCAACGATCACCGGGCCGCCTTGGTCATCGCCGAACTGCAGGAAATCGACCCGCTGACGCGTGACAAGCTCGACTATCTCGACCTTGCCGAACGCCTCGAGGCCCAGGTCCGCACCCGCTACGAGGATGCCGACGTCGAAATCCAGATTGTCGGCTTCGCCAAATTCGTCGGCGACATTGCGGATGGCGCAAGCGATGTGATCATCTTTTTCATACTCGCTTTCGTCCTGACCACGCTGGCTGGTCTCGTCTATTCGCGTTCGACCCAGCTGACCTTTCTGGCGGTGTTCTGCTCGCTGGTGTCGGTGATCTGGCAATTCGGATTGCTGCACCTGATGGATCGCAGCCTCGATCCGCTGGCAGTGCTGGTGCCGTTTCTCGTCTATGCGATCGGCGTCAGTCACGGCGTTCAGCAGATCAACCTGATCGCTTCCGAACTCAGCGAAGGCAGGACGGCCGACGAGGCCGCCCGCACAACCTTCCGCCGGCTGCTGGTCCCGGGTTCGCTGGCGCTGGTGACCGATCTCGTCGGCTTCGGCACGCTTTATCTGATCCCGATCGAGGTCATCCAGGACCTCGCCGTCATGGCGGCGCTCGGCGTTGCCCTGAAAATCGTCACCAATCTGATCATGTTGCCGCTGCTGGCGTCCTACCTGCCCGTGCGGCCAGGCTTTGCCGAAACCTATGCTCGCCTGCGCCACTCGCGCGAGCGCATCATGGGCATCATCGGCGGTATCGCCCGGCCGGTGCCGGCCACAGCCGCCCTGGTTCTCTTTGCCGGCCTGCTGGCCGCCGCGGTAATGGAGACCCGCAACCGCCATATCGGCGATTTGACGGAAGGCTTCTCCGAACTCTGGCCGTCGTCGCGATACAATCGCGACATCGCCGAAATCGTCGACCGCTTCTCGATCTCCGCCGATGCGCTGATCGTTGTCGTCGAAACACCCGCAGATGCCTGCATCGACTATCCGACCATGCAGTTGATCGATCGTTTCTCCTGGGTGATGCGTAACGTACCGAGCGTCAACTCGGTGCAATCGCTGGCCCAGTCGGCCCGGGACACGTCCGCGATCTGGCGCGAGGGCAATCTGAAATGGATGGCCCTTCCGCGCACCGAAACCGACCTGATCCGCACGACATCGCTCTACGAACCGTCGAGCGGCCTGCTGAACGAAGCCTGCACCATCCTGCCGGTCATCATCTATCTCGATGACCACAAGGCCGACACGATCGAGGATGTCATCGCCCGCGTGATCGAATTCCGTACAACGGATGCGGGGGCGCTGGCACGACCCGACGTCAACTTCCGCCTCGGCATGGGCGGCGTCGGCGTCATGGCGGCAACGAATGACGTGATTGAAGCCAATGAAATGCCGATGCTGGCCTGGGTCTATGCCGTCATCGTCCTGCTGGTCTATCTCGCCTATCGCGACTGGCGCGCCATCATCTGCTGCTGCATGCCGCTGCTGATGGCGACCTTCCTCGGCTACTGGCTGATGACCGCGCTCGGCATCGGACTGAAGGTGTCGACACTACCGGTACTCGTCCTGGCGACAGGTATCGGTGTCGACTATGCTTTCTACATCTACAGCCGGCTGCAGCTCTTCCTCAATGAGGGCATGCCCATGCGCGAGGCCTATCCTCTGGCCCTGAAGCAGATCGGCGTCGCCGTCATCTTCACTGGTCTGACGCTGTCGGTGGGCGTTTCGACCTGGGCCTTCTCCGGCCTCAAGCTGCAGGCCGACATGGGCATCCTGCTGTCTTTCATGTTTCTGGCCAACATGATCGCCGCCATCGTCTTCCTGCCGGCCTTCGCTTCGACGCTGGAGCAGTTGTTCCCGCGGCAAAGCGGGCGGTGACCAGGTCGATCCGAAAAGCAGACGCGCGCCGCGCCGTGGGAAAACCCGGCAACACGGGGAATTCGGCGCATCTTCCGATTCCACCTGGACCGGAAGATGCTCTAGGCTGCCCTCAACACCAAATAGCGGTGCCGGCACAGGCACCCGGAGGGAGACGGCATGCTGAAGATCTATCACGCCAAGAACACGCGTTCGGTTCGTATCATCTGGCTTTGCGAGGAGCTGGGCATCCCCTATGAGCTGAAGACGCTCAACTTTGCGCCCGCAGATCTCCAGTCGGAGGCCTATCTCGCAGTCCATCCGCTCGGCAAGGTGCCGTCGATCGACGATGACGGGCTGATCCTCAACGAGTCGGGCGCGATCACGCAGTATCTGCTGGCGAAACACGGCAAGGGCCGCCTCGAGCCGAAGCCCGGCACGCCGGAGCACGGACAGTTCCTGCACTGGCTGCACTTCGCCGAGGCAACCTTTATGGTGCCGCTCGGCAATATCGCCCAGCACGCATTCCTTCGTCCCGAGGCCGACCGCATTCCCCAGGTGGCAGCCGAAAGCCAGGTTGCAGCAAAGAAGATGCTTTCGATCGTCGACCGCGAACTGGCCGGAAAGGACTTCATCTGCGGCAAGGATTTCACCGCCGCCGACACGATGCTCGGCTACAGCCTCATGCTCTGCAAGCTTTTCGGCCTGTTGACCGATGACTATCCGAATGCTGTCGCCTATTTTGCGCGGCTGAGCGAACGGCCGGGCTTCAAGAAGGCAACCGCCTGAACGCCGGGAGAAATAGCCATGCCCTACAAGACCATCGCCGTGAAGCCGATCTCGGGCGCCCTTGGCGCCGAGATCGAAGGCGTGGACCTCTCGAAGGACTTGAGCAACGAGACCTTCGACGACATCCATCAGGCCTTTCTCGACCATGTGGTGATCTTCTTCCGCGATCAGCACATCACGCATGAGCAGCACAAGGCCTTCGGCCGCCGCTTCGGCACGCTGAACATCCATCCTTATGTCAAGGGTATGGACGGCCATCCGGAAATCATGCGGATCGTCAAGGAACCGGAAGACCGCATCAATTTCGGCGGTGGCTGGCATTCCGACATGTCCTTCCTCGAAGAACCGGCACTTGGCTCGATCCTTTACGCAAAGGAAGTGCCGCCCTATGGCGGCGACACGCTCTGGGCAAACCAGTATCTCGCCTACGATGCCCTCTCGGACGGCATGAAGAAGATGCTCGATGGCCTGAAAGCCGTGCACACGGCGAAGGGCGAATACAGTGAACGCGGCCACTCGGCACAGAAGCGCAAGGGCATGGAAGTCGAAGTCGCCGGTGACGACACGCCGTCCTACAAACACCCCGTGGTCCGCACCCATCCCGAAACCGGCCGCAAGGCGCTCTATGTCAATCCGGCCTTCACCGAGAAATTCGTCGGCATGACCCGCCGCGAAAGCCGTCCGCTGCTGAACTTCCTTTTCGAGCATTGCACGCAGGAACCTTTCACCTGCCGCTTCCGCTGGACGAAGAACGCTGTCGCCTTCTGGGACAACCGCGCCGCGCAGCATTTCGCGTTGAACGACTATCACGGCCACCGCCGTCACATGGAGCGCGTAACGGTAAACGGCGACCGCCCCTTCTGATCCTCGCGGGGTTGTGATGCGCGGTCGGCGGGCCACCGGGATATGCTGGTGCAAACGAGCAAGTACCAGCACGAGCGCCGCATGGAATCTGTCTACTACGTCCTGACCTATGCCTGCCACCGCAAGTGCCGGCATTGCTATGACACGCGTTTCCGCCCCTATGTCCGGGATGAACTGAAGGCCGTTATCGGCGAAGGCATCGACAATTACCGCCGCATTGTCGGCAACCTGCCCGACAGCATGACCTATCTCGATCCGTCGAAACCCGACGCCGACGGCAATCCGTCGG
>Ga0208244_101721_pt1 | contig 10373 bp, 9 predicted proteins | sample SubbioCR12Aug_5A_FD_184828 | JGI IMG/M metagenome (GOLD analysis project Ga0208244, IMG submission 184828) | Serpentinite rock and fluid subsurface biosphere microbial communities from McLaughlin Reserve, California, USA - CR12Aug_5A (SPAdes) | ecosystem: Environmental > Terrestrial > Deep... | reverse complement strand
CGGGGGTGACGACGGTGGCGACGTTCCTGCCGCCGATTTTCATGATCTTTCTGTGTCTGAGCCTGCTGGAAGAGTCGGGGTACATGGCGCGGGCGGCGTTCATCATGGACCGGTTTCTGGCGAAGATCGGGCTGCCGGGCAAGGCGTTCATCCCGCTGCTGGTGGGGTTCGGCTGCACGGTGCCGGCGCTGCTGGCGACGCGGACGCTGGAGGAGCGGCGCGACCGGGTGCTGACGATGCTGATCGCGCCGTTCATGTCGTGCGGGGCGCGGATGCCGGTGTACGCGGTGTTCGCGATGGCGTTTTTCCCGAGGCACGGCAACGCGGTGATCTTCGCGCTGTATCTGACGGGGGCGCTGCTGGCGATCCTGTCGGGGCTGCTGCTGCACCGGACGCTGTTCAGGGGCGAGGCGTCGGCGTTCGTGATGGAGCTGCCGCCGTATCACGTGCCGGTGCTGCGGGGGTGTCTGGAGCACGTGTGGCACAACATCAAAAGCTTTCTGGTGCGGGCGGGGCAGGTGATCCTTGTGATCGCGGTGGCGTTGAGTCTGGCGAACGCGCTGTTCGACCGGGCGTGCGCGGGGCGCGAGGCGGCGGCGGCGGGACGCGCGGCGGCGGGGCGCGCGGCGACGGTGCTGTTCCGCCCGATGGGCATGGCGGAGGAGAACTGGCCTGCGGCGGCGGGGCTGCTGACGGGACTGATGGCGAAAGAGGCGATCGTGGGGACGCTGGAGGTGCTTTACACGCACGCGGACGGCGCGGCGCGGCCTGAAGAGGGTTTCCGGCTGGGGAAGGCGTTGCGGGATGCGGGGAGGGGGCTGCTGGCGGGATATGGCTTCCGGGACGCGGGTGGCGCGGAGGAGGAGGGGCGCGGCGGGTTGATCGAGGCGATGCGGCGCAACTTCGGCGGGCCTGCGGCGGCGTTCGCGTATCTGCTGTTCGTGCTGATCTATTCGCCGTGCGTGGCGGCGCTGATCGTGCTGGGGCGCGAGGCGGGCTGGCGGTGGATGGCGTTCGCGGTGGGGTATCAGACGGTGCTGGCGTGGATGGCGGCGACGGTGTTTTATCAGGCGGCGACGTGCGCGGCGGCGCCGGCGCGGGCGTTGGGGTGGCTGGGCGGCGTGGGCGTGCTCGCGGCTGCGGGTTGCGGGCTGCTGTGGTGGTTCGGCAGGAAGGGGGCGCGATGGGCATGAAGGCGTTGGAGAACGTGCCGGGCGTGCGGTGCCTGGCGGACCTGAAAGACGGTGAGCAGGGGGTGATCCGCACGAACGGCGACCGCAAGGCGATGGAGATGGGGCTGTTTCAGGGGGCGCAGGTGGTGATGTTCCGCAACCGGGCGGCGGAGAAGTCCGTGGTGATCGGTGCGGGAGACGCGCGGTTTCTGGTTTCGCGGGTGATCGCCCGGAAAATCGAGATCGCGTGAGGCGTTTTGGGATGGGAGCTTGCGGAACAGGGGCAAGAGTTGCCATAATACCGACTTTCTTTAGCGATGTGAGGCGGGTGTTACGTGATAGAGATCGAAGAGGTTAGGGAGCGGCTTTCGAAGCTGCGCGACGGGCTGGAGGAGATGCGCGGGTATCTCGACATCGAGAACCGCCGCGAGGTTCTGGCGCAGCTTGAGGACGTGGCGACGCGGCCTGAGTTCTGGAACGACCAGAACGCGGCGAAGGAGGTCATCGCCAAGACCAACGCGCAGCGGGCGTTCGTGAGGCCGTTCGACGAGCTGGTGCGGCTGCTGGAGGACGGCGGCCTGATGCTGGAGCTGGCCGAGGCGGAGGAGGAAGGCGAGGCGCGGCAGCAGGCGCTGGCCGAGATGCTCCACATGTTCGACAAGTCCGACGTGATGTTCTCCAAGCTGCGGCTGCAGTCGCTGCTGGGCGGCAAGCTGGACGCGTGCAACGCCTACCTGACGCTCCATTCGGGGGCGGGCGGCACGGAGTCGTGCGACTGGGCGGACATGCTGTTCCGCATGTACCGGATGTATTGCGAGGACAACGGTTTCGAGGTGGAGGTGCTCGACTCCCAGCCTGGCGAGGAGGCGGGGCTCAAGTCCGTGACGCTGCTGGTGAGCGGGCCGTACGCGTACGGCTACCTCAAGGCCGAGCGCGGCGTGCACCGGCTGGTGCGGATCAGCCCGTTCGACGCGAACAAGCGGCGGCACACGTCGTTCAGCTCGCTGGACGTGGTGGCGGAGCTGACGGACGAGATCGAGGTGGAGATCAAGGACGAGGATCTGCGCGTGGACACCTACCGGTCCGGCGGCGCGGGCGGTCAGCACGTGAACAAGACCGATTCGGCGATCCGCCTGACGCACATGCCGACGGGCATCGTGGTGGCGGTGCAGTCCGAGCGGTCGCAGCACAAGAACCGCTCCAAGGCGATGAGCATCCTGAAGGCGAAGCTGTACGAGTACCACGAGGACAAGAAGCGCAAGGAGATGGAGCGCTTTTACGGCGAGAAGGGCGAGATCGCGTGGGGCAGCCAGATCCGCTCGTACGTGTTCCAGCCGTACACGATGGTAAAGGACCACCGCACGGACGAGCAGACGTCGAACGTGCAGGCGGTGATGGACGGGCACATCCAGCCGTTCATCGAGGCGTATCTGAAGCAGAACGCGGTGAAGGCGCAGGAAAACGGTTGAGGCAAGGCGGGAGCGGACATGACGTTTAAGCAGGCGGAAGAGTTGTTGGCGCGGCACGGGCAGGGGCACGTGTTGCGGTTCTGGAACCGGTTGGACGCGGCGGCGCGGGCGGCGCTGCTGGGGCAGGTGGCGGAGATCGATTTCGGCGAGGTCGCGCGCATGCGGCAGATGCTGAAGAGCGGGGATGTGGCCGGGCACGTCACGCCGCGTCCCGCGCCGGTCGCGAAATGGGATCGGCAGACGTATGCCGAATCGCTGGCGGCAGGCGAGGAGCAGTTGCGCAAAGGGCGTGTGGCGGTGCTGCTGGTGGCAGGCGGGCAGGGGTCGCGTCTGGGATACGAGGGGCCGAAGGGCGCTTACGGGATCGGGCCGGTCTCGGGCAAGCCGCTGTTCCATTTCCACGCGCGCAAGATCGTGCGGCTCACGCGCGTCTACGGCAGGCCCGTGCCGTTCTACGTCATGACGAGCGAGGTGAACGACGCCGCGACGCGCGCGTGTTTCGAGGAGCACGGGTATTTCGGGCTGAATCCCGCCGACGTGGTTTTCTTCAAGCAGGGCGTGTGGCCCGCGCTTGACGCCGAAGGCCGGCTGATCCTTGAGGCGCCCGGGCGCATCTTCGTGAGCCCGGACGGTCACGGGGGCACGCTGACGGCGCTGGCGAAGAACGGGTGTCTGGACGACATGGCGGCGCGGGGCATCAGGAGCGTCTTCTATTTTCAGGTGGACAACCCGCTCGTCGAGATCGCCGATCCGGCCTTTATCGGCGCGCACACCCTGTGCGGGGCCGACCTCTCGCTCAAGCTCTGCCTCAAGAGTTCGCCCACCGAGAAGATGGGGGCGGTCGCGGTTCTGGACAGCGGGCGTTACGGCATGATCGAGTATTCGGAGCTGACGCCCAAACAGGCCGCGCGGTTCAAGTACGGCAGTCCCGCCATCCATGTGTTCTCGCTCGCCTTCCTGAAGAAAGAGGCGCGCAAGGCGATGCCGCTGCACCTCGCGCACAAGAAGATCGCGCATGTGGCGGAGGACGGTCGGCTGGTCAAGCCCGACGCGCCCAACGGCTACAAGTTCGAGAAGTTCATTTTCGACGTGCTGCCCGACGCGAAGACGGTGGTGAACCTCGCTTTCGACCGGAACGAGGAGTTCTCGCCGGTGAAGAACGCGGTCGGGGAGGACTCGCCCGCGACGTGCCGCATGGCGTTGCAGGCGAAGTGGCGCCGCTGGCTGGCGGCGGCAGGGGTCGCGGTTCCGGAGTCGGTGCCGGTGGAGATCGATCCGGCGTACGCGAACGGCGCGGCGGAGTTGAAGCGCGGGTTGCATCTGGGATAGCGGGGACGACGGTGGAGACATTGGCAATACCGATACCGCGAGTGAAGCCGCAACGGAAGCTCAGGGACGCTCTCCGCAAGGTGGCGTTGTCCGGCAAGGGCGCGTCCGATGAGGCGGGTTCGACGGCGCGGTTTTCCGTGGTCTCGCTGTTCGCGGGGTGCGGCGGGATGGACCTCGGTTTTCGCGGCGGTTTCGACTTTCTCGGGCGGCACTACGAGCGGAACGGCTTTGAGGTCATCTGGGCGAATGAGATCAATCCCCATGCTTGCGCGACGTATCGGCTCAATCTCGGCGAGCACATCGTCGAAGGTGACATCAACGCCTGCATGGGCCGGTTGCCCGTCTACGCGGATGTTGTGATCGGCGGTTTCCCGTGTCAGGACATTTCGATAAACGGGAAGATGCTGGGGCTTGCGGGAAAACGGAGCAGTCTCTACACGGTGATCGTTGAGACGGTCTCCCGTCTACGCCCGAAGGTGTTTGTCGCCGAGAATGTCGGCAGTCTTTTGATGAAAAAGCATGCGGCGGCGCTGCAGCGGATTCTGGCGGACTTCACGGCGCTGGGCTACGATGTGACGCATCATTTGTACTGCGCGGAAAAATACGGTGTGCCGCAGACGCGCTCGCGGGTGATTTTCGTGGGGACGAGAAGCGACATGCCCGCGTTTGTTCCGCCGGAGCCCTGCGGGGTGCCCCCGGTCACGGCGCGGGAGGCGTTGGAGGATTTGGAGGGCCGTCCGCAGGATCAGGCGTTCTCGCATGTCTGGAGCGCGGCCAAGGTCAGCGGGGAGCAGGGGAACCGCCATTTGGTTGCAGACCGTCCGGGCTACACGATCCGCGCCGAGTGCCACGGCAACATCCAGTTCCATTACGCGCTGCCGCGACGGATCTCCATGCGCGAGGCGGCGCGCATCCAGTCGTTCCCGGACAGTTTCCGGTTCGTTCCGGGAATCCGGGCGACGGAGCGGCAGATCGGGAACGCGGTCCCGCCCGTTCTGGCGTGGCATGTGGCGCGTTCTGTCGAAGCGGTTCTTAGAGGAGGGCCACGTGCAGAGGGCTGAACTCGAGAGTTTGCTGACGAAGGTGTGTGCGGCTCTGACGGAAGAAGCCCGTGCGACCGGATTCAAAACAAGTCCCGCTTTTGAGCGTCGAGTTCGTCTTGTGCTTTCGGGTTTGCTGCCGACGGACGCGGGGGTTGTTGTTGATCTTGCGCCGCCGGCTCAGGCCTTTCCTGACATCGCTCTGGGCGATTATGGCGTGGAGGTGAAGTTCACGCTGGCTGATACGTGGCGGAGTGTCGCCAATAGTGTTCAGGAAACTCAGAGGGTGGGAACCGTCAAGTGCGTGTATGTTGTTTTCTGCAAGATGGGGGGGGAGCCGGAAGTTCGGTGGCGGCCCTACGCGGATTGCGTTGTTCATGTCCGCACCTCGCATGTCCCGCGTTTTGAGATCGATCTCGACGCAGACCGTTCCCTGTTCGATCTTATGGGCATCGACTATGATGATTTTCGCGTGTTGCCGATGCATGAGAAAATGCGGTACGTCCGTGATTATGCGAGGGGGCGGCTAAAAAAAGGCGAGCGTTTGTGGTGGTTGGAAGACGGCGGGGCGGAAGCGCACACGATGCCGATCCAAGCGCGGCTTTACACTTCGCTGAATCAGGAAGAAAAAGTTCGCCTTCGTGCCGAGGCTGCGTTACTGTGCCCAGTAATCGTCAAGTCTGGGCGGGTTCGGAATAAGTATGATGATGCGGTTCTGTATTTGCTGACGTATCACGGTGTGCTCTGCCATCAGGCGCGGGATTTGTTCTCCGCCGGGAGTGTCGCGAATCCTTCCAATGATGACGAAGGCGGGGTGTATATCCAACGGGCGCTCAAGTTGCTGGAAAAAGCCATGCGTGAGGCGGCCGCCCAGATGGATGACGCTTTGTTTGTGGAGTATTGGGGAGAGAGCGTCCCTCCGAAGCGCCGCATCGCACGTTGGCTTGAGAAAGCCGATGCGCTGGCGTCGGGCTGGAAGCCGTCGGAAAGTTTGTTTTTGAGTGAACCACGTTAATGAGGAGCAGAAGAACATGAGGCCTGTCGTATTGATTATCCGTGACGGTTGGGGAATCAATCCCCGTGAAGAGGGCAACGCGGTGTTCGCGGCGAAGACGCCGGTGATCGACCGCCTGAAGGCGCGGTATCCGTGGACGCGGCTGGCGTGCAGCGGCGAAGCGGTGGGGCTGCCCGAGGGTTATCAGGGGTCGAGCGAGGTGGGGCACCTGAACATGGGCGCGGGGCGCGTGGTGGTGCAGGAGCTGAAGCGCATCGACGACGGGCTGAGCACGGGCGAGCTGTTCCAGTCGGAGAAGTGGGCGGCGCTGATCGCGAACTGGAAGAAGAACGGCAGCGCGTTGCACTTCATGGGACTGCTGCAGGACGAGGGCGTGCACGCGCATCAGGAGCATCTGTTCAAGCTGATGCGCCGGGCGCGCGGCGAGAACCCCGAGGGGCGGATCGTGGTGCATGCGTTTCTGGACGGGCGCGACACGCCGCCGCGTAGCACGTTGGAGTATCTGGCGCGTCTGGAGAAGGAGCTGGAGGCTGTCGGCAACGGGGTGATCGGCACGGTGCAGGGGCGTTATTACGCGATGGACCGCTCGAAGAACTACGGGCTGACGGACACGGCTTACGCGTGTGTCGTGGAGGCGAAGGGCCGCGCGGCGGCGTCGGCGGTGGCGGCGGTCGAGGAGTCGTACGCGAAGGATCAGACGCCGGACAACACGCCGATGACGGACGAGTACATTCCGCCGTATGTGATCGGCGGGTACGCGGGGATGCGGGACGGCGATTCGGTGATGCACTTCAACTACCGGCAGGACCGCGCGATCCAGCTTTCGCAGGCGTTTGTGTGCGAGGACTACAAGGGCAGCCGCGCGGCGCGTCCGAAGGTGGCGTATCTGGGCTTCACCCGCTACTGGGACGAGTTCACGGAGTATCTGCTGGGCGCGATGGGCGGCGACGGCGGCATGGACAACCTGCTGGGCGAGGTGATCGCCAAGGCGGGGTTGCGGCAGTTGCGCATCGCCGAGACGCAGAAGTTCCGGCACGTGACGAGCTTCTTCAACGGCAAGTCGACCAAGCCGTATGCGGGCGAGGAGCAGGTGGACGTGCCGAGCCGTTTCGATCCGGCGACGTTCGGGAGCCATCCCGAGATGGAGGCGTACAACGTGACGGAGGAGTTGCTGAAGCGTCTTCAGGACAATCCGTATGCGTTCGTGGCGGTGAACTACGCGAACTGCGACATGGTGGGGCACACGGGCGATCCCGAGGCGGCGCGGCAGGCGGTGGAGGTGGTGGACGAGAACATCGGCAAGCTGCTGCCGAGGCTGTTCGAGCTGGACGCGCATATCCTGATCACGGCGGATCACGGCAACGCGGAGCAGATGAAGGACTACGTCACGGGGATGGTGAAGACCAGCCACACGCTGAACGAGGTGGAGTGCCTTTACGTGGCGCGTGACGCGGCGGGCGTGAAGCTGGTGCCGTCGGGCAAGCTGTGCGATGTCGCGACGACGGTGCTGGCGCTGCTGGGGCTGCCGATCCCGAAGGAGATGACGGCGCAGAATCTGGTGGCGGGACGCCCGGACTGGGAATAGTGCGGAGACGGCCCCGTCGGGCGTGGGGACGCGCCGGCGGGGCTTCTTGTTTTGAGAGGGGGTTGCGGATGTTGAGGATGGGGAAGGTCGGGGCGTTGGCCGCCTGTCTTTGTTTGGCGGTGTCGTCGGCGTTGGCCGCCCTCCGCTTCGACAACACGTATTACAGTCCGCGCAACAAAGAGCGTTCGGTCCGCAAATCGACGTCGCTGATCATCCTGCACACGACGGAGGCTCCCTCGAAAAGCGCGTTGCAGAAGCTGCGCGACATGGGCGAGTGCCATTACTGCATCGACGAGCGCGGGATCGTCTACCGCATCATCGACCACCGCCGCGAGGCGTATCACGCGGGGCGGAGCATGTGGAACGGGCGGGCGAACGTGGACGAGTTCTCTGTGGGCATCGAGGTGTGCGGGTACCACGACAAGCCGCTCAACAGCGCGCAGTACGCGGCGCTGGCGGCGCTGGTCGGCGAGCTGAAGCACACCTACAAGATTCTCGACCACAATGTGCTGGCGCATTCGCATGTGGCGTATGGCGCGCCGAACAAGTGGCACAAGCGCAGCCACCGGGGGCGCAAGCGGTGCGGGATGATGTTCGCGCTGCCGTCGGTGCGGGCGCGGCTGAACCTCAAATCGCGGCCGTTGCTTGACCCCGACGTGAGGGCGGGGCGGCTGGTGGTGGGCGACCCTTATCTGGCGCAGGTGCTCTACGGGAGCGTGCCGCAGAAACAGGCGGTGGCGACGTTGAGCACGCAGGAGATGAATGTGATCGCGAAAGGGCGCAGCGCGTGGGACATCGCGCGGGACGCGTACAACGACCCGACGACGCTCTACATCTTCCCGGACGGGAAGCAGCGACGGGGAAATCAGGTCGCGGATTTCGGGCTTCTGCCTGCGGGGACGAAGGTGGTGGTGAACGCCTCCTCCGGCGAGAACCGGACGGAGACGTATCAGGTGATCGGCATCAACGGGCGGCGTGCGCAGGACATCGCGGGCGATGAGGCGCGGAGCGCGAAGACGGTTTACGTGTATCCCGACGGGCGGTACGTCAGGGGTGACCAGCTCAACGCGGACGCGGTGCTCAAGTTGCCGTACGGCACGCGGGTTCTGCTGGGGTACGCGGTGGGCGGACCGATCACGGCCAAGCGGCCGGCGGCGGCGATCTGCGGGAACCGGTGGCGGTCGGCGGACACGTTTTTCCTCGTTTCCGGCGTGCTGGTGCCGGGCAACAAGGTGGACGACGGCAAGATACCCGCCGGGACGATGATCTTCTACAAGAACTAGATCAGCCCAGGAGGCGGCAGGCGGACGCGAAGACCTCGGCGGCTTCCGCCATGCGGCCTTTGCCGCTGGTGCCGCAGGCGAGGTCGCCGGTGCCCGCGTCGACGAAACGCGCGCCGCGCGCCGCGAGGGTGGCGAGGTTTGCCTGCGTGGCGGGGTGTTCCCACATGCCGGTGTTCATGGCGGGCGCGACGAGCAGCGGCGCGCGGGTCGCGAGCGCGGTGGCGGTGAGCATGTCATCGGCGAGTCCATGCGCGAGTTTGGCGATGACGTTGGCGGTGCAGGGCGCGATGACCAGCAGCGCGGCGCGTTCCGCGAGCGAGATGTGGCCGGGGACCCACTCGTCGGGCTCGTCGAACATGTCGAGGCTGACGGGGTTGCGCGAGAGCGTGCGGAAGGTGAGCGGGGAGACGAAGCGCGTGGCGGCCTGCGTCATGACGACGTGCAGGTCGTGGCCGTCCTTCACGAACAGTCGGGCGAGTTCGCACGCCTTGTAGGCGGCGATCGAGCCGGTGACGCCCAGCAGAACTGTTGCCATATGCGTTCTCCGTTGTCGGGGGTTTTCCCCGGGGGTCAGATCATTTCGGCGCGGACATTGATGATGTCGCAGAGGCGCCGGAAGGCGGTGTCGAGATCGTCATTGGTGATCTGGTACATGTATTCCCCGGCGCGGGCCATCTCCTGCTTCGCGTTGCGGATGCGCTTTTCGATGACCTCCTGCGAGTCGGTGCCGCGGCCTTCGAGACGCGCGCCGAGTTCCTCGATCGAGGGCGGGTTGATGAAGATGTCGATGAAGCCTTCCCGCATGGGGTCGCCTTCGGGGAGGGAGAGGACGTGCTCGCGGACCTGTTCCGCGCCTGCCACGTCGATGTCCAGCAGGACGCACTGGCCTTCGCGCAGGGCCTCGTAGATCGGGTCTTTCAGGGTGCCGTAGTAGTTGTCGTGGACTTTGGCGTGTTCGAGGAAGCGGCCTTCGCCGATCATGCGCTGGAAGGTCTCGACGGGGAGGAAATGGTAGTCGATGCCGTCCTCCTCGTTGACGCGCGGCTCGCGGGTGGTGCAGGAGACGGAGTAGCAGATTTCGGGGTAGTTCTGGAGCAGAAGGTCACAGAGGGTGGTCTTGCCTGCGCCGGAGGGGGCTGACATGACAATGAAAAGGGGTTTCATCGGGAGGCTCCTTGATTGGAATGGCGGGTAGTTTAGCGGGTTGGGCGCACGGAGGCAAAGCGTAAAATCGGGCGCGGGACAGGCGTCATTTCCTGAGACCGACGAGGAAGTCGTGCGCGGTGACGCCGAGGGTGACGCGGCCTGCGGCGTCGGGGGTGACGGTGCGGGCCTCGCGGGTGTCGAGGTCGTAGACGGTGACGCGGGCCCACGTGTCGCGCAGGGTGAAGGCGGCCTCGGCGGGCTGGACGTCGCGCAGGTGGCAGGGGCGGGGCGGCGCGCCGAAGTCCCTGACGTCGCCCGCGACGTTGCGGAGGTA
>Ga0208244_101720_pt1 | contig 10377 bp, 7 predicted proteins | sample SubbioCR12Aug_5A_FD_184828 | JGI IMG/M metagenome (GOLD analysis project Ga0208244, IMG submission 184828) | Serpentinite rock and fluid subsurface biosphere microbial communities from McLaughlin Reserve, California, USA - CR12Aug_5A (SPAdes) | ecosystem: Environmental > Terrestrial > Deep... | reverse complement strand
ATTGTACACTTAGGGCTTGTACTTTAAAGTAACGCTTCATATCTTGTGAGCGTGAAAATCACAGCACGCACACAAGAAGAGTTGCTTGAGCTTTGCCGCCTCGAACCTGAAGCAGCAGTTCGCTTGATCGAATCGCTGATGTCAAAGATCGAGGCGTTGGAAGAATGCGTTCGACAACTCGAAGCCCAACGGAAACAAGATAGCCAGAACAGTCACAAACCGCCGTCGAGTGATGGACTGAAGGGCGTCACCAAGAGTACTCGACCCAAGAGTGATCGCTCAAGCGGAGGACAAGCTGGTCATGAAGGGACGACGCTCAAGATGGTGGCAACGCCTGACCGTGTTGTTCGGCACGAGGTGGTTGAATGCAAATCGTGTGGGCGTTCGTTGAAACGCGTCCACGCACAATCGTACCGACGACGTCAAGTGTTCGATATTCCTAAGCCGCGCATGGAAGTAACGGAACATCAATGTGAAGCGAAAGAATGTCCTCGCTGTGGTCGAATGACGATGGCATCCTTTCCTGCCGGTCTGACAAAAGCAGCCCAGTATGGGAACACGATCAAGAGCATCGGCACCTATCTGATGCAGTATCAATTGCTGCCATCGGAACGCACACAATCAGCCTTGCAGGATTTGTTCGGGTGCTCGGTGTCCGAGGGAACATTGTTCAATTGGGCACAGGAACTCCACAGCAACGTCGAAGGTCCTGAACAGAACATCAAAGAACAGTTGACACAAGCTCCCGTCATCCATACCGATGAAACAGGGCTGTTTTGTGAAAAGAAATTACAATGGCTCCACGTGGCCTCGACGCTGGCACTGACGTATTACCAAGTGCATCCCAAGCGAGGCACACAAGCGATGGATGCCATCGGGATTTTGCCTGAATTCCGCGGCAGAGCGATTCACGACTCGTGGAAGCCGTATTTCTCGTATGGTTGCGACCACGGCATCTGCAATGCCCATATCCTCCGAGAATTGACCTTTGCCCACGAGCAAGATAACCAGCGATGGGCGAAGGACTTCAAAGAACTCTTACAGCGTATCTACGGCCGCGTCGAAGACGCTCGGCAACAGCGGAAAACATCTCTGCCCACTCGCACCCTTCGCCACCATGAGCGGCAGTACGACGCATTGCTTGCCCGTGCTTTGCGTCAGAATCCGCGTCAACGTGGGTCACCGCATCAACGCGGGCGAAAGAAGCAGACCAAAACACGCAACCTGCTGGAGCGCTTACGCGACCATCGCCAAGCGGTGCTCGCCTTTATGTACGACTTTGGCGTGCCCTTCACCAACAACCAAGCGGAACGGGATTTGCGGATGGCGAAGGTCAAACAGAAAATCTCCGGCACATTTCGCAGTCCGCTGGGAGCCGAGATCTTTTGTCGCATTCGCGGATACATCTCCACGGCCCGCCTGAACGGCGTAGTCGGGCAGGCCCGCAAGAACGGTCTCTCCGCGTTCGATGCATTAGTGCGCGCATTTGCTGGCAATCCGTTTACCCCTGCGTTCAATTACGCTGAGTAGTTACGAGAGATGTATGAATACGATTCACTTTGTTACCATGGTCATTGCTGAAGCACCACGTTGTCGAGTGGTCAGCTTACCTGCGAAGTATCCCATCGGTAGATAGGCGCCCGCCAAATCAAGAATGCTGAACCAGACTGGTGAGGGGAGCATAAGAACACTGACAATTCCACCGATCAGGAACCAAGTACTAATTCCCATGGCAAATTTCATTTTATGAGTTACCGCAATAGCGCTGGCTGCCAGGGCGCCAAGAAACGTCCCTACCGCATGAGCCAAGAACGGCATGATAAAATGCTTCGGTTCGAACAAATGCATGGATGTTTTCAGACCCTCCATTGTGGTCACATCAGCACCCTCTGGGGGAGGAATGATTGAACTGCTGACCATGATGATGACCGTATTGACAACACTGCCGAGAATGATGCCGATAATCACGGCGAGGATATTCCTGAGAATTGGGCTCATCCGTCTTGCTTCTCTTAGTTGGTGAGTATGGTTTAACTTGACTTATGGACAATTTGCAGCGCACCCCAAATCACGTAGGGTTTGATGTACTCTATCAGTACCGGGCACACGCCAATGCCGCATAACGTGTGCGGTAACAACGCTGCGCTTTTGCGAACCTGCCTGCCGAAGTGCCTTCGGCACGCAGGCAGGCTATAAAATGACTATCCCCGCGTGCGGAGGGATTTCATTGTGAGCGAACGCTATGATGCGAGCAACGATCCCGTTCCAGCGGAATGGTTGCGAGCTTCCAGTTTGTGTGCAAAGTGGGTGAGTCCCGCTGGTTGAAAAGACTATGAATTCCAGCGGGACGAACAGACGAGCACGCGTTTTTGACTTAGCAGCGTTTGCGAGCTACAAACGAACGAGCGTTGGCAACCTGAGAATACCAAAACGTGAGTGCCGCAATTTGGGTGAGGGTGCTTTTTGCCCGAACCGTTTTTGCTGCTGTTATACGCCGATGTGCCAATGTGTACAAAGTTACTCTGTTCATCGTTGATTCGCAAACTTCAAGAACAATGCCGGTATCACGATCATATTCAATGCCGTTGAACTGAGCAAGCCTCCGAGAATCACAATCGCCATCGGGGACTGGATTTCATTTCCCGGTTGATCGCCAGAAAGGCCAAGAGGGATGAGGGCAAGCCCCGTAGCTAATGCCGTCATGAGGACAGGACTAAGACGCTCCAACGACCCCTGACGAATGGCAGCCGTGAACTCTTTGCCTTCAGCGATGAGGTACTGGTAATGCGAGATCATCAAGATGCCGTTTCGTGTCGCAATACCAAAGAGTGTGATGAATCCTACCATTGAGGCGATACTGATGATACCACTGGAGAAGAACACTGCAACGATTCCGCCAATGAGCGCAAGAGGCAAGTTGACCATGATCAAGAGTGCAGTTTTGAACGACTTAAACTCAAGGTAGAGAATCAGGTAAATGGCAAGAATGGCAGCGATGCTCAACAGTGAAATGATGCGTGTTGCTTCACGCTCGCTCTCGAACTGTCCGCCGTACTCGACGTAGAATCCTTCCGGCATACTGACGTTCCTTGTGAGATGGCCCCTGATGTCTTCGATGACGCTTCGAAGATCTCGCCCTGCAACATTCGCCTGAACGACAATTTTTCGCTGAACGTTCTCACGGCTAATGGTATTCGGGCCCTTTTCTGAAGTGATGGATGCAAGTTCTGAAATCGGTATCTTCACACCAGCAGGAGTGTCAAACCGCGCCTGCTTGATCTTCTCGATACTTCCACGATTGTTATCATTGAACCGTACCATCAGATCAAACGTCTGTTGACCTTCGAGCACTTGCGATACGACTTCACCGTTGAATGCCACATCAATTGCTTCGGAGAAATCTGCTATGGTCATCCCGTACTTCGCCATAGTCAGACGGTTTGCCTTGATGCGTATCTGCGGCACGTCTACCTGCTGCTCAACTGCGAGGTCAACCACGCCTGTTACCTTCTCCATCTCTTTTCGCACTTGCTCAGCAACGGAACGGAGTTTATACAAATCCGGGCCGTATATCTTAACTGCGATGTTGGCACGAGTGCCTGAGAGCATGTGGTCGATACGATGACCGAGTGGCTGACCGAGAGTGATGTTCGTTCCTGGAACCACGCTTAACATTCGCCTGAGTTCTTCGAGCATTTTTTCCTTGGGCATTCCATCCAGCTCAAACCGGGCATCAAGCTCTGCCGCATTCACGCCTTGCGCATGTTCATCAAGCTCTGCTCTCCCTGTGCGACGTGCAGTTGACTTAATGGCCGGATGCGTGAGGAGAATCTCTTCAACCATCTTCCCGATCTTGTTAGATTCGTCGAGCGATGTGCCGGGCATTGTCAATACACTGATGGTGAGCGAGCCTTCGTTGAACTCCGGCAAGAAGACGCGACCCGTGAACGGGAGAATTCCGACAGCGAGAAAAAGCGCAACTACCGCTCCGAGAAGCACCATCTTTGGCCGGGCAAGGACGATGTCCAGCGTCTTCCCATAAGCCATTTTAAGACGATGAACGACGAAGCTATCGCCTTCTTTTTGCATAAACTTCGCCTTTGGTAAAAGATACGCACAGAGCGCCGGTGTAACGGACAGGGCAACAAGAAGCGAGGCGGCAATGGATGCAATGTAGGCGATACCAAGCGGTTGAAGAAGCCTTCCTTCCACACCGCTCAAGAAGAACAATGGGAGAAAGACGACGATGATGATGAGTGTCGCATTTACGATCGATGAGCGGATTTCGCGCGACGCATCGAAGATGACATCAAGATACGGTCTGCGCTCCACGTCCGGCCAGCCCGACATCTGTCTGGCGGGCAGGTGTGCGTTTTCCTTCAAGCGTCGGAAGACGTTTTCAACGTCAATAATAGCGTCGTCCACAACGACGCCGACAGCAATTGCCATTCCGCCGAGTGTCATCGTGTTGATGGTGATATCAAAAAACTTCATCACGAAGATGGCGAAGATGAGGGACAATGGTATCGCTGTTAGCGAAATGAATGTCGTGCGGATGTTGCCAAGAAAAAGGATCAGGACGATGACAACGAGGATCGCCCCATCCCGCAGCGCAGTCTGGATGTTATTGATGGCGACCTGAATAAAGTCAGCCTGTCGGAAGATATGAGTGTTGATGATCATTCCTTCCGGGAGTGTTTGCTGAATGTCTGCAAGCGTCTTGTCCATTCGCTGAGTAAGGTCGAGCGTATTTGCGCCCGGTTGTTTTTGGATGGAGACCACGACAGCAGGCTTGGCATTGACTGAGGCATCGCCGATCTTGGTGGCGGCATCAATCTTCACTTCAGCCACATCCCGCACAAGCACAGGAACGTTTGCGCGGACGGAGACAACTGTATTGCCGATGTCATCCACAGTGTACACACGCCCGATACCGCGAATCATGTACTCCTGCCCTTTTTCCATAAACACACCGCCAGAAGAATTCTGATTTGATTTCTCAACAGCAAAGAGTACATCCTGTAATGTCGCACCGTAGGCAAGAAGCTTATCGGGATCAACAAGCACTTGATACTGTTTCTTCCCGCCGCCAATGGGGATAACCTGAGAAACGCCGGGCACGGCAAGAAGTCTCTTGCGAATCGTCCAATCAGCGACGGATCGAACATCGAGTTCTGAGTGGCTCTCACTCGAAATACTCACGAGCATTATTTCACCCATAATGGACGAGATCGGCGCAAGGACGGGGGCAGCGACCCCTTTCGGCAGTTGAGCTGAGACGAGTTGAAGTTTTTCGTTCACAACTTGACGTGCGATGAAGATATCTGTCCCCCAATCGAATTCTACCCACACGATCGAAATACCCATTGCCGTGGACGAGCGGACACGCCTGACGCCCGTTGCGCCATTCACGGCCGATTCAATCGGAAATGTCACCAGCGTTTCGACTTCTTCCGGCGCCATGCCGTGTGCTTCGGTGAGCACAACGACAGTAGGCGCTGTGAGATCGGGGAAGACATCAACAGGAATTTGTGTTACGATGATCATTCCAATGAGAAGGAGTGCCGCTGCCGTAATGACAACGAGCAACCGGTTCGTGAGTGAAGCTTTGATGATTCTATCGAGCATGGGGTTTTCCTTTAATGGTCGTGTCCGTGGGCAGGAAGCTGAGTGGAAAGCGATGCGAGCCGGACTTGATACGCACCGACGGTGACAACACGTTCGCCTTCGGAGAGTCCCTTGAGAATCCCCACATATCCTTGGTCCCGGCCATCCACTTCCACGTCCCGTTTGGCGAACGATTCACCGGAAACGTGAACATACGCGCTGTACTTCCCTTCTTCTTCAATCAGCGCGGATTCAGGAATGGCGAGCACGGAAATTCCTTTCCCAGTGCTGATATAGACTTCAGCAAACATCCCGATGCGTAGTTTGCCGGCAGGATTCGTAATTTCGAAAATCACTGGAATCGTTCTGCTCTTCTCGTCCACGGCACTGCCGAATGAAACAAGACGACCGTTGCGCTCGTGCAGTTGGAACATCTCCTCATAGCCGGGTACACGAAAACTTGCCCGCCTGGGGTTGTTGAGTTTTCCAACTTCTGTGACAGGCACGTTCGCCTTGATCCATACCGATGAAGTGTTGATGATGCGGAACAATGGGTCGCCCGCTTTCACCTGTTTGCCCGGCACAATAAAGGTTTCAACGACAGTGCCTGCAAGGGGGGAACGGAGCGTGAAGTCGTATCTTCCTTCTGTGCGCTTTGAAGTCGAAGATTCTGTCCCGGAGGTTACAGACTTCCTCATTGTCTGATAGCTGGCCTCCGCACGCTTGAAGGCGACTTCTGCTTCCTGTAAAGACTTTTCTGAAATCGCCTGCATGCGAAAGAGTCGCTTGGCGCGCTCGTACTCTTTCTCAGCCAGTGTGCGCTCGGTTTCTGCTTCCACATAGCGTGACGCGAAGTTAGTTTCACCACCCGGCGTTTCTGCCGAAGGCGATAACGTCGCAAGCATCCAACCTGCTGAGACTTTCGCTCCGACGACAGGCATCTGCTCGTTTTGTTCGAGATCTATTGTTCCGGTAAATGGCGCAGAGACGATGACTTCGGATTTGAGCTTGGGCACAATGTCGCCCGATGCACGCACAGAGCCACTAAGCGGTTTCCGTACGGCGGGGGTCGTTCGGAAGTCAATCCTCCACTGTTGTTCCTTCAGAAAAGAAATAAGCTGTTCGCCGCTCGTTTGACCCTTTTCCTTCGGTATGGCGTCACGGTTTGCATACACGGCAAGATTACCGACGATAACCGTGTCACGCTCCTTGCCCCCACGGGACTTGCCGCTGACAGTCAGTGAAACGTGGTATGGTCCCGCTTGCTGGAAGGTGATCGACGGCCGGAAAATTCCCGGTGAGGTCGGCTTCTCTGCCATCGCCGTGACCTGTTCACCCGATTGCGGCTCAAAGGTCAACTGCACGGTACCTTCCGTGACAGGCTTGAAATCATCAAGCCACGTCAGATGAACGGCAAAGCGAGCATTCTCGCCAACAATGAGCGGAGGATATTCCATAAACAACTCAGTTTTTTCAGTCCACAGTGTTACGGAACCCCCGTCACTGCTTGCGCTGGCTTGATCTTGCTTTTCGTTGAAATTGCAGCCAACGAGGAACGCAATTGAAATCAAAAGGACAACCAATGGACGTATCATTTATCTAAACCCTTTCTTGTGAAAAAATAACCCCCGATCGCTGTATCGAGAATGAATAAGGACTTATTGTACTCGGCTAACGTTTCTATGCGGAGCGTTTCGCCCTCGCTGTATGCGCGTGCTGCATCGAGAAGCTCGATGAGAGAAAGTTTTCCCTCATTGTAGGTGAACACCGCTACTTCAAGCAGCGTTGATGTTTGGGGTGCAGCCTGGAGATCCTTCCATCGAGACCACAACGCTTCCGCGGAACGAAAAGCCGAGCGGACTTCAAGCAAAACTTTTCTACGAGCAATGGCTGATGATACTTCGCTTTCGAGATGAAGAGCTTCGGCAATCTGGATGTTTCCGCTGTTCAAGTTGAAGATGGGGATCGAAACTGACGCGCCGAACACATAGCCTTTTGAACCATCACTTTGTTGTTTGAAGCCGCCTTCAAGAAAAAGCGCTGGGGAACGATCTCTTTGCGCGGCACTTAAACGGCTTCTCGCCGCAATAACGGATAATGCTGCCGCACGGAGGTCTGTGCGATGTAAGAATGCAAGCGACTCAGCTTCCGAAATCGTTACGAGAAGAGGCTGAGCTTGAAGGGAATCCGAGAGTATGAGATTCACAAAGTCGCCTTCCGTCCACAGTGCGTTCGGATATATTTCCGTCAATAATTCCCTCCGCTTAGTTTGTAAGTCCGTGACAACGCTTGAAAGCTCCTTTTGATTCTTTGCAAGCTCGACAGAAAACCGTTGAAGCTCGAATCCCGAGAGAGAACCTTCTTCCTTCCGTGCCTTTGCTGCGTTGTAAGCGCGCTGAACAGTTTGAGCCGTTGCCTCTATGGTCTTAAGTTTCTGTTGGAAGAAAAGGAGGTCGGCATATCTGGATTTCAACTGCTGAACCAGCACAAGCTCTTGGTGCTGGAGTTGCAACTCAGCCGCTTCGCTTTCCGCCGATGCGGCGCTCCACTTCAAAAACGGTTGGCCCAGAACATCAACCTGTTGACGGATGGAGATTGTCAGCTCATTGTAAGTCGGCAGTCCACGAGAAAGATCTTCACGGTAGACGTTCACCGTCGGATTTGGGAACGCGCTGAAGGCGGCCGCTTCTCCTTTCCGTAGCTGCGCCGAGTGGAACGCTCGCTTGCGCTCCAGACTATTTTGCTTGAATAAACGAACAGCCTCGTCGAGAGAAATGACTTGCTGCGCGAAAACGAACGAGCTGTAAAATAAAGTGATCCCAAGAGACCACATCAATGTCCTGAAAGGAAACATTTATGCTCCTAAGAAATTGAAAATGAGATATCCCAATGACTGGGATAGAGAAAAGCTGTTTAGAATTATCTAGAGAGAAAAGGGGTTATGCCAAAGGCGGAGAACGGCCGGAGTCTGAGCAACCTGTCAGTGAGCGAAGCGGAGGCGACGTCTCGAGCGGGAAAACAAACAGAATCGAAAGCGACAGATCGGGGAAATAGGTCTGAGGCAGATCGATAGTGCAAGCGACGTTGTGTTGGAAGGACTGCGTGATTGTCGAAGTCGAAGTACGAACTGCAATCAGTTGGACGAGTGGAACGGAATGCTGATGTCCATTTTCTAACGGAGCAATGGTTTCACTTTTGGAGCCGGATGACGGAACCCCGACCGTATTGTGAACATGAGCCGCCAACGCATGTGTATGGCGGTCGGCACGTTCGTGTTCGTGGCTTAGCGATTCATGCAGATGAAGCCCGCCGCCGAACATCACACCTATCAAATAGGTGATGAGAAGGGGTGCCCTAAGAGAAGATGACAATATGGATGAACTGAAACGCATTATTGATTGGTATCAATATAGCAAAAGTTACATCAATCGGAAAATCAGATCAGACAATGTTGGGTTTGGCACATTGGCGTATAACGTTTAGGCAACACGCCGTTGCGAGCTGCCGGTATCGAGCTGATTTCCAATTGCTCCGGCAGCGAGCAATGGAGCGAGCACTTTACATTGAGCCAATCTCGAATTGCCATCGCCTATCCAGCGTGCGAGCGCCGTGTTGCCGTTTGTTAGCTGGCGTTTTGCCCCTTCTCTGTTTCATCAGCATGAGAGTCGACGGAATCCGTACCCTTCAGCTTAGGTGTCGACTGAGACAAAAGCGGCGAGATTAATATGGCAATGACGATGAGAGCAAGAGCAAATAGGGACGACAAAACAATCGGAGAGTGGTTATCGAGCCAAGCTAATATGCCACGAACCGGTACGGAGTAATCAATTGCAAATGAGCCGTCAGCATGCGTAATTTGGGATTTGCTTTCATGGTACGCGTCTGACCAGCTAGAAGTCCATACGATGACTCCAACTGTGTTTTGCGGTCTGATCGCGCCAAGTGAAATGGTTTTATTAAATTCACCGGAAGTCGATTCCTTGTCATTTCTGAAAATGGAATAGTATCCATCAAAAGGTAAATCTAGGCTTGGATCTCGAAGTTCTTTCGAACCAGTATTGGTGATTACAAACGACCATTGTGACTTGGTAGACTTCATGGAGAAGAGGATTTCTCTTGGGAAAGCCGAATCGAAGTATTTACGAATGAGTGAGGCAGATTCGAGGCGAGAAAGCCCACCTTCGCCTCCGAGTCTGTTCCTAATGCTGTCGGCATCAATATGATTCCGAAATGTCTCAAGACTGCTCATAAAGACACTAGGTATGCTGATAGACTGATGCTCTCCATAAGCCTCGATGGAATACTCGGATGATTTGAACAAGCCTAACAGTTGATATGATCCGTACAGTAGGCCAACGAGGGTTGCAGCCTTGCCTATCCAGGACCAGGTTGTGGTAGACGATAAGAAGTTCGTTTTCATGGCTCCTAAGTTGATTGGTGAGGGGCAAAATGACAGCTAACGTTAAGGATTTTATCCGTTGTTGAGCCGAAGATTTCTGCAGTAAGTGCTGAGACTGTACTTCGCTGGATCAAAGGCCTACGCTCAGACTGTCACGCGCTCAATAACGGATAAAATCTTGTTGAACGAAGCCGCCTGTCGCCGCATCCCGCTATGCGGGACGGGAGGCGGGCTGTGAGTAGTGCCTATGGGTATTGTATTATTGCGATTCTTTGCATGCCTCTTGTTTGTACCCCGGACGGATACTTTGTTCGACGTAATGATCTGTCGTATTCTGCCTTTTAAAGCTTTCACGCACTCTCTTGTTCGTT
>Ga0208244_101719_pt1 | contig 10404 bp, 9 predicted proteins | sample SubbioCR12Aug_5A_FD_184828 | JGI IMG/M metagenome (GOLD analysis project Ga0208244, IMG submission 184828) | Serpentinite rock and fluid subsurface biosphere microbial communities from McLaughlin Reserve, California, USA - CR12Aug_5A (SPAdes) | ecosystem: Environmental > Terrestrial > Deep... | reverse complement strand
AAAGCTTTGTCAGTGGGGCTGCTACGACCGTCTATCTCTATTCAGTTTTCAAAGAACGTTTTATATCGTGATTAGATCAAGTTTGACTTAATCAACCCTCATGCCCTCCCCATTGTGACACAGTCTCAATGGGGAGAGGGGCAGGTCGCTTCGACTCGCAACCGAGGTGAGGGGTGCAATTTTATTTTTTCTTTGGGGTCCGCAGATATTCGAGGAGGTCGGCCATCTCCCCTTTTTTAAATCGGGGCCATGGGATTCCCTTTTCCATCGTCGCCCTGCGAATCTCCACGCTATGGTTCCAGATGCCCGCGGCAATCTCCATGGGATTGGCTGCGCCCTGATATTTTGAGAGATCGATGTTCATCAACTCCCCCCGCTTCCCATCCACTCCGTGACATCTAACACATCCGAGATCTGAAAACTTTTTCCTCCCATTGACCGGATTGCCCGTCTCATCGATGAAATGAAGGAAATAAAGATAGGAGATGAGATCGGCCATCTCCTTGGGCGTAAACTTCGGGATGCCGGTTTTGGTCTGGGACATTTTGGCCAGGACTGTCGGCCCTTTGTTCCACATCGTGGAGGTGACACGGGTGAGACTCCGGTAATAGGCCTTCGACCTCTTCGAGAGATCGATGCCGCTGACAGAGGTCTTTTCCCCCTGGACGGGATGGCATTCCCCGCACCCCTTGGATAGAAAAGTCTTTTTCCCATCTTTCGGATTTCCGGGAGTGATATAGGCGACCTCTTTGGGTCCCCTTGCGTTGGTTTTAATATATTCGAGGAGGTCGATCATCTCAGTTTCTTTGAACTCAGGCCACTTCATTCCGAGAATGACCATATTGGCGATCATATCAGGGCCATGGTTCCAGATCTCCATACTTAAAAAGACAGGGGAAATGTTCTGCGGAAATTCGTTCAGCCCCGATTCCCCCTTTTTCCCTTTTCCTGAAAGCGGGTGGCAGGCGATACAACCCTTCTCGTTAAAAAGAAATTTACCTTTGGTCGCATCCCCGGGTTCATCGAAGTATTTGAGAAAGTAGAGATAGGCAGCGATCGAGCCGAGCTCTTCCCCTGTCAGATCGGGTTTCAAAATCTTTGCCCTCTCAATGCCGGCCACCATTGAGGGAATGTGATTCCAGAGTTTGGCGGCCAGATCGAGCTGGGTGTCGCCCAGATCGATTTTGCCAAGATCCGGACCGGTCTTTCCTCCTTCTCCTTTGAGGGCATGACATTTGACACAACCTTTGTTCACAAAGTGACGGGCCCCCTTAGCCGGATCATCAGGAAGGATCTGGGAAAAGGCAAAGGAGGTGATCAGGATTGCCGTAAAGGCCATCATTATAAAAAGTATATTTTTTCGGTTCATACGAAACTCACCTCTTTAACCTTAATGACCAATGACCAATAACCAAACATCAAATAAGCTCCAATCACCAATAACCGAAATGATTCTTGAAAAATTTGAAACACATTAGCTCTTTGAAAAACCTTATCTAATCCCCCTTCATCCCCCTTTGTCAAAAGGGGGAAATGTTTCTCCTCCCTTTGGAAAAGGGAGGTGGGGAGGGATTTTAAAAAGTTTATTTCAAACAGCTAACTTATTACAAAAATTTGATGATTGAATCATTGGTTATTATTTGGGTAATGTCATTTGATGATTGGTTATTTTCATGCCTCTTACTCCACTCCAATCCCCGGAAGATAGGTTTTGATTCGTTCCTGAACTTCAGCCATCGATTTCTCCCTTCCTTCCCTCACCTCCCAGATGGAGACGATGGGAAAGAGTTTGGTAAAGATCATGTAGAGGAGAATGAAGAAGGCGACACAACCGGCGAATACGGACCATTCCACCCAGGTGGGAAAATAGAGGACCGCCTCATTGGGAAGCCTGGGGTTGGCGAGCGTGGGTACGACGATCACAAATCGTTCGAGCCACATTCCAATGATGACCGAGATCGATGCGATCAATGTCCCGTAGGGCGTCCGGGTTTTATTAAAGCTGAGGATGGGCAGGGGAATGATAAAACAGAAGAGAAACATCCCCCAGAAGAAGGGAGCGAATTTTCCGGTAAATTTCATCCAGAAGATGGTCATATGGATGGGCTCACCCCCGTAAAAGGTGGTGAGATATTCCGTGAAGGTGAAGTAGAACCAGAGAAGGGTCATTACCAGGAGGAGGATGCCCAGGTTGTTGAAATGGACGGGCCGGAGGTAATCTTCAAGATGATAGACTTTGCGGATCAGGTTCATCGCAACGATGAGTGCGGCGATCCCGGAGAAGATGGCGCCGGTAACGAAGTAGGGGCCAAAGATGGCCGAATGCCACATGGGCTGAATGGTCATGGCGAAGACAAAGGAAACAACCGTGTGGACGGAGACGGCAACAGGAATGACGAGGATCGCCATAAAGGAAATCCCTTTTTCAAGGAGGTGATGCTGTCTTTCCGTCCCGCTCCAGCCCAGGGCAAATATCCGGTAAAACCATTGATATCTGCCCCCATGGTCTCTGAGAATGGCGATATCCGGGATTAACGGAAGGTAGAGATAAACCGAACTGGCGGTCAGATAGACGCTAATGCTCAAAACATCCCAGAGCAGGGGAGACTGGAAGTGAGGGTATTGAAGAATATTGAGCATGCGGTCCGGTCTTCCCAGGTCCATGAGGATGTTCCCAACGCCGAAGAAGAGGACGAGAACAGTGATCACTTCAGCGGACCGGGTGATCGACCTTCGCCATTCGGCCTTGGCGAGCCGGAGGATGGCAGAGATGAGGGTCCCCGCATGGCTGATCCCGATGAAGAAAACGAAGTTGGTAATATAGACCCCCCAGTAGATGGGCCTGGAGAGTCCGGTCACGCCCAGTCCATCTCTGTATTGATAAATATAAGCTCCGGCCGCCCAGAGGATGACCGCAATTAATGAGAAGAGAGTGAGATAGAAGGTTTTCCCTGTTCTCTGAATGGGCTGAAGCAAAATCGCATCATCGCCCAGATTAAAACCTTTTTCGTCCATCACATTCCCTCTGAAAGATAGATGACCTTTGGCTCGGTTCCCAGATCCTCCAGCAATTTGAAAGCCCTTCTTTCTCTCGAGAGGATCGATACCGTGCTGAAAGGGTCATTGAGATCGCCAAAATACATGGCGTTGCTGGGACAGGCCTGAACACAGGCCGGGATATAATCCTCCGAGAGAAGCTCCCTCTTTTCAACCTTTGCCTTCTCCCTTGCCTTGAGCAGACGGTGGTGACAGAAGGAGCATTTTTCCACCACTCCCTTCCCCCGGATGGAGACATCGCGATTGAGAGAACCCTGCATCTCTTTCGGCCATTGGGGTTTATACCAGTTGAAACTCCGGACAGTGTAAGGGCATGCGGTGGTGCAATAACGGCAGCCGATGCACCTGGAATAAACGATGCCCACGATCCCTTCTTCATTCGCATAGGTTGCGCCCACGGGACAGACCTTGATACAGGCGGGATGTTCACAATGCATACAGGGCCTTGGAAGAAGACGCGCTTTTATGTGGGGATATTCACCTTCGATAAAAGGAAGGAGTTCAATCCAGTGGATGGTGCGGCCCATGGCCGATTCTTCCGGCCCGATGATGGCAATATTGTTCTCTGCATGGCAAGCCGCCATACAGGTCTGGCACCCGGAGCATCTATCCAGATCAATGACCATTCCCCACTTATGCATTCACCTTACTCCCAAGATTAAAATCAAAATTCAGGTTTAGGTTGAGGCTAAGGATAAGTACTTGGCTATTTTGGGCTCTTCTTTTCCCTCAACCTTAATCTCAACCTTAGCCTTTATATACTTTAACCCTTGTCGTTCCATGGGTCGGGTATCCGGTTATGGGATCAAGATCATCCCCGATGAGTCGATATGGGTTTTCACCTATCCCCTTTGACCACCGGCCTCCTGAGGCGTGGCCCTGGCCAAAAGGAATGTTGACGACATCGGGCATCGCCCCTTTGTAAAGCCTCGCTTTCACCCTGACCTTTCCCCGCTTGGATTCCACCCACACCCAGTCTCCATCGGATATGGACATCCGTTTTGCCGTCCCGGGATTGATTTCGACCCAGGTCTTCCATCTTTCAAAAAGATGTTGCCCTGCCATGGCCTGAAGCCAGGGCTGGTTTGCATTTCTTCCACCTGTCAAGCTCATGGTTCTGAAGACATGGAGATGGAAAGGATACTCTTTTTCGTTCCCTGCCTCTTTCGACTCCTCCCAGTGAGGGAGAAAAGAGGAATCTTTCTCCTCTCCTGATGAAGAGGAGCGGGCTTTTTCCCATCCCTGTGAATAGAATTCAAATTTTCTGGAAGGCGTCCGGAAGACGCGATCCCGTTCCCCAAAATCATAGACGGGGTCCCACCACCCTCCTTTTTCCAGAAGGAGCTTCGAGAATTCTTCAAAGTTCTTATAAGAAGGGACCGACCATCCTCCCCGCTGAAGAAGCCGGGTCCATGCCTCATCGAATTGGAGGCCGAAGGTGTCTCCTCTTTTGGCTTCGAAGACACCCTTGAGGCTAACCATCATCACCTCTTTAAAATCATTCCATGGAAAGGCCTTCTGAATTTGACCTCCGAGAGATCTGGCCAGGGCGAGGAGAAAATCACCGGTTGCCTTTGTCTGATAAAGAGGAAGGATCACGGGTTGCCGGATCCCGAGGACGGGAAACCCGTTATTAAGAAAGACCGGGTCATCCTGCCATCGTTCAAGGGGAGTGTGATCCGGAAGAATGAGGTCTGAGAACCGGGCGGAATCGTCCATATAAGGGGAAAAGCTGACGACCAGGGGGATCTCCTGGAGCGCCCTTGAGAAGAGTCCGGGGTCCGGGTTCGAAAACAGAGGATTGGTGTAGTATAGAAAGAGAACCTTTGGTTTATAAGGTTTTCCGGAGAGAGTGTTTCCGGCAAAGAGATAGGGATGATCCACTGAATTCCCTTTTCCTTCATCGATCCTCTTCTGTGAACTCCCCCGTTGAGCAATGGCATCCTCTTTGAGAGGAGGAAGAGATTGATAAGGAATGGATCTGGGTATCAGGACCCCTCCGGAAACATCGATGTTTCCCATCATTCCATTGAGAGCTGCAACAGCCATCTGATGAAAGGGACGATCCCTGTATCCGATGGCCAGGGAGAGCTGGTTCGATGAAAATTCTCTGGCCAGACGGATGAGTTGGTCGATGGGGACACCGGTCCGTTTGGATACGACAGTAGGTTCGTATTCAGAGAGGACGAACTCTTTGAACCCAAGATGCTCGCGGCCATCCGGGCCTGTCCAGCTCTCAAAACCGAAGGTCTGTCCGGAGATAAATTCCTTATGATAGAGGCCTTCCTTAATGATCATATGGGCGATGCCAAGGGCCAGAATCCCCTCGGCGCCGGGTTGCACGGGAACCCATTCGTCGGCTTTGATGCCAGTGAAGGAGAGGCGGGATTCGATCTGGACAAGTCTTCCACGTATGCCCGGCCTTCCTCTCCTGAAGTGTCCGTAACCCCTTAACATCTGGACCGGAGACCAGGGGGACTCCAATATTCCGGAGCCAAAAGAGAGGATGTACTGGGCATTATCAATATCATAGGCTGGAAGGGAATTGATCCCCTGTGTGAGGAAAAGACCTTCCACGGGAGGTTCTTCCCACCTGAATTGATTGTCAATATAATTCGGTGAACCGAAGGATTTGAGGAAGCGGTCCCAGAGTGACCGCATCAGTCCCCGGTGCCTTCCGCCCAGGACCACAAGATGGTGAGGCTCTCCCTTTTGCCGGAGGTCTTTCAAAGATTCGGAAACAAGATGGAGGGCCTCTTCCCAGGTGATCGGCTGATAGCGGCCTTCCCCTCTATTGCCGATCCTTTTCAGCGGGGTGCGAATCCGGTCAGGGTCGTAGAGCCCCTGAAGTCCGGCAATGCCCTTTGGGCAGAGGGTTCCCCGGTTCACAGGATGAAGGGGATTTCCTGCGATGTTGACCGCCCAACCATCGATCACCCTGACCAGGATTCCACAACCTCCGGTGCACTGGCCGCATACCGTTGGAATCCATCTCTCAATGCCAGGTTCATTCAATCTTTCGACAGGAGGGAATTGAGTCCATTTCCAGAAGCCGCCTCCCAGGGCAATGGCCGCTCCCGCTCCTCCCCCCATCTTTAAAAAATCACGACGATTGAACTTCATAAGACACTCATTGGAATATTGGAATTGTGGAACATTGGAATAATGGGTCAAAGAAAATTCGTGAAAGATTTATTCTTTCATTTTTCCCCAGCATTCCATTATTCCAACGTTCCATTATTCCATTTTAATTTTAGACATGGCACGCCAGGCAGTCATTATTTGCCTTTGTTTTTGTATGGCAGTCCATGCACCATTTCATCGTCATTTTCACCCAGGGTTTTGTGGGTGGCTTTTCGCTCTGCCCGATGTCTCCGTGACAACTCTTACATTCCATCCCAGCCAGCGCCACATGGCGGCGATGGGAGAAGAAGACATCGTCGGGTTGCTGGTAGAGTCGTTTCCAGGGAATCTCTTCCCCATTCTTTTGAAACTGTTTAATCTTTTCTTCGTCCGGATGTTTGGTAAGGGAATCCTTGTGGCACTCCATGCAGGCGGCGGTTTTTGGCATGCCTGAAAAGGTCTGTTCCTTAAAATAGGAGTGGCAGGTGGCGCATTCGACGCCCTGTTCGTGATGTTTTTTGTGGTTGAATGAAATGGGCTGTTCAGGTCTGAAGCTTGACCCGAAGTTGATGAAAAAGAGGAGGATCGCGGTCCCGATCGCCAATCCAATCAGGAAGGGTTTCATCTTTTAATCCCTTCTTTGGTGTTCCCCCCTAAAACTGAAACTCTATATAACAGCACTTCTTATGAAATTCAACGATTATTTTTTAATTTTATATAATGAAGCAGTATAGTCCAGCGATTTTTTTGTTATCACACCTCTTTCATAATCCGTATGGGTGAATTCTCCTGTCTCAATGGGAATGGCCACCTTCATCAGGAGTGTAAAGATGAGAAGACCCAGCGCCCAGATTCCAAAGGAGACCATCAATTCCACAAGATTTGGGACATATTCGTGAATTTCACCCAGAGGGTCCGGAACAAAACCGGGAATGACAAACCCCGGTCCCTTCTCAATCCATACCCCTACGATGACGAGGAGGCAGCCCAGGTTGAGAGTGCTTAAACGTTTTCTCGTTGATGGAACCAGGAAGAGGATAAAGGCGGTTACGTTCATCGTCATGGCCGCCCAGATCCAGGGGACGAGTTCATTATGGTGATGAAGGCCTTCAAAGAGGTACTTGAAGGAGGCCATATGAACCGTACCGGAATAGTATTCCTTAAATATCTCCGCGCCGAGAAGGAAGAGATTGAGGAACATGGCATAGGCAATCAGTTCCGCGACCTTGAAGAGGGCGCCGTCCTCTATCTTGATGGCGGAGACCCTTCGGATGATCTGAAAAATGATGATGATAATGGCAGGACCTGAACAGAAGGCGCTGGCGAGAAACCTGGGCGCCAGAATAGATGCATTCCAGAAGGGACGGGCAGCGAGGCCGTTATACAAAAAAGCGGTGACGGTATGAATTCCGACAGCCCACGGAATGGAGAGGAGGATAAAGGGAAGGATGAATTTCCAGTTCGGTTTTTTCCCGTAATAAGATTTTACCAGCAGGTAAATCGGAATGAAGAGGTTTAAAAAGAGGTAGCCGTTTAGAGCCAGAACATCCCAGGCCAGAAGCGAAGCGGGGAAGTTCATCGATCCGATAAAAGGAAGCATGTGCCAGACCCGGTCGAGTCTTCCAAGATCCACCATGACGAAGAGAATGGCCATCACCATGCAGGAGGCCGCAAAGAGCTCTCCGAGGACGACGATCTCCTTGATCGGTTTGAACTGGTAGATATAAGAGGGGATTACCAGGAGAACGGCTGCGGCAGCCATTCCCACGAGGTAAGTGAAGTTGGCAATATAGAGGCCCCACGAAACCTGGTCGGTCATGTTCGTTTCGATCAGGCCCATCTCATGTTGCTTCCAGTAGAAGATGAAACCCACAATGATAATGGCAAGCAGGGAGAAGCACCAGGCATAATAAATCCTGCTTCCCCTGGAGACTAAGATCAGGGTTTTCTTATAAAAATGCCAGGTCTCCCTCGATAGTCCTTGTAATGATTCCATTGCTTTCCTAAGATTGATGAAATCGTAAAAAGTTGTTTCCCGTAATCCGTTCATGCTTCGACAAGCTCAGCACGAACGAAATATCAATAGGTTAGACCGTTCACCATCATCCCTTCAACTAACCGTTCGCCCTGAGGCTCTCGAAGGGTGATACTGTGTTTACGAGACCATCAAGATTCGAAAAAGTAGTAAAATTTCGATTCGGTATTTAATTCCTCCCTGAGCCGGAAGACCCTTTTGCGTTCAATGATGTAGCGTATTTCGCTTTTCGGGTCGAGCAGGTTTCCGAATTTTCTTGATCCCGTGGGACAGGCTTCCACGCAGGCAGGGTAGCGCCCTTGCCTTACCCGCTGGATACAGAACGTGCATTTTTCCACAGCACACTTCATCCTGGGCCGGTTTCCGAGGTAATGGACATTTGGATTCACCTGATCCTTGGGAATATTAGGTTCTGCCCAGTTGAAGACCCTTCCCTTATAAGGACAGGCGGCAATACAGTACCTGCACCCAATGCACCAGTTGTAGTCCACAGCTACAATTCCATCTGGTTCCTGCCAGGTGGCATGGATGGGGCATACTTTTACGCAGGGAGGGTTCTGACACTGCTGACACTGAACGGGAAGATAGACGAACCCCTTTTCCGGAACGGTCTCAGGGGCATAGTAATGCTCCGAGTCTTCAAGGTTAATCAGATTTCCCCTCTTGAGTCTTAAGACCCTGATCCAGTGAAGCTGGCGGGTGTATCGCGAGGTATTGTTTTCATTTGCGCACGCATAAACGCATTTTCGGCAACCGATGCACCGGGAAAGCTCCAGGCCATAGCCCCAGAGGGTTTCCGGCAGGGCTTCCTGTGTGCTGATCTGGAATTTTCTTCCATATTGTTCAAAGTATCTTTGCTCCAGCTTGGCGATGACCTGCTTCTTTTCCTCTTCCGTCATTTCACGGAAATGTTTCTGAAGGAAGTCCTCAACCTCCTCTTTCGAACAGGAGGAGAGAACGGGAAGAGAGAGGCCGGCTAAAGCGGTTACAGAAAATTTCCTTATAAATTCCCTGCGGGTATAGTCTTTATTTGACATTTTGTCTGTCCATGGGCCGAAACGGAGGTGGCTCCGGAATCACCCTTTTAAATTTTGGCTCATGGGGGTCGTGACAGTGAGCGCAGAGTAAATAAGTTCTCTTTCCGGTTCCCATGAAATATCCTGTCCTTTTCCCGTGAATCCCCGCCCTCCAATCCCTGTAAAGGTTGCCATGACATTCACCGCAGAGCCGGTGGCTTTCGGTAAAGTTTATCAGTTCTCCGTTATAAAGGCGGAGTTTATCCCGGTTTTTTACATCATGACAATCGAGGCACCACCGCATGGTTTCCGCATGGTGCATCCTGATTTTCGTGTGTTCGTCTTTCAACTCCCTCTTTTTCCAGTTTGTTTCCATGGAGGCGTGACATTGACTGCAGGGGAAGATCCCTTCGGTAAAAGGCGGGGGAGGGACAGGAAACTCCTGGCCTGCTCCAAGGGCAAGTGAAGAAAAAGCGGAGAGGATCAGGAGGATGATTGCGAGTGCGTGTATGGTTCTTTGCATCTTTATAAATTTTAGTTCCATCGGCAATAAAAATCAACCCATTCGACTCCCCGGTCTGAAGCCCGGGGTATGCTCAGGGTTGATACTGAGCGGCGCTTTTTACCCCGATTTAAAAATCGGGATTTGGCGCCATCGAACGTATCAATTAATTTTAAATCTCATTTTCTGGTTTTTAGATAACTCCAGTATCAGTGCATAAAAAAAGAGGGCTCTTCTGGCCCCCCGAACTTTTCATAACATCCTTGGATTTGAAATGCAAGGGCCAATATCCACCCAAAAACAGAGATAGGAATCCTTCATCATTCCCCTCTCCCTTGAGAGACTGTGTCACAATCAGCCATTCGCCCTTCGACACGCTCAGGACGAACGGCTAAGTGATTGATTTTTAAAATGCCGTAGTCCGTTCGTGGTGAGGTTCTCGAACCATGAACGGAATTACGACACAGTCTCTGACGGGAGAGGGTTAGGGTGAGGGTGATAAATCACCAGAATGGTTCCCCCTCCCCTTAGTCCCCTCCCGCAAGAGACTGTGTCACAATGGGGAGGGTGAGGGGTAACAATTTTTAGCATAACGAATGAAAAAACTCTACCTGTCTCCATATCGATATGATACAATGCAGCCCAACAGAGGAGGAATCCCAATGGCCTAT
>Ga0208244_101718_pt1 | contig 10406 bp, 4 predicted proteins | sample SubbioCR12Aug_5A_FD_184828 | JGI IMG/M metagenome (GOLD analysis project Ga0208244, IMG submission 184828) | Serpentinite rock and fluid subsurface biosphere microbial communities from McLaughlin Reserve, California, USA - CR12Aug_5A (SPAdes) | ecosystem: Environmental > Terrestrial > Deep... | reverse complement strand
GACCCGCTCCGGCCCCACGTCGAACCGCCCGCCGCAGGGGTCCACCTCCGGCGCCCCCGGCGCGAGCCGCCAGCCCTGCTGCGCCGGGTCGAGGTAGAGGCTGTTCACCCCGTTGAGCGAATACTCCAGCACGCGCCCGCCCGCCTGCGGGCAGAGCACCACCCGCGCCCCCGCGCCGTTCTCCAGCGCGATGCACCCATCGTACCCGAAAAACGCCGTCTCGTACGCTTTCATGCCGACTCCCCTCACTTCTGCCACACCAGCAGCCGCACCGTCTGCGGCGCCAACGCGCCGAACGGCTCCACCCGACCCCGCTCCGGCTCCTCCGCGAACAGCAGCGACGCCCCCGGCACCGCCGCCGTGAACGGCAGCGCCTGCCCCCGGAAGTTCCAAACCACCACCCCGAAGCGGTCGCCCGCATCGAACCCCTTGGCCATGAGTCCCTCGCCCGCGAAGTCGAACCCCTCGGTGTCGGTGAAGCGCCCCTTCCAGAACAGCCCCGCGTGCGTCCGCTGGAAGCCGACCATCTGCCGCAGGTAGCGCGCGGCCTCCTCCGGCGGCGTGGCCCGCATCATCGCCACGTCGGGCTTGTTCTTCACGTGCTCGTAGTCGCCCGCCTCCGGCACGCGGTTCTCCAGCAGGTACGCCACGTCCGGCCCGTAGCGCGACTCGATCTCGTAGCGCATCCCGTAGACGCACGTGTAGTTCGCCATGTTCCGATCCATCATCGGCGTCGGCACCCGCACCGTGCTCATCACGTCGGGATACGTATAGCGGAACATCTCGGGGAACGGGTCCACCGCGCGGGCCGTCCGCTGCCGCTCCGCCATCTCCTCCGCCGACGCGTAGAACGCCCCCGTCTGGCACGCGTGGAACATCGCGATCGCGTCAAGCGCGCAGTCGTGCAGCCCCTCCGTCATCACGATGAACGCCGGGTTCACCTTCCGCATGTGCTCCGCGATCCGCCGCAGGAACCCCGGCCGCTCCGTCTCGTGCACCAGCGCGGGCACCGGATGCCCGTGCCCCTCGCCGTAACACGCCATCGGCGCCATCATCGCCAACTGGTCGTAGAGGATGCCGTCCGCGCCCAACGCCTCCGCCTGCAACGCCAGCGCCAGCATCCGCTCGTACCACGCCTCCGCGTAGAGGCACCCCAGATCGAACCGGTAGACCGGGATGTTCGCGTACTTGTGGTACGTGTGCTGATACGTCTCGCCGTCGCGCCGCAGGATCGCGATGTCCTTGCCGGTCTCGCGCCAGAACGCCGTCGCGTCCCGCTCCTGAAGCTGCCCGTTGGCGTAGATGATCGACCGCTTGCCGCGCCGCCGCACCTCGGCCAGCGCCGCCTTCAGCGCCGCCTCGCCGCCCATCGCCGGGCACGGGATGTAGTCCGGGTACAGATGGTCGTGCCCGCCGTGCGCCCACCCGAAAAGCCCCAGAACGTCCAGCCCGCGCGCCTCCGCCACGTCGCACAGCTTCGTCAGCGAGGGGTAATCCCACATGATCTCGCCGTTCTGCTGCTTCAGAATGCACAGCAGCCAGCCCGACGCCTCCCGCGCCCACGCGGGCACCTCCGACGGCCTCGCCGCCGACGCCGCCCACGCGCCGTAACGCCGCGCCGCCGCGTGCCACGTCCCCGCGTACGGCATGATCGCCACCGGTGGCAGCCCCACACCCTCACCCGCGCGGCAGAAGAATCCGTGGCTCACCGCCATGCCGAACCGCCCCTGCTCCGGGTCGTACCGCAGGCTCAGCCGCTTCGAGCGGAACTCCGGGTCGTGGCTGCCCACGTACAGCCCGCCCTCCGCCCCCGCGAACGCGAACCACTGCATCGTCCCCTGCGCCCCCGGATAATGCTGCGCGATCTCGAACCCCTTGCCCGCCTCCTTCCACGGCGCGGGTTTCTCCCCCGCCCGCGGCACACGGTTCACCCGCTTGCCGAACCCCTCGGGCATCAGCACCGGATGCCTAGCCAGATCCGCCGCGATTCCTCCCAGCACCGGCCCCGTGAACCCCGTCAGCAGCCAGCCCCGCGCCCCGTTCGTCACCGTCCCCGTCACCTCGAACCCGCCGTCCTTCGCGCGGAACGCCAGCGTCAGCCCGATCCTGAACGTGCGGCTGCCGTCCGTCAGCGTGTCGTAGACCAGCCGGAACCCGTCCGGCAGCGCCTCCCGCCGCGCCGTCTGCGTCTGATCCGTCAGCACGAGGTTCTTGCCCGTGGTCGCCGGCCACGTGTCCGGCTCCAGCTCCAGCGCCCACACCGGCGCGCCCGTCGCCTCCACCGGGGGACACACCCCCGACGACGGCACGAGGCTCACCCCCTTGCTGTCGAACCGCAGATCCGCCTGCGTCCCCTTGAGCCACATCGGCTCCGCCGCCCGAACCCCTGCCGCCAGCAGCGCGATTCCCGCAAACATCCTCCAGCGCACCATCCCATACCTCCCTTCCGTATCGTTTGCCCCAGTATACGCGCCGCCCGCCGTCTTTTCCAACCTCGATTTCACGAACTCGACGCTCGATTTCCCGAACCACCCCCAATGCCCGATGCCTGACGCAGGCAGAACTCGCACCCGACACCCTCTCTCACAGAGGGAGAGGGGAAGCGCCGTAGGCAGAGGCAGTAGCAGTGATTGTAAACCAAAGAGTCACCCTCGGTTTCCGACCTCTGATCTCCGGCCTTCAGCCGCCCCCTGCCCCAACGATTAACTCTCTCCTTGTCCTCCCCTCGCCCCCATGCTACATTTTGACACACTTTCGGAAAGGTTATATTGTGAATGGTGGGTTCCTGTGATGTCGGGCAATCAGGCCAATCAAAGGTCGTCTGCCTCAAAATCCATTGTCCCGCAACAGACCCCTTGAGGCTTATAGCTTTCAAACCCTGCGATTCCTCATGCTATTCAATACGATGCTGTCTGAAGACGAGACTCGTAAATCCAAAAGCCAAATGGTATAAATAATCATGCGTCGTAAAGATGGAAAATCAAAACGCCGGGCGCTTCGGACGAAGCCCGTCTTTGAATACGGCTTCCGACAAAGTCCCGCGACGGCCGACTATAGGCACCCCTGCCTCAATGGAGCGACCAGTCCCGATCACAGGACAATCGTTTCGCTGTTTTCCGGTTGTGGCGGCTTGGACCTCAGCTTTCTTGGAGGCTTTGAGTACCTTGGGAAGCGATACCCGGCACTTCCCTTTGATGTTATCGAAGCCGTCGACAATCTGCCTGACGCTGTGGCGTGCTACCGCCTGAATCTCGGCGATCACTGCCGAGAGGCGGATCTTACGACATTGCCCATATCGGAGCTTCGCGCAGCCGACGTTCTTATAGGTGGGTTCCCCTGCCAGGACTTCTCATCATCCGGTCCCAAGACAGGATTTGCCGGACGTCGGGGACAACTTTACAAGGTTCTCGTTGAATACATGCGGGAATATCAACCGAAAATCGTCGTGGGAGAGAACGTGTCCTACTTGGCGCGTCTCGGAAATGGCAAGTACCTGCAGGCGATCTTGCGTGACTTCGAGGGTGAAGGTTACCACTTTGACATGTGGGAATTATCGGGGCCTGACTATGGCCTGCCTCAAAGTCGAAGGCGCATTTTCTTGATAGGCGTGCGCAATGATCTGCTCGGTTTTCCGATAATGCCGAGGCCAAGCCACAAAAACGGACATGTATCAATAGGTACGGCACTCAGCGATCTTGAAAGTATCTCGGACGAGACAGTGACAAACCAAAGTCAGTATTTCGTTGCGACGCGAGCCTCCTGTGGCGGCGGTCAAGGAGACCATACAAACGAAGCAAGCAAGGTGGCCTACTGTATTCGCGCCAACTCCAGAGGAAGAATTCAGTTTCACTACGCATTGGATCGCCGTCTGACGGTTAGAGAATGCGCTCGCTTGCAGTCATTTCCTGACCCGTTTGTTTTCCCGTTCACGACACAGCGCAATCTGACTTTGATAGGAAACGCCGTGCCGCCAATTCTCGGGTATCGAGTGGCTCGGTCAGTAGAGAATTTCATGCGCTCTTGCGAGAGTGTTGCCGCAGACACAAACGGCAACAGCCATGTCTCGTTCGCGTCAGGTGTTAAAATGAGCAGGTCGCACGTGTTACAACCGGAGCTGTTTTGACATTTAACCGAAGGAGACTGATGAACGAACACGATACAAGGTTAATCGAGGTGTTTCTCGAACCAGTCCGTAAATGCTCAACTTACAAGCCTGCATTTGGGCAAGGTAATTCAGATGGCCTCACCGTCGCGGATTTCCAAAGTCTTTACGGGCAGGATCAGTTCTACGCATGGATTGGGCTTGATGATCCCTTGCTCTATGCTGCACACAAGGCGGCAGGAGGTTTGACTTCTGTATATCGTCAAGTAGGTGTCGGCAGTGAGAGACTTCTCAGGGCAATCATGATGGACGCCTTGAATCTTTCTGGCGAGCAGATGGAGTGGCATTACAACTACGCCAAAGCCGACAAGAAACAAGGCGTCCACATTCTGGACGCAAAGATAGTGCTTGCTGATCTATCCCCACAACCCAAGCAAAGGTTTGAGGTGTGGTTGAAGAGCGCCCTTAAACAGGTTGCACCGAGCGCTACTCGACGCAGGCAACCAACAGGAGCCGCTTTTGAGATACGTCAAGGGTACAAGAGCGCGGACTCAAAACGGCAGAATGCTGATCTTCGTTTTGGCATCCGTGCCTATCAGGCATACCTTTTGCCAGTCTTCGCGATCCTGTCTTCGCAGGTCAGTGATCCAGTGATACGCCGATACCGAAGTGATGGAATGCTGGTTCTCACAGGCGTCCCAGATGGCGACTCCACCATCTCAACTTTCGCGTTTTTCAAAGATGTTGTCGGCTACGACCTCGCAGCCTTTTTTGAACGCAACAGCGGACATCTAAAACGCGAAGTCAGGGCGGTAATCAAAGGACTCTTGACCCCCGAATAGCATGACCAGCACCTGCACTTTACGTCGCGTTCCACGCCTAAAGTGAGAGGTACAATGTCGGGCCAAAGAGAGAAAGGAACACGCATGTCAGAGGAAACACGGGGTCATGACAAGGGCGCGATGAAATCGTCCGGACTGAACGGAATGGATGTGCTTGCCATTATTGCATGTTGGGCGGGCGTGGCTGCGGTGACATGGTTCTCAAAAGACGCCGTCGTTGCCGTCATCGCCATTGGGGCGGCCTACTATCTGGCCAAGTGGGTGATTCTGAAAAAAGAGAAGTGACCTCCGACCGGACCATGCGTGGACCGGACACAAGGATACAGGTCTCGGGCTTGAACGTCATGCCGGGGCCGCCTCAAGAGCGTGATGACTCGGGCCAACGCCAGCGGGAGACACATACTGCCGTCCGCCGACTCTGACCTCCGACCTCCATCCGCGCGGCTCCCGGCGTCCGCCCGCCGTTTTCAGACTTCCGCCCGCCGCCATCTGAACCATAAAACGGAAGGGCGCGGCGGGATCACCGCCGCGCCCCCGTGTTGCCGCCACGCGGCTACCGCAGCATGATATGCGTGCCGGTGTTGCGCACGATGTAGAGCGTCTTCTCGCGGTAGCGCAGGGTTCCGTCGGAACCCGACAACGCGAGGGTCTTGCCGCTGAGGTCGAGACCGTCCGTGCCCGTGAAGTCGCCCACGACCGTGACGCCGTACGGCACCTCGGCGGGGACTTCCACGGTGAGTGCGCTGCCCGCCACCGCGACCTGCCCGGTGACCGCGAGCCGCGCGCCGTTCTCGACCCACAGGCTGCCGCCCAAGCCGAGCGTGCCGGGGCCGCTGAAGGCCACCGTGCCCGCGCCGGGGCCGTTGACGACCCGCACGGCGTCCGCCGTGAGCGTGTAGGCGGGCGTGTCCGCCGCCTCCGCCACCAGCATCGCGTTGGGCAGGCGCTGGCTGGCGGTCGCGCCGGGGAAGGTGATGTCCAAATAGAGGCCGTAACCGCCGCCGCCCTGCGAGAAGTAGAGGGCAAAATCGTGCAGGCCGACGCCCAGCTCGACCGTGCCGGTGCGCGTCCGCATCCCGTGGTTGCCGTTGTTGTCCACGATCAGCGCGCCGTTGATGAAGAGCATGGTGTGGTCGTCGCTGGTGGTCGCGAAGGTGTAGAGCCCGGGTTCGGTGATGCGGATCTTGCCGCGCCACTTCACGGCGAAGTTCGTGGTTCGCGTACCGGTAAGACTGTTGTACTTGCCGGGGAAGAACGCGCCGCCCTGATCGTTGCGTCCGAAGTCCACGACATCGCCCTGCTGCCATGTCGAGGCGGTGAGGGAGAGAGTCTGGAGGGCCAGATAGGCCTCGGCGGACTCGATGCTCAGGAAGGCGTTGGAGATCGTGTCGGTATTCCATGTGGCGATATCGTAGTACTTGCCCCACAGGCCGCTCGGAACGACCTCCAGCGTAGTCCCCGCCTCGATGGTCAGGCTGTCGAGCTGCCACGCGGCGGCGGCGTTGGTCACGGCCAGCGCCAGCACGGCGTTGGACACCGACAGCGTCTGCCCGAAATCGGCGTCCTGCGCACTCAGCGCGAGCGTCGCGCCCTCGGAGAGGCGCGTCTCACCGCTGCCGCCGATGCGGGAGCCGAGCATGAACGCGCCCGCCCCGGAGAGGCCGAAGATGCCGTCGTTGCTGACGACGGCGTTGGTGGCCGTCAGGGAGCTGGCAATGGCGATGTTCTGACCTTCGCCGATCTGGACCGTTCCTTGGAAGCCCGCCATGCTCCCGCCGAGCCTCACCTTGCCGGTGCCTGCGGAGCGGACCAGCCCCTTGCCCGAGACCGAGCCGGGGTAGACGATGTCGTCAGAGCGGTTGAAGACCAGCGACGCGCCGCCGCTGACGTAGACGTTGGAGCCGCCCAGCGTGCCGGAGGTGGCACCGTCGCCTGCCCACAGCTCGCCCGCGCTGACGAACCAGTTGCCGCCGAAGGCGTCGTTGTCGCCGGTGAGCGTCAGGGAGGCGTCGCCCGCCTTCTCGATCTCAGAGCCCGCAGGCCCGTCGAACGCGCCCGCGAAGACCGACGGCGCGGTCTGGGCCACACGCAGGAAGGAGCCCATGTGCGCCAACGAGACGGCCGCGCCCGTCTGCGCCGACAGCGGCCCGGACTGGGCCACGCACGGGCGCAACGCGTCGTTGGGAACGTAGACCTGCGTGGCGCCGGGAGGCGTCCACTGCAGCTCGATGCGGTAGCCGCCGCCGCCCTGCTGCAAGGGGATGAGGATGTCGTGCGTGCCGGCCAGCAGATTCGTTGTGCCGGAACGGGTGGTACCGGAGGAGGCATTGGCCAACACCGCCACGCCGTTGATGTAGAGGTCGGAGCGGTCGTCACTCGACAGGAAAAAGCCATACGTGCCCGCTTCGCGCACCACCAGCTTGCCCTGATAAAGCACTTGGAAGTCGTTGTACGCGCCCGAGTTGTACGGCGGCGGGAAAAGCGAGTTCGGATTCAGCCGGAAGGTCGAGCCCGCGAGATGCGTCCCGTACAGGTGGTCGGGGATGCGCAGGTTGAAGTAGCTTTCGATGGAGGGGATCGTGGCGAAAGTCCCCGAGCTGAAGTTCGGGATGTTGAAGTAGGAGCCCGCGAGCCCCGCGTTGGGCCACTCGGCGCCGTGCGACTCGACGCGCAGCGTCGCGCCGGGCGAGACGGCCATCCCCGCATTGAAAGCCTGCACCGCGCCGGCGTACATCGGCGAGCCGCTCAGCACGAGCGTGCCTTCCTTGACCTCGGCGGAACCGGCGGAATCGACGCGCCGCAAGGTCTGCGTACCGGAGCCGTACTTCTCGACGACGTTCAGGGCGTTGCTCGCCGAGACGCGCCCGTCGTAGACCGCGTCGCCGGTGGCGTTGAAGGCCAGCCGCGCGCTGCCGGAGTGGAAGAGCGTCCGCGAGCCGGGCGCTCCCGTGAGCGCACCGAACGTGACCGCGGGCGGGCGCAGCAGGTTCTGCGGCAGCTCCGACTCGACGCCGCCGGGCGGCGTCATGAAGACGGTGAGCCCGTACGAACCGGTGCCGTTGTAGTAGGCCACCACGATGTCGTGCCAGCCGGCCTCAAGCGTGATCGGCGTGAGCACGCGCGCGGCGTTGCGCCCGTAGGCCTGGCTGAAGTTGTTGGAGACCACCGTGATGCCGTTGACGAAGACCATGCTGCCGTCGTCGCTGGCACTGTCGAACCCGTATTCGCCGGAGGTCTGGGCGAGGAACCGTCCCGTCCAGCGCACGACGCGGTTGTCGCCTCTGTTGTGCAGCAGCACGCCGGTGGAGCCGAAACTGAAGACGTTGCTGACCGCGCTCATCGCGACGGTGTTGGGCATGAACATCGAGAGCACCTCGTTGAACTTGGCGAGGGACACCAGACTCGTCACCGTGGCATGGTGGCGGATCGCGGCGTTGTTGAGGTCGTAGTACTCGCCAAGCAGGCCGTACAGCTCGTTGGTCTCCGCGCCGATTAACAGCGTCGCGCCCGCGTTCACCGTGACCGTCCCCGCGACCTCGACGCCGGGCGCGTTGGAGACGCTGCCGCCGAGCACGGACAGCTCGTTCATCCACGTGCCCTTGCTCAGCAGCATCATGCCGTTGCCGATCTTCGTGAGCGAGAGCCCCGGCGCGACAGTTCCGCGGAAATTGGAGCCCCCGTTGTTGTTGCCCACGTAGAGCGTGGAGGCCGTCGCGGTGGAGTCGGTGACGCTCCCGGGGCCGCTGAGCGAATTCAGCGTCACGGTGTGCCCGTTGACGTCCAGCGTGCCGGTCGAGCTGTAGTTCAGCTTGCTGAGGGACACGCCGCCGCGGCCCACGCCGGTGGGAACGGCGCCGGACGTGGCCACTTTGAGCACGCCCGCCTCGATCGTGGTCGTGCCGGTATAGACCTGCGGCACGTCTGCGGTCAGCGTCCCGTTGCCGGACTTGCGGAAACCGAAATTGGGGAACCCGCCCATGCCGAGAGGGTTGCCCATCGCCGTGGACCACGCGAGGTTGCCGTTGTAATTGATAGCCAGCGTGCCGCCCCATCCGTTGATCCACGCGTCGGGGTTCCAACTGAAGTTGCTGCCGTTGCCGATGTTGATCGTGCCGGTCGTCAGCGTCAGCGCGCCGTCGTAGGTGTTGCCCGTGCCCGCGAGCGTGACCGTGCCGCTGTCGGTGTTGGTGATCGCGCCGGAGCCGTGCAGGCCGCCGTTGACCGTCATGGTCTGGCTGCCGTACTGGTGCAGAATCATGCCGTTCGGGCCGACGGTGATGCCGCGGTTGGCGTTCAGCGTGAAGGAAAGGTTGCCGGGACGCAGCACGCCGCCGTCCACGTAGAGGTTGGCAGGCGTGTACGTGGAGGGCACAGCGCCGAGGGCGTGGTCGCCGCGCACGTGGATCGCGCCGGCGTTGGTGACGACCGTGCCGCCGGTGTGCGTCGCGTTGGAGGGACAGACCATGCCGACGGAATCGATCACCAGCGTCCGAGGCGTCGCGCCATCGTTGGTGAGGTTGGTGATGACCAGCCCGAGGTTCCCCGAGGCGTAGGCCAAGCGCCCGCCGCCCGTGCGGTAGACGGTGCCGTCGGGCGTGAGCACGCCGCTGTAGGTGAGCGTCCCCTGATCCGTGCCGAGACGGACACCCGGCAGGCCGGTGAGATCGATGTTCAGACCGGCGCAGGCTGCGCCGAGGACGATGCTGCCGTCGGAGTCGGGCTTGATGCGCTGCACGATGGTCGCGGCGATCGCGGCGTTGTTGAGCTTGAGTCCCGCGCCGTTGTAGATGCCGATGTCGGGCGTCGCGGAGGGCAGCCCGAGGGCGTTCACGTGGCCCATCGAAAGGATGCCGCGGTTGATGGTGGTGCCGCCGCTGTAGCTGTTGTCTCCGGTCAGTTCCAGCACGCCGAAGGGGTCGCCGTTGAGAATCACGGAACCGACGCCCGCGCCGTCCGTAAGGGTCTGGGAATAGACGTTGCCTTGGCCGACGGGCGCAAAGATGTACTGCTGGTTGAACGGCGTGTAGGTTCCGGTGTACGTGACGCCCGCCGCGAACCCGATCCCGAGGTTCGGGTGCGAGGAGAAATCGATGTTCTCTGCGGCGTTCTGGGCGTAGACGATGACCGCGCCCGAGGAGCCGACCGGGATGCGCGGCAACACGGTGTTCTGCAACGCCCCCGCCACGGGATACCCGATCGAGCCGCCGTCGTCCATCGTGATCGGCGCGGCATAGCCTGCGGGCAGGGCTGCCGCGTTGCTGAGGCAGAGGTGCCCCGCCGCGACGTGGATGCCGCCCGTGAAGGTGTTGGCCCCGCTCAGGACCAGCGTTCCGTTGCCGGTCTTGGTCAGCCCGCCGTCGCCGAGCGCCGGGTCGCGCAGCAGCGGCTGCGACGCCGTGGCCAGCGTGTTGGGGATGATCTCGAACCGTGCCCCACCGGGCTGGACATAGGCCCAGTCAAGA
>Ga0208244_101717_pt1 | contig 10409 bp, 8 predicted proteins | sample SubbioCR12Aug_5A_FD_184828 | JGI IMG/M metagenome (GOLD analysis project Ga0208244, IMG submission 184828) | Serpentinite rock and fluid subsurface biosphere microbial communities from McLaughlin Reserve, California, USA - CR12Aug_5A (SPAdes) | ecosystem: Environmental > Terrestrial > Deep... | reverse complement strand
TTGTGCCGATTGTCGCGATTGACGGCAGGCTGGTGGGGGAGGGCAGGGTGGGGGGCTGGACAAAGACCCTGATTGCGGCTTATGATGCTTATGTTGAGAAATATTCACAAGAAATTTAGTTTTGCGAGAATGGCAGGCGACAATGAAACAAAAAAAAATAGCGATTTTTACAAGCGGTGGTGATGCGCAAGGCATGAACGCCGCTGTTCGGGCCGTGGTGCGCACCGGGCTGGAGCGCGGGGCTGAAGTTTACGCCGTTTACGAGGGCTATCAAGGCCTGGTTGACGGCGGTGAGCGTATCCGCAAAATGGATTGGGATTCCGTCGGTGGAATCTTGCAGCTTGGCGGCACAGTAATCGGAACGGCGCGCTCGAAAGAGTTCATGACTCGTGACGGCCGCCGTCAGGCCGCCCGCAACCTGATCGAGCATGGCATCAACGGAATCATCGTTATTGGCGGTGACGGCTCCCTGACTGGCGCAAACATTTTTCGACAGGAGTGGCCCTCGTTGGTGGCCGAATTGGTTGAGAGCGGCGCAATTCCTGCCGAGGCGGCACAGGAATATTCCAACCTGTCTATCGTCGGGCTGGTCGGCTCGATTGATAACGACTTCCATGGCACCGATATGACCATCGGGGCTGATACCGCACTACATCGCATCACCGAAGCGATGGATGCTATCACCAGCACAGCGGCCAGCCATCAGCGCACTTTTGTGGTCAAGGTCATGGGCCGCAACTGCGGCTACCTGGCGCTGATGGGAGCGCTGGCCAGCGGAGCCGACTGGGTGCTCATCCCTGAAGCGCCGCCGGATGTGGATAACTGGGAAGATGTCATGGCTGAGCGTCTGAGAGCGGGGCGCAAAGCGGGGCGCAGGGACAGCATTGTCATTCTGGCGGAAGGCGCCCAGGACCGGCACGGAAAATACATCGGCAGCACGGAAGTGCAGCAAGCGCTGGAGGAAAGGCTTGGCGAGGAAGTGCGAGTCACGGTGCTGGGGCACGTTCAGCGCGGCGGACGCCCGAGCGCCTTTGACCGTAACCTGGGCACACTGATGGGTTATGAGGCCGTAGAAATTCTCCTGAAGGCCCACCCAGAGGATGAGCCTGTCGTCATTGGCATCAAAAATAATCGTATGACGCGCCTGCCCTTGATGGAAAGCGTGCTGAAAACGCAGGCGGTCGCGAAGGCAATTGCCGAAAAGGATTATGAGCGCGCCATGTCCCTGCGCAGTTCGTCTTTTTCAGATGCGTTCAAAACCTTGCGGACAATGGTTCGCTCCCTGCCGCATCCTGTTGACCCGGCCAGGAAACATTTTCGCATTGCAATTCTTAACGCCGGTGCGCCAGCGCCTGGCATGAATACTGCAGCCCGCGCGGCAATCCGTTATGGGCTTGACCAGGGTCATGTCATGCTTGGCATCCGCAATGGGTTCGAAGGCCTGGCGGATGGTGAAATAGAAGAAATGAATTGGATGAGCGTCAGCGGTTGGGCGTCGATGGGCGGCTCCATGCTGGGCACCAACCGCAAGGTTCCCAAAGGCAAAGACTTTTATGAAATAGCGCGCGAAATTGAAAAGAACCATATTGATGCGCTTCTGTGCATCGGCGGTTGGACGGCTTACGAGGCGGTTCATGCCATGATGGTCAACCGCGCCAACTTTCCGGCATTTAATATCCCAATCATCTGCCTGCCGGCTTCCATCAACAACAACCTGCCCGGGTCTGAGTTCAGTATCGGGGCCGATACTGCGCTGAATAGCATTGTGGATGCTGTCGATAAGATCAAGATGTCAGCTGGCGCGACCCGGCGCTGCTTCGTGGTTGAGGTGATGGGACATCACTGCGGCTACCTGGCCTTAATGGGTGGTATGGCCACCGGCGCTGAACGCGTCTACTTGCCGGAAGAGGGCGTCTCGCTTCGCGACCTGCAAAACGATGTCGAACTGCTGAAGCGCGGATTTGAAACCGGCAAGCGGCTTGGATTGATGATTCGCAGTGAGCACGCCAACGAAGTCTACACAACATCTTTTATGTGTTCCTTGTTTGAAGAAGAAGGGCACGACCTGTTCGATGTGCGCCCGGCCATTCTGGGCCATTTACAACAGGGTGGCGACCCATCTCCCTTCGACCGTATCCAGGCCAATCGGCTTGCCTGCTTGTGCGTGGAGGCGCTTGTGGCTGAATGCTCCAAGGATGGACTCCAGGTCAGTTTTATTGGAATGCAGGATGGGAAGATCCAGTTTCATGACATGCGCGATTTCGAGCGCATCATCGATGCCGAGAATCTGCGGCCAAAAGAGCAGTGGTGGTTGGGCTTGAGGCATATCGCGAGTCTGCTGGCGCAGCATGGGCCGTCACAAAGCGCCTGACAGGTTACAAGTGGAGTCAAGTGATGTTTCAAATATCTGATGGCTGGAAAAGCATTTACCCGCAGGCGCATGTTGGTGTTCTGGTCATGCGCGGGGTCATCAACCCGCCGCATCATGCCGAACTGGAAAGGCAGAAGGCTGCGCTCGAGGAGCAAATCCGTGTCCGTTTTGCGGGACAGGAACGCCTGGAAATTGCTGAGCACCCCGTGCTGATGGCTTACGAGGCCTATTACAAGCGCTTCAAGAAGACCTATCACGTCCAGTTGCAGCTCGAATCCATCCTGCTCAAAGGAAAGTCCATTCCGGGGGTAGCAGCGCTGGTCGAAGCGATGTTTATGGCCGAAATGGATGACCTGCTCCTGACCGCAGGGCACGACCTGGACACGCTGCGTTTTCCGGCAACCCTGAACGTTGCCACAGGCAACGAGAAGTACACCACGATGCGCGGCATCGAACAAACCCTGAAGGCCGGGGATATGTTCATTGCCGACGGTGATGGGATCATCTCCAGCATCATCTACGGGCCGGACAAGCACACCCAGATCAAGCCGCAGACCAGGAATGTTATTTTCACAGTCTACGCTCCGGAGGGCATTGGTCCGACGCTGGTCGAGGCGCACCTGCGAAAAATCGAACAAAATGTGCTCACCATTGCGCCGCGGGCGCAAACGGAACTGCTCGGCGTCTTTGGAGCGAATTAGCTGATGGAATCGCGCAACCGGTTTTTCACTACTTTTGACAAGGCGCTCCTGCTCGGCTCGGGCTGTGGCATCATTCTTCTTTGTGTTCTGGCTGGCGTTTTTTTCTATCTGTGGCAAAACCCGCCGAGAACAGGCGGACAATCCGCACCGACACAGGCCCTGGCCTTCCCGACCCTTGCCCCTGCTTCCACGGCGACGGCCTTCGACTTCCCTACGCCGACCCTGCCTGTTTTGGCTGCTGAAACCCTTGGGCCGACCCTCGTCCCTTCGCCGCTTCCCGCTTTCTTTGACAATTCGCAGCCGACGGGGAAAATCGTTTACACCTGCTACATCAAACAAATCGACCAAATCTGCCTGATGAATGCAGATGGCAGCGGGCAAACCCAGCTGACATCTGTTGATGCGACGGCTTTTTATGCATCGCTTTCACCGGACGGCAAAACGATTTACTTCTCTTCGCGTCACAGCGGCAGTTTCGAGATTTATTCCATCGGGGCCGATGGCCGCGACCAGCAACGCCTGACCAGCGGGATTGGGGCCTTGTATGCCCCCGAACTCTCGCCGGATGGACGCCTGATACTTTTTACAAACGGTTCGCGGGGGATATGGGTCATGAACGCCAACGGCAAAAATCCGCGCCCGATAACAACCGAGAACGATATCGACCCGGCCTGGTCACCGGACGGCTCGATGATTGCCTTCGCTTCGTCCAGGCAAGGGTCGCGGCAGTTGTTTATCATGAACGCGGACGGTTCGAACGTCCGCCAAGTGACGAACCTGCCGGAAATGGGCGGGCGCAGCACCTGGTCGCCGGATGGAAGTAAACTGGCTTTTTACGCCGGGCCGGTCAACGGGCGCAATATTTATACGATTAACATCGATGGTACGGGACTGGCGCAACTGACCAGTGGGGGAGACAACCTCGGCCCGAGCTGGTCGCCAGACGGCAACTGGATTGCGTTTACCTCGTTTCGGGATAGAAACAACGAAATCTACATCATGCGCCCCGACGGCACCAATCCGATTCGCCTGACAAACAACGCTATTTCCGACTGGCAGCCTCGTTGGGGGAGGTAAGATAATTTTTTGGTAGCATGCCTGTCATTTCGAGCGATAGCGAGAAATCTTCTCGCGTCGCAGGATTTCTACCCTATGAACACGATGTCACCGCTACGCGGTTCGAAATGACAAACTATGGCAGGTTTTCAAAAATCTCCGCATACCCCTTATCCAACTCGTCATCCGACAGGTGGGCATAGCGCTGTGTCACGCTGATGTTGGTGTGGCGGGCCAGTTCCTGGGCCAATTTCAGGTTGCCCGAAGCGCGTAGTACGGTGGTGACGAAGTAATGCCGGAAAGAGTGCGGGGTGATATTGGCCGCGGATTCGTCGCCATCAAGGGCCTGGCGTGCCCGCTCTGTAACGATGTGCCGTCCGGTGGCGGTAGTCATCGGCTTGACTTTTTTGCCCGCGCCCTTGTCGTGACGGGCGAAAAGCGCCAGTGAACCGAGCGGACGGCCGGAGCCGCCGTCCAGCTTGGCGCGCGCCGCCAGATAATCCTTGAGCGCGGCCAGCGAGCGGCTCGAAAAGCGAATGACGGCCTGTTTGTCACCCTTGCCGATGATGACAGCCCGGCCCTCGCTCCAATCCACATCGCCGCGCCGCAAGGCGCAAATCTCATGCACGCGCAGGCCGGTATCAGCCAGGGTGACAAGAAAAGCTCGGTCGCGCAGCCAGCGCAGGCGTTCGGAATCGTTTGCATCCACCGGCCACTGTCCACCGTCCCCGGTCACATAATCCAAAATCCGTTCGATGGCCTCGCGCGGAAACTGGGGCAGGCGCTGGCCGGTTTTTCGTCCACGCATGCGCACCAACTGGCGGACGCGGTGCAGGTTGGGCGCAGACAGTCCTTCGGCGGCCAGGAACTCGTAGAAGCCGACCGCGGCCTGCAGGTAGAGCTGTTCGGTGGCCGGGGCGTAGTCTTTGAGCCAGGCCGCGAACCAGCCGACGGCGGCTTCGTCCAATTCGCTGACCGACGTTTCTTCGGGGTTAATTTTGTTATCCGCCAGTAGCGATTGGAAGGCTTGCAGCCCGAACCGATAGGTTTCAGCAGTATTTTTGCTGCGCGCTCCCTCGACGGTTGCCAGGTAGCGCTGGATGGCTTCTTGAATGGTCATTTTGAGTGTCCGGTTTTCAGCATACAGTGTTCAGTCGATGGCTGCTCAGGTATCAAAGTCGATATAGTTAATCAACTTAATTATATCGAAAGATGCGTATAGCTTATCTTATTTGGCATTCGGCAGGCCCAAAAGGGCGGCTTTTGTCGAGTTTGGGCACAGGGACAGCCCGGGAGGGGATGCCGGGGCACAGGCGGGAAAAAGTGGGGGAAAAGTGCAGCGTGTAGTAGTTCAAATCCGAAGCCTTTAAAAATTCCGGAAAAAACCTTAAAAAATGATGGGGAGGCGGCTCCTGGTGCGCTTTACCTACACGGAATGTTTTTTGCATTCCTTTTCCTTGCTCGCCTGTTTAGCTTTGTTGTGTATCCATTCATACGTACTTTTTGCCAAAAACCTGCCAGTAGAATGACAGCGGCCTTTGTGCGGGCTGTTTTGATTATATCACAATGCTTCCATTAATTATACTTAAGTGAAACATAAAGTAGAAAATAGAGAAAAGAGAATGGAGAGCAGTCCCCCACCAGGACGTGGTTGTGGGCGCGCGTGGTGACAAACAACTGTGTAATGGAAAGGCGAAAACCGCGCATATCGCTTTTCATTCTGCCTTCTGCGTTCATCATTCTGCCTTTAAAGGCCCCTCCCCCACCCTGCCAGCCTGTGTAGAACAAATTGGCAATTTGTCCTACCATTCTACTTGCCCCTGGCCCGTTTTGCCTCTATACTGGTAAAAGATTGCCTGGACAAGGGAGAATTGCATGGATATCAACGAAATTCGCTTAGGCGTGGTGGGAATTCGCGCAAAAAACGGTTTGTCGGCCCGCTTTGCCGGGACAGGTTTCCTGGTTGAAAACAACTTGATTCTGACCTGCGCCCACGTTCTCAGGAACGCGGCCCGGCGCGAAAACACGCTGCGGATTTGCTTCGACGACCCTGAACGGTTTTACCCGGCAGAAATTGTTTTTGAAGGCGACCTCGACGAACAGGATGTGGCTGTCCTGAAATTGCTCGAACTGCCCGCTGCGCCGATGACTCCCTTGCGGCTGCTGGCCTCGCGCCACAGCCCCGGAAACAACTATCGCACTTTTGGCTACCCTGCCGAGGGCGGCGGCAAAGGCATTTTCGCCAGCGGAAAAATCGAAGGCCAGGAACAGGGCGCGCTGCAAATTTCCTCCAACAAAATCACGCACGGATACAGCGGCGCGCCGCTATGGGATGAAAGCTTGGGCGGCGTGGTGGGAATGGTCAACGCCGGATTCGAGTTCGGCCTGGACAAAAAACTTGGCGACGTCGTTTTTGCCATTCCGGTCGAAGCCTTGCAGGCGGCATTTCCTGCACTGCAAATCGGCATCCCCTCCCCCACCCCAACAACCCTGCCCGGCGACCTGCCGCATGGCTCCCACCTGCCTTTCCCGCGCAACCGATTTTTTACCGGACGCGTCGAAGATCTGCAAAAACTGGCAGAAACCCTGCTCGGCGACCCCCTGCCCGGCGTGGTCATCAACCAGGCCCTGAGCGGCATGGGCGGAATTGGCAAAACCCAACTGGCGGTCGAATTTGCCTACGAATACGGTCATCACTTCAAGGGCGTGCACTGGCTCGACCTGCGCGACCCGCAGGCGTTTGAGTCGCAAATTGCCCTGTGCGGCGAGAAAATGGGACTGGCCGATTGGCCGCCGACCCAGCCCGAGCAGGTCAGCGCCACCCTGCGCGCGTGGTCTGAGCAGCCTCCCCGCCTGCTTATCCTTGATAACTTCGAAGACCTGCCATTTGCCAACCCGGTGCTCTCGCGCCTGCGCCACAGCGGACTGCGCCTGCTGGTCACTTCGCGCCATACTGAATGGCCGCCCGCCCTGGGGCTGGCGTGCCTGGCGCTCGAAGAATTCAGCCCGCGGGAGAGCCTGGACTTCCTGCGGAATTATTTGCCCGAAACCCGCGCCGACGAGACCGCCCTGATGCGGCTGGCTGAACACCTCGGACACCTGCCGCTGGCGCTTGAACTGGCGGCGCGTTATCTGGCCAAACTGCCAAGCCTGGGCGTGGACGAATACCTGGCCGGGCTGGAACATGCCCTCGAACACGCCTCGATGAAAAACTGGAAACCCGAACAGACCAGCCTGACCGGCCACGACCTGAGCCTGGCCCAGACCTTTGCCCAATCGTGGGAGCGACTCGACTCGCCGCTGGCTCGCCAGGTTTTCATCAAAGCCGGGTATTGCGCCCCCAACACGCCCCTACCCGGGCCGGTGCTGGAAGCCATGCTGGATGAAGAAGGACAACCCGCCGTCACACTGGATGAAGCCCTGGCTGACCTGCTCGGCCTGGGCCTACTCAAACCCGGCCCGGCGGTTCACCCCCTGCTGGCCCAGTTCGCGCGCGGGTTGGACGAAGGCCGCGCCGCGCTGGCCATCTTTAGTGCCGAATTTTCGCGGTACGCCAACCGGGCCAACGCTGAAACCGACCACTCGGGCGACTACCACCTGTACGCCCCGCTCCTGCCACATTTACGCGCGATGGCGGGCCATGCCGAAAGCGCCGGGATGGAAATTGCGGGGTTCTTTTGGAACAGCCTGGGTTATTACATCAAGGCTTTGGCCGATTATTCCGGGGCGAAAGCTGCCTATGAGCGCGCCCTGAAAATCTTCGAGAAGCATCTTGGCAAAAATCATCCAGCTGTTGCTGCTCTGGTCAACAATCTGGGCATGGTTCTTCAAGACTTGGGTGACCTGGCCGGGGCTAAAGTGGCCTGCGAGCGTGCTCTGAAAATCGACGAAGCCGCCTACGGTCCCGACCACCCCAGCGTGGCCAGGGATGTCAACAACCTGGGCGGGGTGCTGCAAGACCTGGGCGACCTGGCGGGTGCGAAAGCCGCCTACCAGCGTGCCCTGAAAATCGATGAAACCGCCTACGGCCCCGACCACCCAGATGTTGCTATTGAGGTCAACAACCTGGGAATGGTGCTGAAAGCCCTGGGTGACCTGGCCGGTGCGCAAGCCGCTTTCGAGCGCGCCCTGAAAATTGATGAAGCCGCCTACGGCCCCGACCACCCCAGCGTGGCCAGGGATGTTAACAACCTGGGAATGGTGCTGAAAGCCCTGGGCGACCTGGTCGGTGCAAAAGACGCCTACCAGCGCGCCCTGAAAATCTTCGAGAAACAACTAGGCGAAGACCATCCGAATGTTGCGACGGGTGTCAACAACCTGGGAACGGTGCTTCAGGCCCTGGGCGACCTGGCGGGTGCGAAAGCCGCTTTCGAGCGCGCCCTGAAAATCGATGAAGCCGCCTACGGCCCCGACCATCCCAGCGTGGCAATCCGGGTCAACAACCTGGGAATGGTGCTGAAAGACCTGGGCGACCTGGCGGGGGCAAAAGACGCCTACGAGCGCGCCCTGAAAATCGATGAAGCCGCCTACGGCCCCGACCACCCCAGCGTGGCCAGGGATGTTAACAACCTGGGCGGGGTGCTGCAAGACCTGGGCGACCTGGCGGATGCGAAAGCGGCCTTCGAGCGCGCCCTGAAAATCGATGAAACCGCCTACGGCCCCGACCACCCGGATGTCGCTATTGATGTCAACAACTTGGGAATGGTGCTTCAAGCCCTGGGCGACCGGGCCGGGGCAAAAGCTGCCTATAAGCGCGCCCTGAAAATTAATGAGAAATTTCTGCCGCCGGGACATCCCGATATTGAAATCGTGCGCGGAAACTTGCAGAGTCTTGAATAGCCGGTCTATCAAAAAAGGTTACAGTCACTTTGAAAGTGACTGTAACCTGCCTTTTTAAACAGACAGGACTAATTGGATGTTGACTGATAATGTCCTAATTGATATTCTTAACCCATCGCCCTGTTCGATTGCCAAAAGGAGAAGAATATGAATCGTATGCCCGTTTTACTGTTATTAATCTTGCTGGCCGCCGCCCTGCAGGCCTGCAACCTGCCCAGCAGTCAGCCCGCTCCGGCTGCCGATGCGGTCTTTACCGCCGCGGCCCAGACCATCGAGGCCGAACTGACCGCCTCCGCGCCGGGTGAGACATCCACCCCCGAGCCGCCCACCGCAACCGCCACCCTGCTACCCGATGAACCGACCAGCACCCCGGCGGCCTCGGCCACAGCCACCTCCCTGCCCTGCAACGCGGCCTCGTTTGTTTCCGACGTAAGCATCCCCGACGGAGCCAACATCCTGGTCGGGCAATCCTTCACCAAGACCTGGCGGCTGCGCAACAGCGGCTCATGCTCGTGGAACGCCTCCTACCAGTTGGTCTTCAAATCCGGCGAGTCGATGTCCGGCCCGGCCTCCAAGCCGCTGACCAACAACATCATCGCCCCCGGCGCAACGCTGGATGTCTCGGTCGACCTGAAAGCCCCGGCCAGCCCCGGCACTTATAAGGGTTTCTGGGAACTGCGCGACCCGAACGGGAGCACCTTCGGCCTGTCGAGCGGCGCGTTCTGGGTCGAAATCAAGGCCGTCAGCGCCACGCCCCAATCCCCGAGCATCCCCGGCTGGCCGACCGTCAAGCAGGGCGATGAGAGCGCGGAAGTCTACGCCCTGCAACAGCTGCTGCGCTTCCATGGCGCAGGCATTGCCGCCGACGGCAAATTCGGCCCGCAGACCTTTACTGCGGTCAAGAACTTCCAGACCAACAAGGGACTGGCGTCGGACGGCATCGTCGGCTCGCAGACCTGGTCGGCGCTCATCCAGGGCGCGCAGGCAACCCAGGGCGCAACCGGTGAACATGTGCGCGCCATCCAGTACCTGCTCAAGAACAAATTCGGCAGCGGCATCAATGTAGACGGTATCTTCGGCCCGCAAACCGCCCAGGCGGTCAAAGATTTCCAGACCCAAAAAGGCCTGACCTCCGACGGCATCGTCGGCCCGCAGACCTGGCAGGCGCTGGTGGCCTTCCCATAGGGCCTGTTTAAGAAAGGTGACAGTCACTTCCAAAGTGACTGTCACCTTTTTGGTTTAATCTAATGGCCTACAAATTATCGTAAATCGTATCCAACTGCTCCTCGTCGACATCGAAAACCGCGTTGTTGGGCGGTAATGGCTCACGCGTCATGTATTCGGGCAGGCGGTCGTGGGCTTTGGTAAATCCGGCCTGCTTGTTCCACTCGCGCTCCATCTTGAGGGTCTCGCGTCCCAATACCTGCAACATATCGGCGGGG
>Ga0208244_101716_pt1 | contig 10420 bp, 9 predicted proteins | sample SubbioCR12Aug_5A_FD_184828 | JGI IMG/M metagenome (GOLD analysis project Ga0208244, IMG submission 184828) | Serpentinite rock and fluid subsurface biosphere microbial communities from McLaughlin Reserve, California, USA - CR12Aug_5A (SPAdes) | ecosystem: Environmental > Terrestrial > Deep... | reverse complement strand
GATCAACGCCGCTCTTGACCCCGCCATCGACGTTTTGATTACCGGTCACACCCACCTGCCGTACAACTGTGTGATCCCCGACTCGGCCGGGCAGCCTCGCATCGTCACAAGCGCCTACTCTTTTGGCCGCATCGTAACGGAAGTCCAGCTTGTCCTTGATAAGCGTACCAAGGATGTACGCCGCGACCTGAGCACATCGGTCAACCATCTTGTGGACCGCACATTGCTCAGCCCCGATCCAGCGGTCACTGCCGTAATTGACAAGTGGATGCCGCTCTATGCGGCAGCCGGCAACCTGCCTGTTGGTACGATCACGGAAAACATTAACCGTGGCGTGTCCGGTGAAGATAATCGCGGTGTCGAATCGAATTTGAGCAACCTGATCGCGGATGCGCAATTGTGGGCAACCTCGTCCAACGGGGCGCAGATCGCCTTCATGAACCCGGGTGGGGTGCGCGCCAACCTGACGTACCTCTCATCCCCTGTAGGCGAGGGCGATGGTGTTGTCACCTTTGGCGAAGCGTTTGCAGTCCAGCCGTTTGGCAACACGTTGATCACTTTCCCGATGACCGGCGCCGAGATCATTTCGGTCTTGCAACAGCAATGCCAGCCGTCTGGGGCGAGCCGCCCCTTCCTGCACCTCGGCGTGTCGCAAGGCTTCACCTATGATCTGTCGTCGACAATCGTTGCAGGCGTATGTACTTCGGTGTCCATCACGAATGTAAAGTTGAACGGCGTTCTGCTTAATCCGACCTCGACTTATATGGTCACAGTGAACAACTTCCTTGCCGGCGGCGGGGATAACTTCACCACATTCGGTACGATCGCCGGTCCGCGGCTTGACGGCGGCAACGACCTGCAAGCCTTTATCAACTACCTCGGCGCGTTCAGCCCGGTCTCGCCTCCCGGTAGAGACAGAGTCAACGTGCTGCCGTAGGTTGATGTGTCTGTCTGATTTGTAAGAAAAGGTCTCCAGAGAAATCTGGGGACCTTTTTGGTTGGTACAAATCGGCTCATTCCTCGCGCCAGTATTCGCCTCCCCCGCCTTCGCGCTTCATCAGACCCAAGCCGACCAGTTCGCGCCGCAGGGAGGCGTAGTCTGCGTGATAGCCGCTCAATATCTCGTTGACTTTCTTTTCGCTGTAGCGTTTGTTGACCTCGAAGGCTTTTACCACGTATCGCAAGACCGCCTCCAGTTTTTTCTTTTGGGCAGGGATGGTCTTCAGGCTGCCGTCTTTGCGGACGAAATCCTTGATGACCTTGTTGTCGTAGGCATCCGCGTCCACGTCCGCGACGGAGGCGGCGAGGTTTTCCTGTGAGAAAATACCGCGCGATTTTGCCTCCAGCGCTTTTTCGTCCAGTTGATAGACGTTGTAGTAACTATCCGCTTTGGCGCTGACCAGACCGACTTTGGAAAGTTTCGAGAGGTGGTGTGAGATGGTGGATGCCTTAAGGTCGAGAAGGGCGGCAAGTTCCTCCACACTGTATGGGCGTTGGGCAAGCAGTCCGACGATCTTGAGGCGGTTCGCATCGGCGAGCGCTTTGAAGAAGGTGACAAGTTCCTCGCTCATGCCTCACCTTTCTTTACGCGCCAATAGCGTGAGCCATTGCCTTCGCGGGCTAACAGACCTGCGTCCACCAGATGGCGGCACAGGCTGGCGGTATCTTCGTTGAAGCGACGCAACACCTCGTTGACTTCCTTTTCAGGATAGTCCCTGTCGAATTCAAAGTTGGGGATCAGATATTCCAAAAGCGGGCGCAGTTTTGCGGGCTGGAGGGGAATCTGCTTGATGTATCCCTGCGCATCCAATACGGATTTCAGCACCTTTTTGGATTTTTCGTCCAGCGTTTCAGGCGGGGTGTAGGACGGATGCAAGTCTGCAAGTTTTTCCTTGCCGAGTACGGCGAGTTTGTCCTTGTTGAGCGTATAAACGCCATCGATCTGCATCACGGCTCCAACGAATTCGAGGAAGCCCAGATGGGTGAGGGAATCCCTGGGGGATAAGTTCAGCCGCCCCGCGATCTCCCTGCGTGTGGCGGATTCCTGCGTGAGCAGACCGATGATCCGCAGGCGGACGGGGTCGGACATGGCTTTGACATAATCGAGCATTTCATTCATGGTTTATTTCCGTAGATTTATTTCGATAACTATCGAATTAGATTTTAGAACCGAATTGGCGGGTTGTCAAGGGGGGAGGAAACTGTCCGGGCGGCTGGGCAGGCGCGGGCGTGGATCGAGGCGAAGCGTCCAAATGACGTCGGTGTTGTATGGGTTATAATCACGTCCGACCAACTCAATTTCATCAGGAGGTGTCAGTGGATCTCACGAAGCACGCATTCTTTGAGGGAAGGATCGTCCCCCTGAGCGAGGCAAGGATCAATATTGCCACGCACGGATTCTTATATGGTACCGCCGTTTTCGGTGGACTGCGGGCATACTGGAACGAAGAGAAGAAACGTCTCTTCGTTTTTCGTCCCTATGACCATTTCCGCCGGTTACTGCACTCGGGGAAGATGATGGCGATGGAGACGAAGTACGACGAGGAAAGCCTGATCCAACTCACGCTCGATCTTTTACGCACCGACAACTGGCAGCAGGACTTGTACATGCGCCCCACCTTTTACAAGGCGGACATCGGCATCGGCGTAAAACTGCACGATTTGAAGGACGAGTTCTGCATGTTCGTGATGGCGTATGAACCATACGTCAAGAACGACACGAATGCGCACCTGACCATCTCATCCTGGAAGCGCATCGATGACAATGTCATCCCCGCGCGCGGGAAGGTGGCGGGCGCGTACGCCAACTCCGCGCTGATAAAAACCGACGCCAACCGCGCAGGCTTCGACGAGGCGCTGGTGCTGGACAATAACGGGCACGTCTCGGAAGGGTCGGCGATGAACATCTTCATGGTGCGTGACGGGATTTTGGTCACGCCGCCGGTGACGGACAACATCCTCGAAGGCATCACCCGCCGCTCCATCATCGAGATCGCTCGCAAGGAACTGGGTCTCGAAGTGGTGGAGCGCTCCATCGACCGCACCGAGGTCTTCATCGCGGAGGAGATGTTCATGACCGGCACCGCCGCGCAGGTGGTCTCTGTGACGAAGATAGACCACCGCCCTGTCGGCGCGGGGGTAATGGGACCCGTCACGACCAAACTGCGGACATTATTCGATGACATTGTCCGCGCGAAAAACCCGAAATATATAAACTGGAACGTGGAAGTGAAATAAAAAAGACCCTGGACGATGAAAAAAGCCCCTCTTCTGTTTTGGAGAGGGGCTGATCCTTTTTAAATTTACGGATTCTTCCTGAACCTGACCAGCGCCAGGTTCTTCGAGCAATCGTTGAACGTATCGAGGGTAATCGTATCGGAAAGCGGCAATCCAGCCTGGTCGAGGATTTGGATGAACAACTGGTCGTCGGAAGCGAGCGGCACGGAACCGAGGAAGAACTCAAAACCAGACCTGCCGTACACGGGGGCAATGCCGCTGACGGTCAGTTCGTTTTTCGTTTTGCCGTTGTAAAAACCTGTCAGGCGCACGGTGATTCCAATCACATCCGCGTTGTTGGCATCCACGACCGTGCCCGCCACGCCCTGCCAGTTGCAACCCGCCTCCGGGTGGATGATGGTGCTGTCCACGAAGGTGATGGTGGCGGAGAACGGCGCCTTGGGAGTTCTCGTCGGCGATGGCGTGATGGATGGCGTAACCAGCGAGACCGGGGTTACCGAAGGTACGAGCGTGATGGTCGGCAGGAAGGTGGGCGTCTCCGTCGCGTTTTGCGGCGTATTCGTCCATGTGGGCATCAACTGGATCTGCGTGATCGTCGGCGTGGGGGGCTGAAACGGGTCGGCGCGGTTCGGGTCGAGCGGATTGAGCGCCGAATTCGGCGCCAGATAAATTGCGACAAAATACAACCCCATGCAAAACGTAACCAGCAATACGAGGATGCTCAACATATCCCACAAGTCGAGCCGCGCCCCTCTTCGTTTGGGCGCGGGAGAATCTTCGTAGTTATAACTGCTCATCATTACACTCCAGGACTCATTTTTCACGGCAGGGAACCCTGCCTCACGGGGCAAGCGTAATCGTACTGTTTGCGCGCCTGTTTTCAAGCCATTTCTTCAGCGCCAGTTCCTGCATGGTCAACAGCGCATCGGGTGAGAGGGGGTGCGGTCCGCGTTCAACCGCTTTGAAAATATGGAACCCGGCATCGGTGGGGACGATCCCGCTCAGGCCGCCCGTTTGCAGGGCGAATACCGCTTCGTCCGCATTGGCATCGAGCAGGTAGCCCCGCGGAAGCCAGCCCAATTCTCCGCGAGTGACCGGGTCGTAACGAGCCGCCAGCGCATCGAAGTCTGCGCCGCTGTTGAGTTGGTCGAGTGCGGCGCGCGCATCCGTCTCATTATAGGTCAAAATCTGGCGCACGTGGATTTGTTCCATCACCGCCGGCACATCCGCAATGATTTTGTCACGCATCCACGCCGCTTCGATGGAGCGTCTCAACGCGACTCGGAAGGACGCATCGTTATACCCGTGAGCGGACTTCCATTCGGATAACATCCCCATCCCCCCGATCTCCGCCGCCAACGCCTCGATCCTCGACTGGAGGTCTGCTTCCGTTAAATTGAAATTCGACTCCCGCGCGGCTTGACTCAGCAAGACCAGCGCGATCAGATCCTCCAGCACGATGCGGGTCGCATCCTCCTCCGAAACGGTTTTGCCGAGCGAGGACTGCGCCGCGTTGAAGCGCGCCAGTTCCGCCTGGAATTCTTCGATGGTGATGTACTCGCCGTTGACGAATGCCGCCGAGGGCGGCGGGGTGGCAGTGGGAGGCTCGGGAGGGAGAGTCGGCTCGGAGGGTGTGGCAGTTCCCACCGTCGTGGATGAGGCGCAGGCGGTCACCCCCAGCATGAGGAGCAGAGTCAAAACGATCCGTTTGAAATACATTCCTGAAATTATACGTTAAAAACGCAGGGACACGGCGGCGCCGTGTCCCTGCAAAATCGTTCGTGGATTTTAGTAATCCATGCCCATGCCGCCCGGAGGCATGGCGGGAGCCTTGTCCTTCTCGGGGATGTCGGTGATGAGCACATCGGTGGTGAGGATCATCGCGGCAATGGAGGCGGCGTTCTCGAGCGCGCCGCGCACAACCTTGACCGGGTCGATGACACCGGCGTCGATCATGTTGACATACTTACCGGTCAGCACGTTGAAGCCGATGTTCTTGTCCTTCTTTTCGGCGGCGGTGCGGCGGACGGTGTCGATGATGACGGAGCCGTCTTCGCCGGCGTTGGCGGCGAGTTTGCGGATCGGGGCTTCGAGCGCCTTCTTGACGATGTTGATGCCGACGCGGATCTCTTCGTCGTCTTCGCCGTATTCCTTGGCGAGTTTATCCAGTTTGGAGGCGGCATTGATGAGGGAAATTTCACCGCCGGGGACGATGCCTTCCTCCACTGCGGCGCGCGCGGCGGAGAGGGCGTCTTCGACGCGGTGTTTCTTTTCCTTCATCTCGGTTTCGGTTGCAGCGCCCACGCGGACAATGGCGACGCCGCCGCTCAACTTGGCGAGGCGCTCCTGGAGTTTCTCGCGGTCGTAATCGCTGGTGCTCTTGTCGATCTCGATGCGGATTTCCTTGATGCGTCCTTCGATATCAGACTTCTTGCCCTTGCCGCCGACGATGGTGGTATTTTCCTTGTCGGAGACAATCTTTTCGGCGCGTCCCAAATCCTGCACGGTGGCGGATTCGAGTTTGCGTCCCATCTCTTCGGAGATGACCTGTCCGCCGGTCAGGACGGCGATGTCCTGAAGCATGGCTTTGCGGCGGTCGCCGAAGCCGGGGGCTTTGACAGCCAGCACGTTCAACATGCCGCGGATCTTGTTGAGGATCAGCGTGGCGAGGGCTTCGCCGTCGATGTCTTCGGCGATGATGACCAATTCGCGCTTGCCGAGTTGGACGAGTTTTTCGAGCAGCGGCACAATGTCCTGCGCGGCGGAGATCTTCTTGTCGTAGATCAGGACATACGCGTCGCTGATCTGGGCTTCCATGGACTCGGCGTTGGTGATGAAGTAGGGGGAGAGGTAGCCGCGGTCAAACTGCATGCCTTCCACGTACTCGGTCTCGAACTGCATGGTCTTGGATTCTTCGACCGTGATCACGCCATCCTTGCCGACCTTGTCCATCACATCCGCGATCAAAGCGCCGATTTCTTCATCTGCCGCGGAGTTGGTGGCGACGGAGGCGATCTCTTCCTTGGTGTCGATCTTGACGGAGTTCTTCTTCAGTTCCGCCACGACCGTATCGGAGGCGAGTTCGATGCCGCGCTTGAGGAGCATCGGGTTGTAGCCCGCTTCGAGCGCCTTCAAGCCTTCGTTCACGATGGCGTGCGCCAGCACGGTGGAGGTGGTGGTGCCGTCACCGGCAATATCATTGGTCTTGGACGCGGCTTCCTTCAGCAACTGAGCGCCCATGTTCTCGAACGGGTCTTCGAGTTCGATCTCCTTCGCCACCGAAACGCCGTCGTGCGTGATGGTCGGGGAACCGAATTTGCGGTCCACCGCAACATTGCGTCCCTTTGGACCGAGGGTGGCGGACACCGCATTGGCGACCACATTCATGCCGTTCTTAAGCTTGCGGCGCGCCTCTTCTGAAAAAACAAGTTGTTTTGCTGCCATAGTTCACTTCCTTTTTGTATGTTATCTGTCATTGCGAGGAGGGCGTTAGCCCGACGAAGCAATCTTCTTTTTACAGGGGGGCTGCTTCGCCGCTTCGCGTCTCGCAGCGACATGTTTTAGCCGACGATGCCGAGAATGTCGCTCTCGCGCAGGATGAGCAGTTTCTTGCCGTCCATTTTGACTTCGGTGCCGGAATACTTGGCGAAGAGCACGATATCGCCCACTTTCACATCCAGTGCGATACGCTCGCCCTTGTCGTTGCGGTCACCGGGTCCAGCCGCCAACACTTTGCCCTGCTGGGGTTTTTCCTTCGCGGTCTCGGGAAGAACGATGCCGCTCGCGGTCACTTCATCCTGCTCGACGGGTTCCACGAGCACGCGGCCGCCCAAAGGTTTGAACGAGATTTTTGCCATTTCTTGCCTCCAGTGGTGAAATTTTGGTTTTTTTTAAGTACGCATGAAATTAGCACTCAAAGGTCCAGAGTGCTAAAAGCAATATTACCTACTTGGAAGGGCAAAGTCAAGGGGGATTATAGAAATTCTTACAAAACTCTGACGGATATTTCACCGCTTCATCCATGACCCGAAACTGGTCTGCCACCCCCGGCGTTTCCCCCGCCCAATCCGCTATGGAGCGGAGGTCGGCGTGACCATCGGCGTCGCAGTCGGGCGGACACCCGCCGCGGCATTTGCCGCCGTATCGAAGGCGCAGATCCTCCGCACCACCACCATATCCGCTGCGATGTTCGGGTCCTGGATGTACTCCGAGGATTCGATGATTCCTGCAATATCCAGCGCTTCGGCGCAGTAACTTTGGCGCGGGGTGCTGAGTGCCGCCAGTTCGGAGGCATAGATGTCGTAGTAATACACCGTGGCTTGCGAAAGGGGCAATCCCTGCACCTCGGAGGGCACATCATTTTGCCCGCAGCCGCCGCGACCATCGCAGGATTCCTCTTCGGTGCAGCCGCGCACGGCGCACTTCAACGCAAGGATGCCCGTCTCGTAATTGCGGTTCTTGTGATACAGCACGCCCAACTCCCCATACAGCACGGAATTATTTGGCTCGAATTCGATCGCCCGCTGGATGTTGCGGATGGCGATGAAGAACTCACCCATCTGGGAATAGGTCCTTGCAATGGAAACATACGGACCCGGATTGCGTACTCCCAACTGCTGGTTGATGCGCGCGGCTTGCGCAAAGTATTCCAGCGCCTTTTCGTATAATTCGCGCTGGACCTGCTCATTGGGACTTCGGAATGCAAGCACACGGTACCCAGCCCCGGCGCGGAGATACAGGAAGGTCAGGTTGGGGCTGAGCGCGATTGCCCGGTCATACGCCTGGATCGCAAGCGCATACTCGCCCAGCGACTCCAGCACGTAAGCATGGATGCGGTGCGCATCCATCAAGCTGGGATCGCGTTCCAGCGCCTGCTCCACGGTTTGGAGCGCCTGCATCCATTTCTGCTGGTCCACCAGCACTTCTGCATAGACTGCCAGGGCGAGCGCGCTGGAGTTGTCCAATTGCAGGGCTCGAACCGCCGCCTGCTCCGATTTTGTCCGCAGGGATTGTTTTTCGCGCTCATCCCTTGTGTAGGTCGCCTTCCAGTTCAGGGCAAGCGAATACACCGTATGGGCGTAACTGCTGTCGGGATTGAGTTCGATCGCTTTTTCTGCGGATGCGACCGCTTCGTCCAGGCGGACGAGTACTTCTTCGTTATTCACCAGGAGGGCGGTGGAGTATGTTTGGATGCGGGAAAGCTGTGCCAGCACCTGGGCGTTGTTTGGCTCCACGCGGGAGGCTTCGTTGTAGGCGGTCAGCGCCGCATCCAATTGACCGGCAGTGAAGTGCGCGTCGCCTTCGAGCGTGTAGGAGGTTGCCAGGCGGGTGGGTGTGGGGGTGGGCAGGAAGAGTGGTTTGATATCGCCCTGCTGGGTGAGGCGGATGATCCACACGCCTGCGAGAATCAGCACCACCCACAGGAACATGCGGTACACACTGGAATCATTGCGGCGTCGGAAGAGGGGTCGTTTTTGTGAAATTTGCATGGGACGAACACTTTATTGATGAATGAACTTTCGATTCTGATTGCGGTCTGCGGACCGGGTCAGAGTGGATATTGCTCCGGGGGTAATGAAAAGCCCGGGCAGGGTGGCAGGCTGACCCTTAGGGGGGAGGCGCGGTCGGGGTGGACGTCTGGTCGAGGTTTTGCCGGCAGCGGTCAATTGCCGCGTTGGCGTTATCCACTGCGAGCGTATCCGCCGGGATGCGGGAGATGATCAATTGCGCGATCTCCAATGCCTCGCCGCACTGGTTCAGGCGGGAGAGCGCGAGCGCGTAGGTGAAGTAGTATTCGGCGACGCGCGGGGAATTTGGGACAAGTTGGATGGCTTCCAATTGGGCGCCGTCCTGTGCCAGCCCGCCCTTGACGACATAGCCAAGTTGTTCGACTGACTCGGTCCAGTAGGCGTTGCGGTAATACATGACGCCGAGGTTGCCGCGCAGACTGGCGCTGGAGGGGTCATCCCCAACAGCGGACTCGGCGTATTGCATCGCCAGCCCGTATTGACCGATGGTGGCGTAGGTGCGGGACATGTACAGGTCGGGCAGGGGGTCCTGCGGGTTGAGCGCGTTGGCGCGGGTATAGGATTCGATTGCCTTGTCGTACAGACCCAGGATACGGTAGTTGGATCCGATGAAGAGGTGCAGGTCGGCGATGTTGGGGTTGATGGCAATTGCCGCCTCATACTCGCGGATGGCTTCCTCGTAATTGCCGGTGGCTTCCAGAATGATGCCGCGCGCGCGGTGGATTTCAAGCGTGTTTGGTGCCAGCGCCTGCGCCACGCGGGACTCTTCGGCGGCTTTTTCGATGCCTTCGAACGAACCGACGCCGGCATAATATGAATCCACCAGGATTTCGGCGTAGTAGGCGTGCGCCAGCGCGTTGTTGGGGTCGAGTTCCAATGCGCGCTTGATGTCGCTTTCCGCCTGCAGGTAATCTCCCTGAAACCCCAGCGCCCATCCGCGGACGGCGAAGGCCATGGAGTTGGTCGGGTTGAGCAGGAGCGCGTCCTCGGCGCTGGTCTGCGCCTCCTTATACTGACCGGCAAAAACCAGCGTTTGCGCCAGTTTGATGTGCAGGTAGGGGTCGTCGGGGCGCGAAAGGATCGCCCGCCGGTAGGAATCGATGGCGGGCAGGAGTTTGCCTTCCTTGAATGCCGCCTCTGCCTCCGCCGCCAGCGCTTCCGGCGCGATGGTGGCGGTTGGCGTTGGAACGCCCAACGGTTGGATCGCGGGGACGATGAAACTATTGATATAGAAGAACGCCGCAACCAACAGGAAAAGCAAAATGATGCGGAACCAATTGGGCTGGCTCCGGCGTTTGTTCATGCTCCATTTACTTCCTCGCAGATACATAAAATCATATTACCATTCGCGCGAAAGCAAAGTCAAGCAGGGGCGGGGCATCTCTTATTCGCCTCTTATATGTGTTTTTCCTGGATTGACAAAAATAATCCGGCTGGAGTATAGTTGTTATAATGTTATAACATTTAGGAAAAGAACAGGCTCCCCCATTTATGAGAGACTCTAAAATTCGAGCGGCGGCGGTGCAGTTTTGCGTGGTGGCGGATGTCGCTGCAAACCTGCAGACTTGTCTGCGGATGATCGACGAAGCGGCAAAGCACAAGCCTGATGTGATGGTGCTGCCTGAATTTGTGAATCACATCGCCTGGTATAAAGA
>Ga0208244_101714_pt1 | contig 10423 bp, 12 predicted proteins | sample SubbioCR12Aug_5A_FD_184828 | JGI IMG/M metagenome (GOLD analysis project Ga0208244, IMG submission 184828) | Serpentinite rock and fluid subsurface biosphere microbial communities from McLaughlin Reserve, California, USA - CR12Aug_5A (SPAdes) | ecosystem: Environmental > Terrestrial > Deep... | reverse complement strand
CATAGCCGGAACCCGCAGCAACGTTGGCGGCCCAGTTCCCCGGATCAATGAACCCTACCGTTACAAGGAATCCCGGACCAATATATTTGAGGATCTCGAGACCGCCTAATTTCGGCGCGTGTTTTTCGAAGAGTCTTTGTAATATCACGGAAACCCTATTCCCTGGTGAGTATCTCCATGATCTCCCTGTACCGCGCAGCGGTTTTTGTCACTATCTCATCAGGGAGCGCCGGTCCGGGCGGTGTTTTGTCCCAGTCAAGGGTGAGCAGATAGTCCCTGACAATCTGCTTGTCAAAGCTGTCCTGACCCCCTCCGGGCTGATAATCCCTTGCCGACCAGAACCGGGAGGAATCAGGGGTGAGGATCTCGTCAATGAGTATCAATTCGTTCTCATACATGCCGAACTCGAACTTTGTGTCGGCAATGATGATGCCCTTCTTCTCTGCGATCTCCCTTGCCTTTGCGTAAATGCTCAAGCTGGTATCCCTCAGTTTTTCTGCAATTGCCTTGCCGACGATCTTCTCAGTCTCCTCAAAAGATATGTTGATATCATGGCCCTCCTCCTCCTTTGTGGAAGGGGTAAAGACGGGCTGTTGCAGTCTTGACGATTCAACAAGACCCTGAGGCAACCTGATGCCGCAGACCGTGCCCTTTGCCCTGTATTCATTCCAGCCGCTTCCCGAGAGATAGCCCCTCACAATGCACTCAACAGGCATCGGTTTTGCCTTTTTTACCAGCATGCTTCTGCCTTCGAGCATATCCCTGTATTTCCTCAGCTCAGACGGAAAATCATCCACATCCGTTGCGAGGATATGGTTTTTTATGATGTCTTCCATCTTCCTGAACCAGAAAAGTGATATCTGGGTCAGCACCCTTCCTTTTCCCGGAATACCGTTTGGAAGGACCACGTCAAAAGCGGAAATCCTGTCAGTGGCGATAAGGAGCAGATATTCCCGCAGGTCATAAATGTCCCTCACCTTTCCCCGTTTCGGGATGCCGATATCCGGCATCTCCGTCCTCAGCACAACTGTGTCAGCAGCCATTGTCTTCCTCCTTTAGCCCGGTAGTGTGATATAATAATTCATGGCGATACGAGAAATCAAAACATATCCTGAAAAGGTGCTGAAGCAAAAGGCTGCGCCCGTGGAGAACATCGACAGGGAGCTTCAGCGTCTGATAGATGATATGCTCGAGACCATGTATGCCGCACCCGGCATAGGCCTTGCAGCGCCGCAGGTCGGCGTATCGAAAAGAGTGATCGTGCTCGACGTGAGCCGCAAGGAAGAAGAGAGAACACCCGTTATCGTTCTTATAAATCCATTGATTACCGAATCCGGGGGCGAAGTCGAAAGCGAGGAAGGATGCCTCAGCCTTCCTGGATACATCACCGCAGTAAAGAGAGCGGAAAGGGTTTTGGTGCAGGGCCTCGACAGGGAGGGCAGACCGGTGGAGATCGAGGGTGAAGGACTCCTCTGCAGGGCCTTACAGCACGAGATCGACCACCTCAACGGCACCCTGCTCATCGACAGGATAAGCGGCATAAAGAGAGAGTTCTTCAAGAAACGGTTCCAGAAAGCTCTTTTAAAGGTCTGACCGGGACGCAGGAGCTGATTTGTCCATTGTATTCTTCGGCACGCCTGAATTCGCAGTCCCTTCCTTCAAGGCCCTCATAAGGTCGGGGGAAGATATCAGTCTTGTTGTAACACAAACGGACAAGGTGAAAGGCAGGGGACACAAACTCTCACAGCCTCCGGTCAAGGTCGCAGCGCTTGAGGCAGGCCTCAGGGTGACGCAGCCGGCCAGGCTCAAAGATGAAATGTTCCTCTCAGAACTTGTTTCTCTCAACCCTGAGTTCATTATTGTAGTCGCCTACGGCAAGATACTGCCGAAAAAAATCCTCGACGTGCCCGGAAGGGCTTGCATAAATGTCCATGCCTCCATCCTGCCGGAATACAGAGGCGCAGCGCCCATTGCCTGGGCTATAATACGCGGTGAGAAAAAAACAGGGGTCACCACCATGCTCATTAATGAAGAGCTTGATACCGGGGATATACTGTTACAGCGGGAGATCGAAATCAGCAAGGAGGACACAGCGGCCAGCCTCGGACGGAAACTCTCCGAGCTGGGCGCATCGCTTCTGATCGAGACCATAAAGGGAATACGGGAGGGCTCCATTAAGCCTACGCCGCAGGCAGGCAAGACGAGCTACGTCCCTCCCCTCAAAAAAGAGGACGGACATATAGACTGGTCAAAAAGCGCTGAGGAAATATCCAACCTTGTACGCGGCATGCAACCATGGCCTGGAGCATACTGCCGCATCGGCAACGAAAGGGTTACCCTTCTGAAGACAATGCCTCTGGATGGTCAGGGCACGCCGGGAGTCATATCGCGAATCGAAAAGGACGCTTTTATCATCGGCACAGGTCACGCCCTTCTCTCGATTCTTGAGCTTCAACCTGCGGGGAAAAAGGCGATGTCTGCTTCAGCCTTCATTAATGGAAGAAAACTTGCGAAAGGGACGCCTGTACAATGACAGGGAAGTTGATGAGAGGCATATCCCTGAAGATCCTCTATCCCCTGTTCATGCTCCTCGGCTCCTTTTCACCGGATAGAAAAGAGAGGCTACAGGGCCTTATTATCGGGATGAACAATAGATTCCTGAAGATGGAGAAGCACAAGGCAAAACGGATACTCCTTCTCCTTCCCCATTGTCTCCAGGTCAATGAATGTGACATCCGCCTCACCTATAACATCTATAACTGCAAGGGATGCGGGAAATGCGAGATTAAAGACCTGATCCGGATCGCGGATGACAATAACCTGAACCTCTTTGTTGCCACAGGAGGAAACCTTGCGAGGAAGATAGTGAAGGACGTTCATCCCGAGGCCATCGTTGCAGTGGCCTGCGAGAGGGACCTGAGCAGCGGCATTGCCGACTCCTATCCCCTCCCTGTATTCGGCATCCCCAACGACCGTCCTTACGGCCCGTGCTTCAATACAAAGGTGAGCCTCGAAAAAGTGAAAGAGGCCATAGAGTTCTTTTGTAAGGGTTAAGTATATGGAAACCACGAGAGAACTGGCTATAACAGCCTTGCATGAAATCTGGCAGGGGGGAAGGAAACCAAAGGATGTCCTTGAAGATCTTTCGGAATCCCTGGACAAAAGAGACAGGGCATTCCTTATGGAACTTGTTTATGGAGTGGTGAGATTCAGGGACACCCTTGACTGGGCCCTGGAAGGATTTCTCAAGAGACCTTCCGGCCTGGGTCAGGATACCCTGAACAACCTGAGACTTGCCGCCTTCCAACTGCTCTTTATGAGGGTGCCGCATTGGGCTGCAGTGAACGAGGCAGTCGAGCTGGAGAAAAAAAAGGGCAGGCCTGAACTGGTAAATGCAGTGTCAAGGAACGTTTTGAGGAACCTTGATTCGCTTATGGAGCGACTCAGGGGCATGAAGGCCGACAAAACCGTAAAATGCATTGCTGCCCTTACCTCTCATCCCCAGTGGCTTATAAAAAGGTGGGTCAAGCGCTTCGGCGAGGATGAGACCATTGAGCTTGCTGAGGCAAACAACAGAATCCCGCCGCTTACTCTGAGGGTAAACACCCTTAAAGGGATGAAGCGGCAGGTGATCAATGAACTTTCACGGATAGGTATTGAGGGTGAACCCACGGTCTTTTCCCCTGTGGGCATAAAGTTGAGAGGATTCCATATCTATAAGGAGATATTCTTTCTGAAAGGCCTGATAATGGCGCAGGATGAGGCATCACAACTCATCTCCTATCTGCTCGACCCCCGGCCAGGGGAAAAAATACTGGATGCATGCGCTGCGCCGGGAGGAAAAGCAACGCATATCGCACAAATCATGCAGGACAGGGGCGAAGTCGTGGCAGTTGACAGCGACAGAAAAAGGATGGAGCGTCTCATCGAAAATATCTCAAATCTCGGCCTCTCTTCAATTAAAGCCGTTCACGCAGATATCCTGGAATATACGGCGCAAGAACCCTTTGACAGGATACTCCTCGATGCGCCGTGCTCTTCCCTGGGGGTTATAAGGAGGCGCCCTGATGTAAAATACCGTCATAAACCCCAGGACCTCCTGAGGTTCAGGACGAACCAGCAGAAGATTCTCCGCCATGTCTCGAAGTTCCTGAAGCCGGGCGGCGTAATGGTCTATTCCGTCTGCTCAACAGAACCTGAAGAAGGAGAAGAGGTCATAAAAGAATTCTTGAATGAATCTGAAGATTTTTATATTATAGACACATCGCTTCCATTCCTGAAGGGGTTTGTAAAAAACGGTTTCTTAAGGACATATCCCCACATACATGATATGGATGGATTCTTCGGAGTGAGGCTTTGCAGGAAGGCTTGAGAAAAATAATAACGATTCCCCTGTACGTGCTTGGCTTTGTCCTCATGGGCCTCGCCTCAGGGTATCTCGCGTTCAAAATCCTCAGCTTCAGCAAGACCGTGGAGGTTCCCGACCTCAGCGGCAAGACACTGGTGGAAGCCAATAGCCTCCTGACCAGGCAGCGGCTCCATCTGAAGGTGGAAGGCGAGGAATATAATCCAGTCATCGTTCCCGGCAGTATTGTGAGACAGGACGTGCCTCCCGGGAATAAGGTGAAAGAACTGCGTGGGATCAAAGTCTTTCTCAGTAAGGGGCCTAAGGTCTGGTCCATTCCGGAACTCACCGGCCAAATCCTTAATGAAGCAGAGTCCATGGCGAGCAAGAGCGGCCTGAGGGTTGAAAAAATTATCCGGCTTCGCTCCAACAGCGTTGAAAGGGACAGGATCATCGCACAGAAACCTCATCCCGATGAACCCATGGCAGGAGGCCCGCCCCAGAAGCCTCAGGACATCCCCGGTCATCGCGGCCTTTCCCTTATTGTAAGTTCCGGCCCCTATGACACGGTTTACTTCTGTCCCGATTTCACCGGCAAGACAAAGGATGATGCAGCAGGTCTCGCTGAAAAACTCAGGCTTATTCCGGAGTTCGCCGGCTCCGGCGAAAGAGTGAGGGCCCAGAAACCGAAACCGAATTCCCTCGTAAAATCAGGAGAGACCATTCATCTCCAGCTTGAAGGAGGATAAACCTCAATGACCAGAATAGCCCCCTCTCTTCTCTCCGCCGACTTCATGCGGCTTGGCGAAGAGATCAAAGCAGCGGAAACTGCCGGTGTTGATATGCTCCATCTGGATATCATGGACGGCCATTTTGTTCCCAATATTACCATAGGCCCCTTTGTGGTCGAGGCCGTCAGAAAGATCACAAAACTTCCCCTTGATGTCCACCTCATGATCGAAGAGCCGGACAGGTATATAGCGGATTTCATTAAGGCAGGGGCAAATTATCTCACCGTGCATATGGAAGCTTCGGTCCACCTCCACAGGACCGTCCACTGGATAAAGGACAGTGGCGTAAAGGCAGGGGTTTCCCTCAATCCCGCGACCCCTGTATGGAGTCTTGATCACATCCTTCCCGACCTGGATCTCGTTCTCCTCATGTCGGTGAATCCTGGATTCGGGGGACAGGCTTTTATTCCACGCGTTCTCGGCAAGATAAAAACTCTGAAAGATATACTCAGGGAGCGGGGTCTGCAGATTCTTATAGAGGTTGACGGGGGAGTGAAATACGATAATGCCAGGGAAGTGGCTGATGCAGGCGCAGATATCCTTGTCATGGGTTCTGCCTTTTTCAATTCCGAAAATTACAGCGAACTCACGGCAAAATTGAGGAAGGCGCTAAATGCCTGAGAGTATTTTCCGTGAAGCAGAACGGATGAGGGAGAACTCCCGCTTCAGGGAGGCCCTGTCATTGTATAAGAAAGCCTTGAGAAAGTATAAAGCCGCCGGTGACTGCAGCGGACAACTGGGCTGCCTCCTTTCCATAGGAGATACCTGCAGGATGATCGGCGATTTTCCCCGGGCAGCGGATGCCTATGCCGATGCCCTTTCGCTGAGCAAAAAAACACGGGAGAGACTGATGTCCGCCGATGCCATGGTAGGTCTGGGTTTATCACAAAGAGCGCTGGGTGACTGGCAGAAGGCCTTGAAATTGTTCTCCGGAGCAAAGAGGATATACAGTGAGAAATCCGACAGAAACGGAATCGCCTTTACACTCTGGGCCGAAGGCGGCGCCTTCAGGGTGGGAGGGAATATAAAAAACGCCATCAGGTCTTTTAAGGACGCAAAGAAAATCTATCAGTCCCTGGTCGAGGATAAAGACGCCCCAAAGGGGATAGCATACTGCCTCTGCGGCCTGGGAGGCGTCTCCAGGGTTGCAGGTCTCTTTGATGATTCCATGGAATATTACTCCTCCGCCAACAGACTGCTGTCCTCATTGAACGACAGATTCGGCGCTGCCTATTCACACTGCGGGATCGGCAACGCCTTCAGGATGACGGGGGACTATGATATGGCGATGAAGCACCTGAAAAGGGCGGAAACCATTTACCGGCGCATCGGAGACATTGTGAGTTATTCTTATACTATCTGGAGCGAAGGCATGACTCACATGATGAAAGGAAATTTTAAAAAAGCTCAGGAATGCTTCAAAAAGGCATCTGCCAACTTCAGAAAGACTAAAGACAGACGAGGAATCATCTATTGCAGGCTCGCATCGGGGGAAGTGTCGTTTTTGTTAGGAGAGGATAGTCGTTCAAAACGGTTGCTCACAGAGGCCCTCAACGACGCTATGAAAAACCATTTTGCCCTTGAAACCTGCCATTCCAGGGCGCTCCTGGCTTTCGTTGACAGCGGAAAGACAAACAAATCGTGCTATAAAGGGCTCGGTCTGAAACTGAGGTTTGCCTCTCTCCCCTTCAATATCCCCTGATGGGTTGCAGATTTATGTTTACGGATTTCATGACCAGAAAAGCTAAAATCTTCAGTCGGAAGAGGCTCTTGCAAAAGTCCGGGGGAAAGCCCTTTTGTCATTCTGAGCTTGTCGAAGAATGATGGAAAATCAAGCACTTATGCCACCCATTCGACAGGCTCAGGGTGACAATTCAAGGCTTTTGCAAGAGCCTCATAACGCCTAAAGAGAAGAGGAGACTTTGTGGGTATCCTGAACATTCCAAATATTCTCACCATGTCAAGGATCGTGCTCATTCCCATGTTCGTGACGTCGGTAATTTACCGCAGATATGATTATGCATTGTACCTCTTTGTCATCGCTGCGCTCACCGACACCTTTGACGGGCTTATTGCCCGGCTGAAAAGCCAGAAGACCCCCCTCGGAAACTTCCTTGACCCTCTGGCTGATAAATTTCTCCTTGTTACGTCCTTTATTCTGTTTTCCATTTACGGGCTTGTACCAACCTGGCTCACCATAACCATCATAAGCAGGGATGTCATCGTGGTCACGGGATGGGTCATCCTTTATGTCGTCACCCATACGGCAAAGGTCGAACCCACCTTCCTCGGAAAGACGGCCATCACCTGTCAGCTCGTGCTGATCTGCTATATTCTCCTCGAAATCAATCTCCCCCCCTTGCCTGACATACACCCCTATCTGATATGGATCACCGCTATGTTTACAATACTATCGGGACTGCATTATATTTATAGGGGACTGAAACAGACCAATGTCTAAAAATCATGGCGCTGAAATAGAGAAGGTTCTTCCCGACAGTCCTGCCCACCTCGCAGGGCTCGCAGCCGGCGACACCATCATTTCGATAAACGGCCGCCTCATCTGCGATGCCATAGATTTTATGTTCCACAGCAACGAAGAGGAGCTGACCCTCGTCACCCAGAGAAAGGATAAAAAGGCAACATTCAAACTTTCCCTGGGGGAGGGACAGAATACCGGCATAGAACTAAAACCCTTTAAGGTTAAGACCTGTTCCAACCGGTGCATCTTCTGCTTTGTGAACCAGCTCCCCAGAGGGCTGAGAAAGTCCCTGTATGTGAAGGATGAAGACTACAGGATGTCATTCCTCTACGGCAATTATATCACCCTCACCAATCTCTCGGCGCAGGACAAGAAGCGCATCGCGCAACAGCGTTTGAGCCCCCTGTACCTGTCCATCCACTCAACGAACAAGGCGCTTCGCAATGCCATGCTGGGGAATCCGAAGGCGCAGGATGTCCTGAAGGATATTGAATTTTTCAAGGAGCATAAGATCAGGATGCACTGCCAGATTGTCCTCTGCCCCGGCTATAATGACGGCAAAGAGCTCGAACGGTCCATACGGGACCTTTATAAATTCTACCCCTATGTCTCGTCCATGGCGGTTGCGCCGGTGGGTCTCACCTCCCACAGGAAAACAGCGCCGAAACTGAAGGCAGTGGAGAAGGAGGACGCGCTCAGGGCGCTGGAACTCATTGACTCGTTCCAGAAGAGATTCACAAAGAAACATGGCGAGCCTCTTGTGTACGGCGCGGATGAGCTTTACATTAAAGCAGAGAAAGAGTTCAAACCCCTCATGGAATATGGCGAATTACCCCAGATCGAAAACGGAGTGGGCATGGTCCCCCTCTTCCTCCATCAGGCAAAAAAAATAAAGATCCCCCAGGGCAAAGGAAGCAAAAAGTTCATTACCTTTACCGGGACCTCCTTCTTTCCCTACCTGTCAAGGTTCATTGATAAACTTAAAAAGGCGGGCATGGACATTGACGCCGGAGCGGTCGAAAATACCTTCTTCGGCAAGAGTGTAACCGTTGCCGGACTTCTTACCGGAAGGGATGTGATGAAATCCCTTTCTGAAACGGTAAGAAAAGATGATATCTTGCTGGTGCCTGATGTTGTTATGAAAGAGGGAGCCCGGGTCTTCCTCGATGATGTGACCCTTCATGACCTGGAGGAAATTCTCGGGATAAAGACAGTGGTGATCGCATCAACGCCCAAAGGGCTCGTTGATGCCGTTACGGCATTATGATTCCCTGATTTCACTCTGTGCCCTCTGTGATCTCTGTGGTTAATTGTGAAGGATGAAAAGGAGTCTTATGAAAATCAGCGGCAAAACAAAAGTGGTCGGTCTTTTCGGATACCCCGTTGAACACAGCCTCTCCCCCGCCATGCACAATGCAGCCTTTGAACATCTTAATCTGGATTACTGCTATGTAACGTTCTCCGTCAGACCCGAGCTGCTCGAACATGCAGTAGAGGGCATCGGGGCATTGAACCTCAGGGGCGTTAATGTCACGGTTCCCCACAAGGAAAAGGTGATCCCTTTCCTTGACCGGATGAATGAAGAGGCGTCTTTCATCGGGGCAGTAAATACGATACTGAATTCGGACGGCGTCCTCGTCGGTTTTAATACTGACGGCAGGGGCTTCATGGAATCCCTTGCAGAAGCAGGCATTGCCCTGAGTGGGAAGACCGTCCTGGTAATCGGCGCCGGCGGGGCTTGCAGGGCCATAAGCTATTATCTCAGCCAAAAGGCTGCAAGCCTCCTGATCTTTGACATAGACGAAAACAAGGTTTCGGGGCTTGTGGGCGACCTCAGCGCAATCCGCTCTAATGTCAGCCGCGCAGGGAATCTGGAGAGTCTGCACGGCGCCGATATCGTTATCAACGCCTCTCCCCTTGGCATGAAAGATAACGATCCTCCCCCTCTGAACCTTTCCCTTATTACCGGGAAAATAACCGTTTGTGACCTCATCTACAAGGAGACCCCTCTCCTCAGGGCTGCCTCTGAAAAGGGGTGTAAAACCCTGAATGGTCTCGGCATGCTCCTCCATCAGGGCGTTCTCGCCTTTGAGCTATGGACAGGGATAAAACCGCCTGTGAAAATCATGCGCGCTGCCATCACGTAAATTTTGGTACATTTTTTGCTTTACTAAGACCTTTTTGTGTGATAATATTTTATTAGTGAAGAGCATATATGAGCATGTCCGGCGTTTGCCGGGGAATCTGAAGATACTATGGGGTTTTGTATTCATGTCCGCGCTCTTCATATTCTTCATTTTTTTTTCCGATGAGCGGGAGTCCCGGAGGGATTTCTCCATAAGCAAGGCGAGTTCCTACATGGAAGGCTTCAGGATTGTATCCAAAAAAAACGGAACGGATTCATGGGTCATCACCGCCCGCAGGGCTGACTTTTCGAGGGATGAAACCCTTGCAAGGATGAATGCGGTGACCATGGACATAAAAAAGGAAGGGGTGGTTCTGAATGCAGACCACGGCACTTACAACATGAACACCCGGGACCTCAAACTGGAGGACAATATCACGATACAGATTAAAGATTCCGTCATCCATGCAAAGAATCTTTCCTGGAACCCATCCGGGGGAATACTCTCTGCCGAGGGAAAAGTTCAGCTGAAAGGCAACAAGTTTACCGTAGAGGGAGAAGGACTGACTGCGACCGGGGATAATACAGTCAAGTTGATGCGAAATGTCAAAGCTATCTTCTATTAAGATCCCAAAGGGATTATTCCCCATTGTCGTCATTTTCCTTGTCGTGACGGCAGG
>Ga0208244_101713_pt1 | contig 10426 bp, 6 predicted proteins | sample SubbioCR12Aug_5A_FD_184828 | JGI IMG/M metagenome (GOLD analysis project Ga0208244, IMG submission 184828) | Serpentinite rock and fluid subsurface biosphere microbial communities from McLaughlin Reserve, California, USA - CR12Aug_5A (SPAdes) | ecosystem: Environmental > Terrestrial > Deep... | reverse complement strand
CACCTCGCCACGCCGGAAGTCAACGTGTGCACCATCGAGGATCCGATCGAGATGATCGAATCCTCCTTCAACCAGGTGCAGGTGCAGCAGAACATCGACATGACCTTTGCCGCCGGCGTGCGTGCCCTCATGCGGCAGGATCCGGACATCATCATGGTGGGCGAGATCCGCGACCTGGAGACGGCCGACATGGCCGTGCAGGCGGCGCTCACCGGCCACCTGGTGCTGTCCACGCTGCATACCAACGATGCGCCGACGGCGGTGACGCGCCTGCTCGACCTCGGCACGCCGGCCTATCTGCTCAACGCCACGGTGCTCGGCGTGATGGCGCAGCGCCTGGTGCGCACGCTGTGCCCGCATTGCAAGAAGGCCTCGCCCATGACGCCGGAGGAGGAGGATATCTGGCAGGCGCTGGTCTCGCCCTGGAAGGCCGCCAGGCCGCAGCAGGTCTATCGCCCGGTGGGCTGCCTGGAATGCCGCATGACGGGCTACATGGGTCGCATCGGGCTATACGAACTCATGCTGATGTCCCCCGAAGTGCGCAAGCTCATCACGCCGACCACCGAGCTTGCCAGGGTACGGGAGCAGGCCTACCGCGAAGGCATGAAACCCCTGCGCATTTCCGGTGCGATGAAAGTCGCTGCCGGCGTCACCACCCTCGAGGAGATCCTGCAGGCCGCGCCGCCGGCGCAAAGCGAGTGACCAAGCCCCGGTTCTGGCGCTTCCGCTAGTAGCGGTTGCCGCTGCCCGGACTGTAGAAGGGCGGCCAGCGACCGAGCGAGTTCTCCAGCATGATCAGCTCGGCGTCGGTGTGGTTGATGACCTCGGCAGGCGCCATCATCTTGCTGCTCTTGGCACTGATGATGATCGGGTGGTCGTGGTGCTTGGTCTTGATCGTTTCCTTCTGCTTCGGATCGCCAGTGGGCGTTACTTCGGCCTCGCCGTAGCACAGGCAGAAATAGGTGCGCGCTTCTTCCGCTTCGATATAGCAGCCGGTGCCGCGGATGCCGATGGTGGCGGTGGCGGTGACGATGTTCAGGTTGCGCGGCCTGTTGTCGCGCCCCTTGCCGAAGACGCTGAGAATGCTGCCCGTGAGGATGCGCATGACCTGCGCGCCGCCGCTTTCCTCGAACGTGACCTTGGTTTTCTCGCGCTGCAGGAAGGCGTCGGGGCCGATGATGAAGACGGCCTCGCCGCCTTCGCCGGTCATCACGGTCTGTCCCGGCTTGATGTTCAGGCCGATCGAGGCGCGCGTGGCATCCACGCCCACCGGGCCCCTGATGCGGCGGAATCCCGGCGTGGCGGGCAGCGAGCCGGCGGCGAGGGCATCGCGCACGAGGCCGAGAATGCCGCCTGCGCCAAATGCGCCGGCAGCAGCCAGCTTGATCAGGGTTTCGCGGCGGGGCAGGCGTTCATTTTCCGTGTCGTTCATATCGGCGTATCTCCAGTGAAGACCGCTATTCTCCCCTATTTGCCGAGCAGGCGCATGGCTCGTTCAAGGCCTTCCAGCGTCAGCGGGAACATCCGGCCGCCCATCAGGCTGTGCAGGACCGAGATGGAGTGGCGGTAGGGCCACAGGTGTTCCGGCTCCGGGTTGAGCCATACGGCATGGGGGTAGGTGTCGAGCAGGCGGCGCATCCAGGTGGCGCCCGATTCCTCGTTCATGTATTCCACCGAGCCGCCCGGCTGCAGGATCTCGTAGGGGCTCATGGTGGCGTCGCCGACCAGGATCAGCTTGTAGTCGGGGCCGTACTTGTGCATGACGTCCCACAGCGGGAAACGCTCGGAATGGCGCCGCCGGTTGTCGCGCCAGACGTGGTCATAGACGCAGTTGTGGAAGTAGAAATATTCGAGGTGCTTGAATTCGGTTTTGGCCGCCGAGAACATCTCCTCGCAGACGCGAATATGGTCGTCCATCGAGCCGCCGATGTCGAGGAAGAGCAGCACCTTGACCTTGTTGTGGCGTTCGGGGCGCATCAGCAGATCCAGCCAGCCGGCATTGCGCGCCGTGGCGGAGATGGTGCCATCCAGGTCGAGCTCCTCGTCGGCGCCCTCGCGCGCGAAGCGGCGCAGCCGGCGCAGCGCCACCTTGATGTTGCGCGTGCCCAGTTCCACCTTGTCGTCGAGGTTGCGGTACTCGCGGTTCTCCCACACCTTGATCGCCGTGCGGTTGCCGGCCGATTCACCGCCGATGCGGATGCCCTCCGGATGGTAGCCGTGCGCGCCGAAGGGGCTGGAGCCGCCGGTGCCGATCCATTTGCTGCCGCCGGCATGGCGCTTCTTCTGCTCCTGCAGGCGCTTCCTGAACTCTTCCATCAGCTTGTCCCAGCCGAGGGCCTGCAGCCTGGCCTTTTCCTCAGGGGTCAGGTGTTTCCTGGCCATCAGGCGCAGCCAGTCCTCGGGGATGTCAACCTCCAGGCCGGGGATGCGCTCGACGCCCTTGAAATACTCGCCGAAGGCCTTGTCGAACTTGTCGTAGTTCGACTCGTCCTTCACCAGGCAGGTGCGCGAGAGAAAATAGAAGTCGTCGATGCTGTGCCCGGCGACGTGCTTCTGCAGCGCCTCCAGCAGGGTGAGGAATTCCTTGGTCGAGACCGGCAGCTTGCTGGCCTTCAGGTGATGGAAGAAGTCGATCAGCATGGATGATTAATTGGGGGCGTTTGGGTTGTTGCTGTATATCTCGCAGCGGTTGCGGCCGCCGCGCTTGGCGGCGTACAGCGCTTCGTCGCAGCAGCGCAGCAGGTCGTCCGGCGTGCGCGCATGATCGGGATAGGCGGACAGTCCGCAGGAGATGGTGGCTTCAAGCCGGAAATCCCCGAAAGGCACCCGCATCGCCTCGAAAGTCTTGCGCCAGGACTCTGCGCGCTCGATGGCAATGCCCAGCGGCATGCGCGGCAGCAGGACGACAAACTCCTCGCCGCCATAGCGGCAGGGGACGTCTTCCGTCCTGATGTTGCCCCAGAGCACGGCCGCCAGTTCGCGCAGCACCTTGTCGCCGGCCTGGTGGCCGTAGGTGTCGTTCAGGTTCTTGAAGTGGTCGATGTCGATCATGACCAGCGAGAGGGGGTAGCCTTCCCGCTTGGCGCGCGCCAGTTCGCGTTCCAGGGTTTCGTCCAGATAGCGCCGGTTGAAAAGGTTGGTCAGGCCGTCGCGCACCGCCAGTTCGCGCAGTTCCTCCTGCAGCCGGTGAATTTCCTCGAGCTGGTGCTGCAGCATGGTGTTGGTTTCCTTGAGGTCGGTCTCCATGCGCTTGCGTTCGGAAATGTCGTGCTTGATGGCGACGAAATGGACTGTCTCGCCCTTTTCATTGCGCACGGGCGCGATGGCCATCAGTTCCGTGTACAGGCTGCCGTCCTTGCGCCGGTTGACGATCTCGCCACGCCATACACGGCCGGCGCGGATGGTGTTCCACAGGTTGTCATAGTAGGCTTTGTCATGGCTGCCGCTGTTGAAAATACGCGTGCTCCGGCCGACCAGTTCCTCGGAAGCGTGGCCGGTGATGGCGGTCAGGGCCGGATTGACGTATTCGATTAGCCCGCCGGGATCGGTGATGGCGATGCCTTCCGCCGCTGCCTCGATGGCCGCGCCGCGCGCCTGCAATGCCGACTCCAGTCGCTGGCGCTCGCGCAGATCGGCGATGGCGACGAACAAGGCCGGTTGATCGTTCAATGTTGCCAACGTCGCGGAACGCTGTGTCAGGATCGGTTTGCCGTCGCGCCGCACGAACTCGATGACCTGGTTGCGGACGGAACCGGCGGCCTGAAGTTCCTCGAGAAAGCGCTGGCGCGCTGCCGGATCGGGGTAGAAACGCGTGACATCGCTGCCGATCAGTTCATCCACTGGCAGGCCGCCCAGTTCAGCCGCAGTCTGGTTGGCGTAAATGACCTTGCCGTCTTCGGGACGGGTGATCAGCAGGGCGATGGGCGTCGTGTCGGCAATGGTGCGGAACTTGGCGTCGCTTTCACGCAGATCGGCCTCGACCTGCTTGCGTCCGGCGATTTCACGCCGGAGCTTGCGCGTCAGGCCGAACAGGCCGAAGAGGACGGCCGCCAGGATCAGCGCTATTCCCGTGCTGGCCGCCAGCGCCCGGGTCATGCGCGGATCGGAGGCGGACGCCGGGCTGTAGAGGAACCCATCAAGGGCGAAGTCGCGCGACAGCATGCCGAGTTCCGCATAGGTGTCGGCGATGTGCCGCCAGCGGTCGGGGCTCATGTAGCCCAGGTCGACGAGTTCGGATTGCAGCAGCGGCACCATCCTGTTTGCCTCGAACAGGAGATGGGCGCGCGCGTGGCGCCGGCTGTACTGTGCCAGGATCAGGTCGGCGATCTCCTCCGGGTGCGCCATGGCATAGCGCCAGCCCTTCAGGCTGGCTTCGCGGAAGGCGCGCACGCGGGCAGGGTGTTCGGCCAGTTCCTCCGTCGAGGTGAACAGGTTGTCGCCGTAGAAGTCGATTCCCGCCGTGCGTGGCGTGAATTCCAGGTGGCGGAAGCCGCGCTGCTCGAAGAAGAAGGGTTGGTCCGTGCTGTAGGCCGTCATGACGTCGGTGTTGCCGTCGATCAGGTCCTGATGGTCGAAGCTGTGCGGCTTGACGACGAGGCGGCTCTCGTTCAGGCCTTCCTTGCGCAGGAAGGCATAGATTTCGTCGGCATGCGGCTCGATCATGAGGCGCTTGCCCGCCATGTCCTGCACCGAGCGGATACCGGCATCCGCTCGCGCCACGAGGATGAAGGGCGAGTGCTGGAAGATGACCGCCAGGACCACCACCGGCTTGCCCCCAGCGCGCGCGAGGATCAGCGCGGAATTGCTGACGCCGTACTGGGCGCGGCCAGAGGTGACTTCAGCGACGGGGTCGATGGCCGGCCCCGCTTCGACGATGGATACGTCAAGACCGGCGTCGCGGTAATAGCCCTTGGCGGCGGCCGCGTAATACCCGGCGAACTGGAACTGGTGTTGCCATTTCAATTGCAGGACGACCTTCTCCAGCGCGCCGGCGGGCAGGGGCAGCAGGGCAAAAAGGAGAAGGAGAACTCGCATCAGCGGTTCTGTCTGGCCATGTACACGAGACGTTCGAAGAGGTGCACGTCCTGCTCGTTCTTCAGCAGCGCGCCATGCAGCGGCGGAATGGCCGCCTTCTGGTCCTTGGCGCGCAGCGCCTCGGGCGGGATGTCCTCGGCGACGAGCAGCTTCAGCCAGTCGAGCAGTTCGGAGGTGGAGGGCTTCTTCTTCAGGCCGGGGATGTCGCGCAGTTCGAAGAATACCTCCAGCGCCTCGCGGATCAGCGTCTTTTTCAAATCGGGGAAGTGCACGTCGATGATGCTCTGCATCGTCTCCTTGTCGGGAAACTTGATGTAATGGAAGAAACAGCGGCGCAGGAAGGCGTCGGGCAGTTCCTTCTCGTTGTTGCTGGTGATGAAGACGATGGGGCGGTGCCGGGCCTTGACCAGCTCGCGCGTCTCGTAGACATAGAACTCCATGCGGTCGAGCTCGCGCAGCAGGTCGTTGGGGAACTCGATGTCGGCCTTGTCGACTTCGTCGATGAGGATCACCGTCGGCGCCTCGGCGCTGAAGGCCTGCCACAGCACGCCCTTGACGATGTAGTTGGAGATGTCATGGACGCGGCTGCCATGCTCGCCGCCGAGCTGGGAGTCGCGCAGGCGCGAGACGGCGTCGTATTCGTAGAGGCCCTGCTGCGCCTTGGTGGTCGACTTGATGTGCCATTGCAGCAGCGGCAGGCCGAGGGCCGCGGCGACGGTCTCGGCCAGCATGGTCTTGCCGGTGCCCGGTTCGCCCTTGACGAGGAGGGGCCGCTGCAGGGTGATGGCGGCATTGACCGCCAGCATGAGGTCCGGCGTGGCGACATAATCGGTGGAGCCTTCGAATCGCATTGTGAGCATCCATTGGGGAGAGAGGGCCAATTATGACCGAAGGAAATCCCGCGGGATAGTTGCTGGCGATGTGATTTATCCAACGCTTGGAGAGGGGCTATTCGGCGCGAAGCGCCGGCAGCATATTCGCTACAATGCAGGATGGATTGACTGCCCGCCTTGCGAAACTTCAGGAGCGACGATGGATGTGACGGATTTCTTCGATGCCGATTTGTCCGATGCAGCGGCGATCGAGACCCTGCGGAACATTTCCGTGCCGCCCTGCCCGGAAATCGTCGTCGAGCTGCTGCGGGAAGCCCGCAACGAGGACGTCGATTTCATTCGCATATCGCGGCTCATCACCGGCGATGTGGCGTTGGCGGCGGCGGTCATGAAGTCCGCCAATTCCCCCTTCTTCGCCCTGCGCCGCAAGGTGCAGTCCGTGCAGCAGGCGGTGGCGGTGCTGGGATTGCGCAACCTGCTGAAGATCGTCTACGGCGTCGTGCTCAAGCAAAGCCTGGGCGGGGCGGATGCGCCGCAGATGGCGCGCTTCTGGGAACGCTCCAACTACAACGCCGTCGTGTCGGCCTATCTCGCCGGCCGCCTGCCGGGCATTTCCTCGGATGATGCCTATACCTTCGGCCTCTTCCACGATGCCGGCATTTCCATCCTGATGCAGAAGTTTCCCGACTACAGGCAGACGCTGGTGCAGGCCAATGCCGCCCCGTTGTCATTTGCGTCAGTGGAAGACGAGCGCCACCACACCAACCACGTCGTCGTCGGCGCCCTGCTGGCGCGCAACTGGTACCTGCCCGACCAGGTGGTCTGGGCCATCCGCTATCACCACGAACCCGGCGTCTTCACCACGCCGCGCAAGCATGCGACGCCCGATGTCTGCCTGCTGGTGGCGATCCGCCTCATTTCCGAACATATCGTCGCGCGCTTCCTCGGCTACCCCGACGATGCCGAGTGGGAATGCCACAAGGAATCCGCCCTGGCCCACCTCGGCTGGTTCGAGGACGACATAGACGACCTGGCGCGCGGCCTGGCGGTGGGCCTGCGCGAGATACAGGCGTATCGCGGGGGCTGACTTTTCAGTAAACGCCCCGGTCCGGCCATTCCGCCCCACCTCGCAAAATCCACTTGACATTACGGGGGGGGGGGTAGGATATTCTTCCCGGCGGCATATGCGGATGGCAAGGTATGACGCCGATTGTCGATCACCGTGCGCTCCATAAGGGCATTCTAAAACAAGGATGGACCGATGCGACTTGGAAAAAACCAGCTTTTCTTCTTGATGTGGGCCGCCTCCTTCGTCGTGGCCTTCGCATTGCCAGACAACCCGGGCCAATCAGCGGTTCTTGGCGGCATTATCAGCGCAATTGGCGCAATCGTTCCTGCTGTCGGCAATGTCAAACATATCAGCGCCATACCCGAAGTGGCCTCGGCCTACTTTGCCGTCATGTGGATTCTGGCGTTGATCTGGATTCCGCCGTACTTCTCCCTCACCGATGAGCAGATCAACTCCTACGAAAAGGCTACCAAGAGAAAAACGGCGTTTTTGTTTTTTCCGGCATTGCTGATTGCAGTTATTTGGCTTCTATTTTTTCTTCCCCCAACTGAGCCGGGAAGAATCTTCAAAGTTATGTTGCATTCTCGATTCGGCCTTGGCTTGATTGGGGGAATCTTATTCAGCAGTGTGCCGGCATTTATCAGAGGGATGCGTATGTGGATTCATTACCTTCCCCGCGTCCTCAATGAAAGCAACGAGTCCAATATTAAAGGAGGTTCTTGATCATGCCGGAAGCCAATCAGAATAATCAAATTGTCATTACTATCTTTGGAAGCGGAATTGGCGCATACGCCACGGCGATGAGCAATGCCCTCAATAGTGCAGGGGCCCCTGGTTGGTTACAAGGCAAGTTTGCGGTTATAGGTGCAACAGGAGATGCTCTCAAGGTTGCTGTCGCTGTAAATGGCGGCGATCCCGAAACGATTGGTCGATCGGCATTGGAGGCGATTGGTAGTGTTCTTGGCGGAACGGTTGGAGGTATTGTAGGTGGTGTAGGTGGGCCAGTATGGGCAGCGGCTGGGGCAATTGCTGGCGCTGAACTGGGTAGCAGTTGGGGCGGAAGGGTTTGGGAGGAATTGACATCAAATGAACCCCAGCAACTGCTTCAAACTTGGGAAATAGAGGGTCTTCCGACCATGGAAGCCGTCACGGAGTTTGTTCCCGCTGAACCCGCCGAATGGGAAAGGCAGTTCGATTTTGGAAATACCATGGACCTCGAAGGCTGGACCGACTACTTCAAGAACAGCGAAGATATCGGACCGTGGTGGGGCTCGCCAATAGTTCTTGATCTTGATGGAGATGGCGTAGAAACGGTATCTGTCGATGGCGGTGTGTACTTCGACCACAACGACGATGGATTCATTGAGCGAACCGCCTGGGTCGGTGCCGACGATGGATTGCTGGTCCTCGATCTCGATGGCGATGGAAGGATTTCTTCCGGGCGCGAACTGTTTGGGAGCAATACTCTCCTGGCAGACGGCTCGAATGCCGACAACGGGTTTGCGGCTCTGGAAGAATTCGACAGCAACGCTGACGGCGTCATCGATGCGCTCGATGCCATCTGGGGGAATTTGCGGGTTTGGCGGGACTTGAACGGAAATGGCGTCTCGGAATCGGAAGAACTGTTTCTGCTTGGCCAATGCGATGTGTCATCGATATCGCTCGGGTACGCAAGCACGGGGGTTGATAACGAGCTGGGCGGCACAGATTGGCAGACCGATTCGCAAGGAAATCAGCATCGTCAAATAGGCAGCTTTACCCGTACGAACGGAACGACGGGTATAGCTACCGACGTATGGTTTGATCGCAATCCCACCCGGACCATTGTCGAAGACTGGGTGGAGGTTCCTGAAAATATCCTCGCCCTGCCCGATGCTCATGGTAGCGGCACGGTTCGTGATCTGCGCCAAGCTATGGCACTGGATGCGACGGGTGAGCTGCAACAGATGGTCACCGCATTTACACAGGAACAGGATCGGAATACGAGAAGCGTCCTGCTGCAGCAGATTCTTTTCAGATGGACTGGGGTTGAGAACATAGACCCGGCGAGCCGCGGCATATGGATGGATGCACGCCGATTGTCCGCAATGGAAGAATTCTATGGAAGAGATTTTGTAAGTACCAATTACGATCCGATAACAGGCGATCTCGTTTCCTCATCGGATGTCAACGGAAGAAACAATGCCGTTCTGGATGAGGGGTTCATTCTGCTGTCGGAACGTGCTTACGCTGAACTCATGGCGCAGACTCATCTGCAGCATCTGTTCGATGCAATTGGATACGTCTGGAATGCAGAAGAAAACCGCCTGGATGCGAACTTGATTCCTGTTGCCGATCAGCTATTGGCGTACATGTCGACCGACCCGGTGTCCGGTAGACAAGAGCTGAGCGAATTCGTCAGATGCTTACGCGGGTTCGGAATTGACCAATCACAGTCATTCCAGCTGTTCGGTGATTATCTGGTTGCGCAAGACGCGGCCTTGGCGGATGTAATTGAGAACTCAATCGGCATCAACGTTTTCGTTGGCACTGACGCTGACGATGATCGTTACATGAGCTACTCATTGCACGTAACGGATTGGGAAAGCTACATGAGAACGGCAGGGCTCGGTGCTTACGGTCTATCCAGGGAAATGGTTGTATCAGGAGAAGTAGGCAACGATAAAATCTCCGGTGGGGATATGAGTGATGTACTTAGGGGAGGGGAAGGTGACGATACTATTTCTGGCGGTGCTGGCGATGACATCATAGAAGGCGGTGCGGGTAATGATGTACTGAGAGGCGATGAGGGAAGTGATATTTATATCTTCTCACCAGGGTTCGGGCAAGACGATTTATATGAATCGAACACAAGTGGTTATGGCCCCGACAACGATATTGTTAGATTTACGGCTGGAATATCTCCAGAGGATATCGAAGGAGGGCAGGTCGACTTTACGGATCTGATAATTACTGTACGGGGCACTACAGATCAGATCAGGTTTTGGCACTGGTATAGCGACAATCCGGAAGGAGTTGAGCAATTTGAGTTTTCAGATGGAACTGTTTGGAATGCCCACATATTGACACTTCTTGGCCTACTGGGGACCTCCGCAAATGACAATATATCCGGAACGGAGGCCAATGATATTTTAGGTGGAAGAGCTGGAGACGATTTTTTGTATGGGGATGCTGGCAATGATGTAATGGACGGTGGCTCAGGAAACGATTACTTGGTTGGCGATGTTGGTGCAGATACCCTAACCGGGGGAGCAGGCAACGACACCCTGGACGGTGGAGACGGCGCCGACACCTACCTCTTCGCCCGCGGTTTCGGCCAGGACACCATCTACGAGTACGACGAAGGCAGCGGCGGCAACGACATCGTCCGCTTCGCGGCCGACATTCAGGTTGGCGAGGTCGAGCTCTCCCGCAACGAATCCGACCTGTTTATCCAGGTGCTCGGTACGGGAGACCAGATCACGGTGTCGGGATACTACTCGGATCCTTC
>Ga0208244_101712_pt1 | contig 10434 bp, 8 predicted proteins | sample SubbioCR12Aug_5A_FD_184828 | JGI IMG/M metagenome (GOLD analysis project Ga0208244, IMG submission 184828) | Serpentinite rock and fluid subsurface biosphere microbial communities from McLaughlin Reserve, California, USA - CR12Aug_5A (SPAdes) | ecosystem: Environmental > Terrestrial > Deep... | reverse complement strand
GGGGTGGGGTCGGGCTGGACGATGGGGTGCTCCGGCGGTGGCGGATCGACGAGAGGTGGGATCGGGGGTTCCGTGAAGAGGCTCGTCTCGATGATGTGGTCGTAGACAACGGGGGCAGGGGAGAGGAGCATCAGGAGCGCGAGGATGAGCGCGGGCAGGAGGAGGGCGGAGACGGGCGCGGAGAGGCGCTGGAGTTCGATGACCGCGGCCTTGTATTCGCGGGTGTTGCGGGGTTTCTGGAACCCGGCGACCATGCGCGCGAGGCGGCGGAGGTAGCTGGGCTCGGTGTAGTCGGGCAGCAGTCCCGTGGGGGGGAGAGTGCGAAGGGCGGATGTGGTGTTCATGTCGGCCTCCTTTCGGTTGGGTTCAACCTCTATACGAAGGCCGTGGGGCGCGTCTTAAAAAAAGTTTAAGGGACGCGAAGGAAAAAAGAGGGCGGGGGATAACGTCCAGCGCGTAACGCGCAAGTTTGGGGAAAGGCGGCAGACGCCTGAACCCGGAAGTCAGGCGGCAGGTGGAGGAGCGGAAACTGGGGCGCGGGGTGCGTCCGCCTTAGAGGCCCATGTCCTCGTTCACGACGAGCACGTGCATGTCGGTGAGGGTGGGCTTGCTGTCGATGACGGTGGTGACGTGGCAGATGCGCTGGGGGGAGTCGCAGTCGCAGCAGAAGCCGGTGGAGGCGCAGGGGGTCTGCTTGCCGAGGCGCATGGCGTTGGGCGGTGCGGACTTCTCCTTGATGCGGCGGATGGCCTCGGTGATGTCGCCCTCGACGATCTTGTTGCGTCCGACGACGACGATGACCTTGGACGGCCCGTAGATCATGGCGGCGACGCGGTTGCCGTTGCCGTCGATGTTGACGAGGCAGCCGTCGAGCGTGGCGGCGTTGGTGCCGGTGAGGAAAAGGTCGCAGGTCTGCTGGCGCTTCATGACCTCCTGCTTCTGCTCAGGGGTGAGGTCGGGGAAGCCGTGGTTGAGGATTTCCTTGCCCTGCTCGGCGAGGAGGGTGGTGAGCTTGAGGTCGGCGACGGAGAGTGAGCCGCCGAAGCCCACGTTGCGGGCGGGTCCGGCCTGCCGGAGGATGTAGTCGGCGGCTTCCTGCGCGGTGGCGCAGTAGCAGGCGGTGAAACGCTTCTTGGTGAGGTTCTCGACCAGTTTGCGGCATTTCTTCTCGGAGGTCCACGCGTTGAGTTCGAGGGTGCGGGGTTGCATGGGAAAAATCCTTTCGGTTCGGTCTTTGGGCTGGATTATGCCGCACGTCGCGGGCGGCGTCAAGGCGGAGGGAGGGGAGCCTCCTTCGCCAAAGGCTACGGCGGCCAGAGGGGGGAGTGAGCAATGGGTAATGAGTGATGAGTGATGAGCGGTGAGAATCCGAGAGAATTCGGGCTGCCGGGTTCTTGGACTTTTTGGTCAGGAATCGGGGCTTACTGTTGTCGGGTCTAAACAACACTGTTGTTTAGACCCGACAACAGTGTTGTTTGGATCGTGCAACAGTGTTGTTTTTTTTCGGGAGGAGGGCAGGCGGCGGGGATTAGCCACAAAAGATCACAAAGTGCCCAAAGCAACGGACGGCGGGGCGGTTTTCTCCCGCCAAGACGCCAAGACGCGGAGTTGGGTGGGCGGGCTGTGTCGCCGGAGGAGTTGGACGGGGATGTATGTGGGGTTTGTGAGGGTATGTGTGTTGTCGGCTGATAGAGCAAGACCCTTTCTCACGGAGGCGCGGAGAACACGGAGAGCGTGCCGGTGTTGAATGGCAGATGGCGTCTCGGGAGTAGAAAGCAGGTATTCATTAAGTTTTGTTCTGGTTTTTGATCGTCCGGGGTGGTAACGTGTCACGTCAAGATGACGGTACGTTCTCCTCATACAAACTGCGTAAACGTGTCGGAGATAGCCTTTAGGGCCATCTTGAACTCTGGCTTGGTAAATGTCGGCGGGAGCCCCTGTCGCTGCCTGCTCATTTCACACGATGTCGTCGTGCTGAACACAGGATCTGTTTGAAGGGGTCTTGCATGAACTTCATCCACACGGCAGACTGGCAGATCGGGAAACCGTTCGCAGGTATCGGGGACGCGCACAAGCGGTCGCTTGTGCAGCAGGAGCGGATCGAGGCGATCAAACGCATCGGGCGTGTCGCACAGGAACACTGCGCGGAGTTTGTGCTGGTCGCCGGCGATCTCTTTGACTCGACGAGTGTGGACAAGTCAACCGTCTCTGCGGCGTGCAGTGCCATCGGGCAGATCGGTGTACCGGTGCTCGCGATTCCCGGCAACCACGACCATGCCGGTCCGGGAAGCGTTTGGGAGCAGGAGTTCTTTAAGCGTGAGCATGAGGCACTGGCCCCTAATCTGCGTGTGCTGTTGGATGCCGTTCCGGTCGAACTGGATGCTGCGGTGATACTGCCCTGTCCACTGTTGCGCCGTGCGGTCATGGCCGATCCGACGGATTGGTTGCGGACGGCTGAGACGTTTGTCGGTCTTTCGCCGGACAAACCGCGTATCGTGCTGGCCCACGGCAGTACGCAGACGTTTTCCGGGTCTTGGGCGGATGATGAGGAGGGTGCTGCTGCCAGCAACCTGCTGGAGTTGTCGCGTCTGCCCGTCACGGAGATTGACTACATCGCGCTTGGCGACTGGCATGGGAGCAAGCAGGTGGACGCGAAAGCCTGGTATGCCGGCACACCGGAACTGGATCGGTTCCCGAAAGGCGGTGAGCATGATCCTGGCAATGTCCTGGTTGTCGAGGCGCGACGGAGTGCGGTGCCGCTTGTGACGCGGGTTGTGACATCTCGGTTCAGATGGAACGAACTGACCTTCGATTTCGCGGGTGACACATCGCTCGGCATTTTGCAGGAGCGGCTGGCCGCAGTGCTGGGGGCGCGGGCGAATGAAGATCTACTCCGGCTGTCGCTCACGGGATCGCTCGGCATCGAAGCGGCGAGCCGCCTGGAGGAATTTCTTGAATCGTTGGGTGCCCGCCTCCTGAGGATGAAGCTCTTGAACGGGACGTTGGTTGCGCCGACGGATGCCGAACTGCAGGCGTTGACCGCGCGCAGCGGTGACCCCCTGATTGCCTGCGTGGCACGCAAGCTCGTCGAACGGGCGGTTGGAGAGAGTGAGGACGCTCATGTCGCCCGGATCGCATTGCGGGAACTCCATGCGGCATGTACACAGGAGGCGCGGATATGAAGCTGATTTCGGCCACTGTGCGCAATTACCGTTTGCATCGCGAAGTGACTGTTGCTTTCGATCCGTCTCGTACTCTGATAGGCGGTGCGAATGAGACCGGCAAGAGCACGCTGATCGAAGCCCTTCACCGCGGGCTGTTCCTCAAGGCCAACGTGACGGGCGAAGCCCAGAAGAGCATGGTGTCGACGATTCATAACGGCCATCCCGAGGTCGAAGTCCGTTTCGTCGCCAAGGGCGCCGAATACCTGATCATGAAGCGCTTCAGCGGCGCGAATGGCTCGACGCACTTGACGAAGATCGGCGGCGGCACATGGCGGGGTGAGGAGGCCGAGGGGCGGTTGCATGAGCTGCTCGGCGTGACGGGCGTTGGCAATCGCGTTAACTTGGAACGAATCAGGAGGCAGTGGGCGCACCTGTGGGTGTGGCAGGGCATGAGCGGGAACGACCCGACCGTGTCGGCGGTCGGTCAGCAGACCGAGTTGCTCCAGCAGCTCCAGCAGGCGGGCGGCGCGGTCGCCATGCAATCCGAGTTCGATGCGCGCGTGGCGGCTCGCTTTGGGGAGGACAAAGAGCGGATCTTTGTCCGGGCCGGAACTGCAAGGACGGGATCGGACTTGGCTCGTGCACAAACGGACGCCGAGCAGGCGCGCGCGGAACACGCCGCTGCCTCAGAGCGCTTGGCGCGCTTGGAGCAGACGGTTCGGGAGTTTGAGGAGGCTGCGGCGACGGCCCGGCGCGCGTCTATCGACCTTGAGAAGTTGACCGAGCAGAGGACGCAGACTGAGGAGAAGCTTGCGCAGGCCGAAGAGTTGAGCCGGGACGAAGAGCGGCAGTCGCAGGATGCCGAGGGCACAGCCAGCAAATTGGAGTCTTTGGAAGCCGTTGAAAACGACATTCGGGGGCTGAGGGAATCTGTTGGCCGGTTACAGGCGTCTTTGGCTCCCAAACGAGACAAAGAGCAGCACCTTGTTCAAGCGTGTTATGGCAGTCGCGAACGGGGGGCTGAAGCGGAGGGCAAGTATGATGAGGCCCAGACGAGCACCCGTTCTGCTCGGTTAAGAAAGGAGCTAGCCGGTTCTTGGGTTGGGTGGTTCGAGAAGCAGGCCCGTGAAGCCGAGTTGAGAACGCGTTTGGAGCGCGTTCAGGCACTCGAAGCTCAAATCGCAGGCTACAGGTCAGAGTTGTCTCAACTTCCCGCCATTAACCGCAATGCTTACTCCACCTTGCAGGATCTGGAAAGCAAACGGGCACAGGCTCACGCTGCGCTGAATGCTATGGCAGCGGAGATTGAGCTTGTCTCAGCCCATGCGCCTGTGAGGGTCGGCGGTTGCGATTTGGCCGTCGGGCAGCGTCAGATGATAGTCGAACCTGCCGAAATCAGCATTGACGGTTCTTTTTGTTTCAAGGTTTACCCTGGAGGCGGGGATGGCCTGACAAAAGCACGCGAGGGGCTGCGTCAGGCGCAAGATCGCCTCCAGCGGTACTTGGATAGTCTCGGCGTGGCCTCGGTAGGTGTCGCCGCAGAGGTTTTTGCCAAAAGGACGGAACTGGAGCGCAAGAGCGCGGAGGCTGAGGCGGCTTTCTCCGCACTCGATCCAGAGGGTTTGGCGGAAAAGTGCGGTGAAGCGGATACAGAGCTCGCCGCAGTGACGGCCGATGTCGCTCGCCGCATGGAGCAACTGGAGTGCCAGGAAGGCCCCGCATCAATGACAGATGCCAAAGCCTTTCTTCGGCGCGAGGACAAGGCACTTCGCGACATTGAAACCGTTGAAGTTGATGCCAAAGCTGCGCGGGACGCCGTGTGGGCCGAACAGAAAGGCCTGACGGCGCAATTGATGACGCTTCAGGCTGACATCGCGAAAGACACTCAGAAGCTAACGGGGTTTGAAGCGCAGTTGAAGTGGTTGATGGACAGCCATGGTGAGGATGCGGTTCGTGCGCAGCGGCTGGCGGGGGCGCGTCAGGAGAAAGAACGCGCTGACGACGCGTTGGCCACGACCCAAGCGGCGCTGGCCGCCTTGCAGCCCGACCAGTTGAGCCAGGCCTGCGGCCGGCTGCAGCGGGCGATAACGGCGAAGGATCAGGAGCGTCAGGATGCCAAGCGACGGCAAGACGTCAGTCAGGCCGCGCTCCTGTCGGACGGCACGGAAGATCCCCATGCCGCGTTAGCGCAGGCTGAAGCCAAGCGAGCTTCTGCCGAGGAGAATCTGCGTGTTGTGACCCGCAAAGCGCAGGCTGTCGCTCTGATCGACGAGTTGTTCCAGCAGGAGCAACGCGCGTTGGCGGACCGGTTCTCGAAGCCTTTGGCGGAAAAGATCGGCGATTATTTGAAGCGGCTGTTCGGGCCGGAGGCGCGGGCTGTAGTGACCTTTGAGGACAACGCCTTTAAGAGCATCGAACTTGTGCGCTCGACCCAAGGCGGTGCCCAGCCGTTCGACAGCCTGAGCGGAGGTGCCCGCGAGCAAGTTGCGGCTGCTGTGCGTTTGGCGATAGCCGAACTGCTTGCCGCCGGCCACGACGGCGCGTTGCCCGTCGTTTTCGACGATGCGTTCGCCTACTCCGATCCTGATCGCGTCAACATGATGCAGGGGATGTTGGATCTCGGTGCTTCGCGCGGTCTGCAGGTTATCGTCCTAAGCTGCAATCCATCCGATTATGCGGGTTTAGGCGCTCGCTTGGTAACACTTTCGGTTTAACAGAAGGGAAAACACCTATGAGCAAGCAAGTTCCGTTTACGATTAAGATCTTTGTAGCCGATGGCGACCCGGATGGACTTCGTGTGGTGGAGCGTAGCAATTGGACAGGTAAGGCTCTGATATTTCCGAGGGCTTTGTATCCGCAGGTTCGCGGTCGGCCAGAATTTCAGCAAACAGGCGTGTATCTGCTGCTCGGGCCTTCCGCAGACGGCAACGGAGAAATGCTGTACGTCGGGGAGGGAGACCCCGTAAAGCCTCGACTCGAAGATCACTATGTGAAGAAGGACTTTTGGACGCGGGCTGTCTTCTTTGTTGCACCTGGCCAGTTGAACAAGGCTCACGTGCAGTTTCTTGAATCGCGTCTGGTCGATCTTGCCGGTTCCGCGAAACGCATGACTTTGGACAACGGCAATAAGCCGATGGAACCGACCCTGTCTGAGGCTGATCGCGCCGATCTGGAAGTTTTTCTTGATAACATGTTGGGTGTGCTCCCTGTGTTGGGTGTGCAGGCTTTTGAGCAGAACGCGGGTAGTATTGGGCCTAGCAACTTGGTGCTCTTCTGTAAGGGGCGCGGCGTGTCGGCATCCGGCTATGAAACCCCTCAGGGTTTTGTTGTGAGGTCTGGTTCGCAGGCGGCTGATAGCGAAACGCCATCTCTGAAGGGGTTCCTTATCGTGGGGCGAACTCGTGCCGAGCTGCAAAAGAAAGGGGTATTGGTTTCCAAGTCAGGTAAATTGTGCTTCACCCAGAACTACACATTTAATTCGCCATCACTGGCTTCAGCGGTTGTACTCGGTCGTGCTTCAAATGGACGCGTCGACTGGAAGGACGCTGCGGGTCGGACGCTGAAAGAGCATCAGCACGCTCAGGCGGAAGGGTGATGGCACGGATAGAAACTCTTTGGGGGCTGTGATGGCGAGACGTAAACAGAACGGCAGTCCGCTTGATGTCTTTTTTGAGATTCTCCTGTTGTTCCCTTGGTGGGTGACGCTCATCTTGGGCAGCGGCCTATGGGTTTATCTCAAGTGGCAGCCGTCGCCGACGGGTTTCACTTTGGAGAAGCCGGTCATGATCTGGTATGGCCTGCAATTCTTGAAATGGTCTTGCTTTCTTGCGGCTTTCATTTCTGGGATCAAAACGCTTTCTCGCAAATCGCTCTTTGCCTCGGCAAAGGGTATTGAAGCCATCCGTGCGATGTCTTGGCGGGAGTTTGAGACGCTGGTGGGGGAGGCGTACAGGCGGCAGGGGTATGCGGTGGAGGAGACCGGGGGCGGCGGTGCGGATGGGGGTATTGACCTGATTTTGCGTGGCAAGGGACAGAAGGTTCTCGTCCAGTGCAAGCAGTGGAAGACGGTGAAGGTCGGCGTGAAGATCGTCCGCGAGATGTATGGCGTGAAGGTTGCGGAGAGGTCCGACCGCGTGATCCTTGTGTCTTCCGGGGCTTACACGCCGGATGCGGTGGCGTTCGCGCGCGGCAAGCCGATTGAGCTTGTGGACGGGAAGGCGCTGGTGGCGTTGATCCGCGAGGTGAAGGGGGCGTCGCAAGCGGTGGCGGTTGTCCCGTCGTGTCCGGTGTGCGGCGCGGAGATGGTGTTGCGCAGGGCGAAGAGGGGCGCGAATGCGGGGGACGCGTTCTGGGGGTGTCCTCGCTATCCGGCTTGCAGGGGTGTTGTCGAGGTGCGGTAGGGGCTAGAAGGACCGGGTTTTCAGGGTCGGGTGGCGAATGTGCGTCCGGAGCCGGATTTCAGGTAGGTCTCAAATTCCCGGGCGCGTTCTTCAGTCTTGAATGCGAAATAGGCGTCAATTTCCCACGGGATGAATTTTGCCGTATGGCTTACCTCGCCTCTGTTGTGCTTTTCGAGACGGGCGTTCAGGTCGGACGTGAACCCCGTGTAGTATTGGTCTCGGCGGCTGATTGACCGCAAGATGTAGGTGTAGAACATAACACGCCCGTTCTTTGCTGGGTCGGCATGTCTGGGTGATCGCCCGCCTCCGCCGCCCCGCCGGGGCGGACTACGGCGCGCAGCCTTCGCGTCTGGCCTTGCCAGCCGTAGACTTTCGCGGCAGAGCCGTGAAAGCGAAGGCTGGTGGGCGGTGAGGGACTCGAACCCCCGACATTCTGGGTGTAAACCAGACTCTCTAACCAACTGAGATAACCGCCCTCGGGAGGGAAGAGCGTATTATGCGGTTTAGGGGTGCGCGGATGCAAGCCCGATTTGGGCGGGTGAAGGGGGCGCGTTCGGTGTCGGCAGGAGGGTGTGGCTGTGGTAGAATGGCGGCATGGAAAAGAGGATACGGGATGAAAGGGGTTTTATGAAGCGGATGGTCTGGATGGTGTGTGCGGCGGTGTTGGCGTGGGGGGGCTGCAGGCGGACGGAGGAGGCGGCGCCGGTGGCGGCAGGCGGGGCGGAGGAGAAGGCTGAGCCGGTGGCTGTGGAGTTTGAGCGGATCAAGGGGCGGTGGGTCCGTCCGGACGGCGGGTACGTGCTTGAGATCAGGCGGCTGCTGCCGCAGAATGAGCTGGAGGCGGCGTATTTCAATCCCGGCCCGATCCATGTGGGCAAGGCGCGGCTTTATAAGGAGCGCGGGTTCGCGAAGGTGTTCGTGGAGCTGCGGGACGTGAATTATCCGGGCTCGACGTATACGCTGATTTATGACGCCGCGAACGACCTGCTGCGCGGGGTCTATTATCAGGCCGCGCATCAGCAGGAGTTCCAGATCGAGTTCGAGCGCCTGCCGCCGGGGCGGTGAGGCGGCGGAGGTTATCCGCGGCTGGCGTTGCGCGCCTCAAGGCCGGCGCGCAGTGCCGCGAGGTCGGTGTCGGCAGGTGCGGCACCTGACGCCACGGCGGCTTTCGCCACGGCGAACGAGACCTCGACGAACAGTCGGCGGTCGAAGGGCTTGGGGATGATGTAGCCGTTGCCGAAGGAGAGTTTCTCTTGCGGGTAGAGCGCCTGGACGTCGGCGGGGACGGCCTCGCGGGCGAGTGCGGCCAGCGCCTCGGAGGCGGCGACTTTCATGGCGGTGTTGACGGTGCGGGCCTTGGCGTCGAGCGCGCCGCGGAAGATGAAGGGGAAGCCGAGCACGTTGTTGACTTGGTTGGGGTAGTCGGAGCGGCCGGTGGCCATGACGTAGGGTTTGTCGCCCATCACGTGGGCCACGATGTCCGGGCGGATTTCGGGGTCGGGGTTGGACATGGCGAAGATGGCGGGGTATTCGGCCATGCCGCGCACGTCGTCGGCGGTGACGCAGTCGGCCACGGAGACGCCGATGAAGACGTGTGCCCCGCGCAGGGCCTCTTGGAGGGTGCGGGCCTGCGTGTCGGAGGCGTGGCGGCGTTTGTGGTCGGTGAGGTCGGTGCGGGCGGAGTGGATGACGCCTTTGGTGTCGCACATGATGAGGTCTTTGACGCCTGCGGCCTTACACATGTCGGCGATGCGGATGCCTGCGGCGCCGGCACCGTTCATCACCACGCGCAGGGCGTCGAGGGGGCGGCCGCACAGGCGGGAGTAGTTCATGAGGCCGGCGAGGGTGATGACGGCGGTGCCCCATTGGTCGTCGTGGAACACGGGGATGTCGAGCATGGCGTCGAGCGTGTCTTCGATTTCGAAGCAGGCGGGGGCGGCGATGTCTTCGAGGTTGATGCCGCCGTACATCGGGGCGAGCGCGAGCACGGCGTCGATGATGCGTTTGGGGTCGGTCTTGCCGGTGTTGGCGCCGTCTTTGCGGCAGTGGTTGAGCGGCACGGGCCACGCGTCGACGTCGCCGAAGGCTTTGAAGAGCACGGCCTTGCCTTCCATGACGGGGATGCTGGCGGCGGCGCCGAGGTCGCCGAGGCCGAGGATGGCGGTGCCGTCGGAGACGACGGCGACGAGGCTGCGTTTGGCGGTGTAGTCGAAGACGGTCTCGGGTTTGGCGGCGATCTCTTTGACGGCGTGCGCGACGCCGGGGGTGTAGGCGAGGCAGAGGTCGTTTTGCGTTTTGAGCGGCTTGACCAGCCGCATGCCCACCTTGCCGCCCTGATGGAAAGCCAAGACCGTCTCACGGTTCACCGGAACATTCGACATGACGCAGACTCCTCTTCTCAAAATCGTTCGTGTTCAGAAAACGGGGCAAGAGTTTAGCTTCCCGCGGGGACTAAAACCAGAACAAAAGGGAGGGGAGAGAAGGGAGGAGTTAGGAGTGAGGAGTTAGGAGTGGGCAGTGGGCAGTGAGCAGTTGGCAGATAGCGGGGGGAGAGAAGGGAGGAGTTAGGAGTGAGGAGTTAGGAGTGGGCAGTGGGCAGTGGGCAGTGAGCAGTTGGCAGATAGCGGTGGGAGAGAAGGGAGGCGTTAGGAGTTGGGGGGGCGGTCGGCGCGGAGGCGGTCGCGGAGGGTGGTGCGGCGTTCGCGGACCTGATTGGCGCGGATGGCGATGTTGACGGCGCGGGAGGAGCCGACGACGATGACGAGGCGCTTGCCGCGGGTGATGGCGGTGTAGAGGAGGTTGCGCTGGAGGAGCTTGTAGTGCTGGGTGTGGACGAGGACGATGACGGCGGGGGATTCGCTGCCTTGGGG
>Ga0208244_101711_pt1 | contig 10438 bp, 6 predicted proteins | sample SubbioCR12Aug_5A_FD_184828 | JGI IMG/M metagenome (GOLD analysis project Ga0208244, IMG submission 184828) | Serpentinite rock and fluid subsurface biosphere microbial communities from McLaughlin Reserve, California, USA - CR12Aug_5A (SPAdes) | ecosystem: Environmental > Terrestrial > Deep... | reverse complement strand
CCCCCTCAACGCCCCCCACACACCCGTCGTGCCCTCCGCCAAATGGAAACGCCCCCACCCCCTCGGCCACTATGCCTGCTTCGTCGAAGAGGTCGATGACACCGTCGGCCAGATCCTCGACGCCCTCGACACCCACGGCCTCGCCGAGAACACCCTCTTCATCGTCACCAGCGACAACGGCTACGCCCCCTACGTCGGCATCGTCGAAGGCGACGACCGCCGCAACGGCACCGGCGGCGTCAAAGCCCTCGAAGACAAAGGCCACTTCCCCAGCGCCAATTACCGCGGCTACAAATCCGAACTCTGGGAAGGCGGCCACCGCGTTCCCTTCCTCGTCCGCTGGACAGGCACCGTCGCCCCCAGCTCCGTCTGCCACGGCCTCACCGGCCTCCAAGACCTCTACGCCACCGTCGCCGAACTCACCGCCACCGACATCCCGCCCGACGCCGCCGAGGACAGCCTCAGCTTCCTCCCCCTCCTGCGCGGCCGCCCCGCCAACCGCCAGAGCATGATCCTCCACAGCGTCAACGGACGCTTCGCCATCCGCGAAGGCGACTGGAAACTCGTCGCATGGCGCTGGTCCGGCGGCTTCTCCGACCGCCAGAAGAAGCCCGACGGCACCCCCGTCCACGAAGGGCTCCCCGACGTCCAGCTCTACGACCTCGCCAACGACCCCGCCGAATCCGTCAACCTCGCCGAATCCGAGCCCGCCACCGTCAAACGCCTCCTCGCCCTCCTCGAAAAAAACGTGGCCGATGGTCGCACGACCACCGGCCCGATACAGGCGAACGACTCCCCCGTCAAGATCATCAAACCCTGACGCCTATCCCTGCTGCGCCTGCCGCTGCAGGCGCTTGAGCTGCCCCGCCACCGACATCTTCTGCATCGGGCTCATCCGGTCCACCAGCAGCACCCCGTCCAGATGATCCACCTCATGCTGGATCGCCCGCGACAGCAGTCCCCGCGCCGTCGCCGTTTGCCGGACGCCTTGCAGATCCATGTACGCCACCGTCACCTTGTCCGCCCGCGTGATCGGTGCGCCGATCTCCGGGAAACTCAGGCACCCCTCCTCGTTCCGCTGCTTCCCCTCCGTCGCCACGACCTCCGGGTTGATCAGCACCAGCGGCATCGCCACCGCCGCGTTCTCCTCGCGGCACGCCTCCTTCTCCATCTCCTGCGGCACATCGATCACGCACACCCGCTCCGTACGCCCCACCTGCTCCGCCGCCAGCCCCACCCCCTTCGCCGCGTACATGCTCTCCAGCATGTCCTTCACGAGCTGCAGTACCTCAGCCGTCACCTCCGCCACCGGCACCGCCTTCTGCCGCAAAACCTCATGCCCGAACGTCACCACCGGATAAATCACGTAAAACCTCCATTCAAGGGAATTAAGATAGGATACTCTGCCGCACGTTGACAACGCCAAAATGCGTCTCTCCGCCGGAACCTGACCCGTTCCTTCACCACCACAAAAAAGGGGCAGGCGTCACGCCTGCCCCCTTGCGATCCGGCAACGTCCCCAGCCTTACTTCGACTGCGCAAAGGCCGGACGGCGCCCGTGATACCACGCCAGCATCACCGGCGTCGCAATGAAGATCGTCGAATACGTGCCCGCCGCCACGCCGATCAGCATCGCCAGCGCGAAGTCGTTGATCGCACCGCCGCCGAACACGAAGAGCACCAGCACGGCGATCAACGTCGTCAACGAGGTGAGGATCGTGCGGCTGAGCGTCATGTTGATGGCGCGGTTGCACAGCGCCTTGAACTCCATTTTCGGGTCCTTGCGCAAATCTTCGCGGATACGGTCGAACACCACGATCGTGTCGTTGATCGAGTAACCGACGATCGTCAGCAACGCCGCCACGATCGTCAGGCTCACCTGCCGCCCGCAGAGGCTGTAAAGCCCGAGGGTGATGAACGCGTCATGCGCCAACGCCACCACGCCGCCGAGCGCGAAGCCGAACTCGAACCGCAGCGACACGTAGATCAGGATGCCGATCAGGGAGAAGATGATCGCCTTCGTGGCCGCGCGCTTAAGGTCACGCCCGACCTCCGAGCCCACATCCTCTTCGCTCGCCAGCGAGAACTTGCTCTCGGGCAACGCCTGCGCCAGAGCATCCTGAATCAGCTTAGACACGTTCTCGTCGCCGACCTTCACCACACTGGTCTTGACCAGCAGCAGGTTGCCCGTGCCGTCGAGCGTGGACTGGTACTGGATAGTGGCGTCATTCTTCACGGTATCGCCGACGACCTTGCGCACCGCGCCGATGTCGGCCTTCTTCTCGTAAGCGTACGCCATCGACGCCCCGCCCGTGAAGTCCACCGCCATGACGCTGGCCGGGTTCTTGACGCCGCGCCCGAAGAACAGGCCGAGCGTCACGATGATCACCGCCAGCGAAACGAGCCCAGCAGGCTTGCCCCAGCGCAGGAAATCAAGGCTCGTGTTCTTCAGGAGCTGCAGCATCTTGTACGGCTGCGTGCGGTTCTCGGGCACCGTGACATTGAAGATCAGACGCGTCACCACCAACGCGGTGAACATGCTGATGATGATGCCCGCCGAGAGGGTGATCGCGAAACCGCGGATCGGCCCCGCGCCGAAGATGAAGAGAATCGCGGCGGTCAGCAACGTGGTGATGTTGGAATCGAAGATCGCCAGAAACGCGCGGTCGTAACCGGCTGCCACCGCGGCACGCGCGGATTTGCCGAGGTTGAACTCCTCGCGGATACGCTCGAAAATCAGCACGTTGGCGTCCACGGCCATACCGAGCGTCAACACGATACCGGCGATACCGGGCATGGTCAACACCGGCAGGTCGAGCGAACGCCCGGCGATCGCCGCGTCTTTCACGAAGATGCCGAGCACGTTCGACGCCACGATCAGACCTGCGGGCAGGAGCAGCAGATCGAGGATCAGCGCCACATTCGCGATCAGGCCGCAGTAGGTGTAGTACACCAGCATGAAAATCGCCACGAGGATCGTCGCGAAAATCGCGGCGTTCACGCCGCTGCGGATCGCGTCGGCACCCAATGTGGACTCGACCGAACGCTTCTCCAGAATCTTCATCGGCGCGGGCAACGAGCCGGCGTTCAGGATGTTGCGCAGAACCGATGCCTCGGCCCACGAGAAGCTGCCTTCGATCACAGCCCGACCGTTCGGGATCTCGGTGCGGATCACCGGCGCGGAATAGAGCGTGTCATCCAGCACGATCGCGAGCTGACGGCCCACGTCGCTGTCCTTGTTGCGCGAGCCGCGCGGCGCGTAAGCCTTGGTGAGCTTCGCGAACTCCACCGCGCCCTTGGCGTTGAAGACCAGCGAAACGTGCACGCGCCCGGTCATCGGCTCGATCTCGACCGAAGCGCTGGAGAGCGCCTCGCCGGTCATCTCCGCCTTGCGGAGCACATAAACCGGACGGAACGTCACCTGCGCGTTGACGTTCTGCGTGCGCTCCAGCATGAACGCGTACCGGGGATCGGGCACCTCGAAAAGAGAAAGCCGGTGCGCGTAATCGGGATCTTTGACGAGCTGATTGTAATTCTCGGCGCGTTTGAAAGACCGCCCGTCCTCGGCCATCACGTACCCTTCCGGCAGACGCCCGGACGCCAACAGCTTGTCAACCAACTGGTCGTTCTGCTTGTGCACCAGTTTGAATTCGAGGAACGCCGCACTCTGGATGCTCTTCTCCGCCGCATCGCGCTGAACCGCGCTGATGCCCGGCAACTGCACCGTGATGCGGTGGTCTTTGCCGCCCTGAATCACCGGCTCGTTCACGCCCAGCCCGTCGATGCGGTTGCGAATCACCTCGATGGCCCGTGCGTCCGCGTCCTGAAGGATCTTGCCGACCTTGTTCTGGACCTCGGTCTCGCTCAGCTCGACATCCTCTGACTTGATGTTGTTGCGCAACTTCTCCTGATCGATCGCGACCGTGAAGCTCGTGCCGCCGGACAGATCGAGCCCCAGCCGTATCTTCTCTTTCGGGGGCACAACAACATATGCGGACAAAACGGCCAGAATGGCGAGAACCAGCCACTTCCAGAGGTCATTTCTACTCATTTTCAACAGCTCCAACGGTTAAACAGAAACCTGAACAAAGTCAAAAGGAGGGCGAGTATAGCACACTCACCCTCCCTTTTTCACCTAGAAATGCACCGGAAGACTACTTTGTCTCGTCCAGCACCACCGCCTCGCCCTCCTTGAGGACTCGGCTGACCGCGCCGCGCGCGATCTCGACGGTGACTTTCGGCGCGATCTCAACGACGAACGTCGCCTCGCGCGACTCCGCGATCGTGCCGATCAGCCCGCCCGCGAAAACCACGCGCTGCCCCGCGCGAAGCTCGGCGATCATGCGCAGCCGCTCCTTCTCTTTGCGCTGCTGGGGCCGGATCATCATGAAATAGAAAATGCCGAACACCAGCACCATCGGGATCAGCATCCCGCCCATCCCGCCCGCGCCCGGCTGTGCCGCCTGCGCCAGAAACAACCCTGTATTCATCTCTCGTTTTTCCTTTCTTCAGATCGTTATGCCGACGGGACAGGCACCGCCGCACGCGACTTCAGCCCGTCCGGACGCAACACCGCCGCCAACGCCTTGCGCCACTCACCGAAACAATCGTTCGCGATCGCCTCGCGCATCTCCCGCATAAACTCAAGGTACCGGTGCATGTTGTGGATCGTCAGCAGCCGCACGCCCAGAATCTCGCCCACGTTCACCAGATGCCGCACATACGCCCGCGAGAAGTTGCGGCAGCAGTAGCACCCGCACCCCTCCTCGACCGGCCGCTGGTCCGCCTTGTAGGCGCCGCCCTTGACCGGATATTGGCCGGTGCGCGTGTACGCCGTGCCGTGCCGCGCCACCCGCGTCGGGATCACGCAGTCGAACATGTCCACGCCGCGCGAGACCGACTCGCACATCTGGAACATGTCGCCCAGCCCCATCACATACCGCGGCCGCTCGCGCGGGAGGCAGCGCACGCCGTCCTCCACGCCCTTGAGCATCACGTCCTCCGGCTCGCCCACGCTCACCCCGCCGACCGCATAGCCGTCGAAGCCCATCGCCGACAGTTCGCGCGCGCACCGCTCACGCAACGCCGCGTACTCGCCGCCCTGCACGATGCCGAACACGAGCTGCCCCGGCGCACGCGCCTGCTCAAGGCATTGAGCGGCCCATGATAGGGTCTTCTCCACCGACTGGCAAGCGTATTGCGCGTCGCACGGGTACGGCATGCACTCGTCGAAACACATCGCGATGTCCGAGCCCAGCGTCCGCTGCACCGCCATCGCCTCCGGCGGCCCCAGAAAGAACTTCGCGCCGTCGATATGCGAGCGGAACTCCACGCCGTGCGCACGGATCTTGCGCAGGTTGTTGAGGCTGAACACCTGAAACCCGCCGCTGTCCGTCAGGATCGGGCGGTCCCAGCCCATGAACGCGTGCAGCCCGCCGCACGCCTCCATCACGTCCATGCCCGGACGCAACAGCAGGTGATAGGTGTTGCCCAGAATGATCGACGCGCCCAGCTCCTTCAGGTCACGCGGCTCCAGCGCCTTCACCGTCGCCTGCGTGCCGACCGGCATGAAGACCGGCGTCTCCACCGCGCCGTGCGCCGTCCACAGCCGCCCCAGCCGCGCACCCGTGTGACGGTCTTCCTTGAAAACCTCAAAGGTGCCGGGAGGCCTGCGCTCGCATTCTTCCATTCGTTGCATGAAGGTGCGTAGTAAACCACAAACACACCCGCATTGACCACCCAGAAAAGCGCAAACTTGAGGTTGACACCCTTCTCCACCCTCTGTTACAGTTTGCGCCCGTTATGGGACAGCAACTAAGAAAACGAGTGAAGCGCCAGCGTCGTGAAGCCCGCAACAAGAGGCTGAAGGAACGCGTTCGCGCTGGGATGAAAAAGTAACCCTTTTCGTCAAAGGTGCGATGGCCGAGTGGTTAGGCAGAGGTCTGCAAAACCTCGTACAGCGGTTCAATTCCGCTTCGCACCTCCATTTAAACCGTTGATTTTTCACCCCGGTGTTGGATCAGCGGTTTTCTTGTTTTCCACCGCCTAGGGAACCGGCCATGATCGACACCGCTTTCGCCCCCGCCTACTTCGAGAAGAACCGGCAAGCCATCCTCGACGCCTGGTTCGCCCTGCTGCGCCTGCCGACCGTCGGCACCGATCCCAAACGTCTCGGCGACTGCGCGCGCGCCGCCGCGTGGCTGAAAGGGTTCCTCCGCCCCCTCGACTTCGACGTCGAGATCATGACGCCCGACACCGGCACCCCCGTCCCCGTCCTGCTCGCCGAGCGCCCCGGCGCGGAAAACGCCCCCGTCGTCCTCTTCTACGGCCACTACGACGTTCAGCCCGAAGACCCCCTCAGCGGCTGGCACACCCCGCCCTTCGATCCCACCCTCCGCGACGGCCGCGTCTACGCCCGCGGCGCGCAGGACAACAAAGGCCAGGTCTTCGGCTTCCTCCAGGGCCTCAAAGCCCTCGTCGAGGCAGGCGAGACCCTGCCGACCATCAAGATCGTGCTCGAAGGGCAGGAGGAAAGCGGCAGCGCCGCCCTCACTCTGCTCGCGCCCGCGCTGCGCCAACGCCTTCAGGCCGATGTCATGATGGTCAGCGACACCTCCTGCGGCCCCGACAACCAGCCCTCCATCGTCGCCGGGCTGCGCGGCGTGCAACACTTCACCGTCACCCTCACCGGCCCCGCCTACGACCTCCACTCCGGCGTCCACGGCGGCGTCGCCCCCAACCCCGCCCAAGGCATGGCCCGCCTGCTCGCCTCGCTCCACAACCCAGACGGCTCCATCGCCGTCGAAGGCTTCCGCGACGGCGTCCACCCGCCCTCCGACGAGGAACGCGCCCTCGCCACGCACGGCATGGTCTCCGAAGAGCAGTACGCGCAGGAGATCGGCTGCCCCCCCGCTGGCGGTACGCAGGGGCTCGACCCCGTCACCCGCGGCAGCTTCGAGCCCACCATCGAGATCAACGGCATCCACTCCGGCTACGGCGGCCCCGGCTCCAAAACCGTCATCCCCTCTTCCGCCGTCGCCAAGCTCAGCATGCGCCTCGTCCCGGCGCAACGCCCTGCCGACACCCTCGCCGCCGTCCAGAAACACCTTGCCGACCACTGCCCCCGCGGCATGACCCTCACCCTCTCCGAGGCCTGCCCCGGCGCACCCGGCTTCCGCCTGCCGCTCAACTCCCCCGTGTTCCGGCTCGCCGCAGACGTGCTCCAGCAGATGGACCCGCGCGGCGCGCTCTTCCGCTGGGAAGGCGCCTCCATCCCCATCGTCGCCACCCTCCAGCACCTTTCGGGCGCGGCCCCGCTGCTTGTCGGTTTCGGACGCGAAGAGGACAAGATCCACTGCCCCAACGAATCCTTCGGCCTCGACCAGTTCGTGCGCGTCATGACGTGGACCACCCTCATGCTCAAAGCGTTGGTTTAGCGCTCGCCCCCGAGGCGCACGCCTCCGCCAGCGCCCGCCGCGCCGCTTCAAGCCCCCCGATGTTTCGGGCTTGCAGTTTGAGCCCCCAACTTCTAATATACCCCCACTTTTTTGCGCCTGTAGCTCAACTGGATAGAGTGTTGGCCTCCGAAGCCAAAGGTTGTGGGTTCGACCCCCGCCAGGCGCACCAGCTCGTACGGGCGGCCAGTCGGTCGCCCTTTCTTTTGCCTCCCTTTTCGCCGCCCTGCCCCGCCCGCATACTTTCGGGTTGCCGCCACCCCCTCACGCTGTGTAGAATCCTGTGCCATCAAGAGAGGAGTGCGGCATGTCACTTTCACAGGATATCTGGCGCATCAACATCAACGTCCGCGACCACATCATCGCCAATTACACGCCTTTCGACGGCGATGACGCGTTCCTGACGCCCCCCACCCCCCGCACCCTCGCCCTCTGGGAAAAAGTCACCGCCCTGATGAAAGAGGAACGCGACCGCGGCGGCGTCTACGACATCGACAACACCCGCATCTCCACCATCACCTCCCACGCGCCCGGCTACATCGACCGCGACCTCGAACAGGTCATCGGCATCCAGACCGACACGCCGCTCAAACGCGCCATCATGCCCTTCGGCGGCATCCGCACCGTCCAGACCTCCCTTGCCGCCTACAACCGCGACCTCCCCGCCGACATCGAGAACGTCTTCAACTTCCGCAAGACCCACAACGACGGCGTCTTTGACGCCTACTCCGAGGAGATGAAGCTCGCCCGCCACAACGGCATCATCACCGGCCTCCCCGACGCCTACGGCCGCGGACGCATCATCGGCGACTACCGCCGCCTGCCGCTCTACGGCATCGATTTCCTCATCGCGCACAAGGAGTCCGCCAAAGACCGCTACGTCTTCGACGCCATGGACACCGAGGCCATCCAGATGCGCGAGGAACTCTCCGAGCAGATCCGCGCCCTCCAAGAACTCAAGGCCATGGCCGCCTCCTACGGTTTCGACATCTCCCAGCCCGCCAGCGACACCAAAGAAGCCATCCAGTGGCTCTACTTCGCCTACCTCGCCGCCGTCAAGGAGCAGAACGGCGCCGCCATGTCCCTCGGACGCACCGCCACCTTCCTCGACATCTACGCCGAACGCGACCTCGCCTCGGGCCGCTACACCGAAGAGCAGATCCAAGAGTTCGTGGACCATTTCGTCATGAAGCTCCGCATGGTGCGCTTCCTCCGCACCCCCGCCTACGACGCCCTCTTCTCCGGCGACCCCACATGGATCACCGAGTCCCTCGGCGGCGTCGGCGTCGACGGGCGCCACATGGTCACCAAAATGACCTACCGCTTCATGCACACCCTCACCAACCTCGGCCCCGCCCCCGAGCCCAACATGACCGTCCTCTGGAGCCCCCGCCTGCCGGAAAACTTCAAACGCTTCTGCGCCCGCCTCTCCATCGAGACCTCCTCCATCCAGTACGAGAACGACGAGCTGATGCGCGAGAAGTTCGGCGACGACTACGGCATCGCCTGCTGCGTCTCCGCCATGCGCATCGGCAAGCAGATGCAGTTCTTCGGCGCGCGCGCCAACCTCGCCAAGGCCATCCTCTACTGCATCAACGGCGGCAAGGACGAGATCACCGGCGATCAGGTCGGCCCCGAAATGGCGCCCGTCACCTCCGAATACCTCGACTACGACGAGATCGTCCGCAAGTTCGACCAGATCTGCCGCTGGCTCTCGCGCCTCTACATCAACACCCTCAACGTCATCCACTACATGCACGACAAGTACTGCTACGAGCGCGTGCAGATGGCCCTGCACGACGAGGACGTCATGCGCACCGCCGCCTGCGGCATCGCCGGCCTCTCCGTCGTGGCCGACGCCTTCTCCGCCATCAAATACGCCAAGGTCAAGCCCGTCCGCGACGCGCGCGGCCTCGCCGTGGACTTCGAGATCGAGGGCGACTACCCCAAGTTCGGCAACAACGACCCGCGCGTCGACCAGATCGCCGTCGAGGTCGTCAAAACCTTCATGGGCCGCCTCTCAAAACACCGCACCTACCGCCACGCCAAGGCCACCCTCTCCATCCTCACCATCACCTCGAACGTCGTCTACGGCAAGATGACCGGCTCCACCCCCGACGGCCGCAAGGCGGGCGAGCCCTTCGCCCCCGGCGCCAACCCCATGCACGGCCGCGACTCCCACGGCTGCATCGCCTCCATGCGCTCCGTCGCCCTGCTCCCCTACGACCACAGCGAGGACGGCATCTCCTACACCTTCTCCATCGTCCCCGACGCCCTCGGGCGCGAGCCCGACGAGCGCATCGACAACCTCGTCAGCCTCATGGACGGCTACTTCACCGAAAAGGGCCACCACATCAACGTCAACGTCCTCCAGCGCGACCTCCTGCTCGACGCCATGGACCACCCCGAGAAATACCCCCAGCTCACCATCCGCGTCTCCGGCTACGCCGTCAACTTCATCAAGCTCACCCGCGAACAACAGCTCGACGTCATTAACCGCACCTTCCACAAAAAGGTCTGACGCCCTACCCCTTGAGCAGGCTCTCCAACGCCTCTTTGCTCGTCTTCGCGGTCAGCAGCCCGGACAGACGCGACCCGTCCAGCGCGTGCGCCAGCGTCTCTTTCACCCCCGCCACCTCCTGCGCTGCCGACGGCGGATAGAGCACCATCACGCACACCCGGCACGCCGCCCCGCCCGCGCAAGCCACGCCCCGCGCGCTCACCCCCAGCGCCGCCACCGTGCGGTAAACGCCCCGCGTCTCGAAGGCAAAAACCGCGACCCCTTCTCCGACCCGCTCGGGCGCCTCCTCCGGACACGCCTGAATCGCGGCCCGGATCTCCTCCGCGGCCCCCACCGCCCCGCTGCGCGCGCACAGCGCCAGCAGCATCGGCAACGCCTCGGCCTGACTGGACGGCGCGAAATCGAGCGCGATGCTCTGCCACTGCAGGCACTCGCCCAGCGGCACGCTCCGCCTGCCCCCGCG
>Ga0208244_101710_pt1 | contig 10450 bp, 6 predicted proteins | sample SubbioCR12Aug_5A_FD_184828 | JGI IMG/M metagenome (GOLD analysis project Ga0208244, IMG submission 184828) | Serpentinite rock and fluid subsurface biosphere microbial communities from McLaughlin Reserve, California, USA - CR12Aug_5A (SPAdes) | ecosystem: Environmental > Terrestrial > Deep... | reverse complement strand
AAAACTTAGTTGAGCAAGAATTGAATTTAAAAAGCAAAAAAGACATTGAAGATTTAGGAATTGAAAAGTTTAATGCCGCCTGCCGGGAGAAAGTTTTGCAATATGTCGGCGAATGGAAAAAATTTATTCCTCGGATAGGCCGGTGGGTTGATATGAAGAATCCGTATAAGACAATGGACCTTTCTTATATGGAAAGCGTTTTTTGGGTATTTAAGCAGCTATGGGAAAAAGGCTTGGTTTACGAGGGCTATAAAAGCATGCACCTTTGCCCGCGCTGCGGCACGGTTTTGTCAAATTTTGAAGTGGCCCAAGGCTACCGTGACACTTTTGACGAATCAATCGTTGTTAAATTTAAATTAACCCCCACACCAAATAAGGACAAATGCCGAAGGCATGAATTTGGTAAAACCAGTCCTTGTTATGGTGTGGGGGTAAAAAATCAACCCCGAACTTTCTTTCTAGCCTGGACAACAACTGCCTGGACTTTGCCAGGCAACGTGGCTCTGGCGGTAGGAAAAGAAATTGACTATGCGAAAATTCAATTAGAAAAAGATTTTTACATTCTTGCTAAAACAAGACTGAAAATAATAAAAGACGAATACAAAATTATTGATGAATTTAAAGGAAGAAAATTAGTTGGCTTATCATACGAGCCGCTTTTCAATTATTTTACTAAACTTAATTCTTTGGAGAATAAAGAGAACGGTTGGAAAATTTATGCTGCTGATTTTATCAATTTAGAAGAAGGGACAGGAATAGTTCATATTGCTCCGGCTTTTGGCGAAGAAGATCTTGAGCTGGCTAGAAAAGAGAAACTTCCTTTTATTCAGCACGTTTCCAAAGAAGGTCGTTTTTTTTCTGAATTTTCTGGAATTAAGGAATGGGCAAATGAAGAAGTAAAACCAAAATATGATCCCCAAAAAACAGACAAAAAAATCATTCAATGGCTAAAAGAGCGCCAGAAAATATTTAGTGAAGAAAAAATCAACCACAGCTATCCTTTTTGCTGGCGTTGTGACAGTCCGCTCTTGAATTACGCCGCTTCTTCTTGGTTTGTCAAAGTAACTGCCATTAAGAATAAGCTGATTAAAAACAACAAAAAAATAAATTGGGTGCCAAAACATATAAAATTTGGCCGATTTGGTAGATGGTTAGAAGAAATAAAAGATTGGGCAGTTTCCCGTTCGCGTTTTTGGGGAACGCCTTTGCCGATTTGGCGATGCCAAAACAAACACTGCCAGCGCCTAACAGTTATTGGCTCTATCGGGGAATTAGAGAAATTGAGCGGCAAAAAAATCAAAGATTTACATCGGCCGTTTATAGACGGAATTAGTTTTAAGTGCGAGAAATGCAGCGGCTTAATGAAAAGAGTGGAAGAAGTTTTTGATTGCTGGCTTGAATCAGGTTCAATGCCCTATGCCCAGCTTCATTATCCTTTTGAAAACAAAAAATTATTTAAGAGCATTTTCCCGGCGCAGTTTATTGCTGAAGGAATTGACCAAACCCGCGGCTGGTTTTACACTTTAATGGTTTTATCCACTGCCTTGTTTGATAAACCGGCTTTTTTCAACGTTCTTATCAACGGCATAGTTTTAGCTGAAGATGGCCAAAAAATGAGTAAAAGATTAAAGAATTATCCCGAGCCCTCATTTCTCGTTGACCGTTATGGCGCCGATGCTTTAAGAATGTATCTTTTAAGTTCGGCAGCAATGAAAGGAGAAGATTTGAATTTTTCCGAAAAAGGAGTAGAGGAAGTTTTGAAGAAAACACTGATTACTTTCGGCAACATCTTTTCTTTTTGCAAGCTTTATCTTAACTTGAAAGCTGTTAAAAACAAGAATATTCCAAAAAATAAGTTGGAAAATATTTTAGATAAATGGATTTTATCAAGATTTAATTCTTTGATTTTGGGAATAGACAAGGCAATGGGAAAATACGATTTACCCCGGGTCTCCCGGCTTTTAACGGAATTTATTGATGACTTTTCAAGATGGTACCTCCGGCGTTCCCGCGATCGCTTTCGCAAAGAAAATAAAGAAAAGGAAACCGCCTCCCTTGTTTTGATTTACATTCTAAAAGAATTTTCAAAAGTAGCAGCGCCGTTTATTCCCTTTTTAACCGAATTGATTTATCAGGATTTAAAGAGGCAAAAAGAGCCGGCTTCTGTTCATCTTTGCGATTACCCAAAGCCAACCAAGAAGATGATAAATAAAAACATAGAAAAACAGATGGAAGAGGCAAGGAGGATTTCTTCCCTTGCTCTGGCCTTAAGGGCAGAAGCCGGCATAAAAGTTCGGCAGCCACTCGCTTCGCTCAAAATCAAAAATCAAAAATCAAAAATCAAAAATAATAAAAAATTATTAGAAGTTTTAGCCAATGAGATTAATGTTAAAAAAATAACCTTTGACAAAAAAATAAAAAATGAGCTAATCTTAGACATTCTTTTGACGCGAGAACTTAGAGAAGAAGGGATAGTCAGGGAACTAATGCGTTATCTTCAGGACGAAAGAAAGAAAAAAGGATTAACGCCTAAAGATAAGATAACGGCAATAATCAAAGCAGAAAACGAAGAATTAATCGCGATTTTAGAAAAATACAAAGAATTTATTAAAAGAGAAACATCTTCTAAAGAATTAAAAATAGAAAAAACTGCTATTTTAGACGAGGGAATTGTTTCTGATTTTGGCAAGATATTAATCTCTATTCGGGATATCTGATTTGCGATTTATTGTTTTTTTATGTTATATTTAATCGTAATCGTATTTTTAATTTTTAATTTTTAATTTTTAATATGGGTGTACCAGCACGTCATCACAGCCGAAGCAGAGTAGGAAAACGCCGGTCGCATATGGCTTTAAGGCCTTTAAAATTAAACCATTGCCCTCATTGCAAAAGGGCGGCTTTTCCTCATTGTCTTTGCCCCCACTGCGGCTATTACAAAGACAAAGAAATAATTGATGTCTACAAAGGACTTAGCAAGAAAGAAAGAAAAGCAAAAGAAAAAAAACTCAAAGTTTAATATTTTAATAATTTAGTTGTAAAAAATTATAGCGTTGTTTACGCTTTTTAATGTCGATATTCCAGCCAGCAATTCGTTAAGAAAACCGTCGCGCAGGCCGAGTGGGTATGGTTCCCCTCTTTTCGAGAGAAAAGAGGGGAGAACGAGGCCGAGCGCGAGCGCAATTTCCTCGCTGGGGAAATTGATAGCGTGTTTTCGTGCGAATTGCTGGCTGGAGGAATATAAACAACGCTCGTAACTCTTACAATTTAGTTGATAATTATTATGGGTTCCCGCCATCTTTCCCGCTCGATTGTTTTTCAGACTCTTTTTGAGTGGGATTTTCATAATCAAGCTGAAAAAAACATCAAAGAAATTTTTAAGAGAAATGTAGATACCATCGGCAGGGGATTGGAAGACATTGATTATCCTCATCGGCTTTTAGAAGGGGTTATTGAGCATTTGGAGGAATTAAATAGATTAATTACCCATGGCGCGCCAGAATGGCCCCTGGAGCAAGTCAGCATTGTTGACCGCAATGTTTTAAGAATAGGAATTTACGAATTGTTGTTCGGCGACAAAAAAGAGGTCCCGCCTAAAGTAGCTATCAATGAAGCAGTAGAATTAGCGAAAAATTTTGGTGGCGATTCTTCGCGTCGTTTTGTCAATGGCGTCTTGGGAACAATTTTTCGCCAAATGGAGGATGTCTTAAAAGAAAATCCTCCAGCGGCGGATTAAATTCTTATAAAGCAATGATTGATTTTGAAAAAACGGCAAAAAATTTAGGTTTAAAATTTAATAATATCAGCTTGTTCAAAGAAGCGCTTACTCATCGCTCTTTTTTGAATGAAAACAGAGAATGGAAAATTCCTCATAATGAGAGACTGGAATTCTTAGGAGATTCAGTCCTGGGTTTTATTGTGGCTGATTATCTCATCGAAAAATATCCTTACTTAGAAGAAGGAGAATTAACCAGCTTGCGGGCAGCTTTGGTAAATAGTTACTCCTTAATGGAAATTGCAAAGAAGATTGATTTAGAAAAATATCTACTTGTCTCCCGAGGAGAGGCAAAAGAATCAAAAAATAGTCGTTCTTATCTTTTGGCCAATGCAGTGGAGGCGCTAATCGCTGCTCTTTACCTTGATGGTGGCATAGAAAATGCTCGGCAGTTTGTTGAAAAATATCTTTTTCAAAAAGCCGAAGAAATTTTGGCCTCCGATTCCTATAAAGACCCCAAAAGTCTTTTTCAGGAAAAAAGCCAGGAACTACTTGAGATTACTCCAGTTTATAAAACTTTTCGTGCTTGGGGACCTGACCATGCTAAAGAATTTGAGGTGGGAGTTTATTTAGGCGAAGAATTGATTGCGGTCAGCAGCGGCTATTCCAAACAGGAAGCAGAAATTGAGGCGGCAAAAAAAGCCCTGGAGATAAAAGGATGGATTTAATATGTTTCTAGATAGCGTTATCTTAAAAAATTTCAAATCTTTTTCTGGAAAAACGGTTTTGGATTTTCCTTCCAAAATTACGGCCATTGTCGGACCAAACGGCTCTGGCAAATCAAATATTGCCGATGCCATTCGTTGGGCTTTGGGAGAGCAGGCATTTCGTAATATAAGAATAGAAAAAGGAGAAGATTTAATTTTCGCCAGTCAAAAAGAATCCTCTGGTTTTGCTGAAGCGGAATTAATTTTCAACAATCAGCCAAAAATTTTCCCTTTGGACTTTAGCGAGATAAGTATTTTAAGGCGAATAGACCGGGAAGGAAATAATAATTATTTTTTAAACCATAAATCGTGTCGTCTAAGAGACGTAATAGAAGCTTCTGCTTCCGCAAAAATCGGTGTCCGCGGGCTGTCTATTGTTAATCAAGGAGCGGTGGAAAATGTTTTAAGGGTTTCTCCAGAAGAAAGAAGAATAATGCTTGAAGAGAATTTAGGTTTAAAAGGCTTGGAAATCAAAAAGGAAGAAGCCAGGAGAAAATTAGAAGAAACATTTTTAAATTTGGATAAAACTCAAACCCTTCTTGACGAAATTATTCCTCATCTTCGTTCATTAAAAAGGCAGGTAAGTCGCTGGGAGAAAAGAGAAAAAATAAAAGAAGAATTAATTCAATTGGAAACCAAGTATTTTGGCAATATTTATCATCAAATTGTTAGCGAAAGGATGGGGAGGGCTGATTTTAACAGGGTCAAGGAAAAAGCGGCGTTTTTGGAAAAAGAGATTCAGGAAAAAGAAAAAAACCTTGGTCTTCTAAAAAACGAAAATGGTTATGATTTAGAAAAAACAATTCAGGATATCACCCGGGAAATCATTTCTTTGGAGGAGAAAAAATCTTCTCTTTTATGGGAGCTGGGTAAAAAAGAAGGGGGAGGAGGATTATCGCTTTCCGGAAAGCTTTTAGAGGAGAAAATAATCACCATTAAGAGTCAGCTCAAGTCCGCCTTGGGATTGGCTAATTTAGATGAGATTAAGGAAAAAATAAAAGCGGCGGTCGGCGAACTGGATTTGATTTTTTCTTCCAAAGAGGAAAAACAAAAAGAAGAATTGGAAGAAATTAAAGCGAAAATAAAAGAAATTGAAGAAAAAATAGCGGTAAAAAAAAATATATTAAAAGAATCACAAGAAGAACTAAATAAAAGGAACCTTGATTTTCACAAAAGATTTCAGGAAATCAGCGCCTTAAGGTCGGAAAGGGAAAGTTATTTAAGGGAAATACAAAAAGAGGAATTAACATTTGAAAAACATCGTCTGCGCTTGGAAGATTTACAAAGGCGGCTGGAAGAGGCCGGCTATAATCTTTCTAAAATTGAGTCATTTTGTAAAGGAAATATCAATGATATTTTAATTTCGCAGAATGAATTACTGCTTTTAGAAAGACAGATTTTGCGCTTGAAGAGAGAAATCACGGAAATTGGCTTGGTTGACGAGGGGATTATGGTTGAGTACAAAGAATTGACCGAGCGCCATGAATTTCTTTTAAGCCAGACCAATGATCTCAAAAAAGGGGCAGAGGATTTGAAAACTCTTATCAAAGAACTGAGCAATCAAATTGAGAAAACCTTTAATGAGTCCCTTTTATCGATTAATAGAGAATTCAGCCGCTATTTTCACCTGATGTTTAACGGCGGTTCAGCCAAATTAATAGAGATTAAAAAAACAATAGAAGCGGAAAATGGCGTTAATGGCCCTCTGGACCGGGAATATTGGGGAGTGGAGATAAAGGTTGATATCCCAAAAACAAAGCTTAAAAATTTGGAAATGCTTTCTGGCGGAGAAAAATCTTTAGTGGCAATTTGCTTAATTTTTTCCATTGTCAATCAAGCCAGCCCTCCGCTTTTAGTGGTTGATGAGATTGACGCGGCTTTAGATGAAGAAAACAGTCGCCGCTTCGGAGAAATTTTAAAAGAGCTTTCAAAAACCACTCAATTCATTATCATTACCCACAACCGGATAACCATGGCAATAGTGGAAGTGATTTATGGAGTGACTCTAAGCGCCAATGGAAATTCCCAACTTCTTTCCATTAAATTTGAAGAAGCAGAGACTTTCGCCAAATGACATTTTCTTGACTTTATTTTTTCTAAGCATTATTATTATATTGTTTTTGGTAGCTGGGCCACGAGTTGAAAATCAGTTTCGTGGTTTGCCGCATTTAAAAAGCCAAAAAGGCGGCAAAATGAGAGGTCGACAGCTATCTTGATTTAAAAGCAAATTATTTATAGGATTATCATGGAAGTACACGTTGACCAGCAGGTGCTTGAATTAATTGTAAAAAACATCGTTAATAATCCCGAGTCAGTAAAAGTTGAGCGCAAGGTTGATGAAATGGGCGTCTTACTTACTTTGAAGGTTGATCCCAATGATATGGCTCAGGTAATTGGCCGCCAGGGAGCAATGGCTCAAGCCTTGAGGACTATTTTAAGAGTTGTCGGCTTGAAGAATAAAGCCCGCATCAACCTTAAAATAGAAGAACCAGGTGGCGTTCCGCCTTCTCGGGACGTTGAAAGAGTTGCCGATCAAATTGCCGAAGATTTTAAGATTTAAGAAATTTGAATCGGCATTAATCTTGCTTAGAAAATAAAGTCGCGGTATCATTAAAGATAGCGCGACTTTTTATTTAGTATTTAGATTATTCAGGTTTACTCTGTTGAATCTTCGCTATGCGAATTCAATAGGGTCTTCATTTCCCGATGCTCATTTCTACTATGCGTTTTGATATTATTACCATCTTTCCGGAAGTTTTTGAGAATTACTTTAACACTTCCATTATCAAAAGAGCCCGGCAAAAGGGCTTAGTTAAAATTAATTTTCATAACTTGAGAGAATGGGCAGATGACCGCCATCAGACAATTGATGATCGCCCTTACGGAGGAGGAGCGGGAATGATTTTTATGATAGAACCAATCTTTAAAGCGGTTAAAGAAATTAAAAAAAGAAAAACGAAAAAAAGAATAATCTTATTCTCGGTTAAAGGCAAGAAATTTACCCAAAAAGAGGCATTAAGGTTGTCAAAATACAGACAATTAATCCTTATTTGCCCCCACTATGAGGGGGTGGATGAGAGGGTGGCTAAATACATTGCCGATGAAGAGATTTCCATTGGCGACTATATTTTAACCGGCGGAGAGCTACCGGCAATGGTTTTGATAGATGCGGTGAGCCGTCTTGTCAAAGGGGTTATAAAGAAAGAGTCTTTATCAGAAGAATCTTTTAATGTAGCCCGCCTTCGCCGACCTTCGCAAAAACTCAGGCGAGCTATGGCGGGCGCTCCTTTCCCTTGCAAAATCATAGATTTTGAGGGAAAGGGCGAGTATCCCCAATACACTCGACCAGCAGTTTTTTATCCTAACTCTAAAAATAAAAAAATCTCTTGGTTGGTGCCGAAAATTCTTCTCTCAGGAAATCACAAAAAAATTAAGGAATGGAGAATAAAAAATTTGAAAAAGATAAAAACGAAGAATTAAGTAAAATCTCCATAAATTTTAAAATCCAGCATTAAAAATTAAAAATTTAAAATTACCTGCCCGCCGCTTCGCTTTGGCAGGCGGGCCTGCCCGCCGCTTCGCTTTGCGAAGCAAAGCAGGCGGGAAAATTTTTATTGATGGCTCTTCTATATTTTCAAACTGATGACGGTAAAAGACATCAAATTAAGACGGAAAAAGGGGAGGATTTAATCCCCGCCCTTGACAAATTTTTAAAAAAGAATAAAATATCTATAACAAGAATCAGAAATTGGTTTCTCAGGGAAAATCAGGAAAAAAGCATTATTTCCCAACGAATAGCTCAAGCGATTCTTAAAGCTTTAAAAATATCCCGAGAGTGGAGGTAAAAAATTTCATTTTTTTTAGAGTTTAAATTCATTCCTAATTTTGTAGGAAATTTTTCGTTTTCCGTATATTTTTAAAATTTTCTCATAAAAAATGAGTAATATTTTAGCGACAAAAAATTTTGCTCGTCATGAACGAGGAATTTTAGAGCCACTTTCCTTAATCCAATTTCAGACCACTTCTTTTGCTTGGTTTGTTAAAAATGGAATAAAAGAAGTTTTTCAGGAATTATCCCCTCTTAAGGATCATACCGGCAAAGAGCTGGAACTGGAGTTCATTGATTATCATTTAGAGGAGCCGAAATTGACTGAAAAACAGGCAAAAGAAAAAGAGCTTAACTATGAAGCCACTTTGCGCGCTAAGCTTAAATTGAAAAATCTCAAAACAGGTGAAATAAAAGAGCAAGAAGTTTATTTTGGCGAAATTCCTTTAATGACGCCCCGGGGCACATTTATTATTAACGGCGTAGAAAAGGTGGTTATCTCTCAGATTAGCCGTTCGCCCGGAGTTTATTTTAATTCAGTTAATTTCAGAGGGGCTAAACTCTTTGGCGCTAAACTCGTTCCTTATCATGGTTCTTGGCTGGAGTTTGAAACTGGCGCCGAGGGAGTGATTTGGGTGAAGATAGATCGCAAGAGAAAAGTAGCGGTGACTGCTTTGCTGAAAGTTTTCGGCTTTGAGAACAACCAAGAAATAAAGAAATTCTTCTCCTCTTTAAACAACGAAGCAAATGAAAAATATATCAATAAGACAATAGAAAAAGATTCTTCTTCAACAAGGGAAGAAGGTTATATTGAAATTTACCGCCGGTTAAGACCGGGAGAACTGGCAACTTATGACAATAGCCGTGATTTGATTGATAATATATTTTTCCGCAAAGACCGCTACGATTTAGCCAAAGTGGGGAGGCATAAAGTTAATCAACGGCTTGGATTGAATTTTTCTTTAGAGCAGAGGACTTTAATCAAAGACGATCTGGTGGCGGTAATAAAAGAAATTATAAAATTAAACGCTAATCCTGAATCTAAAGATGATGATATTGATCATTTAGGGAACAGAAGAATCAAGGCGGTGGGAGAAATTTTAACAGACCGTTTTAGAGTAGGGCTGGTGAGAATGCGGAGAACAATTCAGGATCGGATGGCGACTTTGGAGCATGGCAGTATTACTCCGGCTCAGTTAATCAATCCTCGCCAATTAGTAACAACGATGCGGGAGTTTTTCAATGTTTCTCAATTGTGTCAGTTTATGGAGCAGATGAATTTGTTGTCCGAGCTAGAACATAAAAGAAGAACAACTCCTTTAGGTCCGGGCGGCTTGGTTAGAGAAAGGGCAGGATTAGACGTTAGAGATGTTCATTCTAGCCATTATGGAAGATTGTGCCCTATCCAGACGCCAGAAGGGCAAAATATTGGTTTGATTTTGTCTTTAACTCTTTATGCTCGCCTAAATGAACTTGGTTTTATTGAAACTCCGTACATTAAAGTGAAAAACGGCGCTTTAACCGGAGAAATTATTTGGCTTGATGCTTTTGAAGAGTTGAAATATAAAATTGCCCACGGTGGGGTTGATATAGATACAAAAGGAAGAATCAAAGAAGAATGGGTGGGAGCAAGGGTTAACGGCGAACCATCGCTGGTAGAAAGAAAAGAAATAAATTTAATTGATGTTTCCTGCCAGCAAATTATTTCAGCGGCAGTAAGCTTGATTCCTTTTTTAGAACACGATGAATCAAACCGGGCTTTGATGGGTGCTAATATGCAAAGGCAGGCTGTTCCTTGTATCAGACCAACCGCGCCTTTGGTGGCTACTGGCATGGAAAGGAAAATTGCTTTGGAATCAGGCCAATGCTTGGTGAGTGATACGGAAGGAGAAGCGATTGAGGTTGACGCCAACCATATTGCCATTAAGACAAAAGAAAATAAAACGAAAACATTTGGGCTGATTAATTTTGAGAGAAGTAATAAAGACAGCTCTCTCCATCAAAAGCCGGTAGTGAAAAAAGGCCAAAAAGTTAAACCGGGGGATTTATTGGCTGATGGTTCAGCTACTGAAAACGGTTTGGCTGCGCTCGGTCAAAATTTACTCGTTGCTTTATTGTCTTTTTACGGCGCTAATTACGAAG
>Ga0208244_101709_pt1 | contig 10455 bp, 12 predicted proteins | sample SubbioCR12Aug_5A_FD_184828 | JGI IMG/M metagenome (GOLD analysis project Ga0208244, IMG submission 184828) | Serpentinite rock and fluid subsurface biosphere microbial communities from McLaughlin Reserve, California, USA - CR12Aug_5A (SPAdes) | ecosystem: Environmental > Terrestrial > Deep... | reverse complement strand
GCTCGTCGTGCCATTCTCCCGCCAGCACGACATTGTTGGCGGGCAGGGTGGCGGTCCAGGTGAGGTTGAGCTCGCGCCGCAGGGTGTTCGTGTCGCGCGCGTCCTCGGGCAGCGTCTCGGCGATGGGCGTGCCGTTTTTGCTGACCAGGCGGCCGCGCACCATGGGGTAGAGCGCGGAGGCCTCGAGGCGGTGCTGCGACAGGTAGGCGGCAACCGCTTCTTGCTGGTGCGGCGCGATGTTCACCAGAAAGTAGTTGGGGGCTTGCGGCGGCAGTTGCTGCTGCCAGCCGGCGATGAGGTCGCTGCGCACCAGCGCCAGCAGGGCCACCAGGAACAGCGCCAGGGTGAAGGCGCCGAGTTGCAGGGTGCTGTCGAAGCGGTGGCGCAGCAGCTGCGCGAGACCGAAGCGCAGCGGGCCGTGCGACATGCGTTGCACGCCACGTCCGGCCACCAGCGCCAGTCGCGCCAGCAGGGTCAGCACGGCGACCAGCGCGGCCAGCGCGCCGACGAAGACGCCAACCAGCCTGGCGTCGCCCGCATACCAGGCAATCAACAGCAGCAGGGCCGATCCGCTGACCGCAGCGCTGAGCCACGCGGCCACCGGCAGCGGCGGCAGGTCGCGCCGCAACACGCGCAGCGGCGGCACGCGGATCAGACGCATCAGCGCCGGCAGGCTGGCACCCGCCAGCGCCAGCAGGCCGCTGGCGATGGCGACGCCCACCGGCGCTGCGCCAAGTGACGGCAGCCGGGTGACGGCACCCGGCAGGATCAGCCCTGCGAGCGCCTGTTGCATCAATGCGCCGACCGCCACGCCGGCGAGGCTGCCCAGCAGACCCAGCGTCAGCAGCTGGACGCCATAGAGCGTGCGCAGCTGCGCGGTGGTGGCGCCGAAGCAGCGCAACAGCGCGGCCTGGTCGTAATGACGCAGCGCGTGATGGTGGGCGGCGATGGCGATGGCGGCCACCGACAGCAAGAGGCTGATCAATGCGGTGAGCTGGATGTAGCGGTCGGCGTTGGCGAAGGCGCCGCGCAGCGTTTCGACGCCCTCGCGCGAGCCGATGAGGCGCTGGGTGCTGTCGAGTGCGGGTTTTAGCGCCGCGCCGAATGCGGCGAGTTGCTCCGGCTCGCCGGCAAACTGATAGAGGTAGGTGAGGCGGCTGCCGGGCTGCAGCACGCGGGTGCGTTCGACCTCGTCGGCGCGCAGGAACACGCGCGGGGCGAGGCCGAACACGCCGCCGAGCTGGCCCGGCTCTTCGGCCACCAACCCGGCGATGCGGAAGCTGGCTTCGCCGATCCGCACGCTGTCGCCGACGCTGGCCGACAGCAGCGGCAGCAGCGACGGCTCGACGTAAATCGCGCCAGGCGGCGGCTGCGCCGGACGCGCGGCGCCGGGCTCGAAGGGGCGGTCGGCAATCCGCACCACGCCGCGCAACGGATAGTCGGCGTCGACCGCGCGCAGCGTGGCGAGCTGGAAAGCGTCGCCACGGCTCACCATGCTGGCGAATTCGAGTGCCAGACTGGTGGCAAGCGAACTGGTTTCAGCGGCGGGAACAGGCCAGTCCTCGATCGGACGCGGGCTGGTGACCATCAGGTCGGCGCCGAGAAAGCCGGCGCCCTGTTCGCTCATCGCGCGCTTGATGCGGTCGCCGAGAAAGCCGGTGGTGGACACGCTGCCGATGCCGATGACCAGCGCCAGCAGCAGCACCCGCCACTCGCCGCTGGCGCGTTCGCGCTGCAGCAGCCACAAACCAAGCCGGATGAAGCTCATGCGAGGGCCGCCTCGCGCATCTGGCCGGCGACCAGGTGCAGCCGGCGCTGGCAGCGCACCGCCAGCGCCTCGTCGTGGGTGACCAGGATCAGGGTGGTGCGGGCAGAGGCGTTGAGCTCGAACAGGAGTTCGATGATGCGTGCGCCGGTGTCGGCATCGAGGTTGCCGGTGGGTTCGTCGGCGAACACGATTTCGGGGTCGGTGGCGAAGGCGTGTGCGAGGCGCGCGCGGCCAGGCCGACGCGGTCGAGCCAGTAGGCCGCGCGCACCCGCGAGCACCCGCGAGGGGTAGGCCGTGGCTGTAAAGCCGCTGAAGCGGCAACAGCCACGCACTCGGCGCGGCCGGCCAGTTCCAGCGGCAGCAGGATGTTTTCCAGCGCGCTGAGCGCGGGCAGCAGCTGGAACGACTGAAATACGAAGCCGATACGACCGGCGCGCAGCCGGGCGCGGGCATCTTCGTCGAGATCGCCCAGACGTTGGCCAAGCAGCATGATTTTGCCCGCCGACGGCTGGTCGGGTCCTGCCAGCAAACCCAGCAGCGTCGACTTGCCGGAGCCCGAGGCGCCGGTGATGGCGAGCGTTTCGCCGGCTTTGACCGCGAGCTCGACTTCACTCAGGATGGCGAGCTCGCCGTCGGCGGTGCTCACGCGCTGCGACAGGGCGCGGGCGACGACGATGTCGTGCGATTGCAATGCGCTGGTTGATTCAGCAGGGAACTGGGCGCTGTCTGGGGACGTCATTGAAGGGTGGTCGGATTAAGGTGAATGAATGAATTATCGCGTATGGGTCCGGCGGCGGAGCGTTACAACCTGATGCCTGCCATCGACAGCTGGGTGGTGCGCGAGGTAATCAGCCGCCACGCCGTGCAGCAGCGCCACGCGCCCGTGGCCGAGCGGCCGATCTTCGCCGTCAATCTTTCGGACAGTTCGCTTGCGGACGAGCGCCTGGCCGAGTTCGTGTGCGGCCTGCTGGCCGAGCACGGCGTGCCGGCCGACATGCTGTGTTTCGAGATTTCCGAGACCGCGGCCATCACAAACCTCAGCCGCGCCGCGCAGTTCATCCAGACGCTCAAGGAGGAAGGCTGCCTGTTCGCGCTGGACAACTTCGGCAGCGGTATGTCTTCGTTTGCCTGTCTCAAGCAACTGCCGGTGGACTTCCTCAAGATCGACGGCAGCTTCATCCGCACCATCGCCGAGGACAGCCTGACGCGCGCCATGGCCGAGACGATTAACCGGGTGGCCCATGTAATGGCAATCGAGACCGTGGCTGAATGCGTGGAGAGCGCACCGATTCTTGCCCTGCTTCAGGAGCTCGGCGTGGATCACGCCCAGGGCTATGTCCTGGCGCGGCCGCAGCCACTGCCGGAGGCGGACGCGCCTGGCGCCGAGGGGACTGCGTGCGACACGGCACGACGCCCGTGACCTCACTCAAACTCAAGGACAGAACGAATCAGGCTTTTTCGCCGGTCGCCAGCAACAGTCCGCCCCACGGCAGCGCGCTGGGCACGGCTTGTTCCAGGAAGCGCGCTGCGCGCGTGGCGGAAGGCAGAAAAATAGCCGAGCGCAATTTCAGCTTGCGCACCGGCAAGCCGCAAAACAGGGCACGCACTTCGCCTGCGGTATGCCAGCGGGCGCCGCGATAGGCGCCGCTGCCGCCGCCCCGGCCCTTTTGCCGATACAGCAGGCTGCTCCGGTTGAGCCAGCCGATGGCGAAGCGGTGGCGCGCCACCCGCACGGCCTCGGCCACGGCCCGGCGCTCGTCGTCCACAAAACAGAGCGCGGCGATCGACAGCACGTGATCGAAACTGGCGTCGGCAAACGGCAGGTCGCGCGCGTCGCCTTCCACCCAGTTCGATGCCGGTCCGCCGTGGGCGTGCGCGTAATCCAGCCAGGCGGCATTGGGGTCGAGCCCGGTGACGACGAGCCCGTCGGACGCGGCGCGGCGGCTGAACCAGCCGGTGCCGCAGCCGACGTCGAGCAGGCTGTCGCCCGGTTGCGCCGCGAGCAGGCGCGCGGCCAGCGCGTATTCGGTTTCGCCGATCCAGCGCCCGCGCGGGGTGACGTACCAGGCGTCGTAGTCGGCGGGGTTCATGCCGCGAGCGACTGCCAGGCGCCGATCAAGGCTGCGGCCGCCGTGTCGATTTCGCGCTCGGTCGTGAACCGCCCCAGCGACAGCCGCACCGCGCCCGCGGCGGCTTCCCGCGTCAGCCCCATCGCCGCGAGCACGCCGCTCGCCGCATGCTCTTCGGCATGGCAGGCGGAGCCGGTGGACGCGGCTACGCTGGGGGCGGCGGCCAGCAGCTGCCACCCGGCTACCGCGGGAAAGGAAACATTGAGCGTGTTGGGCAGGCGTTCGGTCGGGTGGCCATTGAGCCGCAGGCCGGGAATGGCGGCGGCGAGCCGCCCGTGCAGGTGGTCGCGCAGCGCTGTCATGCGTGCGGCCTCGTGCGCCAGCGTGGTCCGTGCCAGCTGTGCCGCCGCGCCCAGGGCGACGATATGCGGCACGTTCTCGGTGCCGGGACGCAGGCCGTGTTCGTGGCTGGCGCCGTACTGGATGGGTTCGAGCGCGACGCCCGTTCGCACAACCAGCGCCCCCACGCCCTTGGGCGCGTAAAACTTGTGGCCGGCCAGGGTCAGGAGGTCGGCGCCCAGCGCCTTCACGTCCACCGCCACCTTGCCGACGGCCTGCGCTGCATCGACGTGCATCAGCGCGCCTGCGGCATGGGCGAGATCGGCGATCGCGCGCACGGTCTGCAGGCTGCCGGTCTCGTTGTTGGCCAGCATCACCGACACCAGCGCCACCTCCGGCGTGATGGCGTTCGCCGCATGATTCACTTGCACTCTGCCGGCCGCATCCACCGGCAGCTCGGTCAATGACCAGCCTTGCCGTGCCAGATGGCGCAGGGGCTGCAGCACGGAGGGATGCTCGATGGCGGACGTCACCAGGGATTTGCGCCCGCCGTGCAGCGCCGCCCGCGCAGCGCCCAGCAGTGCCAGGTTGTTGGCTTCGGTCGCGCAACCGGTGAAGACGATTTCCGCGGGCGCGGCCCCGATCAGCGCCGCCACCTCGGCACGCGCGGCGTCCACTGCGGCCTTCGCGCGCTGGCCGACCACATGATCGGAAGACGGATTGCCATAGTGGACGGCGAGGTACGGCAGCATGGCTTCCAGCACGCGCGGATCGACCGGGGTGGTGGCGTTGCAGTCGAGGTAAATCGGGGCAGTGTTCATTGGGGGGGCCTGGTTGTTGCGATTTTCAGGCGGCTGCCGCCAGCCGGCGGAATTGCCGCTCGATGCCGATGACCGCAATCAGCGCGGCCAGCAGGAGAGGCGCCACCGCGAGATTCAGCGTTACCCAGCCGAAGCGGTCGTAGAGCCATCCCGCCGACAGGGTGGCCGTCGCCGCCAGGCCGAAGACCGCGAATTCGTTCACCGCCTGCACCTTCAGTCGCTCGCCGGGCTGGCAGGCCTGGGTCAGCAGCGCGGTGCCGCCGATGAAGGCGAAGTTCCAGCCGACGCCGAGCAATACCAGCGCCGACAGGAAATGCATGAACTCGACGCCGGACAGGGCCAGCACGACGTGGCCGAGCAGCAGGACAAACCCGGCCTGCATGATGCGCGGCGCGCCGTAGCGCGTGATCAGGATTCCGGTAAAGAAGGACGGCGCGAACATCCCCACCACGTGCCACTGGATCACCGGCGTCACGTCCGACCCCGGCAGGCCGCAGCCCAGGATCGCCAGCGGCGTCGCCGTCATCACCATGATCATGACGGCATAGCCGATGGCGGCGCCGAAGATCGCCACCCGCAGGGCGGGCTGGGCCAGGATTTCACGCAGCGGGCGCGCGACGCCGACGTGGGCGTCGGCCACTTTGGGCAGGTGCAGGCGGGAGAGCAGAACCAGTGCGGCGAGACTGAGGACCCCCTGCGCCAGGTAGGAACCGACAAAGAGCTGCCCGCCGATCCAGTCGCGTCCCCATACCCCGAGCTGGGGACCGAGGAAGGCCGCGACCACGCCGCCGGCCACCACCAGGGAAATGGCCCTGCCGGCCTGGGCTGGCCCGGCTGCCTCGACGGCGGCGAAACGGTAGTAATTGGCGAAGCCCTGGTAGCTGCCGAGCAGGAAATGTCCGACGACGAAGGCGGCAAAGTCGCTCCGGTAAAGCGCCAGCGCGCACAGCAGGCTGCCGCCGATGCCGAGCAGCGCGCCGAGCAGAAAACCCGGACGGCGGCCCGCCCGGCGCATGAGCATGGCCGCCGGCAGCGAGGCGATGGCGGTGCCGATCACCATCGCCGCGACGGGAAGCGTCGCCAGCCCCTTGTCGGGGGCGAGCATGGCGCCGAGGATCGCGGCGAGCGCCATCGACAGGACGATGGCGGACAGCATCAAGGCCTGGCTCAGCGCCAGGATCAGGATGTTGCCGCGGGGCAAGGCTGGCATCAGGGCTGGCATGAATTTGGAGGCTTGCTGCCGGAAGTGATCAATACGCACATTTCAGAACGCCAGGTTCATGTCCGCCTGCATGACCACTTCCTTGTAGTAGTGGGCGGGGTCCGCGATCTTCGCACCGTCTATCAGGTCGCGCTCGCTCATGCCGAACAGCGGGATGTTGAGCGGGCAGGCCAGCACTTCGCCGCCCTCGGCGATGAACATGAAGAACAGGTCTTCCAGCAGCGGCAATTCCAGTTCGTCCATGCGCTTCATCACTGCCTCGCCCATCTCGGGCATGTCCGGCAGGCAACGGAGTTCCGGCATCTTCGCCCGGTGGATGGCGTTGACGCCACGCGAACCGAAGAACACCGTTACCTTGGCGCCCTGTCTGAGCAGGTTCAGCGCCGTCATCATGGCATTGAACACCTGGCACAGCTCGTCGTGGAAACACATGATGGAAACGTTCTTGTTCGTGCTCATGGCAATTCCTTTTCAAGTTATCGAAGCAGCCGGCAAGTTTGCGCCCCGGTGACATGCGGCGCACTGTCGGCCCTCGTTACACCCCTTCCATCATGCTTCCAGCGGAGCTTCCAGCGCCTCGGCATGGCAGGTGCAAGCGCCACCGGGCGGTTGCCGGGAGACGACGCGACCATGCAAAGCCATCGTTATCCGCCGATGACGCTTTTCAGCAAAATGTAGCTGGCGACGAACAGCAGGAACGCCGCGAAGCCGCGCTTCAGGGCGTCCTGCGAAAAACGGTGGGCGATTCGCGTGCCGGCGAAGCTGGCCACCACGGTGACGGCGGTGAACCCGCCCATCAGCGCCCAGTCGATGGGCACCGCGCCCATGTAGCCTGCGAAGCCCGCATAGGACTTGACGGCGACGATGGCGAGCGAGGTGCCGACCGCGATCTTCATGGGGATGCGTGAGAGCAGCACCAGGGCGGGGACGATGAGGAAGCCGCCGCCGACGCCGACGAAGCCGGTGAGCACGCCGACGCCGACGCCGTGCAGGGCCATGTGGGCCATGCAGGGGGAGAACAGGCCGGTGCAGGGCAGCGCTGCCGCATTGCCGGAGAGCTGCAGTTGCGAGGATGCGCTTCCGGTAGAAGAGACGGCGAGCCGGGCCGGCTTGAGCATGCGCCAAACCGCAGCGTACATCACCAGGGCGAACACCACGAGCTGGATGACTACGGGGGTCACCACGCCGAGGCGCGCCCCGGCGTAGGTGCCGACCACGCCGAACAGGCCGAACACCGCCGCCACCGACACGTCCACATTGCCGCGTTTCCAGTTGTCCAGCGCGGCGATCGTGGCGGTCACCGCGACGATGCCCAGGCTCATGGCGATGGCCGACTTGGGCGCCACGTCGAGCAGATAGAGCAGCGCCGGGGTGGCGATGATCGAGCCGCCGCTGCCGAACAGGCCCAGCACGATGCCGGTTGCCATGCCGGCGAGGATCACAAGGATGTCCATATCAATTCCCGGTCAAATCAAACGAACAAGTGCGCCACGCTTTAATTCAATTCCCGGCGGGCTGGCTCGCGCGCGCGTGGGCCTCGAAGCCGCCCTTGGCTTTCCAGCCTTCGATGCCGTCCTGCAGCACCTTCACGTTCTCGTGACCGAGCAGGCGCAGGGCGAACACCGCCTGCGCGGACAGCGAGCCGGAATTGCAGTACATCACCACCATGCGGTCTTTCGGCAGTTCGCTGCGCCGTGCCACCGCCTGCCGCCAGTCGATGTTGACCGCGCCGGGGATGTGTTCTTTGGCGAACTGGTCGGCGTCGCGCGCATCGACGATGAAGACCTTGTTCCAGTCATCCTTCGGGATCTGCTCCGGCCAGATCAGGCTGCTGCTGTATTCGGCGAAGTCCATGTAGCCGGAAAGCGCATCGACGACGGCGGGGCTGTCTTCCGCATGGGCCGGTGCGGCCAGCAGGGCGAAGCCGGCAAACAGTGAAATCAGGGTTTTGTTCATGAAGGTTCCTTGGCGAGAAAAGTTATGAGAAGTTCAGGATTCGGCCAGCGGCAAGCCCGCCGCCTGCCATTCCGGCGTGCCGTCGGCGATCTTCTGCGCGCGGTAGCCGTGCTCTTTCAGCAGCGCCACGGCCTCGGCGGACATCATGCAGAAGGGCCCGCGGCAATAGGCGACGATTTCCTTGTCGGCGGGCAGCTCCTTGATTCGCTGAAGAATCTCGTCGAGCGGCATCGAGCGCGCAAACGGCAGGTGGCCGCTGGCGTATTCGTCAGACGGGCGCACGTCGATCACCACCACGTCGCCGCGTCGCGCCTTCTCCATCAGCGAGCGCCGCGTTTCGGCATTGAGATTTTCCGGCGCGGCGAAAATCTGGTCCATCGCCACCTTGAGTTCGACCAGGTGCTCTTCGGCCACCGTGCGCAGGTTGACCCATAGCGCACTCACGTCGTTGCCGGACAGGCGATAGGCGATGAAGCGCCCGTCGCGCTGTGCCTCGACCAGCCGCGCCGCCTTCAGCACCTTGAGGTGCGCGCTCGCCAGCTTGATGTCGATTCTGGCTTCGGCGGCCAGGGCCTCAACGGTTTTTTCGCCCTGCGCCAGAATTTCCAGCAGTTCCAGCCGCTTGGGGCTGGAGACGGCCTTGCCGATGCGGGCGACCTGTTCGTAGAGCAGGTCCTTGGTGTGTCGTTTGATCATGCTTCGCATATTCTAACGATTATTGGAATGTGTCAACCGATACAAAACAACCATGCTTGAACAAGCGGCTACAGCTTGTAGGTCTCGTTGATGCTTGCCTGCTTGTTAACGTGAAAGCTGCGTTGGGAGCGGCCCAGCTAGCCGCGGTAGATGCAGCCTGAATCGTGCGTTTCCATCACGCTCACCTGCGACAAGCCGGGCAGAACAGGCTTGAACTGCTGCCACAGCCACACGGCCAGGTTTTCGCTGGTGGGGTTGTTGTCCAGCCCGGCGATGTCGTTGAGGGTGCGATGATCGAGCGCCGCGTGAACCGGCCGCCAGGCCGCCTCGATGTCGGCGAAATCGAGCACCCGGCCAAACACCGGATCGACTTCGCCGCTGACGGTGAGTTCGACCCGGAACGAATGACCGTGCAGGCGCGAGCAGGGATGGGATTCGGGCAGCGCAGGCAGGCGGCGCGCGCATTGCAGGTGAAAGATGCGGAAGACGTCCATTGCGGCATTCTCGCGCAAGTCGCAGGTGCTGACCATGGCGGCAGGCAGCGGAAATAATGCGATCGGTCGTCCGCAGTCCCGGCAATTATCCTTGCAGCTTATGAAAACCAGCGCAGGAAGGCCGCCGCCGTCAGGGCCGTGGCGCCCAGCGCGGCCAGGCCCAGGAAGGTGCGCTTCACGCGCACGCGATCCCATTTCCGGCCGCGGAGGAGATAGAAGGCCGCCAGCAGGAATCCCGCTGCCGCCGCCGCTACTTTGACGGTGAGGGCCGCCATGGCAATGCGGCTCAGGTCCGGCGTCTCGCCGTAGTAGTAGAGGCTGGTGAGGCCGAACAGCCCGCCGCTGGCGATTTGCGCGCCCCAGGCAACGAGGATCAGCCAGGCGAAGCTGCGCCCGTTTTCCAGCCTGGATGCGGGCCACAGCGCGAACACCGCACCGCCGAGCACGGCAGCCGCGCCGAAGTTATGCACCACCTGGGTCAGGGCGTAGGCGAGGTTTTCCGCCCCCACGGCCTATTTCACCGTGACCTTGACGCACTGCTCGATGCCAACCGGCACGTGGGCCTTGTTCACCACCTTGACGCAGAGATTGCGCGCGCCGGATGACAGGCTTTCCAGCAAATAGCTGCCCTTGAGCTTGCGTAATATCCCGATTTCCCGGTTGTCGACGTAAACGTGGACGTGATCCCCGCGCGGGCCTGGATCCACTTCATAGACCAGATGGTTCTCGTCCATCGCGTCGAGAATGGCGCCGTCTGCCGGGGACGTGATCAGTATCTTGCCCTGGGCCAGGCCGGCAGTTGGGAAGGCCAGAAAAAGTCCGAACGCGAGCGTGGCGAGGAAATGTTTTCTGTGCATGGTGGCCTCCTTTCCGATGGCGAAATGCAAGAACAAGCAAGTTTCCTTTTTATAGCCAGTCGAATCGCACAAAGCAAAGCACCATTGCAAGCCGGTCGCCATTCAACCCAGCGCCCGGATCGACTGCATCGGCGGCACCCGCGTGATGTGACGGGTGGTGAGCCAGCCGCTCATTCCGACCAGCAGTGCGCCGGCCGTGGGCAGCGCTAGCCACAGCCAGGGATGGAGGCGAG
>Ga0208244_101708_pt1 | contig 10456 bp, 10 predicted proteins | sample SubbioCR12Aug_5A_FD_184828 | JGI IMG/M metagenome (GOLD analysis project Ga0208244, IMG submission 184828) | Serpentinite rock and fluid subsurface biosphere microbial communities from McLaughlin Reserve, California, USA - CR12Aug_5A (SPAdes) | ecosystem: Environmental > Terrestrial > Deep... | reverse complement strand
TTGCCCTCTCCCGCCAGGGGAGAGGGGACGGGAGGGGATGCCTCTCCCACAGGGATGGATCCCCCTCCACTTCCCCTCCATTAATGGGAGGGGATAGAGGGGAGGGTGATATTTTCATGTTCGTTTGTGATCCCACAGAATCACAGAACCTGAATACATGTGTTTTTATTAAAGAACTCCTCAGACAGATGAGTGCGCTTCCCATATATTTTTGCATATGCTTGAAAATCATAATGCGTGATGAGTCCGATAACACAGAACCCATCACGCATCATTCATTACGGTCCATCACTTCGTCACGATAACCCTGCGGCCCGTGAGATGGAGAATCACTATCACAAGAATCACGACCACAAGGAGCGCTATGACCACGCCGAGGCCTGCATCCTTACCGACCATCAGGTCGTCTATCTGCCGGGCAAACTGGTGTATCTGATGGTCGCCGAGCGCATCCACTCTCGCTCTGATTTCATCCGGAGAAAATCCAAGTTTTTCGAGCCGCTCCTTCACCACCTTCAGCTCCAGCGTCCGCTGTATCTGCGCCAGGTCTGCTGCCCGGTCGAACTGTGAGGAAGCGATCACCTCAGACGGCGCTATGCCTGCATCCAGTCTCGGGGTAATGCCGATGATGAACATGGCGACAACCAGATACCAGGAAATCTGTTTTAAAAAAGGTATTCTCATCCCCTTCACCTCCTTTCTTCCCTCCGTCTTTGACGTTTTTACTGTCATCTCTCGCGCCGGAGCAGATACCGTCTATTATACATAAATCCTCCTCGACCTGCTTCCCAGCGAGGTCAGTATCTCGTAGGAAATGGTTCCTGCCTTTGCCGCCATTTCAGAAGCCGTTATCTCTTCATGATCCTGCCTGCCGAGGATGACCACTTCATCCCTCTCTTTCGCCCCTTTAATCCCGGTGACGTCCACCATAGTCAGATCCATGCAGACCCTCCCGACCACCGGCGCCCTCTTCCCTCTCACAAGAACATCCATCGCATTAGTCAGCATCCGGCTGTATCCGTCTGCATAGCCCACGGGCAACACGGCTATGAGACTGTTCCGTCGTGTGATAAACGTCCTTCCGTAGCTGACCGGTGAGCCTTTCTGAAGTCTTCTCAGGGAGAGTATCTCTGTCTTCACCTTCATCGCGGGCTTAAGAGAAGATGCACGATGCACGATGCACGATGCACGATGCCCCCCTTTAATTCCCCCCTTACTAAGGGGGGAGAGAGGGGGGTTGAATCCTGTATCCTGCACCGGTGAGCAGCCATACAACATCAGCCCCGGCCTGACCGCATCAAAGTACGATTCAGGAAGGGTCATAACAGCTGCGCTGTTTGCCATGTGGCAGAGGAGGGGAGTTTTGGACTTCTTCATAAGGGCTTCCCTGACGGCATGAAAGCTCTTCATCTGCTTCTCGGCATACGACGTATCAGCAATGTCGGAATCAGAAAAATGACTCATCAGTCCTGTGATGCGGAGATTGGGCATGTTCCAGATGGCCTTTATCTCTTCCAGCATATCCCTGCTGTGAAACCCGAGCCTCCCCATTCCTGTGTCGATCTTCACATGGACATCCAGAGAACGGTTCCTTTTCCCGGCCTCCTTTGAAAACCTTCTTGCAGTCGGCAGGTCGTGAATTACAGGGGTGAGGTGATACTCAAAGAAATCCGGGGAAACGTCCTTATCGAACAGGACAAGGAGCGGCGTCTTAATGCCTGCCTCCCTGAGCCTGCCGGCCTCGCCGGTGAACGCCACCGCAAGGAACAACACTCCCTCATCCGCAAGCCTCTTTGCCACCTCTACAGCGCCATGACCATACGCATCCGCCTTCACCACGGCGATGACGCGGCGGTTCCCGCTAAGCCGTTTTACCGTCCGGAAATTGCGGGATACGGCATTGAGGTCTATCTCTGCTATGGCCCCCCTAAGCACTTTCCGGCACGCGGACGAACAAGCGTATCCCCCGCACTCCTCCCGCCATTACTTCTGTTCCTCTTTCTTTTCTTCCTTCTTTTCTTCCACAGGCTTCTTGGGAGTGACGTCTATCTCCTCGGGTTCAGTTGTCGCCTTCTTGAAGTTTTTGATTGCCTGACCAATGCCCTTTCCTATCTCGGGCAGCCTCGTGGCGCCGAATAGGACCAGCACAATGACGAGAATGATGACAAGCTCCTGCACTCCTAAACCAAACATGTTCTCCCTCCAATTCTCTCGTAGTCTTCCATGGTGTTTATGTTCACAAAGGACTCTCCCTCGGGGTCCACAGCCCTTACCTCCTGTTCGGCAATATACTTAACACGCAGCTGCGCGAGCATATCAGCGAGACTCCTTTGTCCGTTCCTGATGAGGCTCTCCATGCTCTCTGCAGCTCTCTTTGTGTAAATCCCGAAGAGCGGCTCCGTATAACCCCTGAATACAGGGAGCACCGCGTCACAATTCCCTGCACCATGCTCCGCGCACTCTGTTCTGTGTTTCTCGACCATATAACGTATGAGCTTTTCATTGATAAAGGGCATGTCGCAGGCAACAACGAAGACGGCATCCTCTCCCGTGGCAACAAGAACGGACAATATACCAATCATCGGCCCCTTCTCTTTTCTGATATCACCTACGAGAGGCCTGCCGAGGGAGAAATACCTCTCCGGTATGTTGGCGCTTATGACGATCTTGTCGAAGACCTTCGCGAGCACACCGATGCTGCGTCCGATGATCGTCCTCCCCTCTATAGTCAGAAAACCTTTCAGCGCAGGGATTCTCTTATTTTCTCCCCCCGAAAGGATCGCTCCGATCAAAAGACCTCCTCAGATTCCTCACTGTACTCGACATTTGTATGAGGCATAAAGCGCGTAGATTGCGACAGGAAAGTAAGCTTCACGAGACCGGTCGGACCATTGCGCTGTTTCGAGATAATAATCTCTGCTACATCATTTTCCCGGTTTGCATGGTCTTTCTTATAAACGGAATCTCTATACAGAAAAATAATAACATCTGCATCCTGTTCAATGGCCCCTGACTCCCTTAAGTCCGCGAGAGTAGGTCTTTTATTTTCCCTTTGCTCCACAGCCCTGTTCAACTGACTCAGAGCGATGACCGGGACCTTCAATTCCTTGGCCAGCCCCTTCAGGGAACGGGAAATCTCCGATATCTCCTGCTCTCTCCTCTCAAAGCTCCCCCTCCCCTTCATAAGCTGGAGATAATCGACAACCACGAGACTCAACCCGCGATGTTCGTTTTTGAGACGCCTCGCCTTTGCCTTCACCTCAAGAACCGAGGTCCCGGATGAATCGTCAATGAAGATGGGGGCCTCGGCCAGTCTGCCAGCCGCGCTTGTAAGCTTATGCCAGTCTTCCTTCCGTATGAAGCCCTTTCGCACGCTGTTTGAATCCACCAGAGCTTCGGCGCAGAGCATCCTAAGGGCAAGCTGTTCCTTCGACATCTCGAGGCTGAAGATGGCTACAGGCTCCCTCAACTGCAGAGCGACATGGTGTGCGATATTGAGGCCCAGCGCTGTTTTCCCCATGGACGGTCTTCCTCCAATGATGATGAGGTCTCCCGGCTGGAATCCTGTCGTCAATTGATCCAACTCATAAAATCCGGACGGCACTCCGGTAATCGCCTCTTTTTTGTCATAGAGATGCTCGATGAGCTCGAAGCTGCTCTTGATCACGTCCTTGAGGCTGAAAAAGGCCGTCTTTGTACGTTTGTCCGAGATATCGAATATGGTCCTTTCTGCATAATCCACCATCTCATCAGCTTCCATGGTGGATTCATACACCTTTGCAGCGATCTCTGTGGCCGACCTCAGGAGCCCCCTGAGCAGCGCCTTCTCTTTGACGATCTTCGAATGGTAGCGGACATTTGCGGCAGTGGGGATCTGGCTCGCGAGGCTCGAAAGATAGGTGACGCCTCCCACATCCTCAAGCTCATTCCTTCTCTTGAGCGCATCGGTGGCGGTAATCAGATCTATGGCTTCGTTCTTTTCGAAAAGCTCTAGCATCACATTAAAGAGCTTGCGGTGAGACTCCCGGTAGAAGTCCTCCGGACTGAGGACTTCGAGCGCCTTCAGGAGGGCGTCATTCTCCAGGAGGACGGCGCCGAGAATGGACTGCTCAGCCTCGATATTCTGGGGCGGGAGTCTGTCAAGGGCTAATCCTGAATCGTTCATTCTGCAATTACGCTGATCTGAACCTTGCTCGTCACATCGGAGTGAATCTTGATGCCGACGGTATAGGAACCGAGCCTTTTGATGGGTTCATCAAGGAGTATCTTTTTCCTCTCGATGTCGAACCCTTCCTTTTTCAGCGCTTCAGCGATATCCATGCTCGTAATGGAACCGAAAAGCCGCTCCTCTTCCCCTGCCTTGGCGCTGACCGTGAGGGTCAGGCTGGAAAGTCTTTCGGCCAGTCCCTGGGCCTCACTCCTGACCTTCTTTGCCTTTTCCTCTATTTTCCTCTTTTCATGATCGAGGGCCTTGATATTCCTGATATTCGCCTCAACGCCGAGCTTCCCGGGGATGAGGTAATTTCTTGCATACCCGTCGGCAACGTTCACCACGTCGCCCATCTTTCCGAGATTTTTCACATCTTCCTGAAGAATAACTTTCATTCAACCAACCTCCTTCTTCATCTCCAAAAATAAGTCAGGGGTTAACCCCGCATAATAATCATAAGCAGACCGCTTGAACCTGAAATGTGGAAGTGTATGAGTAGTTCCCGGACACATCGCCAACCTTGCTTGATAGTATAGCACAAATACGGAATGCCGGGAGAACACAATTACTCAAGGGGTCTGCTGATTTTCTGCAGCAGGCTGCCGCTGGGAATTGATGATCCATATGGCCCCGAAATCCCTCTCCTGATAGGCCCTCGCAAGCCCCAGCCTCAAAATCTCAAGGAGCGCAATGAAGGTAACGATAAGATACGTCCTCGTTATGTTGCCTTCGAAGAGGTCTTCAAACCGCATGGTGTCCTGGTTCTCGATCTTTTCCATTATGAAACTGATCCTGTCCTTCACCGTCAGAGTCTCCCTGGTGATGCTCACCACCTCAGGGGGCGCCTTTTCGAGGAGTTTACTGAATGCCCCCAGGAGATCGAAAAGGCTCAGGTCGAAGAGGTCCAGTTCCCCTGCCTCTTCTCCCTCAGAAGCCTCGCCGGCAGGCTCCCGGTAATAGATGTTGCTCCATTCGTCTTCCCGCTCCTTCAGGGCAAGGGATGCGTCCTTGAACGCCTTGTATTCGATGAGCCTCTGGACCAGTTCAAACCTCGGGTCTTCCGGTTCCTCTCCTGTTACTTCCTCCACCGGAAGGAGCATCCTGGATTTTATATGGATCAGCGTTGCTGCCATAAGAAGAAATTCCCCGGCGATATCGAGGTCCAACTCCTTCATCATCTCGATATAGTCAAGATACTGATGGGTGATGAGGGCTATGGGAATGTCATAAATATCGATCTTGTTCTCCTTAATAAGATGCAGAAGGAGGTCAAGAGGGCCCTCAAAAGCAGGGAGCTTTATGCTATAGGCTTCTTCCATAATACCGGCTTTTGCTATAATAAACCATGCGGCTAAACAAAGTCACCGTCATTGTTCTGCAAACCATTCTGTTTCTAATGGGTATTCTACTCTTCTCCTGTGCTGACAAGCCTACAGACATTATTAATCCCGAACCTAAAAAAATAAGGGAAGAAACCTTTACTATAGCAATCCTTCCCGAACAAAATGTCTTTGAGCAAAAAAAGAGATACAGACCTCTTGCAGGGTATCTGTCTGATGCCCTTGATGTCAATGTGAAGATAAAGCTCCTCGACAGTTATGGTGCTATTTATGATGAGATAAGGAGCAAAGCCATTGATGGAGCATTTTTCGGAAGTTTCAACTATGTGCTTACTCAAGCAAGGGCTGATCTGGAGCCGATAGCTCGGCCTGTGGATATAAATGGAAATTCGAGTTACAGAGGTATAATCTTCACAAGGAAGGATACCAAACTGACGGACAATGTCGAAACATGGAAAAGAAAAAAAATCGCCCTTGTCCATGAAGTGACGACCGGAGGGTATATTTTCCCGAGATGGTATCTAAAAAAACACGGAATAAACAATTTTGAGCAACATTTCAGCAAAATCATCTTCGCGGGAAGCCACGATGCTGCAATTCTGTCGGTCTTTAAGGGACAGACTGCAATCGGCGCTGCAAAGGACCTTATATTCGAAAAACTCCTTTCTGAAAACCCTGCAGTCAAGAATGAGATGGTTGTCCTTGCCCGATCCATACCAGTGCCCACAAACAGCCTCTGTGTAAGAGGCGATTTACCCGGCGATTTCAGAGAAACCCTTAAAAGGATTTTACTGTCCATGCACAGCACACCTGAAGGTAAAAATGCCCTGAAGGCGTTGAATGCAGTGAAATTTAGGGAAACATTGGACTCTGAATTTGAAGAACTCAGAAAAATGGCGAATGACCTTGATATAGATATAAGAACATCCCCATTCAGGTATCGGCGATGAGAATTTCATTGCGAGGAGCGAGACCCATCACGCGTAATCTCGAGGGACAGAGTCCCGAAGCAGTCTCGGCAGTTCGGGGAAGGCTCCGCAATCTAAAGACGGGATTCCTCGCTGCTTTCGCAATGACAGTCGAGAGTGTTCACAGATGAAAAGGAAATTAATATTCGGTCTTGGACTGGCGCTTTTAATATTTACCATCAGCGCACTGGTAGTGGTAAAAAACCTCAACAATATAGTTGTAAACCAGCGGCTCATAAACGAGCAGGACGTTATAATCGGCAAATACAATGAAATGCTTTTTCAGATGAAAGGCGCACAAGCCGAGCTTTACAGGCATCAGGCAGGATATACGAGAAATATCAACGACCTTGTAAATTATGTTGAGGCGTTTGACGAAAATATGGATTTCCTGTCAAGACAATATTCAACACATCTCAATGATATTGCCTGCAGGCAGTGCCACTCAAAGATAGAGGAAAGACTGACCTCTATTTCGGGAATATTTTCTGAAGTAAAAATGCACATAAAAGATTATAAAGAGGATGTCAGCATACTCCTCACAACCAGCGACATAAGCCAGATAAGGTCTCTGGAAAATACAGCTACTACCAAAGGGAATGCCATTGTCGTGCTACTCGAAAATGTAAGGCATGCAGCGGGCGAAATGAGGGGCGAAATAGAAAACAAGAGGAATATCCCTATAAAGCGGTCACGTTCGGTCATATTCTTTACAATATTTCTCACGTTCGTTTTTTCCCTGCTTATATTTATTGCTGTAATCAGAGATATTACGGTGCCCATAAATTCATTGATGCGGGGCATCCAGAAAATAGCCGCTGGTGATTTTTCGCAAAGGGTGAATATCCACTCAAAGGACGAGATAGGTTTCATGGCAAGGGCATTCAACAATATGACAGAAAGACTGAGCATGATGAATGTGGAAAAGGACAGGCTGCTCCATGCCCTGCGGGGATTCAATGAAGAGCTTGAGAAAAAGGTGAAAGAGGCTACGGAGAAGTTAAGGCTTACGCAGGAGAACATGGTTAGGACAGAAACTCTTGCAGCTATTGGAACGCTTGCCGCAGGGGTATCGCATGAAATAAGCACGCCTCTTAATACGATTATAGGTTTTACACAACTAACACTCTCAGAGCTTGGTGATAACAGTTCAATAAAGGGTGACCTCAGGGTTATTGAGCAGGAGGCGGGCAGATGTAAAAGGATAGTTCAGGGTCTTCTTGACTTTGCAAGGACATCCGGGCATGAGGAGATACTGACTGACACAAATAAAATCATCAATGAGACATTGACACTGATAGAATACCAGCCTTCGATGAGAAAGATACTCATAAAGAAAGATTTGAATAAAGAACTTGTTCCTGTCGAGGCAGACCCCTTGCAGTTAAAACAGGTATTCCTTAATTTAATTCTCAACGCAGTCCAGGCGATGCCTGAAGGCGGAGAACTAAGGATAACGACCATAAATGCCGATAAGGGGATAGAAGTCAGGATATCTGATACAGGTATTGGTATAAGGGACGAAGAAAAACAGAAGATATTTCAGCCATTCTATACCACAAAAAAAGACGGGACAGGGCTTGGACTTTCGATATCATACGGTATAATAAAAGAGCATGAAGGAGAGATATTTGTGGAAAGTGCAGTCGGCAGCGGTACAACATTCAAAATCGTCTTGCCCCGGCAGTCTGCAAATAGAACAGTTAAAAAAGTGTCCTCTGAATTAAGCCCAGGAGAATAAATGGGAAGGATATTAGTCATTGACGATGATTTGAACACCTGCAATCTGCTCACGAGGGTTCTAACAAAAGAGGGCTTTGAGGTCATGGCTGAGAATATTCCCTCGGATGCCATCAGATCCTTTAAAGGCAACAATTTCGACCTCGTGATAACAGATTTCTACATGCCCGAGATGACAGGTCTGGAACTCCTCGGGGAAGTAAAAAAGATCAATCCTGCCGTGGATGTAATAGTGATGACAGCCTTTGCGTCTGTTGACAATGCTGTTGAGGCAATGCGAAAAGGCGCTTACGATTACATCGTAAAACCATTTCAGAACGACGACCTTCAACTGTCAATCAAGAGAGTCATGGAGAAAAGAAAACTTGCCGAAGAGAACAAGTTTCTCAGGGAAGAGCTTTCCAAAAAATACGGCTTCCACAATATCATCGGCAAATCATCGTCAATGCAGAAACTCTTTACGACTATCGGAAAAGTGGCAGGTAGTGATGCCACTGTTTTGCTTATCGGAGAGAGTGGAACAGGCAAAGAGCTTGTTGCAAGGGCAATCCACTTCTCAGAAAAGAGAAAGAACAAGAACTTCGTTGCTGTTAATTGTAGCGCACTTCCAGATACCCTCCTCGAGAGTGAACTCTTCGGCCATATAAAGGGGGCTTTCACAGGAGCATCTGAAACCAAACAGGGACTGTTTGAGTATGCCAATGGCGGCACGCTCTTTTTAGATGAGATTGCTGATACGAGTCCCTCTGTACAGGCAAAACTCCTGCGTGTAATTGAGGATAAAAAGATCAGGAAACTCGGAGATAACAGGGAACTGGAAGTTGATGTCAGGATAGTCACAGCCACGAGCAGAAATCTGAGGAAACTCATAGATGAAAACACATTTAGAGAAGACCTCTTTTACCGTATAAATGTTTTCCCCATAAATATACCTCCTTTGAGAGAAAGAAGAGAGGACATCCCTCTTTTAATAGAGCGCTTCCTGAACGGTAGAAAAAAAATCCACCCTGATGCCCTTGACATGCTGATAAATTACAACTGGCCCGGAAATGTCAGGGAGCTCGAAAATATGACAGAAAGGCTGGTAGTATTTTCAGGTTCGGACACCATTATGCTGGATGATCTACCTTCCGAGGTCAAGAATGCCGTATGCAAAAGAATCGACAGCACCCTTCCCTATCAGGAAGCAAAGAAACAGGTACTCGATGAGTTCAATCAAAACTTCATTGCACGTACCCTGAGACAGACGGGAGGAAATGTCACAAAGGCTGCCGAGAAACTCAATCTCGACAGGGCGAACCTCCAGAGGCTCATGAGGAAATACAGAATAGCTTCCACCGAGTATAAAGAATAACCTGCGTCAATCTTGCATCATTTATTAATCCTTCTTTTTCAAATAGTTTAATCTTCACCGCCCTCAGCGAGTGCGTCTTTTGCACAGCACCTATAAAATGCCAGGTAGCGAAACCATTTTGATTTTAAAGTGATTTTAGCAGAAACATGTCCTTGGCATGAAAATAGCTTTACCATCAACAAATCTACGAAAGGGAGGAGTTACAATAATGCAAAAGAATTGGTTCGCATTTCTTACAGCATTGATTGTTGCTGCAGTCTTTGTATTCGTTTCTGCAGGACAGTCGCAGGCTGAATACCCTTCGCCGAAACAGGCGGAAATCGCAAAAACTGCCCAATATGTAGGCGGCGACAAGTGTAAAATGTGCCACAGCGCCATTCATGACAAATGGGTGAATACCCGTCACACCATCAAAATCACCAAAGGCCCTGCCCAGGGCGCGGAGTTTCAGAAGAACATCTATGAGTGGGTCCGCAGGGACTGGGACAAGCTCGAGACCTACATGAATGTCGACCAGAAAGATAGAACCACCAATTATGTTGCAACAAAGAAGGTGGCTTGGAAAGAAGTTGACTATGTAGTTGGTCAAGTAAGGAAGCAGAGATACATGACCTACTACGATGGCGGTCCTATTGAGGTATGGGAAGCCAAAACCGAAGACGGCGGCATCTCCTGGAAACTCGATAAGTCCAAAACCTCCCAGTTCCCCGGGAACAAGGAGAGGGCAGGATACAAACTCCTGTTCATTGAGGTTAACCCAAAGGACGGAGAAATAAACAAGAACTATTATAGCGAGTTCCGTTCCTGGCAGGAACGCTGCATCGCCTGTCACACAACCGGCTTT